>Ga0272441_10000246_pt1 | contig 123835 bp, 171 predicted proteins | sample SSMProp6N_FD_193582 | JGI IMG/M metagenome (GOLD analysis project Ga0272441, IMG submission 193582) | Marine sediment archaeal communities from Little Sippewissett salt marsh, Falmouth, MA, United States - SSM-Prop-6N | ecosystem: Environmental > Aquatic > Marine > Wetlands > Sediment ...
CGATCCTGGTACTAGTACAGTTATTCTTTCTGGATCAGATGAACAAGAGATTCAAGTTGGAAGTCAATATTTTAATGATCTTATTATAGAAAATGAAACCAGTGCTATTACTTTTAAAGACGGATTATCTGTAAGTGGAACATTATCTGCACATGCAGAAGACAGTAATATCAATATACTATTTGATCATTTAGAACCACATTATATTAACGAGCTAGATTTTGGTGGTTCTAGTGCAAGTTATGTTATAATAAATTCGACAGTTTCTGGTAATCAATTCGATCTTTCTTCTACGGTTGATACTACTGTTTGTTATGTGGATGTACAAGATTCTAATTTAAGTGGAGTAACGGTTTCTGCTTATCATTCAATTGATAGTGGAAACAATTCACCTAATTGGATAATTTCTTCTGCTGGTATACCATCTAATATATCAAGACGGGAAGATGCAAATAATGCGGTAGATGCTTCATCTATTACCATTAATAAACCAACGGGAACGGTTAATGGTGATGTGATGATAGCTTTTATAGCATGGGAAGATGCTAGTAGAAGCGTTACAGCAGTTCCTAGTGGATGGACTGAAATTGGAGAAATTGATACTGGAACTTTTGGATATAGTTCGGTATGTAAAGCATACTGGAAAGCGGCTAGTGGTGAGGGAAGTAATTATACATGGTCATTAGATAGTTCAAATGATATAAAAGGTAGTATTACTTCATATACTGGTGTTGATAATACTGATCCAATATTAACATCTGCAACATTAGTAAGACAATCCGGTTCGACAACATATACACCACCTGAAGTTAATATCCCATGTCCTAATGATACTTGGGTAACAATGGTTGATCTTTCTGATGGATTCAATAGTATAAGTGTAGATCACCCCGGATATTATCAAGTTTATGACGGATTTGGAAATGGTTGTTGTATAAATGTTACAGATACAAATGGAGATGTTACTGGATATACACCAAACAGTATGACTGCTAGTGTGTCTAAACCTTGGGCGGTATTTACAATAGCATTAAATCCAGGCGAAGTTCCAGAAGAATCAAGTTCTGAATCAAGTGAATCTAGTAGTTCTGAATCAAGCTCATCATCAGAGAGTTCAAGTTCAGAATCAAGCAGTTCATCTGAGTCTAGCAGTTCAGAGTCTAGTAGTTCTTCGGAATCATCTTCTAGTGAATCTAGTAGTTCATCCGAATCTAGTTCTTCTGAATCATCGTCAAGCTCTGAATCAAGCTCATCGGAGTCAAGCTCTTCTTCTGAATCATCTAGTTCGGAGTCGAGTTCGTCTTCTGAAAGTTCAAGTTCGGAATCAAGTAGTTCATCAGAGAGTTCAAGTTCAGAATCAAGCTCAAGTTCAGAGTCTAGTAGTTCATCTGAATCATCCAGTTCCGAATCAAGCTCATCTAGTGAATCTTCTTCTAGTGAGTCTAGCTCATCATCAGAGTCTAGTAGTTCATCAGAGTCTAGTTCAAGTGAATCATCATCCTCATCGGAAAGTTCTTCATCAGAGTCTAGCAGTTCGTCTGAATCGAGTTCAAGTGAATCATCATCTAGTTCAGAATCAAGCTCAAGTTCGGAAAGTTCTTCATCAGAATCAAGTAGTTCTTCTGAAAGTTCAAGCTCAGAATCAAGCTCAAGTTCGGAATCGAGTAGTTCGTCTGAATCATCTAGTAGTGAGTCTAGCTCATCATCAGAATCAAGCTCAAGTGAATCATCATCTAGTTCGGAATCATCTAGTAGTGAATCTAGTTCCTCGTCCGAGTCAAGCTCGTCTAGTGAATCATCATCTAGTGAGTCCAGTTCTTCTTCTGAATCATCTAGTTCCGAATCAAGTTCATCGTCGGAATCGTCATCTAGTTCTGAATCAAGTTCAAGCGAATCGTCATCTTCATCCGAGAGTTCATCATCTGAATCAAGCTCATCTTCGGAGTCTAGTTCTTCTGAGTCTAGCAGTTCTTCTGAATCATCTAGTTCCGAATCAAGTTCATCTTCTGAAAGTTCAAGTTCAGAATCAAGTAGCTCATCTGAATCATCAAGTTCAGAATCTAGTTCATCTAGTGAATCATCATCAAGTTCAGAATCTAGTTCATCTGAATCAAGTTCAAGTTCAGAATCAAGCAGTTCATCAGAGTCTAGTTCTTCTGAATCAAGCAGTTCTTCGGAGAGTTCAAGTTCAGAGTCTAGTAGTTCTTCGGAATCTTCTAGCTCTGAATCAAGCAGTTCATCAGAGTCTAGTTCGAGTGAATCTTCATCATCATCAGAGAGTTCATCATCAGAGTCAAGCTCATCGTCAGAGAGTTCATCTTCCGAATCAAGTTCAAGTTCTGAGTCTAGTTCAAGTTCGGAAAGTTCATCTTCCGAATCAAGTTCAAGTTCAGAGTCTAGTTCTTCATCAGAGTCTAGCTCAAGTGAATCTTCGTCTAGTTCTGAATCGTCTTCTAGTGAATCTAGTAGCTCATCCGAATCATCTTCAAGCGAGTCTAGTAGTTCAAGTGAATCATCTAGTTCTGAATCATCTAGTTCAGAGTCAAGCTCAAGTTCGGAATCAAGTTCATCAGAGTCTAGTTCTTCTAGCGAATCAAGCTCTAGTGAATCTTCTTCGTCATCAGAATCATCTAGTAGTGAATCTAGCAGTTCAGAATCAAGCAGTTCATCAGAGAGTTCTTCATCAGAGTCTAGTTCTAGTTCAGAATCATCTTCTAGTGAATCAAGTAGTTCATCGGAGTCTAGTTCTTCTGAGTCTAGTAGTTCGTCTGAAAGCTCATCTTCGGAGTCGAGTAGTTCGTCTGAATCTTCTTCAAGCTCTGAATCAAGCTCAAGCGAGTCTTCATCTTCATCAGAAAGTTCATCTTCGGAGTCTAGTAGTTCATCTGAATCTAGTAGCTCTGAATCAAGCAGTTCTTCTGAAAGTTCAAGTTCAGAGTCTAGTAGTTCATCAGAAAGTTCATCATCTGAATCATCATCTAGTTCAGAATCAAGCTCGTCTTCTGAAAGCTCATCTTCGGAATCTAGTTCTTCTAGTGAGTCTAGCTCATCTTCGGAATCAAGTAGTTCATCCGAATCTAGTTCTTCTGAGTCCAGTTCTTCATCAGAGAGTTCAAGTTCTGAGTCAAGTAGTTCGTCTGAGTCTAGTTCAAGTTCGGAAAGTTCATCTTCTGAATCAAGCAGTTCATCTGAATCTAGCTCAAGTGAATCGTCATCTTCATCAGAAAGCTCATCATCAGAGTCTAGTAGTTCTTCTGAGTCTAGTTCTTCTGAGTCATCGTCTAGTTCGGAATCATCTAGTAGTGAGTCGAGTTCGTCTAGCGAGTCAAGCTCAAGTGAATCATCGTCTTCATCGGAGTCTAGCTCATCATCGGAGTCTAGTAGTTCTGAATCAAGTTCAAGTTCTGAATCAAGTAGTTCATCAGAGTCTAGCAGTTCGGAGTCTAGTTCATCTTCTGAATCATCTAGTAGTGAATCTAGTAGCTCATCTGAAAGTTCATCATCAGAATCAAGCTCAAGTTCAGAATCTAGTTCGTCTGAATCCAGCAGTTCGTCTGAAAGCTCAAATTCTGAATCATCTTCAAGCTCTGAATCGTCAAGTTCAGAGTCTAGTTCTTCATCAGAGTCAAGCAGTTCAAGTGAATCTAGTTCATCTGAATCAAGCTCATCATCAGAGTCTAGTAGTTCGTCTGAGTCTAGTTCTTCTGAATCAAGCTCATCGTCAGAGTCTAGTAGTTCGTCTGAAAGCTCGTCTTCTGAATCAAGCTCGTCTTCTGAATCAAGCAGTTCTTCGGAGAGTTCAAGTTCAGAATCAAGTTCAAGTTCTGAGTCTAGTTCATCGTCAGAGTCATCTAGTTCAGAATCAAGTTCATCAAGTGAATCATCTAGTAGTGAATCTAGCAGTTCAGAATCAAGCAGTTCATCAGAGAGTTCTTCATCAGAGTCTAGTTCTAGTTCAGAATCATCTTCTAGTGAATCAAGCAGTTCATCAGAGTCTAGTAGTTCAGAATCAAGCTCTAGTGAGTCTTCATCTAGTTCTGAGTCTAGTAGTAGTGAATCATCATCTAGTTCTGAATCAAGCTCATCCGAATCAAGCAGCTCAAGTGAATCTAGTAGTTCTGAATCTTCTAGTAGTGAATCAAGCTCATCGTCTGAATCGAGTTCAAGTGAGTCTAGTAGTTCTTCGAAATCTTCTAGTTCTGAATCAAGTAGTTCTAGTGAGTCTAGCTTAAGTGAGTCTAGTTCATCATCAGAAAGTTCAAGCTCTGAGTCTAGCTCAAGCGAATCAAGTTCTAGTTCAGAATCATCATCTAGTGAATCTAGTAGTTCTTCGGAATCATCTAGTTCAAAGTCTAGTAGTTCATCTGAAAGTTCATCATCAGAGTCAAGTAGTTCGGAATCTAGTTCGTCGTCTGAATCTAGCTTATCAGAATCTTCGTCAAGTAGTGAATCGTCTTCAAGCGAATCAAGTTCTTCATCAGAGTCGAGTTCTTCTGAATCATCTAGTAGCGAATCGAGCTCATCATCTGAGTCTTCTTTAAGCGAATCAAGTTCATCTTCGGAGAGTTCATCATCAGAGTCGAGTAGTTCGTCTGAATCATCAAGTTCAGAGTCGAGCAGTTCATCGGAAAGCTCTTCTTCTGAGTCTAGTTCGTCTAGTGAATCGTCTTCAAGCGAATCAAGCAGTAGTTCAGAATCAAGTTCAAGTGAATCGAGTAGTTCGTCAGAGAGTTCAAGTTCAGAGTCTAGCTCATCAAGCGAATCAAGCTCATCAGAGTCAAGTAGTTCATCAGAGTCTAGTTCGAGTGAATCTAGTAGCTCAAGTGAATCATCTAGTAGTGAGTCTAGTTCTTCTTCTGAATCGTCATTGAGCGAATCATCATCTAGTTCTGAATCTTCTAGTAGCGAGTCTAGCAGTTCATCAGAAAGTTCAAGTTCAGAATCTAGTTCATCATCATTGTCAAGCTCAAGCGAGTCAAGTAGTTCCTCAGAATCATCAAGTAGTGAATCTTCTTCTAGTTCTGAATCAAGTAGTTCATCGGAAAGTTCTTCATCCGAATCGAGTTCTAGTTCGGAATCAAGCTCATCAGAGTCAAGCAGTTCATCGGAAAGTTCTTCATCCGAATCAAGCTCTAGTTCAGAATCGAGTTTAAGCTCATCATCAGAAAGTTCAAGTAGTGAGTCTAGTTCTTCAGTATCAAGCTCAAGTGAATCAAGTGAATCATCAGAAAGTTCAAGTAGTGAGTCTAGTAGTTCAGTATCAAGCTCAAGTGAATCAAGTGAATCATCAGAAAGTTCAAGTTCTTCTGTTGTAGTAACATTAAAAAATAGAATAATGATGTTATCATAAATAATATAAAATTGACAAAGTATAAATAAAATATTATTTTAATATGTTATATAAATTGAAAAAGGAGTTTATATGGAAAGTGAATTGACTTTTAGTACATTTGACAAGATACCTATTCCATTTGAAAAACATTATAAAAATAAATCCTGTTTTTTAATTTTATCAGGACCTTCATTAAATAAACACGACTTGACGCAATTAAAACAGCCAGGTATAATTACATTTGGTGTAAACAATTCTGTAAAAACATTTAGACCTAATTTATGGTCGTGTGTAGACCATCCGTCTAGATTTATGATTAGTATTTGGAAGGACCCAAATATTACTAAATTTGTTCCTTTTTTTAAATCCAAATCAAATCTTTTTGATAATGCTAATTGGAAACATACTGATTTAAGAGTTATGGATTGTCCCAATGTAATTTATTATCATCGAAACGAACATTTTAATGCCGATACATATTTAACAGAAAAAACGGTCAATTGGGGAAATCATAAAAAATATGGTGGAGGCCGTAGTATAATGTTGGCCGCAATAAAAATATGTTATTTATTGGGATTTAAAAACGTATTTTTACTTGGATGTGATTTTAAAATGGTCGAAGGACAACAAAATTATTCTTGGAATCAAGATAGACATCCAGGCTCAATTAAAGGTAATAATAGTACTTATAATAAATTAATAGAAAGATATAAACAGTTACAACCAATTTTTGAGAAAAACGATTTTCATGTTTATAATTGTAATCCCGATTCACAACTTAAGGTATTTTCTTTTATAGACTATAGTGAAGCCATTTCATTATCTTTAAATGAATTCCCAGATGTTACAACTGAAAAGGCAGAAGGAATGTATAATAGGTTTGATGAAGAAAATAGTAAGAAAAAAGAGAAAAAGAAAACAGAAAAGATAGAAAAAGCAATTAAAAAAATTAAGAAAAATGAAAAACCAATTAGTGGTTCCTGTGGAGTTATTTATTATAATGTGGGCAGAGGAGCAATAGTAAGACTTGCAGTTTCTCTTTCTACATGTGTAAATTATTATCCTAAAGATAAAATTACAATTTTATCAGACTATGAAGGCTATGATGATTGTAAGAAAATTGCAAATCATTTTGGTGTTAATATAAAAATTATTGAGTTGGAAAAACTTAACAGAAAACAAATTCTTTTAAATAAATGTCTAGCTCATAATTATACACCTTATGATAATACAATATTCATCGATTCTGATACAATTATTTTGGGAAAATTTGACGAACTTCACGATGAAGCTGACAGAAATGAATTTGTAGTTACACAATTTTCTGATTGGACAACTAAAAGAAGTGTAATTAAAAAGAGAATAAAAGAATGGAAAGAAATATTTCCTGAGATGATAAAAGAAGCACTTGAGGAAAGACCTTCAGTTAATGTTGGTGTATTTGCTTTTCGTAAAGATAGTGAATTTATGAATGCTTGGTTTGACTATGCTAAACATGGTACTCATATGTTTATACCGGACGAACAATGTTGTCACTTATTATTACCAAAATATAAGAATAGTATAGTATCTAATGATTATAATACTAGTTGTAAATATGATAAGGTTAAAGATACAACTAAGATACTTCACTTTCATGGAAAAAAACATTGTAGATTGGACGCTAATAAAAATTATATAAATAACAGCGATAAATGGTATGCGGAATTTGATAAGATTAGCGAATTAGATTTCGTTAAAAATAACATTGAATTTGATAAACAACTGAGAAAACATTTACCAGAAAGAGCCATATGAGAAGAAGAAGTTTTACAATAGTCACATCATGTACTCCGGAATATTTAACAAAACTAAAATGGACTATTCCAACTTGGAATTTGAAACCCCAGTTTAGAGGAAAGAAATTAATATTATTTCATCATGGGTTTGATAATTTATCTGATTTAGATTTTGTTAAGAACTATTTTGATACTAAGTTGATTGAATGGGATATGCCGGAGTATAGTAATGATAGAGAGCTAATGCTTTCGTCTTTTATTTTTGGTTCGGCTAAGCATGTTAAAACTCCTTATTTTGTAAAGATTGATGTAGATGCTTTTTTTACCACGCCTGATGATGTTTTTGGAAGAAAGGATTTCAGATGTGATGTTGTTGGACATTCGTGGAAATATACTAAACCGGGTTATTGGATAAATGATTTAGATAAGTATTACTCCGGACAAGATACAGGCAAGTATGGCAGAACATATCGACATCGCCGCCTCGCCAGTTTTGGTTGTTTACATAAAACTGAATTTGTTCAGATGTTAGCAAATAAGTTTGGTAACAGACTTCCAGTTCCAAGTCATGATACGGTTGTTTGGTATTTTGCTGATAAGATGCCAGATAGGAAATGGGGCAGTAAAAAAATTAAAAGAAAGGGATTTACCAATTCTTCAAGGATGGGAAAAATTAAACAACAAGTGTGTGATACAATTAATGCTTATCCAGATTTCTTTAAAAACAACTTACCAGATTATATTCGACAAGAATTTAACAAAAGAAATTATCCTCAAACAATGATAAAACCAGAACTTCCATCAATAGAGATTTGTTATTTTTGTCATAATTTTCAAAGAAGGTTAAATTGGGTTTTATCAAGTATAGTCGAACAGGTCGGTGAAGTGCCTGATATCATTATTAATATTGCATCATTAGAAAATAATGGTTTACCAACAACAGAAGATTTAGTTAAATATTATTCTGATAATTATGGATTGGTCTTTAATCATATTATTTTTAAGGAAAAAAATCAAATAAATTTAAGGGGAATAATTAGAAATATTCAAATAGAAAAATCTAAATGTGATTGGTTACATTTTGCTGATGCTGATCATTTGTTTCATCCAACATTTTTTAGTGAATTGGGAAAGGTACTAAGGAGTGGAGAGAAAGACGATGGCATCCTTTTTTCTTCCAATAAGATCACAACAGATATTGAAGCAACTAATAAAGTCTTTGAGGATAAGGATAAAGCATACTTTCAAGAGAATGTTTTCGATGTTAGTTTCCAAATCCCAATGATTAGGCATCGGGTTAAAAAGGTTGCTGGTGGTAATATGCAAATTGTCAGTAGAAAAATTATTAATGAGAAGTGTGGTGGAAAATATGTAGACCCATCAGCGAATAGAGATAGAGGATATTTTTCAAGAAGAGGCGGTACAGCCAGAAGTGATAAACAGTTTAGGAGAATCATCGCAAATCAATATCGTTTGAGATTGCCTACTGTTATCAACTTGAATCATTATAGAGATAAGGAAGTCGGTCATCATTTGGAAGAACAGCGGTAAAACTGTAATAAACTGATTGAAAGCCCGCTTAATAGGAGTATAGTAATGAGAGTTAATTATTTTGATTTAGGTTTATATACTGCAGTCGAACTAGATTGGATGGTAAATAGTATCCTGCCTTCAATTGGTGTATTGGATTTTAGAGCCTATGGATTTGAAGCAAATCCAACAATATACCAAAAAGATGTTCAGAAATTTAAATCACATGATAAAGTTGAAATTTTTAATCTTGCAATTTGTCGGCAAAACACTAAAATCAATTTTTACCTTTCAGACAACCCAGTAAGTCATTCTATTTATTCAACAAAAAAGAATGTTGATGCCAATAAATTTATTGAAGTTCAAGGTGTAGTTTTTTCTGATTGGATTAAGGAAAATGTCCCAACTTTTAAAAAAGACTTTAACATAATTAAAGCCAATATAGAAGGTGCTGAATGGGATTTAATGAATGACTTAAATGATAATGATATGATAAAAAACATTCAAATTTTTTGTGGTCAGTTCAAAGATGTTAAGAAAGTTAAAGAACTCAGAGGCAATTTGCGAACATATAGAAATTTTTTCAAAGAAAACAACATTCGAATTGAAAGATTTGCTTCCCATCGTAGACGTAAAAATGCAGACATGAGTTCGATTATAAAAGAAAAACTTAAAAGTTTTGGCAAAAATAGTTATGAAAAATAAAGGATGCATATTAATTCCAGATTTTAGTGTTTATTGTTTAAATCCCGGAACACTTTATTGTAGATATGGCGCATATATTCCACTATTTCAACTAATAGAAAAAAATTTGGGATTCAAAAGCATTGTATTAAAAGAAAATAATTTTGAAGAATTATATGATTATGATGTTATCATAACTTTTACATTTCCTTGTAGAGTTAGTTATTCTTTTGAAAAAAATATTTATAAACTTTCTAAGGATGTTAAGATTATTGGATATTTTACGGATTTGTTTAATTCTTTGCGTAGAAGAAAATCAAGGTTTAATATTTTAATGGAAAGATGTGATAAAATAGTATATACATATGATGAAGCTTTTAAAAATAGGTGGCCACAATTTATTGAAAAGGCTGAGTGGGTGCCACAGTTTTTAAGTCTTTCAGATTATGTAAAAAACTTAAAAATAAATGAGAACCCGATAAATAAGTGTCTTGTATCGGGTCGTACTCGGAGGCGCCACTATCCATTAAGGTCTTTTGTTTCTAAACATTTACGTCAAAATGATAATATAGATTTTTTAAAACATCCTAAATATATTAAAAATGAAGCTTTGATTAAATATGATTACTTAAATTTTTTACACAAATATCGTTGTTGTTTGTCTAGTTGTTCTGCTTTTAAATGTGTTGTCCGAAAAAATTTTGAAATACCTTCCACTGGTTCTATTCTATTATCTGACACTTGTGAGGATATGAAGAAATTAGGATTCATTCCATCTGTTAATTATGTAGATGTAAATAAAGAAAACTTTGAAAAAAAGGTTAGGGATATATTGAATCATCCAGAAGATTATGAACACATAAGAGAAAATGGAAGGAAATTTGTTTTGGAGAACCATACAGAGTATCATAGGTTTGAACAGTTAAAAAGGATAATTGAAGAATTATGAAAATTGATATGCGCCCACCACAATACCATTACTTCAATCAGCTAATGGAACATGTGGAAAATAAAGATATTTTCTTTGGTGATAGATTTATCTATCCCAGACAATTTGAAATACATCTTCCAGGCGACCATAGGAAGGCTTGTAATCTTCATTGTCCTCACTGTGCTGGTAAGTTGTTTGATAAATCTCTTGGAACTTGGGAAGTAGAGGGACTTGCTTTACTACATAAACTTAAAGGCGCAATTCCTTTTCATATCTATGGTGGAGCTTATACAGAACCTTTGATGAACCCATACTATATGTCCTATCTTGCCACTACAAAATATTATGGTAATCACTTTGGTATTCATACGAACGGAAGTCTCTTAACAACACTTGAAAAGAAAACTGGATTCTTAACAGAGTTGAATAGAATTTCCACTGACGATATTGATTATCTGTCGGTGAGCATTGATGCTGGTTTACCAGAATCTTGGGCAAAGACCAAGGGTACGAAAGAGAATTATTTGTTCAATGATGAAATCATTAAGGGTCTTGAGTATGCAACAGATATTCGTAAGAGAGTTGGCAAACCGAGTCATGCAATACGGATGTGTTACCTTATATCACACCACAGCGATAATGATGAAAATTTCAAGGCTATTGTTGAACACGCAAAGAGAATAGGAGTAGACAGTCTCCGTTTTTCAATACCATTTGCTAACTATAATCAATCATTTGACAAGGTTAGAGAATATAAAAACAACAGAGAACTTCCTGACGATGAAAATTATTATAAAAGGCTACAACAATATCTTTCTAAAAGTAAAGATGAAAGACCATACATTTTCTATACAGGACCGGAGTTTACAGATATAGATGAGTTTAATTTTAGTCAATGCATTTATGGATATTATCAGATTACTTTTGGTGCTGACGGATATGTATATAAGTGTAGTACAACAGCAACACCGACTGGTAAACAATGCCGGTTGGGAAGAATTACTGCGGATATTGATGAGTTTAGAAAAATGATAGAGAAGAATTATAATCCCAATTGGGATGCCCAGAAAAATTGTTTTAATTGTGGTCTTCGTTGTAATAGAATGGGTCTTGAAATTAACAAGGCATATCAGGATATGAAATAATGTCATTAACTGATAAAAGAAATAAAGTCGCTTTGATAGGAAAAGGATATTGGGGAAGCAAGCTTTTGAAGTATATACCAAATCACTTCGATTTGGTTGCTGTGGCAGATTCTAAAACTGATTTGAAACAGATATGGAGTTCAGATATTGAGTCTGTTATCATAGCGACTCCAATACAGACTCACTATGAACTAACTAAGGAGGCTCTCCTTGCGGGTAAGAATGTCTATGTTGAGAAGCCTTTAGCGTTAAAGTATGAGCAAGGTATTGAAATTGTAAATATTGCAAGAGAGAAAGGATTGAGGCTTGATGTTGAATACACTCAGATGTTCTCAAAAGGTCTTCAATATATACAATCAAAGGATATTGGAGAGATAGAGTTTATTGAAATGTCAACTAAACATCTTGGAAGATTCGTGGATTATGATGTTTTTTGGTTGTTGGTATCTCACCACTTATCAGTTCTTCCAATGTTTTTCAGCCTTTTAGATTTGGACTTTAATTTCAAAAAGTATATGTTTCATAATGGTATTTGTACTACGGGTTCTATTGAATGTTTGAAGAAAGGAACTGACAAGATAAAAGCCAAATTGGACGTAAGTTTGAATTACTATAAGAAGGAATTTTGTATAAATGTTTATGGTACGAAAGGATTTGCTAAATATGATGCAACAAATCAAATTCCAGTTTCTATAACTTGGTATGAAAAAAAGCGTTCAGTATTACCAAACGAAATGATTATCGGCGTAGAAAATATAAGATTTGATGAAATGAATAATCTTGAATTATCTATTAAACATTTCAAAGATTTGATAGAAGGTAGAGATGTTGACAATCTTGATATAGCTCTTGAAATTACCAGAATTCTTGAAAATGGAGGTTAATTATGATCAAACAATCAAAGGTCTGGGGCGAAACAGCTAAAATATTTTCACTTAATAATGTAGAGATACATAGAATTGAAATTGAACCCGGTGGATATTGTAGCGAACATTGCCACGAATTTAAATATAATCAATTCTTTATAGAGAGTGGGGAGATAGAAGTTACAATATATAGAGACAACGGCATTGAAGAAACTACAGTTCTTAAACCTTATGATCAAACAACAGTTCCACCAAAACTCGTTCATAAATTTAAAGCTAATCGAAAATCAATAGTTTACGAGATTTATTGGGTTGCAATGGAAGGAGAAGATATTGTAAGGAGAACTGTTGGTGGAAAAATTACTAATAAGAAAATTAAATAAGATTGTGTGACTTTTATAAATACTTATGATAAACATTTTTATAGGAGATTTTTATGAAAGATGTTAAGGATATTCTTTACGAAACTATCTCTAAAATAAGTGAGAAAAACGATAGTTTGAAGGAAGAAAACGAAAAACTTAAAAAACAATTATTGACATTAAAAGAACAGTCTGAAGATGAAAAATCAGATACAGAGCCAACAGAAAATGAAATTATTCAGGCGATTAAAGATTTTCTTATTAAGACTGAAGAACCAACGGACGAACAAATTCATGGTCTTGCTGAAGAAATTGGTATTGAGCATGAAAAATTAGAAGAAGCAGTTTATAAGATGCTTCGTGATTATATTGTTGCTGAATCAGAAGAAGAAACCGATCGGGCACCAGTTGATGTACCCGCCTCTGCTGAAACACCAGATACAAATACAGACCTTGATGTTCCAGCAACTATTCCTGAACCCAATGCTACTCCAGAGGCATAATAATGATTAAATTTTCTCAATACTATCTTGTAGAAGGAATAGAAGACCTTATTAAAGAAAATGAGGAAAAAGAAAGTTTGAATAGAGAATTCATTTTAAAGATGATGAACTATTTAGACGGTCTCTTTCCTTCTTATGGTAAATTTGATGGTAGTATTAACAACGAACTTCAAAAGTATATGAGATCAGGAGAAAACGGTAAAGACATCAGGAGGATCAAAAAAAGAATACATGATATTTTACAAAAGGCAAAAAATAAAATGTTGGGAAGTATTCAGGCAAAAGTGGAGAAAATCCAAGTGGTACCGAAGGTTAAGAAAAAAGCGTTCGAGCCAGTAGAACCAGTAGAAACAGAGATTGAACAAGAAGAGGAACTAGATGGCGACGCAACAACATAGAGAAAATATAGATACTATATTAACATATATATTAATTAAGAAGCTTGTTACGCCGATTGTAAGAACAGACGCATATAAACTCGGACTTGTAAATAATGCAGGTAAAGTACTTCATGAACCGAGTGATCCTAAAGAAAGAGGAGCATTAACTTTACTAGATAAAGTAGTATTTAAATTGAAAAGGTTATTAGGAGCCAAGTTAACTAATTTGAGTAATTTTTTATATCTACAAACTATATCATCCAATTTTTATAATAAACTAATGGTTAAGGGCGATATAAGACAAAGAGCAGAGATTAAAAGAATTGTGAAAGACGTTAAAGGAATTAAAGAAAAATATGATAAGTCTATGGACGAAATTATTTGTGCTTTAATAACAGAAGAGTTACAACAAGGAGAGGAATAAATGGCAACCCCAGCAGAATTAGATTCTCAGCTTGCACAAAAGAAAGCTGACATGGAAAAAAGAATAGCCGCTCTTAAAAAACAAATTGCCGATCTTGAAACAAATTTTGTTAACGAAAAAGAAAGAGTTATGGCACAAAAAGAAAGAATGACAAAAGAATCTGTTGAAGAAGTAGACGAAGAAACTCAGGCATCTACTACTACAGGAGACATTGCTACATTTGCTCCTAAGATGGGTGGTGGAATGGGTATGACCACCAGATACGGCGATTTTAAAGAAAAAGGTAAGAAGAAAAAGAAGAAGAAAGAAAAGTCTTCACAAAAGATTGTAACCTATATTGATAGTATATTAAAAGGATTGAAAGGAGACTAAGATGAATATTGCAAGTCTTTTTGGATTTAACAAATTTGCAAAGTTTTTTGTTGGTGCTAGAAAAGAAGAAGAGCACCAAGAAAAAGAGGAAATGGATAATAGCGTAGGTATTTCTCAGGAAGAAATAGATGCCGCGCGAACTATGTCAACTGCTAACTCTAATAGTTATCAGTACACTGGTGGGTTGACATATATAGGTATCCAGTTCGAACAATACTTTTCCAATAAGGCCGCGAGAATTGTTAAATATCGTGAAATGTCTTTCTTCCCTGAAATTGCAGATTCGATTTATGCTATTTGTGATGAAGCTATAGTAGATAATCCTGTTGATGGTGATATTGTTAAACTTGATATTAATGTTGAAATGCCAGAACATATTGAAGAAGAAGTAAGAAAGATTTGGGAATATCTATCTAATGATGTTTTTTCTTTTAATGAAAGAGCATGGGATTTATTTAAGAAATGGCTTGTCGAAGCAGAGTTATATGTAGAATTAATTCTTAATGACGAAGGTGATAATATTATAGGTATTAAGATTCTTCCTGCATATACAATGATGCCTATCTATGAAGAAAATAAGATTAGAGGATATGTACAATCGAAGACTCCTGCCGCTGCAAATACACCTACAAGAGAAGCAGGCGAACAGCAACAACATAATACTGTATTTGATAAAGATCAAGTTTCATATATTAATTATGGTTTGTATGGTCATAACTTTTATGATGTAAGAGGATTTCTTGAGTCGAGTATTAGAACATATAATCAACTTAGAAATCTTGAAGACTCATTAGTTATTTACAGACTTGTACGTGCTCCTGAAAGAAAGATTTGGAATATTGCTGTTGGTAGAATGCCTAAGGGTAAAGCAGAAGAATATATTAGAGGAATGATTCAGAGATATAAAAAGAGAATTGTTTATGATAGTGAAACTGGAGCTATGAACTCTGCACAAAATATTCAAGCTCTTACTGAAGACTTTTGGTTTGCAAAAAATGATCGTGGTGAAGGAACATCGGTTGAAACTATCGGTGGAACTATGAATCTTGGTGAGATTGAAGATGTTAATTATTTTCTCAAGAAATTATATAAAGGATTAAAACTTCCGAAGTCAAGATGGGAAGACCCTGCATCTAGTATGTATTCGGCTGGCAAGTCTGGAGAAATACAAAGAGAAGAAATTAAATTTGCAAGGTTTGTTGAAAGACTTCAGAGAAGATTTAAATATGTTATTCTTGAACCTTTCTTAACTCTTCTTAGATTAAGAGGAATTGATGAAAGATATATTGGCGATGGAATATATAATCTTAGTTTTAATAAAGCCAATTTGTTCAAGGAATATAAAGAGCTTGAACTTAACGAAGCTAAGTTTGGTCTTCTTGGTTCAATAGACAGTTATGTTTACAAACCAGGCGAAAACGATTCTGGATTCTTTTCAAGAGAATTTGTTATGAGAAAATATTTTCAACTTAGTGATGAAGAGTGGAACGAAAATATTGAGATGGTTAATGCCGAAAGAGCCCAAGCACAATCTGAAGGAGAAACTGGTGGTGAAGGCGAAGCAGGCGGCGGATTTGGAGAAGAAGAGTTTGGAGGATTCGGTGGTGGAGAAATTGGCGGCGGCGGAGAATTTGGCGGCGGTGGTGGTACGGAACCAACTCCTGAAACTCCCGAAGCTCCCCCAGCAGAAACCCCAGCCGAAACGGCTCCGGAGACTGCTCCTGAATCTGTACAGTATAAAAAAGGATATCTCAAGAAAAAGGATACAAATAAAAAGAATAGAGGAGACGGTCTTGTAAGTTCTTGGAAGCAAGAAGATAAGACTATTAGAGAAAAATATAATCATGGAGATAGAATAATTTCTAAAAAATAGAAAAACTTGTATTTAATATATAAATACTGTTAGGAATGAATTAGACTTAAGGAGGTTTTATGAAGTCTGTTATTAAAAGTGTTCTTGATGGAGATTGGAAGTCTCTGCAAGATCGTTATGAAAAAGTCGCCGCAGATAAGGTTATGGAAAGAATCAATGATAAAAAGATTGATGTTCTTGCAACCTTAAATAATGTCGAGCGTGAAAAGATGCAAGACATGGTTTCTGTATCAGACGAAGAAAAATAATACCTTCGTGAATAGAGGAGGAAATAAATGAAACTCATTAAGGAATATATTAATCCCGGTGAGCTGGAATTGATTAAGGAAGAAACAGGCGAAGGTAATAAGAAAGAATGTATTTATAGAATTAAAGGCCCCTTTCTTGCTGCTGAAGTTGAAAACAAAAATGGCCGTATCTATCCTCAAGGTATAATCGAAAGAGAAATCCAGAAATTCAATGACGAGAAGATTAAAACAGGTAGAAGTATGGGCGAGCTGGATCATCCAGATAACCCACAAATTAATTTAGAAAGAGTCTCTCACATTGTTGAATCTCTGGAAATGGTTAAGAATGAAGGTGTCGGTTGTGCCAGATTGATAAATACTCCAATGGGTCGAATTGCACAAACACTAGTAAAAGAAGGAGTCATGCTTGGAATGTCAACAAGAGGAGTAGGTTCTCTTGATGGTAAAAGTGTTCAAGAAGATTACTCTCTTATTGCTATTGATACAGTTGCTGATCCAAGTTATCAAAATGCTTTCGTTGAGGGAGTATTAGAGAATAGAGAATTCATTATTGGTGAAGATGGAGAAATTATTGAAGTTGCTCTTAATAAATTTAAGAAATCTATGGATGAGCATTATAGTGATAAAGAATTATCATCAAAGGCTTTATCTCAGCTTCTTGAATTTGTTGGAAATATAAAAAGTAAAAATTTGTAAAAAAACTTTAAAATTTATAAGCCAAACTTATAAATACTTTATGATCAATACATTAGATAGGAGGACATCGTATGAACAAAAAGATCACCGAAAAGATCAAGGAAATTCTGACCCCAGAAGACCTTGAGGCCTTTGAGGGCGCGGTGGAGTCATTGATCTCCGAAAGAACGGCTTTGGTCGAAGAAGAGCTTAAGAACAAGTATGATGAAATTGCTGAAGAATATGTTCAAAAGCGTCTCGCCGAAGAAATCGAAAAGGAGAAAGCATCTCTTGTCGAAAGTTACGATCAGAAGCTCAGCGCACTTGAAAAGAAGGTTGTCAATAAACTTGATAGCTTTATGGATCATGTGATAACAGAGCAAATCTCTGACGAAACTATCGAAAAGATTGCTATCAATGAGACTCTACAGCCGATCGTTAATGGCATTAAGAAACTTTATGAAGATAATCATATTGCTATTGATGCAGACGGTTCCAATGTTATTAAAGAGAAGGAAGAAAAGATTTCTGATCTGGAAAAGAAACTTTCCGAATCCATTGCGAAAGGAATGGAAACTGAAGAAAGACTTGAAAAGACAGCAGTATTTCTTCTTATCTCCGAAAAGACTGAAGGAATGGTCAAGTCTCAAAAAGACAGAGTCGTAAAAATGTTTAGAGATAAACCTTTTGAAGAAGTCGAAGACAAAATCGAAACTTTCATTGAAATGGTCAAAGAAAGTAGAGAAAAACCAATTAAAGAAAACAAGGAAACTAAGAAAATCGATGAGATTCTAACTGAAGATGATGGAACAGTGGAAGAAAAGCCAGTGATCCAGGAAGAGGCTGACGAAGCACCTTCTACTGCAGTCAGAGCTAACGCTTTTCTATAAGATTCCCTGTCGCAATTTTAGTGAATGAATAGAGGAGGAAACTATGAATAAAAAAGAAATTGTGAGGAAATGGGAAGCTGCTGAAGGCAAGATGTCCATTAAGGACATTAAAGATGTCTATGTCAAGGAAAACCTTGCACAGCTCCTTGAGAACCAAGAACAGAAGGATTGGAATGGTAATGACCTCTTTCTGGCAGAAGCCAGTCAGGGCGCAGTGAATACCGGTACCCTTGGTGGTACGACAGATGGTTCCAGCGATCCACAGTCATACATTTTCCGTCCCGTTGCTCTGGCTCTCGTTAGACGTACATTCCCTGACCTCTTCGCTAACAAGGTCGTCGGTGTTCAGGCACTTTCGACTCCAGTTGGTCTTGCATACGCTTTGCGTGTCAAGTACAACGATGATAGTGGAAATGAGGCGGCTTGGGACGTCGTCGATTATTATGGTGGATACACTGGTAGCCAGGTCGGAACTTCTGGCGCCCTTAAGCAGGTTTCTGCTAATGGTATCTACGACACTTCTGCAACTGGTGCTGACACTAGTGCGGCTGAAGGTTGGACAATTGCTAACGCATGTACGTCCGCTAACACCGGTGCTACTGGCTGTGGTTCTTATCCTGAACTTAAGCTTGTCATTGATCAGATTGCAGTAACCGCCAAGACAAGAAAGCTAGCAGCTAGCTTCTCGCTTGAAGCCGCTCAGGACGTTAAGGCCATGCACGGTGTCGATATCGAACGTGAAATGGTTAACTTCCTGCAGTATGAGATTACGGCCGAACTCGACCGTGAGCTTCTTGCAAGAATGAAGACCGCTGCTGTTGATACTGCTAATGGTGGTGTAAGCATCAGCCCTATCGATCTGACAGGTAGCGGAACTGGTATTGACGGTCGTTGGAGTGGTGAGAAGTACATGAATGTTGTTGCTTCCATCGTCCATCAGGCTAACCAGATCGCAATCTCCACTCGTAGGGGTGCTGGTAACTTTGTGGTTGTGTCTCCTGCCATCGCTTCGATGCTCCAGGCGGCTGGTCACCAGTTTGTCCAGTACAAGTCGGCTGTCAATCCTTCTACTGTCATGGCTGCCATCGGCAAGCTTAACGGCACTCTTGATGTGTACCGTGATCAGTATGCAAGAACTGACTATGCTCTTGTTGGTTACAAGGGTCCTGGTATTTCGGACTGTGGAGTTATCTTCAGCCCTTATATCATGGGTCTTACCAATAGGGCTATTGAGCCTTCTGATTTTACTCCAAGGATCGGCGTTATGTCCAGATATGCAATCACCGATACATTGCTCGGTGCTGGTCGTTACTACCGTCAGATTCCTTTCACCAATGTTAACAAGGTTATCGCTGGTGCGTAATTGGTAGTAGAATTACGAATTAAAGGGTGGGTTTTTAACTCACCCTTTTTTTACGCCCATACTTGATTAAAATATAAATAGTTATGTAGAAATTTGTTTTGATTTGTTTGTAGGAGGTTTATTATGTTAGTCGCAAACAAAGCTGGATATACTATTTCATTTGTTGAAAATGGTAGAAAATATGTTATTCCTTTTGACAGAAGACCTTATGAGGTACCTGACTCGACCTTGGGAAAATATGGAGAACTGTTTCATATTATAGTACCACCAAAGCCGAATCCATTACCAAAGGCTGTAGAAAAAACTCCTGAACCAGTTGAAGTTAAGATAGAAGAATCAAAACCAAAAAAGAAAACAAAGCCCCTTAAGGGCGTTAAAATAAAAAAGAAAAAGAGAGAAGAACTTAGAAAAAGAAAGAAGTGTACATACGGCACTTGATAGATATTTATAAATACAGCTATAGGAGGATGTTTCTATGGCAAAGATCACAACATTAGAGGGCATGAGAAATTACTGCAAGCTTATGCTTGGTATGCCTGTAATTAATGTAGAAATTGATGATACACAATTCAATCAGATTATAGAAGATTCTGTACAGGATTTTACAAGATATAATTATGATGAAGGCAGTTATATGGATTATATTATCTTCACGGCTTCGGCTGGTGTAGATTCATATCCAGCATCTGCATATCCACAACTTGCGGAAATTAAAGACATATATGATTTTTCTGTTTCGTTTGGATTGGATGGAATCAATACACTTTTTAGTCCTACTCACTTATTACTTTTTGATCAGTATGTGAACAGAGGAAATTATCCAGGCGGCCCGGGTACTGGCACAGGAACATTTCCTGCTAATACAGGAATGGTATTAACAGGGTATCAAATAGCAATGATGTATTTAGAAGAAATTAAAAATTCATTTGCAAAGATGTATCATGCAGATTGGATACCGGGAAGGGAAGTACTACGAATAGTACCAACACCATCAGAAAATATAACTGGACTTTTAGTTGTATATAAAAGAGAATATGCTACTCATTTATATAATCATCCACTAGTAAAGAAACTTTGCGTTGCAAGATGTAGAATACAAATGGGATGGCATCTTAATAAGTATGGTGCAACACTACCAGACGGAATTTCAATTAATGCGGGCGAAATGGTTGCTAAAGGCGAAAAAGATGAAGAAGCAGCTATGGAAAATATTAGATTAGAAAGCTCGCCAATAGATTTTTATATTGCATAGGAGAAAAAAATGAAAAACAGACTAACAGAAGCAGCGAATCGTTTTCTTGGTGAAGAAGATTTAGGAGAACCTTCTACGATTGATTTTCAGCAGGAATTTTTTAATACTGGTCTTTCAGTTGAAAAAGGATTAACAGAAGATCAAGTCGATTCCGATCAACTCATCGAGGGTATGAAAGTTGAAATGGAACATACCACTAACGAAGACATTGCAAAGAAGATTGCTCTTGATCATCTTGCAGAAAATCCAAAGTATTATGATTACTTGAAAGAAATGGAAGAAAAGATGGAAAAAAGTTCTGATGATAAACCAGAAGAAGGTAGTGTTCCTGACAACGCAGTTGATATCGATATGGAAGAACCATCGGAGGAAGACGAAGAATAATGTCAATTCTTAACGAGATTGAAAAATATTTTAAAGACAAAGAAGTCTTTGTTGATATGGATGGTGTGCTTACAGATTTTGATAAGCATTTTGAAACTCTCGGATTTGGTACAGTAGAAGAGGCAGAAGAAGAAACTCATAAGAGAGTGTGGAGACTTGTTAAAGATCACGGTAATAAGGAATTTTGGAGTAAGATGCCTTGGATACACAATGGCAAAAAACTTTGGGACATTGTTAAACAATATAATCCAACTATATTAAGCTCTCCTATTAAAGATAAAAGTTGCTACGAAGGAAAGAGAGAGTGGGTAGAAAGAGAACTTGGTCCTAGAGTTAAAGTTATTCTTAGATCTGATAAAGAATCTTTGGCGCATCCAAATGCATTACTAATCGATGACAGATCAAAAAATATTATCAATTGGAAACTTAAAGGCGGAGTGGGTATTAAACATAAAGATAATGATTTGGAATCTACTATTAATCAACTTAAAAAGTTTATCGAGGAATAAATGGAACAATATTATTATCCAGAAACTATAAAAAATATTACAATTGCTCTTCTTGATATGTTTGATGGCCTTGAAATTAAGAAGTATGATGTAAGCGGTACTCTTGTAGAATCTAGAAATGTAACTCTTACATTCGGCCCTACTGATAAAATACGAAAAGATAGAATAGAAAATCATTATTATGATACTAGTGGCACGGGCCGAGAAACTCAAGTTTACGAATCCGGTCGAAGATATTATCCTTTACTTCCAAGAATGGCTTTAGTTCTTGGTGATATTTCTTATGATCCAAATAGAGCATATGGAGTAAACGAGTGGAGATATTGGTTTGCTGAAACTTTAGAACTTAGTGGAACACATGATATAAACGAAGTTCTAAGAGACTATCAACCAACTCCATATACTCTTGGTTATACATTAAATATAATGTCCGATTCTTTAGATTACTTTGCTCAAATAATGGAAAATATTCTTCCATACTTTAATCCAAAATTAATGTTAAGAGTAAAAGAATTTTCTTTTCTTAATATAGAAAGAGATTTACCAGTTTCTATTTTATCTATTACTCCAGAAATGGTTGATGATATGGATGAAAATGAAACCAAATATACTAATGCAACGATAGCAATTCAAGTCGAAGCATTTATGTATAGACCATTTGAATATAGTAAAATTATTAAATATATTCATTCGAAGTATCTTGTTGCAACAGACGCAGGATCAGTATCAGCAGCAACAACTTCTGCTGGTTTACTTTCTGCATCTAGATATGATACTTCGGGCGTTAGTACATCCGGTGGAGAAATTGATACAAGCGCATTTCCACCATCAGGTTCATATAATATTAGTGGTAGCTTTGCAGGCGATCCACCAGAAACATATTATTATTTCACCAGCGCAGACCCTTATGATAACTAGGAGTAAATTATGTCTGAATTGGACGGAACATTTGATAAGTTGAATGATAAGTTTAATACTTCTTTTACAACAAGCTCATCAGAGATTGATAAAATAGAAGAAGAAATTCAAGAAATTGAAGATAAGAAAAATGAACTTATTGTTCGTAGTAATAAGACTGATCTTGTTATTAAAGATCAAGATTATTTAGAAGAAGAAATCAAAGAACTTATTGATAATTCTAAAACTGTTCTTCAAAAACTTCAAAATGATATTAAAATTGGAAGTCCTGCAAGAATGTATGAAGTCTATGCAGAACTACTTAACTCAGTTTTAAATCAATATAAAGAACTTAGAGAATTAAATAAGATGATTGAAAGTATGAAAATTATGTCTGGAGCAGGATTTAGACCATCAGTTGAAGAAAAAGATAACAAAATTTCTCTTACCTCTGATCAACTTATCGATGTTGTAAATAAAGCCAAAAAAAATAGCCAACTTAATGCTATCGATGCTAGTTTTGAAATAGAAGAATAAGGCAAGTAATATTATGTATATGGGAAACGCATCTTTGCGTAAAGCCGGAGAAGAAATTGAATATACTCCTGAAATGCTTCAAGAATATGTCCGGTGCAAAGAAGATATAATTTATTTTGCAGAAAAATATTTTTATATAATTACTATTGATGAAGGAAAAATATTAATAAATCTTTATAATTTTCAAAAGAAAATTTTAAAAGCATGTATTGATCCTCCAGACCATAGAAATTATCTCATAACAATGATGCCTCGCCAGCAAGGAAAGACTACAACATTCTCTATATATTTTCTTTGGTATATTTTATTTCATAGAGATAAGACAGTTGCTCTCTTAGCAAACAAACAATCAACAGCCATTGAAATATTAGATAGAGTAAAAACTGCATATCAAAATCTTCCTCTTTGGTTACAGCAAGGAATTGCTGATGCAGGATGGAATCAAAAATCAATTTCATTAGAAAACGGTTCAAGAATTATTGCAGAAAGTACTTCATCAGATGCTATTTCCGGCTGGACGATTTCTCTTTTGTACTTGGATGAGTTTGCAAAAGTTCCAAGACACGTTGCAGAAGATTTTATTACATCGACATATCCTGTTATTTCCAGCGGACAAACTTCTAAAATTATGATTGTCAGTACTCCTGTCGGATTAAATCACTTTTATGAATTTTGGATTAAAGCAGTAAGAGGTCAAAATAACTTTTATCCTATTAAAGTTGGATGGTGGGAAAAACCAGGAAGGGATAAGGAATGGAAGAAGAAGACAGAAGCGGATATTGGAAAGCTTCGTTTTGCACAAGAGTATGGTTGCAAATTTCTTGGTAGTTCTTCTACTCTTATTGATTCTGATATACTTGAACAAATTGAACTTAAAGACCCAATTGATACTAAATGGACTGGACTGTTTAATATTTATGAGGAACCAAAGTCAGGTGCAGTTTATGTATTAGGAGTGGATACAGGCAAGGGAGTCGGCCGAGATTATTCAGTTATTCAGGTATTAAAAATAGTTAGTAGTACTGAAATATATCAAGTTGCTGTATATAGAAATAATCAAATTTCTCCTCAGGATTTTGCACAGGTATGTATTTCAGTATCAGAATTTTATAATAATGCTCAAATGATGGTAGAAAATAATGATATTGGCCAGACAGTATGTGATACAATTTGGTATGAATATGAGTGTGATAGATTATTAAATTTTGATACTGATGTTAATAAGATAAGAAAGAATCTTGAGCTTGGAATTAGGAGTACTAGAAAGACAAAACTTCAGGCAAATGTATTACTTAAAAATTATATGGAAAAAGAATGGTTATCGATTTGTGACCAGAGAACTGTTTATGAATTAAGCAGATATGAAGAAGTAAGACCAAATGTATTTAATGCAGGGCGAGACGATCACGACGATTGTGTTACATCTCTTTTATGGGCATTATTTTATGTAAATACTCCTTATTATGAGGGATTTGATATGGGTAACAAGACGATAGACACTAAATACAGGATAGATAATGACGAAGAGGATGATTCTATTTATGATGAGCCTCCTCCAGTTGTTTTTGATGGTGAAGAGTATTATTATTAATCAATTATAAATAATTGTGATTAAAATATATAAATACTAATGATAAGTTTTGACTTATAGAAAAATATATAGATACCAATTAGAGGAGGTATAAAATGCCAAGAGTTTTTAAGACACCGGGTGTTTATAGGGAAGAAATTGATCTTTCTGAAATTCTAATTCCTGGAGGCATTTCTGACGGTGGAGTAGTACTTAGAGCTAAAAAAGGTCCTATTAACAGACCAGTTCTTATTTCAAACGATAAAGAATTTGTAGAAACATTTGGTGAACCTATCTATGTTTCTGGAACGGGAACAAGCACAACTCTTCAAAAGTTAACTCCCGAGTGGGGTTATGGAGCATATGCCGCTCTTGAATTTCTTAAAGAATCTTCAACTCTTTATGTTGTAAGAGACTATGATTCAGACAACGATGTTTATGCTGAAGTTGCTTATGAAACAGATTTGAGTGTAGATACTTCCGCATATAAAACAAGTGCGTTAGATTATTCTATTACTGTTTCTGCAGGAACAAGACCATCTGGAGTTATAGATAGAGTAGATAGAATTTATTCTATTGATACTGCTTCTGAAAATATGAGCACGCAAGAACTTCTTGTTGCCGCTCTTGGTCCTGGTACGGATGGAAATGATATTGCTGTTACTATTGAACCATTTAGTATTTCTGCTGATTGGAAGTTTACTTATGATGGATATCCAACATCTTCTGATGCCGCTTCTGCATCATTAAGTGTGGCAGAAATGGTAACATATTATCCTATTGGTGTCAACGTATTTAAGATGAATGTATATACTAAACCTAGTACTGCAAACTGGTCTGACTATTATACTTTATCTGGTGACCAAGCAAATAATAGACTTAGAATTTCTCCTGTAGAAACATTCTATGGAAGTTTAACTTCACAAGTGGACGGAAATAATAATCAGCTTTATATTGAAGATGTTGTTAATGGAAATTCACAATACATTTATGTAAAGACTAAACTTGGAGCATCAACGAGATTTACCCCTTTTACATCTGAGGCTCAAGCTTCAAATCTTCCAGTTAAAGAAGATTCTAACGGAACGGAATATGTCGATTATCAAATGCTCGGAGAACTTTCCGGTGGTGTTGCTCCTATTCCAAATGAAACGGCTCTTACTTCTACAACTAACTGGGACCTCTTTGAAAACAGAGAAGAAGTAAATGTTGGAATTCTGATTTGTCCTACATACAAAACCGCAGTTAAGCAAGAAGTTGCCAGAGTCACTGCAAAGAGACTTGACTGTATTGCCGTTGTGCAGGCCGCTGATCTAACTAAAGAAACGACAACTAATGTTCTTGATCAAGAAGAATATGGATATCAGTCGCCTTCATATGTGGCAATATACGCAGGATATGCCAAGGTCTATGATAAGTACAATGATAAGTTTGTATTTCTACCTAACGCAATCTTTGGTGCTTCCTTGATGGCAAGAACTGATAGAATTGCAAATCCTTGGGATGCTCCTGCTGGTATAGACAGAGGAACTCTTTCTGTTCTTGATCAGAGAAAGATTTGGACAAGTGTTGATATTGGAAAGCTTTACGAAAAAAATATTAATACAACAAAATTTCATAGAGGTGTCGGTCATGTAATGTGGGGACAGAAGACTGCTCAAATGAAAGCTTCTGCTCTTGATAGAATCAATGTTAGAAGAAATCTTCTTTACATTGAAAATAATGTGGAACCGGCTCTTGTCCAGTTCATCTTTGAGAACAACACATCAAAGACAAGATTGAGAGTATTCTCTCTTGTTGATAGCTTCCTTGCTGGTGTACAAGCTGGTGGTGGATTAACAGCTTATCAGGTTGTTGTTGATGAAAGTAATAATACTGCTGATGTTATCGACGCTAACCAGATGATCGTTGATATTTATGTACAGCCTGTTAGAGCAATTGAGTTCATCCAGTTGAGAACTATTATAACAAGAACTGGAGTTAGTTTCGAACAGATAGTGTAATAAAATAATGGGGGACAGCGGCGACGGTCGTTTCCTGAAACCTTATTGAGTAAGGATTACCCTATTTTAAAATACTTATGAATTTAAGATATAGAATTTGGTCCGCAATATCGAATAATATTAAGTCGTATCGCACAAAAAATTTGATTGGATGTTCTTTAAATAATCTTAAAAATCGTTTACAAAAAACAGCAATTATGAATGGATATAAAGATTTTGATATAAATAATTATGACGGGAAGAAGTATCATATAGATCATATAATTCCATGTTCTATATTTGATTTGAGTAAAGAAGAGGAACAACGAAAATGTTTTCACTGGAGCAATTTACAAATATTGGAGGCTAGTGAAAACTTGAAGAAAAATAAAAAGAATATTTTTCAAGGAGATTAAATATGCCTGATTTCACCATCGAGGGCCGCGCTAAAAACATTCCTGATGTACAGAGAACTTTTCTCTGGGAACTATCAGTACCGGATATTGGCTCTATTGTCGATAATGAAATTACCGAAGAAGGTTTGGTAATTAGATGCCGTAATGCTGTTCTTCCAGAAAGAGGAATAGATATTATTACAAGTAACTTTATGGGCATGGAGCAAGTCTTTGCCGGTAAACCAACGTTTCCACATACGTTTACAACAACGATCGAAGAAACGGAAGACCAGAAAGTTACAAAAGCATTTTATGCTTGGAGGCAAAAGATATTTGATGCCGAGCCTGGAGCAATTACAGGCGGAGTTTCTAAGGTAGCTAGAAAAAGAAATGTTGCTGGTTTTTCAGGATATGCAACAGATGTTTATATGATTCCATATAAGTACAACGGCGAACCATTGGATAGAGTATTCAGATTCATTAACTGTTGGCCAGCTACTGTTGGTGAAGTATCAATGTCATATACTGATAATGCCGCGGTTCAATATTCAGTTACTTTTGAATACGATTATTGGGTTCTTGAGAAAGCACAATAATTTCCTCATAAGATGATAAATATATTAAGAGAGGGCGATGTACCAAAACTAGCTCTCTCTTATTTAAAATTTTTTTAACACATAACAGGAAAAGACAATATGCCTGTAGGACTGAATAGTGTTGAGTTGTTTCAATACTTTAGACTTCCAGAGCAACTTTTCGGAAAGTCGATACAACCAGCATGGAGATTCTATGCGACGTTTATAGATAATCCTTTTAAAAGTAATGCTACTCGTAACGAAATCGGACCTATGCCTGTTATAAGGTCTTATCATATAACAAGTATATCACTTCCAGAATATGCTTTTGCATCACAAGTTATGATGTATGGACAAGTACCAAGAACGTTTCCAACAATAGATCATCGTGGATTTGCATTTGATGTTACATTTGAAGAAGATGAAAATGGAACAATTGCATTTTTTATTAATTGGTTACAAAGATCAATTATTGATGAGGAAGGATATTATAGAAATCCATTAAATAATAGAGTAGGTAATTTTGTCGTTGAAGTACAAGATAAAAATGGTCTTCCAGTTATGTATTATTGGTTTGAAAATATATACTTTTTAAATGCTACTGGAGCATCATATAGTTATGAAGAAAACAGTCAGGTTAAGAGAACGATAACTTTTGGTGTGGATTTAGTAAAACATATATTTACTAAATATGCAGGAATAAACGCCGGGCAAAAATTTGTTACAAATAGATTGACAGGAAATCTGTAAATATAATTTATATAACAAGGAGAATGTAAATGAAAATGGTTGATGTGAATGAAGAAGAACAAGTTCAAAAAAATGTTGAACCAGTTGTAGACCAAGCAACTGCAGATCAAGAAATTATTCAAAAGACAGTAGAAGCACTTCAGAGAGAGTCTGTTGATAAGGCAAAAGAAAATAGTCCAAAAATGTCTGAAGTCGTTCCTCCAGAACCAAAATCAAAAGAAAATACTGGAGACACCGGACCTAATTTTTGGCCTATTCAGGGACTTCCTTCAAAAGGAAGATTATACCCAAAAGGAACTGAAATATTGGGAAGACCTTTAAAAGTAATTGAGGTTAAAAAACTTTCTGGTTTGAATGAGAATAATGCTGATTATATAATTAATGATATTCTTAAAAGAACTATTAAGGGAGTTTCATTGGATGATATGTTTATTGCTGATAAACTTTTTATTGTTTTTTGGCTAAGAGCAAATACATTTAGAGAAAGTGGATATGTAGTCGACTTTACATGTTCGAAGTGTGAAAAAGAATCAAAATTTCATTTCGAATTAGATAATCTTGAGATTCAATATTTGGATGATGAATTTAATCCTAATAATATACTTAAACTCAAGAATAAAGATACGATTAAAATTAATTTTCTAACTGTTGGTGATACAATGAAGATCAATAGATTTGTAGAAATTAATTCAAATACAATAAGTGATATTGATGAAGAGTTGCTTGGTTTGGCGGCAATGATTCAATCTATTAATGGTGAAGAAAATAATAGCCTTTTATCAAAGTACAATTATGTTTTAGGAATGGAGCCAACCGATTTCGCATATATTTCAAGTTATATTGAAAAATATGGTATGGGTATTAAACCATATGTAAATGTAAAATGTACGAATTGTGGAGGTATATCCCCGACGGGGATTTCGTTTCGCGGCGACTTCTTTCTTCCCTCGTATCAATTTGAATGATATTCTTGAATTAGAGTTTGAAATGTCATATGCAATAAAGATTCCTTTTGATTACGATCAAAAAGAATATTATGAATTTTTATGGTTATATGAGAGGTTAGCTACTCAAAAAATAAGAGAACAAGAACAACAAAACGAAGGTAGCGGACAAACTAATTTAGCGAACCACTTAGTAAATCCGATGCAAGGAGTAAGAAATGGCAGAAGATAATGGCATAAATAATCCATTTCTACAATCTAAGTTTATAAAAAATCTTTTTGAGCAAAAGAACGGACAAGAGAATAAGTCACAAAAGACTGCCGAGCAGACTCTTGCTGAACTTAAAACTCTTAATAAGCATGTAGTTGAAAATACTAAAATGCTTGTTAAGATGGGTACTAGTAAGGCAGGTTCGGCTAGTACAGCACAATCTAAAACAGAACAATTTTTTGCAAAGAAAGAAGACCCTAATAAAAAAATTAATAAGAATCTTGATGAAATTGAAGCATTAATGGCAGAAAGCAATAAACTTGCAAAAGAAAAGAAAAAGGGCAGTATTGATTGGATGAAAGGTATGGCAATGATCATGGGTCTTGGTGGTCTTGCCGGTTGGTTCTTTACAGGAAAAACAGAATTTTTACATTCTGCCGCTAAAGGACTTCTTAAATATTCTCCGTTTAAATTTATAATTAAAGCTTTTGATGGTGCATTTGCTAAAGCGATACCTTGGATAGGAAAAGGATTTAAAAAGATATTAACTATGGGTCCTTTGAAGAAGATGTGGCCAAAACTTGGAAAAGGATTATTAAATGTTTTTAAACCAGTTATAGGTTTGGCTAAAGGAATTGGAAAAATATTTAAACCTCTCGGTAAAATATTTGGAAAGACTGGAATGAAAGCTACAACTAAGACAGGCGGAAAATCATTCTTAAAAAAGGTTCCGTTTATTGGTGGTTTAATAGGTCTCTTTTTTGGAATTCAGAGATTTAAGAAAGGAGATATTTTTGGTGGAATATTAGAAATTGCTTCTGGTCTTACTTCTATGATACCTGTTCCTGTTCTTGGTACTGCTCTTGGAATAGGTATAGATTTATTTCTTCTTAGTAGAGATTTCAAAAAAAGTTTTGGTGGAGAAAAAAAACCCAAACCTATTAGAAAGAAAGGTAAAATTAAGTGGGAGAATTTAAAATGGATTCCGGGCGTTGGTATTTTCGCTGGTATAATGTCTGGTATAAGTAAATGGAAATCTGGTGATAAGAAAGGTGCATTAGGCGAAATTGCATCTGGAATTATATCTGTTGTTCCTGGTGCTGGTTTATTATTAAATGGTGTCATGGGTTTAATAGGAATGTTTTCAGGAAAAGACGCAAAAGAAAAAGCCGGCGAAACAATGAGTAAAATCGGAGATGCTTTAAAAAATCCTGCGGCTGCGGCTAAAGCAATCGCTGGTGGTGCAATGGGAGCAGCGAAGAAAGGAGCTAAAGCAATAGGAGGAATTGCTAAAGACCCAATTGGAGCGGCCAAATCATTGTTTAAAAAAACCAAATCAAAATTTTCGCCGGGAAAAATAATGGGAGGATTAAAATCTTTCTTCTGGTCACCGGGCGAAGAAGTTCCAGGTATTTTATTAGGAAATGAAAATGTTGATATATCTGGTATGAATCCTGATGTATGGAATAATTTTACAGCAATGGCATCAGAATATAAAGCACAGACTGGAGATAGTATTCAAGTTAATTCTGCATATAGAGACCCAGAATTACAGAAAAAATTATATGAGGCAGACCCAACTAAAGCCGCTCCACCAGGATCATCTTTGCATAATTATGGATATGCAATTGATATGCAAACGACTGATGCGAATGCATTAGATAGATTAGGATTATTTGATAAGTATGGTTTTTGGCGTCCCGGTCTTAATTGGAAAAGAAAAGAAACTTGGCATGTAGAACCAAAAGGAATTGATAGAACTGCCGTTAAACATATACAAGCAGATAGTCCAAGTGGTGATCCATTACCTGGTATTCATATACCACCAGATAAGACAAAGACAAATGTTCCAGAAATTCAACTTTCTCCATCGACAATAGATGCATTGGCGGCTAGTATGAGAAATGCAATGAAGGGATCAGTAAATATACCACAGGCCCCATCAATGCCAATAGCAACAGGAGCAAGAGACTAATATGGGATTTACATTAGGAGCTTTAGATAAATCAGTTTTTACAAAAGATGCTTATAAGGCGGCTATAGAAGGTAATGGTCAAGGAACAGGATATTCTGTTATTACAATAAAGCCTGGAGCAAGACTTGGAACGGAAAATAACGATCCTCCTATTACAGGAGTTATTGAAGATATGCCGGCGATTAGTCTTCAAGCTAGTTGGGAACAAATGGGTCTTCCTTTTGGACAGGTTCCTGCTGTACAACTTGTAGAAAAAGCAATGAATTTCGTTAGCACTACTGCAAAATATGCTGGTGGAGCTCCATTAGGAGCCGCTTATAAAAGCAGAAAGATTTATTCTGGTGGTAGTTATTTAAATATAGATACTAAAATAAAAATCGTTGATTGGTCAGGATCATCCGATCCAATTCTTGCGTCTGCTTTACTTTCTTATTATGTTTTACCAAGTGATATTCTTAGAACAGGTGAAAAAGCTAAAGGTCTTGGAACAAAATTAATACAAGGCGGTGTTGAATTAGCAGGAGACGCTAAAGAAAAAATTGAATCTACTTTTAGAGAAAAAATTGCAGAACTTCAACAAAAGAAAGATGATAAAGGAAATTTAATTCCAGCAGCAAAAACTGCGGAAGCAACGGAAGGAATAGTTAAAAAATCTCTTAAATTTGCATCTGATACTTCAGACACACTACATACATTTTCTGATCTTGAAACCGTTAAATCAACAGGAGAACAATTAAGTAGAAATTTAATAGAAGGAGCTGATGATTTATTTACATTGAGAAGTGCTCCAACCCCGGTTGAAGTTCGTATTGGTCAGTTTTTTTATCATACAGATATGGTAATCGAAAGTATAACATGTAACTTTTCTAAACAAATGACAAAATATGGTCCTCTATGGGTAGATATAGATTTAAAATTATCAAGCAGAAGACATATTGTTAGTCTTGAAGATTTAGGATTAAAATTACCATATTCAGAAAAGAGAGTTACTTTTAAATCGGCCGAAGCGGCTATTGCACCAAGAGGCCCGACATTTAATCAAGGATTTTAAAAATGGCACTTTTTAATAGAACGCTTTTTTATGAAAAAGAAACAATAGATAATATTTTAGAAAACGATTTAGTAAGAAATCATTTTGATCTTTTTAAAATTAAAAGACCAACAACTTTTTTTACTGTTTCTAGAAGTTATATACAACGTCCCGATCTTTTATCTTTGAAATTATATGGAAATACTCAATATTGGTGGATCGTTGCTAGGTTTAATCAAATAGATGACTTTTGGAACGATTTAAATGTTGGTGATGTTATAAGAGTCCCAAATAAAGAAGATATAGAAGATTGGTATTTAGAGGTTAAAGCTTCTTTAAATAGGGGATAATATGTCCATTGGTCAACCAGCAGGACAACAATTTTATTGTAAAGTCAGAATTAAAGATAACGATTTTCCTTCTCCTAATATAGTAAGTATTAATATAAGAGAATGGGCAGTCGATATTCTTCCTCGTTTAGAACTTACTATGTATGAGGATGGTTTTCTTATTGAATCATTTCCACTAGAAGATAACGAAGAAATATTTGTGACTCTTGCCAGACAAGAAGATTCTGAAAATAGAATAGAATTGACTTTTAATTTACTTGACTATGCAGTAGCACAAGCTGGTGATGGCGATAAAGCAAAACTCGTAACAATTACAGGATATCTTAAAAATAATGGAATTTTTAAATCTAAAAGTAGAAGATTTAAAAACAATAGCTCGATTGATATTTTTAGAAGAATTGCTAGAGAAGAAGGAATCAAATTTAAAAATCCAAGAAATGTTAAAACTAAAGATAATATGACTTGGTATCAGGCAGGACTAACTAACTATCAATTCATTCGTCACGTTCTTCAAAGAGCCAATGTAATAAATGATATTCCTTTCTTTTATGCAAATGTTGAAAATGAGTTTGTATTTACAAGTCTCGTTAAAGAAATGAAGAAAAAAGAATCTCGTATTGCAAAATATAATGTAGATAAATCTGAATACTTAGTTGAAGATAATAATGATAAGGATAAAACTATATACTATAATTCTTATGATATAGTTAATGCTTCAGGATATATAAACAGAAAAATTGCATATGGAGCATCATATAGTTATTACGATTTAAGAAAAAATAATGACGGAGAATATAATGATATTGACTTGATGACACAACTATCATTTAGAAATAAAGATTTAGTTGGAAAATCATCATATGATGGAAGAGGATGTTTTGGAGCATTTAATGATAATCTTTATAGTGAAAATTTTTATAAAGCAATGGTTAGAAATTGTCTTCTTAAACAAAACTTTTTTGCTTTTTCAATATCTATTAGTGTAAATGCTATAAATGATATTCGTTTATTTGATAAAATAAATTTGTCTTTTCCAACAGTGCTTCCAAATGGAACTGTAAATAATGAAGTAATGTCAGGAGAATATTTAGTTGGTGGAATAGTTCATAGTGTTGCTGCGGGTGGTATATATACTAAACTGGTATCATTACATAGAAACGGAATGAATAGATCATCTAGTGTTAGATTTCCAATGGTGGATAGTTAATATGAAAGAAGAAGACCTTAATATTCGAAAAACAATTGCTCAGGATATTACAAAGACCTTAAAAAATTTTCTTGATGAAAATCTACCTGGTTCTTATGATAATAGTTATGTTGGTAAAGTAGTCAATAATAAAGACCCAGAGAAAATAGGTCGCTGTAAGATCAGAGTTTATGGTGTGTTTGGGGATGAGGTACCAGATAGGGATTTACCTTGGGCAACACCAGACTTTACGTTCGTTGGAAGTAAAAAAGGATCGTTTATTGTACCTCCTGAAGATACAATAGTTAAGGTTTATTTTGATAATGGAGAACTGTATCTTCCTAAGTACAGTACTAAGATCGTTGATAAGAGCAATCTTCCTAGTGAGAGATTGAAAAATTATCCTGATAATATGGTTTTCTTTGAAACAGACGAGGGAGACTTCTTTACGATAAATAGAAAGACAGGGTTTGTTAAATTTTATCATGGAAGATCAAAGAGTTTTGTGACGATTGATAAATTGGGAAATATGATAATAGACGTGGAGGGATCGCCAATAGGAACAATTACAATTAATGCAAAGACTAAAGTAGAAGTAAATTCTCCATTAGTCACTATTCCTCATACTGCATTAGGTACAGTTGTACCAGACCCAACCGGAGGTCCTTTTAATTGTCTATTACTTGATCCTGTAACTGGAGCTGTACACCAAGGAACGGATAATTTTAATACTTAAATATGGCAATTAATAGAAGAATAAACAAACAAGATATTTGGACAGTCGTACAAATTTTTAAAAGGAACTTAGTAGATCAAAGTTCCGAAAAATTTATAGGACTTGATGCAGGTAATCTTAGAAGACAAGGAGTTCCTGAACAACAAATTGTTGGTACTTCTGCCAGCTTCTTTACGCCTTATTACGAGTCTGATGGTGCATATACAAATATTGCTTCTGCCGCTCCTCTTGAAGTATTAGCCGACCAGTTATTACAAGAATGGACAGATTATATTCTTACCTCTGCTGATCTTATTCAGATTTATGTTGTAGATAGTCAACTAGAACAACTTGCTCTTTATTCTACTTCAGGAGTTAAAAGAGGCGACTTATGCATGAGAACTGATATCAGTGCTTCTTATGTAGCATTGAATAGAAGTGCGAGTGCAATGGACGATTGGCAAATCTTTCCTCAATGGTATCACGACGATCGTTATTATACACAAGAACAAATCGATGCAATGTTTTCATCTAGTGGTACTGGAGGAAGTTTTACATTTAGAGGATTATGGGATACTCCATCTAGTTATAATTCTCAAGGTGGAAAAGGAGTTCGTGTTAATACTGCCGAAACAGGACTTGAGTTTTATGAAATAACCTCAGCGGCATCTACGTCTAGTGTATCTGCATTTACACAATTAAGTGATACACCATCAAATTATTCGGGAGAAGGTGGTAAGGGAGTACGAGTTAATACTGGAGAAAATGCTCTTGAGTTTTATGTTTTATCTGCTGGTACTACTGATGAAAAGGTTGCTGTCGATTCTGGTGCTACACCGGGATATCTTGGCGCAACTTCTGCTGATGGTGTATTGAGAACTAGCGATCCAATGACATATAATGATGGTGGTGATTATGTAACTCTTGGTGTAGATAAATCGAAAATTAATTTATCTGATCTTGGTACTTCTGCACATACTCATGTTGAAGCTGATATTACAGACTTGACTCATTATACTACTGCCGATTGGAATACAGATTTTGGTAATGCATCATTAAGCGGAATTGGTACTTCTGCACATATGCATTCGACGAGTGATATTATTGGATACTCCGACTCATGGACTTCTGTTAGTGGAAATTATTATACAAAGACAAGTGCTGATAATACATTCGCACCAATAGTACATACTCATATATTTTCTGCTTTTACTGGACTATCAGATACACCATCGAGTTATTCTGGACAGACTGGCAAAGGATTGCGTGTTAATGGTGGAGAAACGGGATTAGAATTTTATACTCCAGTTACAGATACAGATGAAAAGGTTGCTGTTGTTAGTAGTGCGACTGCTGGTTATTTAGGAAATACAAGTGCTGATGGAGTATTAAGAACTGCGGAACCATTAACATATAATGATGGTGGAGACTATATTACTATTGGTCTTAACAAGTCTGGAATCAATCTTTCTGATCTTGGATCGTCTGCACACACTCATAGTGCAAGTGATATAACTCAAAATGGAACCCCATATTATATTCCAAGATATGATATATCCGGAACACAATTTGAAGATAGTAGTATTTCTACAAATGCGGCCGGAAATGTGTGTATAGGAGGAATAACATATACTGATATATTAACTATAGTAGACGGTAATTATCAAGGTACAGTATATGTTACACAACAGAATAGTGCAACATACGATACTCAAAATACTTGTACATATAGACAACAAATTTATAATGAAACTCCTGCAATGAAATCTGCAATGGAGTTGAATTCTAGATTAAACTTTAATACGCCAGGCAATGAGAATAGTACAGTATGGATCAATGTACTTGCTGGTGGTAGCCCATTAAATATTTTACAATTAGAATATTCAAGCGCAAAAGCATTAATTACGGCTAGTAGTTATTTGAATATTAGTTCAATTGATAACTTAATTGCGGCTTCTAATGCTTATCTTGTTTCAGATAGTGGCGAAGTTAAATATAAAACGGCTGCACAAGTATTATCGGACATAGGTGCCGCTTCAGTTTCGGCAGTTGTTAGTGGAACTGGAACAATAAATTATATACCTAAATGGAATTCTTCTACTGGATTAACCGATAGTAATGCATATGATAGTGGTTCAAAATTTATATTTGAAGAACCAATTGGGGTTGTTTCTACAGTTCAACCACAAATTCAGCTTATATATACGAGTGGTTCAAGATTTGCAAATCTTGGTGTAGACTCTACTGGTCTTTTAACTTTTAGTGCAGCAGGAACAAATCCAAGATTTAAGTTTGAAAATAATATTGGTATTGGTGTAACTCCAAGTAATACACATCAAATCTATACTCGTGGTGCCTCTGCTCCACAATTAAAGTTTGAATATGATATTAATAACTTTTTTACTGTTTCCATTTCTAGTTTAGGATTTATTACATTTGATGCCCAGGGAGCAGGAACGACTGGATTTCAATTTAGTGATCCTCTTACATTGACATCGGTAGCTAATGCTACTTCAAATACAAATAAATTTTTGGTATTAGATTCTAATATTGTTAAGTACAGAACCTCGGCAGAAATGTTGAGTGATATTGGTGCTGCTTCTGTTACTGCTTTAAGTGGAGAAGCAAATACGGCATCCAATCAGGGTGGCGCCAATGAATTATTTATTCAAAAAACTGGAGACGATTTAGAATTTAGAACATTATCGGCCGGTCCTGGTGTGAGTATTATAAGTGGTACTAATGTATTAACTTTCTCTGCTGATGTTAGTGCTTCTGAAATTGCTGGTACTCCAAACTACTATGCTAGGTTCAATGGTACCGGAGACAATGTTGAAGACTCAATGTTAGTAGATGATGGGTCACAAACATTATCGGCTTATGCAAAAATAGTGTTCCCATATGGTATCATTAACGCAAAAACAAGCGATTCGTGGTTTGATATTTTTCAAAATACAGAAGACGGTTCAGATACTAAAGCAACTAGAATTGGTGGCGGTGGTGATGTTTCATCCAATCGTGGGGCTTATATTGCTTTATATGGAAATGAACGAGCAACTCTTAGTGGTGATCTTCAATTAGTTCCGGGCACTGCTGGTAATATTAAAATGGAAGGCATCGATGCTGGTGATGATTCATATACAGGAATTCTTATTATTGATTCCACAACTGTCCAACGTAGAAGCACTACACAATTAGCGAGTGATATTGAAGGAAGTATTGATCATACTGCATTGAGTAATTTGAATAGTTCAAGTTATTATCATCTTACATCAGCGAATCATAATACATTAACAAATGGTTTATTAGCTGATAGTTTACATCATCATGATGGTTTGTGGGAATCAGATAATGGTCAACAAAAAGTATATGTTACTAGTAATGGATGGGTTGGTATTGGAGCCAATGGAATTCAAAACGCACAATTATATGTTTATAGAAATTATATTAATGCTACAACATCTTATGGAATATACGAAGATACCGAAATTAATATAACAGAAGATGGTACATATTATAATATTGGAATTTATACCGATCCAACAACAATAATATCGGCTGGAGTTACAGATAGTGGATATTTAATTGGTACCAGAACATATGCTTTAAGAAATAGTTCTGCTGATAATGGAACTTTAAATACTTTATATGGTTTGGAAATGGCATATGGTCATTATACTGGTGCTGGAACATCAGCCCAAACAAATACAGCATACGGAATTTATATAAGACCATTTCAAGATGCTGGAAATATTACAACAAGATATGGATTGGCAATTGATACACCAACTGGAAGTAATGTAGAAAACGAATGGGGAATTTATGTCGCTGATGATGCTCCAAACTATTTTGCTGGTACTATAAAAATTAATACTATTGATAGTGCAAGTGCTGATTATGATAAGATACTTGTTTCAAATGGTGGAATAATAGAATATAGAACTGGTGCAGAAGTATTAAGCGACATTGGTGCCGCTCATACATCTGCTCTTTATACTTCTGCTGATTGGTACACCGAATTTGGTAATGCTTCATTAAGTCAAATTGGAACATCTGCTCATACTCACGTTGAAGCAGATATAACTGATCTTACTCATTATACTAGTGCTAATTTCTATAATGATTTAGGAACAGCATCATTAAGCGATTTGGGATCAAGTGCCCATAATCATGTAAAATCAGAAATTACAGATTTTGGAAATTATGTTTCAGCAACAGCTTTAACAGGAACACAATATCGCATACCAAGGTTCGCCACCACATCAACTTTAGAAAACTCTCCAATTTACACAGATTCTAATAACAATGCCGTTGGTATTAATGTTAATGCTCAATGGACATCATCTTATCATTGGTATCTTAATGTTGAAACGGATATGGATGTTCCTTCGGATGATACTTTGTATGTAATAGGACAATCTGTTTCAGATGGTTCAATTTCTATTCCATCAAGTGCTACAAATTCTGGTTATTTAATGGGTGTACAGTCATCTATGTTGATAGATGATGCTGAATTTGAAGGAACAATAGGTAGTGTTTATGGAGCAAGAATTGATGCAGGAACATATACTTCGGCTGTTTCTGGCACAATTGATGGTGTTTATGGTATTAGAATAAGAATATTTAAAGGGGATAATGCAACTCATAATAGTTCATATGGAATATATCAAGAGTCAGATTATGATAGTGTTGTAAACTATTTTGAAGATTCAATAGGAATCGGTATTATACCACAATATTCTTTAGATGTTTCAGGAACATTAATAAGATTTCAAAGATCAACTAAAGATTTATATATTAATCCTAATTATGGTGATGCTAATAATTATGCCGCTATTTATACCAAGTCTGATGAAAACATGGCACTAAGACTTGGGGCAACTGAAAATGTTAATCAATTAGTTCTTAATACAAATGGTAATGTTGGTGTTGGTGCTGATCCATCAACACAAGCACATTTCTATGTTGCTGATACCACATTAAATATTTCAGCCGATTATTTTCCAATTTATTTTTATCATGTAAAAACAGATGGTGCATCCGATGAAAATACAGATTTATGGGGAATAAGAAATGATTTAAGATATAATCAATCATCTGGAATACTTGGTAACACAATAGTTAATTATAATTATTTTTCACATACAAATGGAGAAATTGGAACATCAGCGGTTGCAAGATATCTTTATGGTCTTGATTATAAAGCATCATTACTTGGAGGTATAATTCATGGTGGAGTTCAAGGTACCCGTGGTGAAATCGATCAGGGTAGTGGACATATAATTGAATCAGATGTAAGAGCAATTGGAGCTATTGTTTATGGTGGAGGACAAATTGATAGTCATGTTTATGGTGTAAGAGCAGAAGCTAGACTAGAAGCTACTGGTTCTTGGGGTGGTACGGCTTATGGTGCATATAATTATGTTAATTTAGATGGTGGAACTGTTGGTGGTAATGTAGTTGGAACAAAATCATATGTAAATCAAGTATCGGGAAATGATGTTAATAATAATATTTTTGGATCAGATGTAGAATTACATCTTTCTGGTACTTCTGTTGATGTTTATGGTCATCGTGATGTAATATCAGTATTAGATAATTGTAATATATCTGACGATGTTTATGGAAAATATACTCGTATTAATTTGGAGTCTGGTAGTACTGTAGATGGTGTATTTGGAAATTATATATTTCTTAATCAAGATGGTGGTACGATTAATACAAACGCATATGCGTTATGGGTAGAAGCTGATATGGATGGAACCGTTGGTTCTACAACGCTTGGTCGTTTTTATGCCAATAGTAACATAGATTATGGTGTGACAGTAAGAGGCGACATTGGCACACATTTTCAGCTTGAATATGATGGCTCCAATTACATGAATATCAAAATGGCTTTTAATGGAGCTACTACTTTTGATGCTGTTGGTAATGGAGCCATATTCAACTTTTTAGATCCTTTGTTTATTGATTCTGGAATTTATGTTGGTGGAGAAAATGCTTTTCCATCCTCTGCCTACGATAGTTATGCGGTGATATTAAGAACGGCAGGTGCCGGTTTGGCTCCATTCGATCAAGCAGGATCATTAGTATATAGACCAAGATTGAGCAACACCGCAGGAAGAAGTAACCATTACTTTTATACCGGAGCAACACCGTCATTGAGGTTTGAAATCGAAGAAGACGGTGATATTGATATTTATGGAGATTCTGGGCAATATGTTTGGTTTGATTCGGGGTATGAGAGTGTTGGAATTGGAATCGCCGCACAATCTGATACATCGTTGGATGTATATCGTAATGTAGCAACATCAGTCACTCGTGGGTATGCAAGTGAAGCGAAGGTTGAACTGAATACCGGTGCTGATGTGTCTGATAAAATAGCGGCATTTCGTGGTATTCTCGTACTCAATGATGGAGTTGTGAACGATGATGCCTACATATATTGGGGAAATTTTGATCACAATTCTAGCGCAACAATTGTTGGTGACGCCTATTTGTCATTTTTAAAGGCAAGTCTTGATGCAGATATTGGCGGCGATTTTTATGGTAGCTATATAGATATTGATCAGGGCGCAGGAACCGTTTCTGGTAATGCTACGGGTCTTTATGTGCGGACTGATTTTGATGGTAATATTAGTGGTACTACTCGTCTGGGTTATTTTTATGGTAATAGTAATACAGACATTGGTTTAGAAATTCGTGGGGCTATGAACGAAGCTTCATCGCTTCGTATATCAAGAAGTGATTCAGATTATGGAGATTTATATTGTAGTTCTGATGGTAATTTATTTATGTATTCAACTGGTGGATATAATGGAGCAGGAAACACTTCATTTACTCCAGCAGCTCCTTGGCATGTTCACAAAGTAACATCTGCCACTTCGGCTGTTCAAGAATTACTTAGACTTAGAGCAGATAGCGCAGGAGTAGCAACATCAGGTTTTGGAGCGGCTATAGCTTTTCATCTTGATAGTCCGGCTTATGCTGACGATTTTCAAACTGGTAGAATTGAAAATGTAATGACTAGTGTTAGTGGTACCGCATATTCAATGTATTTTAAAGTTTGGAATGCTCCTAATTTTGATACTGCACTTTCACTTTATAATCCTCAAGGAGGAGTAACACAATCTTATGGTTCTGTTGGTATAAAATCAACTCCACAAGGACAGGCAATACATATAGAAAGATATGGTGGATCGGATAGTTGGCAACTTGGTGTTGATACAGGTGTATTTACAGCTGGCGATTTTAATTTTAGTCAAAATGGTACTGATAGAATAATATTTAAGAAAAGTGGATCGTTACAATTAAATACAATAAGTGCGGCTACAACTGATACAGATAAATTCTTAGTTTCTGATTCTGGTATAGTTAAGTTTAGAACGGGAGCAGAAGTATTAAGTGATATTGGCGCACAAGCTTCAGATGATGATTTGACAGCTTTGGCTGGTTTAACAGGAACAGGATTTGCAGTTAGAACAGGAACAAATACATGGAATCAAAGAACTTTACAAACATCTGGAGATGCTATTGGAATAACATATGCAGATGGTGTTGCTAGTAATCCTGTTTTCTTTTTAGATATTGGTGGTGGAAGCACTCAAGTAGCTTCTGGAGATCATAATCATAATTCTACTTATGCAAATATTAGTCATACACATTCTTTTTTATATGATAATGGTGTTGGAACCAAATTTGCTAATGCCATTACTATACCAACTTCGGCTGAAATTGAATTAGTAGGATCATCAGCTTTAAACATACCATCAATGCAGGGAGGTGCTGGTGGTAATCCAATTAACGGTATATTAATTATTAATACAACTAATCCAACAGGAGCATCTGGTTGGTATGGTATGATAAAATGTCATGGTAATTCAAATAATAATGAAATATGGATTGACGGTGGTGGATTGGCAATTTCAGATACAGCTTTAAAATTATGCGTATATAATAAATATGCTGGTTCATATCCAACAAATTATAATACTATATATATTAAAAATAATACTGGATTAAGTGTTACACTTACGTTAATGTGGATTGGTGTAATATTTTAATATGAAAACAATAACTATTATAATAGAAGGAACAGAATCTTTATATCCTAAATGTAAAGATGTTATTATTATACCGGATGAAAAAGGAGCAGATTCAAAAAGAAAAGCAGTATTAAAAGACCTTTATCTTATGGATTATCTAGCTGAACATTCTGACGTTTTATATCACGATGCAGATTGTAGAGTCTATAAAAAGATATATAAATTTCTAGAGGGTAAAAAAATAGCATGTGGGAAGACTATAAATGTATTTGATTCCTTCTTGGTATATAGTAATGATACAAGATTTTGGCAAAGACTTAAGAAAGAATATATTAAGTTTAATTATGAAATACACGGTCCTATATATGGATTTTTAAGTAAATTATTGCGTAGAAAGGATTTAGTCAAAATTCCAAAAAATATGTATAAACATAGAATGAGAACATATAAGAGTCTAACACGAAATAAAATATAAATAATTAACGTATAACACTTAAGCCTCAGGAGGTTTGATATGAAAAACGTAGAGATGATTCAGTTGGTACAGGTAATTGACAAAGTACTTCCGGTTTCTAAGAAGGTCAAATTTAACTATTTGTTGAACAAGAACAAGAGACTTATCGATGAAGAACAGAAGACACTTGCCGAGATATCTAAGCCAAGTGACAAGATTGTTGAATTCGAAACAAAGAGACTTGAACTTTGTAGAACTCATTGTACTAAAGATGACGATGGAAATCCGGTTTTAAACAAAGATACAAATAGGTTTGAAGGATTAGACAAGAGCGCAAAGTTTAAGAAGGCATTTGAAAAATTAGCTAAAGAATATGATGAAGCAATCAAAGAAAACCAGGAAAAAATGAACCAGTATGACGAACTTCTTCAGGAAGAATCTAAAGTAGAACTTGTAAAGATTCCTATTGATATTGTTCCTGACGACGTTATTGCTGGAAACGATTTAGCAATATTAATGGAAATTATAGAGGAGTAATATGGCAGTAAACAGAGAATTCGCCGATAGATGGGCATATGACATTTCTCAAAATGTTATATCCAAAGGAGAAATATGGGATGTCGATGTACTTAATCAATCGATAGAACTTATTCTCGGCACTGTCTATGGTGAAAGGCTGTTTAATACCTCCTTTGGTTGTGGTCTTCAATTAAGAATTTTTGAATCTATGACTCCTGAAGCTGGCGAGGATATTCTCAATGAGATTGCTCGCCAGCTTAAATTGTGGGAGGATCGAATCATAGTATTGGAAGATGAAATGAGACTCAACTTTAATGGAGATAGTAATTCTATTACTATAACAATACCATATATTATAAGAGATCGAAATCTTAGATCGGTTTTTAAGAAAAAGATAATCACATAGCGGAGAGTTAGATGGCTACTAATAACTTTTTAAAGTACTCTGGAATGACATATTCAGAGCTGATCAGTCAGATTAATGACAGACTATTGGCGGATAGTAGATTTGATAACTTCAGAGAATCAGCAATTGCACAAATGCTCATAGAGATTTTTGCTGGTGCTACTGATATTGTTAATTACTATCTAGATAGAAGAGCAGAAGAATGTTACTTTGATACGGCAAGACTTAGAAGTTCTGCCATACTTCTGTCCCGTCAACTGGGCTATGTTGTAACGAGGGCGGTTCCTGCGTCTACAACTATAAAAACAAAAATTGCTGGTGACCTATCTACTCTATCAACACCAATAACTTCAGGAGATAAACTTCAAGTTCCTGTTCACTCCGTTTTTAGTTATAATGGAAACGACTATATTTTAAAACAGACTTTTACTCATACATTTACCCAATCAGAAGTTGATAATATTACTGTTCTCGGCGAAAATTTTGAGTTGGAAATTTCAACTGATGATAATGGAAATACAATATCTTTAGCTCAAGGAGAACTTAAAGAAAAAGTTATTGATGGAAGCACAAATCCTTCCGTAGGTCAAATTTTTCAGGTATATAAAATTGAAGACGATACGTTTAGTAATATATATGGAACCAGTGATTATGATATTCCGACGACAAGAGTTTGGGTAGGAAATAATAAAACAAACGCAACAGAATATGATATTGATAGAAGATCATTAATTAACTGGGAATCATTAGAAAGTCTAGCTGCAGGAACTTCTAAAGATGTATGTGTGATTAGAACTTCAACCGACGAAGATGTAGAAATTCTTTTTGGTGATAATCAATATGCAAGTGTTGGTGCGGCTACAAATCAAGACAATATTTTTATTCAGTATCTATCTACAGTTGGTTCTAAAGCAAATGAGGTTGGAGTCATTGGTCAGCAGATAGAATATGAAGGACAGATATTAGATCAGAATGGTCAGGACATAACCGAATTTATTACTTTTGAGTTTGTTACTAATATTACTGGTGGAGCAGATATGGAAAGTCTTGATTCAATCAAGAATAATGCTCCTGCAATTTATTATTCACTTGATAGACTTGTAACTAAAACAGACTATATTGCATATTTAAAATCATTAACAACTCCAATTAATATTCAGAATGCACTTGCTTGGGGCGAACAAGAAGAAGTTTTAAAACTTACAAACGGAGATGGTGTTATTGAAAAACTTTTTAATGTTGTTATGTTTAGTTGTCTTGGAGAATTATATAATATAAGCGTATCAGAATATTTTCCATATACTCAAGGAAATGGATTAGAAAATGTCGTCCTCGACGCGGATTTTGATGAAGATGCAATTAATGCTCAAAGTTATTTCAATTTATATATTAGACAGGATGTAGTAAAACAATTAAACAGATATGAGGTTAGTGCATCATATTGGTGGTTAGCAAGTAGTAATCCAAGTACAAATGTGGGATCATATTATGAAGGGCAATATGGAGACTCTGCTGTATTAGAATTTGATTATACTTCAGATACTGCAGGAATAGGTTTGTCTGCTTCTGCAACATCGACTGTTGATATGACAACTCCTTCTTATAGTACATTTAATACTGTATCAGGAACTATGACTCAATATGCGACCGATCTTACAACTGCTCTTACAGCAGTAACAGATAATAGAGGAGACTCCACAGCACAAAATTCAAATTATGGAAGTCCTGCATTTCCAGGAATAGAATGTACATATAATTCAATAGAAAACAGATTGGAAATTAGAACTGCAAACAGTGATGTTTGTTATATTTCAAATATAAGATATTCATCCGCAACAAATAATATTGCTTCTGATACTGGTCTTAGTGCAAAATCAATGCAGAAGTTATACGAACAGACTTTTGAAGATATTAGTGATAATACATTAACGGTTATTAATAGTATTCAAGAAAGAAGTCAGGTAACAACAAGAGCAGTTTATATAAGTCCTATTATTCATAACCTTGTTGTTAGTGGAACTGTCTATGTTAATAATCTTTATGATAGAGAATCGTTAAGAACTGAATTAAATAATGATGTTTATGAATGGTTAAACATCAATGCAGATTTTAATGAAGATATTTATAAATCAAATATTATAGAAATTATTGAAGATAGTCCGGGTATAAGAAATGTCGATATGAACTTTGGTGCAGTAGCATTAACTCCTCCTGCAGGATATAGTACTTTTTCCACGGCGGCTATAGTTTCAGAAATTGATTCTTGGCCAGTTGTATCTGATAGATCAAGTATTGAAACTATTTTTATTGCTTATGTTAATTCTATAACTACTAATCCAACAGTAACTTCTGGGGGAGAAAGATGGTTCTTAGAAACTTGGGCAAAGGGATTTTATGATACATTGGTCGCACAAGGATATACAAGCTTTGCAGATAGTACTGCATTTATTAATTTAGTTACTGCAGTACATAAAGATTTTTCTGTTCAAATTAAAAATAGTTTAATTGATTCACAAGGTAATATTACAAACTATACAATTGGAAACGAAATTGTTAAACTCACCATTACACTAAGTTATGTGTATGCGACGTAAATAAATTATGGCATATTGGGTAGACATAAATAACTCTTATTCATCGACTGGTGCTGGTACTAGTGTATCTCCATTTAGTTGGTCTCAATTCATAACTGATTTAGCAGATGCTTCTTTAAGTACTAGAACATATTATGTATCTGGTACTAGAACATTATCAACCAATACAACTATAACAATTGACTCTATTGATACGTCTACTACAGGCGCATCAGTCGTTACTATTAATGATTGGGATGGCGAGCCTTGGAGAATTATAGGAGATGCTAGTGTAGGAATTATTAATATTAATTCTTCTTATGTTAGATATCTTTATTTGCGCGGAGGTATGATCCAAGGAACTAAAAGTGGATTTTTCTCCACTATATATTGTGCATCTACTCCATCTTCTTTTTGCGATGTTACAATCGATTCGATGTGGATTAATTTTTATACTTCATTTGTAATTCGTAATTATGATGATGTATATGTTTATAATAGTTTACTTAGTGATACTAATCAAGGATTGGTTGGTTCTAATCCAGGATCGTTTGGAGTTTATAATAGCGATACCGCAACAATAAGAAATACTATATTGGCAATAGGAGCATTTAGTGCTCCAGATTCGACAAATACATTAGACAATGTTGTTTCTACAAGAGTGGCTTTTCCTATTACAATAGGATCATCTATTGATACAAGTAGTTCTGTTCAACTTGATTGGGAATCAGACCCAATTGTTTCATCTGCGGTAAATTTATTAAGCGCTTCTAATATAAGTTATCTTACATCCTCTTTTGATGGAATATCTGCAACTGGAAATGCATCACCCGCATTATCATATACATGGTTTGATGGAACAAGAGATGGAGTCGGAGCACTTTATTTTCCAACGATTACAGTAAGTGCTTCTGCTACTCCTTCATCTGCCGCCGCGGGTGATACTATAACGATTGATATAAATGATGTTTTTACAGAATTTAGTGCTTCGAGTGCAACATTTAATTTTGGCGATTCAACAAGTACGACTGTAAATGAACCATCAGCAACTCATGTTTATTCTGCTGTTGATGATTATAGTGTTACTGTTTCTGTTCTTTCTAAGAATGAATGGTATAGTTCTGTATCTGATGCTATAACAGTTTCTATATCTGCTGGTGATGCATCGGCGACATTTGAATTTTTAGATTCTGATACTTCTGCAGTAACAACTTCTGCTGAAACATATACTGACGTTTTAATGTCAGCAACAATAGTTAGTGGTGATGTTGTTTCTTATATAATGGACTGGGGAGATGGTACATCTTCTACATATACAGGATCAGACCCGATAAGTACTATTCCAGTATTAACACACCAATATATTTCATCGGGAAGTCTTACAGGAACAATTAGTGTTAATAATAGAAATCCTTTTAATAAAAGTTTAAATACATATATTAGAACTCCGACGACATATTATGTAGATATTAATAATTCATATACTTCTTCAGGTAATGGATTATTAGCAACCCCATTAAATTATTCTCAATTCAAGACTACAATTGAGGATGGTGGAGATGGAGAATTTGGAGATATATTTAAATTAAAGGGATATAGAGAATTAACATATGGTACGGATTTTGTTAATAGTTTAATATTAATAGCCGATCCAACTCTTTCGTTTGTAATTGATGCTTGGGATTTATCTGCATATGGTCCTTGGATGATCTCGCCGGAAATTTATCCGGGCGCATTAACATCAATATTGTCATTTAAGAACAGTACTCTTAAAAATGGAATTTTATATAATAGAGTTTACTTTGATAATAGAGGAGTTATTTTTTATCTTTCTTCAATGAAAGATACTTTCGTTGTTAATCAAGGAACAAATAGTAGAATTATTCTTTCTCCAAGTACACAATTAAGCGGTACTCCTATTAGTGGGTGTGATATTATTGGTTCGACATTATATTGTGAAAATGGATATAGAGATAATGCAGATCAAGCATACGATATAAATCTTACTGACTCTGTATTTGTTGGATTTGAAAATCAAGTTAGTGGAACATATTTTACTAGTGCAACAGTAAATATAACTAACAGTACTTTTACAGACGATGCTTCTTCATTATTATCAGGATTTAATATTGGTACGAGCGCGAGTTCACAATATGGATGGACTGCTCCAACAGATTATCCGTTTACTCCTACTAATGAAGCATATGGACAATCACTAGATTGGCTATTACTAAATAAAAGAGCTTTAAGACCATTCTCTGGAATTACAACTCCTCCAAATCCTGGTGATGGATATGATACATATCCGGGTTATACAACTGGATTATTTGGAAATTCTAGAAAAGACTATGAGGCACCATAATGAATTTTTTGCAGATTTGGATTGGTAAGAAACCTAATAAGAAAATTTTAAAATGTATGGAAACAGTTATTGATAAAGTAACTGATAATGATACTTATACATTGATATCAAATAAAAATTTTCTTAGTAAAATTAAGACAACAAATATAGATTGGATAAATATAGAAGAATATGAATTTAAAATGATGAAGTCGAATAAAATTATTAAAATGATAATAGAATTTTGTAGATTAAATGATAATCATTTTTATAGATCGTGTAGATCAGATTTAATAAGACTTTGGGAAGCTTCTCGTAAAAATAATTTATTTTATCTTGATACTGATGTAGAATTAAAAAAGATACCAGATTTTATTAATAATAAAATACCTTATATAGCAGGAATAAAAAGAAAAAGAAAAATTAAAAAAGATTATTTTATAATATACAATAATAATAATAAGAAATTTTTTAAAGAACTTCTTAGTGAAATTGTTAATCAATGTTATTATCCTAGAAGAAAACGTCTTATTAGATGCGAAATTAATAGAATGTGGATATATAATAAATTACAATATAAAGACAAAACAATGATTATAGACAATATTAATTTTAAACATTTAAATATGTATCAACAACGGAAAGATAAATGAGTACATATTATTCAAATATAGATAATAGTTATAATACTACAAGCGGCGACGGTACTTTAGGCGATCCTTGGAATAAAGATCAACTTGAAGATTTTTTTGATAAAGATTTATCTGCTAATCCTGGTGTATCTGTTTCGGATGGTGATATTATAAAATTAAGAGGAGAATGGATTGAACCAACGGGCAATGCTGTTTTATATACTGATGTTTCTGCTATTGACTTTACTATTGAGGCGTGGGATTTAGAAACATATGGTCCTTGGAAAATAGCAGGAGAAACGCCGTCCGACAGTGTGCGCATGTATATGTCTACTGATTTCATCTCCCCAGCAGTTAGTGGTACTGTTACAATTAAAGATGGTGTTATTCGAGGCCCAGAAATTGATGTAATTACTCCACACATTATTATCGATTATATTATCAAAAATACAATATTTATAAATAATTTTAATATTCAGAAAGATAATACAATTGGAGGACAAGATTATATTTACGGCTGTACTTTTAGTAATGTCCCAGAAATTAATATGGTTAATTATAATGAGTCGGATAATATTATAAACTTTAACGATTCTGTTTTTTATAATAGTATTGTATATAGTGGTGGTGATTATAATACTATGAATTATAATAGTTGTACTTTTTCTGGAACATCCGCAGATATTTTTAATGGTATAGATACTTCTGCAATAAATATTTCATCATGTAATTTTGAATGGGTACCATCTACAACTATGCCATCTTTTAATAATATAACAATTGCTAATAAAGAAGCGTTAAGTTGTATGAAAATGGGATTAGAATATTCTGTCAATCCAAGAAGAGGAATATGGACAACATTAAAGTCGCTGCCTTTTACATATGGAGATGATTATCCATATGGATTATTTGGATATAATAGACTTGGTCCCGGCGCATTATATTTTGGTGATGGGATGTATGTTGATTTAAGTGCCTCTGTCTCGGGAACTGGAACATCAGCTTCGCCATTTAATGGTACGGAAGTTCAAGAATTATATAATGGTACTATAGTATATTCGTGGGCCAATGGAGTTCATCCAAGAGATATTATAATTTTAAGAGGCAGTTTAGATCAGCCAACTAACATTGATTTTAATAAAGAATATACAAATATTTCGATGGCACCATGGGATTATGATTTATACGGACCGTGGAGAATGAAATCGGACGCGTCAATTCTTCTTGGTCCGACCGATTTCGGCGACGATACCCGGGGCGATTGTATAATTATAGGGGCTATTTTAAGTGCCGCTAATACTATATCTATAGGATATGCTAATATAGCAAATGTATTTTTTAATGCAACAGATGCTACGTATGCTGTATCCATGTGGGGCAATACTCAAGTTCGTGGTATAAGTGGATGTACTATTTTTACTAATGGAACTGTAATTAGTTTTAGTCATCATAGCGCAGGAGAAACCAATTGGATTTTTAAGGATACTATAATAGAAGGAGTATTAGATAATAATGGGGTTATTTGTAATGTTTCTGCCGATAATATGGTGACAGATTCGGCCGATGCTAATTATTTTTCAGCAGCGGCTACACCTGTTACAACATATGTTGAAACAGGGGATGTAGAATACGGATGGACTCCTTTTACTGTTCCTGCCTGGGACGATCCAAAAGAATCATATTCATACCAATCACTAACATCCGGCGCGAGCTCGATATCAATTTCTGGTTCAGGAGAATGGTAAATGTCTTATTATAGTACTGGATTATGGGGAGAACCTAGAATTGGTGTAGGCGCGTTCTATTTTGATGCGTCTAGTACTGGTCATATTGGTGCATTCTACTTTGGTGACATAGAGGTTAATTTAAGCGCCGACGTTGCAGAGATAACTGTAACAGGATTAGAACCAACGATAACTGCTGTTATTTCAACTCCTGCAACTGTTACTCCTCCTCCTGCATTAATAATAGTCACTGGAAATATTCCTGCACAAATAATTGCAATAAAATATCTTGCAGTAGATTTTGTTGGAGTGCCTGTAAGAGGACCATCACCATTAGTCGTAAGATTTACAGCAACTACGACTTTAGATGGAGAGACTGCTTCTCTATATAATATAACTGGATATCGTTGGTATTTTGATTATGATAATTACCCAGCAGTTTATGAAACATCGACAACGAATGTGATTGAACATACATATACTGGAACATACGCACAAAAATTTACAGTAAAATGTTGTGTAGAATTAGAACTTAAGTAGGAGATAATAATGTCTGATCTTTCTGCATGTAAATCAAGAGAAGAATATATTAGTCTTTGCGGACCTGATGTAACCAGGTACGGCGACGATCGTTATATTAATCTTGTAGATTATCTTCCACTATATTTAAAAGGTTCTGATGTTGAAACATTTACTCAATTCTTTCAAGATTTTCTTAATGAAATGTTTGATGGTGTTGGTGGATCGAGTATTTCTTCTACTGATCTTGATGTGACTACAACATATGGTGCCAGCGGAACCATGAGTGGATCATATACTTTTGATAGTAGTGCAATGCCTACAAGTGCTTCAGAAGTACAAGAATATGATATATCAGCATCAACTGTTGATAAAATATCTATACTTGAAAAAGTAAAGAGATTAACAGAGCTTCATGATCCTGATTTAATTGATATAGAGTATATACAATTTTTTGCAAAGAATTTAGGATATAATATTAATTTGACAAGAGATCAAATTGGAGTTGGTTCTGATGTAGGAAATTTAGCAACTCTTGATCCGACAGCATGTTCAGCAACAGATCAAAGTAAATATCTTAGATTTATGGTTAGAAATTTACCTAATTGGTATAAGATTAAGTCGACTAATAATGCAGTAAAGATAATGCTTTATTCGTTTGGGCTTATTGGAGATATAGTAGAATACTATACAAATCAATATAACACAAATGGAAATTGGGTATTGGATTATGATGGAAGCCTTACTGATATTCCAAATGATTATTTCCCAACTCCTCACTTTGCCGTAGTTGTTAATGTAGATGAAAGTGCGAATATTTCTTTAGATGCGGCTAGGAGAGAAAAAATTCTTGCCGCTATTGAATCAATAAGACCTATTAATACAGTTTTTGAACAGTTGTCTGCATATATGTTAAGGACTATTACATTATATGCTGGATTAGTCACTAGGTTTAATAAGTATATTAAAATAACCTCAAATGGTTATTCGGACTATTGGGTATAGTCTTATTATAAATAATTAAGATAGAACCAAATACAAGGAGATAGATAGAATGCCTAACACTGTTGTTACCTCAGCCGGACTTGATTATATTACATGTGCTTCCGATGTAGGAACACTCATTGCAATTAAGTACTTTGTTCCTGTTTATGACTACCGATACGATCCTGAAGTCATAACGAGTGGGGCATACTCCGCCGTGTCTGATGAAGTAGAGGGTCTTAGTGCGCCCGTTGGTGAAATTATTTGGAATACATCTGCGGATGATGGATATGCACTTCTACAAAATGCTATTTTATCTGCTGGTGATCCTCCGGTTGGAGATTTGGTTACTAATCATCCTTGGAATAACTGGCCAGGAGAAGGTGTCAACACATATAATGGCGTGCCTCTATCAGATAGTTATGTTGGCGATTCTATTTCTATGAGTGGTGCTAATAACTTCGTAGTAGAAAATATTCAATCTTCTGCCGGTAATAATGATCCTTATACTGCTACTAATGATAAGTTTTTCCCAGTTACAGATTATTATCCTGTAACAAGTGGTGGAAATATTCGCGGATCGTGGAAATGTAGACTTGGTAAAACTATTGGTAAATGTAAATTCAATAAGGTTGCTCTTTATGTTACAGCATTTATAAATGGTGTTCAGACAAGCGATCCTCCTGTTTTCTTTGCAGAAGCGTCAATAGATTCTCCTATTGTTAAAACCGACTTAGCACAACAGGGATATGATGATGTTGTCATGGATGTGCAGATAGATATACAATCTGTTACATCCGCATTTGATAGTGTATTCTTTTCTACTTCAGGAGACTATTGGAGCAGAAGTCCCGACGGTTCTCTTTATTATCCTGAAAAGATTGGTGTTGGAAGTTTTGAAGGCGGATTAGAAAACCCACAGGCAACAGCACATCTTAGAAGAACAAGAAGTACTTCGGGTATTCCTCAAGTAAGAATAGATGAAGATTATGATTATTATGCAACAATTGATGTAAGTGATTATGCATTTGCGGCGAATAAACTAACATTTCTTGATATTAATTTAGAGAATGCTAATTCAGGAACTTCTGCACTTAAAAATTTAGGAGCAATAAGACCAGATATAGATGCTTATTATTATTTGGGATATGATATTGGTGCTACTACTCCAACTAGAAGATGGCGCGGCGCATATTTTTCACATACAATAAATGTTGGTGATGGAGATGGTGCTTCAAATAGAGTATTAATTAGTTCGGCGTCTGGTGTTACATTGTATAATGGTACTGATAATAATCTTAATTTTGTTGGTGGCGATCTTTATAGAGATGAAACAGAACTTCTTACATATACAAGAAGCAGTAGTACGTCTGGAAAAGATGTATGGGCTATTGCTGGAGTAGATGAGACAGGAACATGGTATGATAATATTTCTCATAATGAAATATTAAGTGCGGCTACTGGTACTTCACCAACTGCGGCAACATATAAAGGAAGATTTAATAAGTATGCTTCATTAAATATGTTAGCTCGTAATGGAGCAAATGTTTATGGATATATTAATGTCGATTCTAGAGGAACTCCAGATGTAGGAACTACGCAGTTTGATCAGGGGCTTGTAATGTCTAATCAAAATGCATTGGTATTAATAGGAGGATTATCAGGAAATATTGGTACGACACTTATAGTTGATAAAATTAACAACGGGCTTCCTAATGTATTTGATCCATATTTAAAAACAGATGCTAGACTTGATCTTATATCTAGAACCATTTATACATATGGAAATATTATTCCTTGGTCAACTTCGGCCCATGATATTGGAAGCCAATCTAGAGTTTATAATAATATTTATGCGAATAGTATTGGTACTGTTTCTAAAAAGATTTCTAGTATATATGGAAATATAGTATATGGAGAAAAAATTTCTACTAACACAACATTTACATTAAATCCTTATTATACAGATACAGATGGTTTTTATGAATTAAGTAGAGGAGTACCGAACGGATATTGGTCTTATTTACCAAATCTTTCATATACTGCAGGTAGTACTATCTTTGGGTCTGAGGCAATAGGACTTCCGTCAATTGATGGAACAGCAAATCTTACAGTTGGAGAAGATAATCCTTCTATGAGTGATTTGGGACAGGTTTTCAAGAAATTTAAGGTTTATGATTTTAAATATACATTTTTAGGAAAAACAATAATATTGTCATTTACTATTTACGTAGAGTTTCAAGAAAATAGTAATCCATTAAACGATATTGGAGGATCATCACTTGAATCATTTTTTCCATTTAATATAACATTTGATCCAACACATGCTGGTACACTAAATGCAGAAACATATGAAAGTTATGAAAGTCAAGTATGTAGTAATGGAAACTACAGTATTGAAACTCCTATATTTATTGGAGCATCGACTCCTACTTCAGAAGAAAATAAAATTATTTTTAAAGTATATAGTGAGGCATTAGTAACTGGTGGTGGATTTGGAGAAACTCCAGATGATCAAGGAAGTTATCTAAAATTTAATCTTATTCGTCAATTAAGATAATTGGAGTAATAAATGTCTTTCAACTTTAACACTTTTCATTCAGATCGTTGGACTGCTACTTTCAGTAACATCCCCGGTCTTAATAATTTAAAGGAAATGCAATACTTTGATAACTTTGTTAAGAGTGTTGTTATTCCTGATTATAATGCAGTCGAAATATTTTCTGACTGGAATGGATTTAGAGTTAGACATCCTACTCCAAAAAGAAATGAAGACCTTTCTCAAATACAATTTGAATTCAAACTTGCAGAGAATTTAAGAAATTATTTTGCATTTTTTAATTGGATGAGAAATATTAAATATGGTAATATGACAACAGACGACGAATTGTTTAGAAAATTTACAATAAAAACAATTGGTCTAAATATACTTGATAATCAAAAAAGAGAAGTGTCTAGATTAATATTTACACAATGTTTTCTTTTAACATTAAGTTCATTATCTCTTTCGACTGGTGAAAGTGAAGAAATTAGTTTTACCGCAAACTTTAGTTATGAAGAGGTAAATTACGAAGATAGAGAAGGAATCTGTACACAAAGTTAAAATAATAAATAGAGATATAGCTAGCGTTGAGGAGGATTGAAATGGAAGAATTGAAACTACTTGAAATTAAGCCACTTGTAGATATAAAGATAATAAAAGAATCTTTAAACAGAATGGGAATCGCTAATAAGAAAAAGAGAGTATTATACCCTTCATGTTATTTGTATGAGAGAGAGAATGAATTTTTTCTGGTACACTTTAAGGAGATGTTTCTTTTAACAAGAGAAAATGCTTATAATTCAATATGTGAAGACGATATTTTAAGGAAAAATGCTATTGCTTTTTGCCTTAAAAATTGGAATTTAATAGAAGTAAATGATGAAGATATTGAACCACACAATAAAATGGTGTTCGTTCTTCCGTTTAGTGAAAAGAAAAATTGGATCGTAAGCCACAAATTTAACACAAGGACTATAAATAGTTAATAAGGAATAGATTATGTTGAACGAGGATATTGAATACGATGAAAAATCTATGTCTATGATGGATGAAAACGATCTTGAAGATTTTAGTGATTTCGAAGATTATTTTGGAATTGCTGATAATAGTGAAGAAGAAAATATAGAAGAACTTAATTTCTAATAACACAAGGAGAATTGTTATGTCATTTGGATTTCTGGAATACCTAAAAGACTATCAAAACGAGGATGTCGATGGCGTCCAGAAGATTCTTGATGATAAGTACGAAAAGACTTACGAAATCATCAAGGAAGCCTTCTATGGTGATTTTGTTTCTAAGAACGAAGCTATCGATAAGATCAAGGAAGAATTTGTATCAAAAGATGCACCAAAGAAAATTGATAAGGAATTTATCAAGGAAAATATGGATTACATCATTGAGCAAGTGAATGATCTTGACGAAGGCGAGATTCGTATTATTATTAATAATGACGTTAATAAGGGTAAGAACGGTCCTGCGGCTCCGGTCATGGCTCCCGCAAATGTTGCCGTTATGCCTGATATGTCCGGTGACATAGAATACGAATGTGATGAAAAAGGTAAGAAAGGCCCCGGCAGACCTAAGAAAAAAATTGTTGATGAAAAGAAAGAAGAAGAAGAAGTCGACGAGGCTTGTAGTAAAAAGAATAAGAAAGACAAGAAAGAAAAGATAGAAGAAGAAGCAGAGGCTCTTGAAGAGGCTAAGAAGAAGAAAAAGAAGAAGAAGAAAGAAGAAGAGCCAGAGGAAGAAGAAGTAACTGATATCGACGACGCAGATGCTGAGACTGCTGAAGAAGAAACTCCAGAGGAAGAAAATTCCGATGAAGATGCTTCGGAAGAGGAAGAAGAAAAGGCTGAAGACGAAGAAGAAGAAACCGACGAGGCTCCTGAAGGTTCTGAATCCGATGAAGAAGACAAAGAAGATTTCGATATGAGTATTGACGATCTTGATTTGTATATGGACCCAGAAGAACTTGCTGGTGAAGAAAAGGGAGAAAAAGAGGAAGAGGAAGAAGAAGAAAAAGCAGACGAGCCTGAAGAAGAAGAAACTGAAGGCGAGGACGAGGAAGAAGAAACTGAAGGCGAGGACGAGGAAGAAGAAACTGAAGGCGAGGAAGAAGATACTGAGGACGAGGAAGAAGACGAAGACGGCAAAAAGAAAAAGAAAAAGAAGAAAAAGAAGAAAGCCGATGCCGATGATGAAGAGGCTGAAGACGACGATGCAATAGAAGACTTCGAAGAGTCTGACGAAGTCAAGTTTGAAAAGTATCTTGAAAAAAAAAAGTTAACGGAGTCTGAAATTAAAGTTCAGGATATTTTTGCAGACAATGATGATATAAAAGATTATCTCATGGATATAACTGAAGGCGATTATGATAGTATTGAATGGGGAGATTCTGAAATCGAATATGATGGAGAAGTCTTAGCCAGAAAATTAACTAAAGAAGAAGTTAAAGAAATATTATCTAAAGACGATGATCTTTCTGCGAAAGTATCATCTGCAATAGAAAATGCAGACGATCCAGATAATCCAGAACCTTGGTATGTCAAATAAAAGGAGAAATAAATGATAGAAAAAGAAATGGATAAAAAACAACTTCAAGAAGCTAATCGTTTTCTTAGCATGGATGAAGTCTATCAGATGGACGATGAAGGTGAAATTGCCGTTGAGACTGCAAAAGAAACCATTTCAAGATTTCTTGCCAACTCCATAGTGAATGGTGCTCTTGAGAAGCAGATTAAGAAAGACGATCCTAGTCTTGATAGAGATCAGGTTGATTTCGTTATGACGGAGATTAGAAGTATTACGAAGAAGATCGATAAGCTTTTTATGAAGATTGATTAAGGAGATAGTATGAGATTTGCTTCTTATTACTATTTAAGAGAGGATACACGTCCTCTCTTTTTATTAGAAGGGGGTGCTTACGGGCACCTGACACATCCCTTCGAAGATATTGATCTTACATTTGAAGATGTTAAAAAGATGATCAAAGCAGGTCTTCGCGGTGAGTTAAAAACTACACAAGAAAAAACAGACGGGCAAAATTTACTTGTAACATGGAAAGACGGCCGTCTTCACGCCGCTAGAAATAAAGGACATCTTAGAAACTTTGGTAGAGATTCTTTAACAAGAGAAGAATTAGAAAGTTTCTTTGAAGGAAGAGGCGCAATTAAAGATGCTTTTTCTTTTGCAATGCGCGATCTTGAAAATGCTCTCAATGCACTACCAGACGAAAAGACAGACGAAATGTTTGGTAATGGTAAAAAGTTTATGTCTATTGAGATCATTTATCCTGAAACAGAAAATGTTATTCCTTATGAAACAGAAATGATTATTCCTCATGGTTTAATAGAATTTGATGAAGAGGGAAATTCTATTTCAGAAGATAAAGAATCTGCAAGAGAATTATTTAAAACAATACAGAAGACAAATGCAGACATACAAAAGACATTTAAGCTTCGCCCTCCACATGATATTGAAGGACTTAAGGTTGTAAGGTCCGATGATACAGAAAAACAATTATTTGATATAATAAATAAACGTATTGCAAAATTTGGTCTTTCTGATAAGGATACTATTGGAAGATATGTAGAAGAATATTTTGAAAAGATAATAGAAGAAAAAGCAGATAGTTTTGATTATGATATTCCAAGACATGTTGCAAACGAAATAGTAACAAGATGGGCTAGAAACGATAAGTCATATGGAATCTCTCAAATCAAAAAAGATATAGATAATAAAGAATTTAAAGAGTGGTTCTCCGCAAATGATAAACATGCTGGTGAAGAAGTTAATAATTCTTTATATTGGCTTAAGAAAATCTTTAGAATATTTGGTGTTGAGTTGTTAAAGAATATGACAAAATTCTTGGCATTAAATCCTCAAGATGCTTCTAAAAAGATTAAGGAAAAGTTAGATAAAGAAATTGAAGAAATTAAATCTAGTAATGATGAAGGAGCTATAAAGAAGCTTGAAGCTCTTTTGAAAAAATTAGATGATATTGGTGGTTTTGATTCTGTAATTCCTACTGAAGGAATAACATTCTTTTATAATGGCAAACTTTATAAAATTACTGGTGGATTTGGTCCTATTAATCAAATTCTTGGAATAAGGAAGTTTGCAAGATGACAATTTTAGAAAACGTACAATTAATACTTGATAAGAAAAATGATCCTTTAAGAGACGATGGTATCATAGAAATTCGTGGTAAAAATATAATTGATGATGAAAATCTTGATTATAAAAAACTTGGAGGAAATGTTTCTTTCGATCCAATTGAAATAAAGTTTCTTGAAAAAGAATATCATTTTAAGCCAATAAAAATAGGTAAATCTTTTGCTGAATGGGTTTGGTCAGACGAAGAAAACAAAAAAACGATTGTAAGAGTTACTAAAAAAAGTTGGAAAGGAAAGTCTGGAAAATACATATATGATGTATCTCAATCCGGATCAGTTGAAAAGTGGCAAGATAAACATAAGAATAAGTTTCTTAGTGTAGATAGAGATGTATTTTCAACTCCATTTGATGAACCTAGTAAAAACGCATTTAGAAAATTTTTAAATACAGTAGGAATATTTGAATGAAATTTCAAAAGTTTTATGAATCAAAAAAGAAAACTCCTGTAGTAGTATTTGCAGGACGTTTTCAGCCTTTTCATGTCGGTCATAAAGAAACTTATGATAATTTAGTTGAAAAGTTTGGAAAGGATAATGTTTATATAGCAACTTCTAATAAAGTAGAATTGCCAAAATCTCCTTTTAGATTTGCTGAAAAAAGAAAAATTATAAGGAAGATGTTTAAGATTCCTTCTGATAAAATAGTTCAGGTTAAAAATCCATATGCTCCTTTAGAAGTATTAGAAAAATATCCTAAAAATTCTGCATATGTTGCTGTTGTTGGAAAGAAAGATGCTGATCGATTGATGAAGGGCAAATATTTTGATATGTATAAGGACGATATTCCCCTTGATAAATACGAAGATAAAGGTTATATTTACGTGGCTCCACAAAATACAAAGTTCTTTAATGGAAAGCGTATCACAGGAACTCTTGTAAGAGAGGTATTGAAGGATGGTTCAGCCGAAGATAAGATGGATTTATTTAATGAACTATATCCAAAATTTAATCAGGAAATATTTGATTTAGTAATAAATAAAATTAGAGGAGAATAGAATGAGTTTCAAGGATTATTTCAGAAAGAAAATAGACGAAGTTAAATTAGGAAATATGTTTCCTGTTAGAAAAATTCCTGTTGACTTTAAGCAGTGGCAATACCCAAAGGAACACAAAACTCTTCCTTTTAATGACCATGAAATTTCTGTTATAAGGGAAATAATCAATCGAAGCGAAGATACTGTATATCCTGTTAATATAATGGTTTCAAAAGATAAGACGACTATTTTACTTCAATGGGAAGAGTATATGGACCCAGCTTCAGGAAATTCTGGAGCTTTATATAAAATTGATGGTGGAGATAAAAAATATTATTGGGCATCATTTCAAAGACCTGAAGAAATGGGTTGGGGACAAGAAACCGATCCTGAAAGGTCTACTTCAAAAGACGATATAAAAAATTATAGCTTCTCTCCTGAAAAGGAAGACGATATTCTTAAACTTCGTAAGCTTATAGTCATTCATGCAAGGCCTGGAAGAAATATATAATTCATTGACAAATATGATAAAAAATATTATTTTTAATGTAAAGAAGTGTTTTCATTTAACATTTTTAATGTTAATATTTTCTGCATTTTTAAAATGCGGACCTGTTATGACTTATTATACTTCTAACGAAAAAGAAATAGGAAATATACAGTACTTTCCAGAATTTGACAAAGTATTAGATACAACGATATATAATAGTGGTGAAAATAAAATATACGGAGTTAGATACAGAATTAAAAAATAATAATTGAAATATTGAAGGAAAGTATATGATCAGAATAATTTCTGGTTGGTCAAATCCCGGCGGATCGACCACCGCATTTATTAACCTCACAAACGCACTTAATGAAGTAGGATACGAAACTATATTTTGCGGTCCTCATAATTGGCATTTAAACAAATGTCGTGCTGAACAAACTGTTCCCGGTACTAAACTTAAAATACACAAAGACGATTCCTTAATTATTCATTTCATGAATAAATTTCAAGTCAGACCTCCTGTTAAAAAATTTATATTAAGTTCTCATGAACAAGATATACTTCCTATTAAAAATCTCAATTATAAAATATTTGATAAAATTCATTTTGTAAGTACTCATCAAAAAGAATATCATGATGTAGACCATCCTCATTTTATATTACCAAATATATTGGACGATCTTAAACCAGGTAATAAACCAAATAGCAAGGTCGGCGGCATCATAGGATCAATAGATGGAAATAAAAGAGTACATCAATCGATTAGAAATGCATTAAAAGATGGTTGTGAGAAGGTACTTATCTTTGGTAATATATCCGATCCTTGGTATTGGCAGAATAAAGTAAAGTGTTTAATTGATGGAAGCAAAGTTGTTTATTGTGGATATGTAGATGATAAACAAAAAATATATAATATGATAACAGATGTATATCATTCTTCTAAACTTGAAACATGGGGATATATTAAGGGAGAATGCAAACTTACAAATACAAATTATCATGGAAATAATTCGACTAATGGATATTGGGAAATGGATAAAGAAAAAATAATTGATTCTTGGACAAAGGAGCTGGCATGATAAGAATTCTTACCACTTTTTATAATTCAGAATTATATTTTCCAAAAACGGTTATTAGTTTAAGAAATCAAACTATTAAAGATTGGAAATGTTATGTTACAGACGATATGTCTTCAAGAAGAGCCAGAACATTTTTAGAATCTACTGTTGGATGGGATGATAAATTTGAAATTATTTATAATGATAAAAAAATGTGGCAGTCTGGAAATTATTGGCAAGTTTTACAGAAAGAAGAAATAGATGATAATGATATTTGTATAACACTTGATGGCGACGATTGGTTTCCGGACAATAAAGTTCTTGAAAGAGTGTTGAAGTATTATGAAGATAATAATACTTGGATGACATTTGGACAGTTTCTTTATTATGATAAGGGCGGAAAAACAAGAATGGGATTTTCTAGAAAACCAAATCTGTTTTCAGAAGCACGTAGACTTCCTTGGACATCTACTCATCTTAGAACATTTAAAGCTTTTCTATATAGAAAAGTTGATAAAAAAGATTTGATTGATCCATCGACAGGATGTTTTTGGCAAATGGCAGGAGATGTTGTAACATTTAGTCCGATGCTAGAAATGGCTGGTGAAGACAGAGTTAAATATTATAACGATATTAATTATGTATATAATGTTGAGACAGATATGAATGAGTTTAAAACTGATCTTGGACTGTCTACTAGAATAACTAGAGACATTGCAAATATGAAAAAATATGAAAGGATTGAATAATGATTGATAGTTTAATTTTTTCAAAGAAGGAAAGAAAATAATATGATTAGGGATGAAATATTTGATATAAGAATTTCAGATAACAATTGTGAAGTTGTTTATGTCAATAGAATTATTGATAATATAATTAGTTTGAGTGATTTAAATAAGTTAAAAGAATATAAATTCATTGTTACAGATTGTTTAACGGAGATTGATAAAAATTCAGAAAAAATAATTGTTATATTGACTGGAGATGAACATTATAGAAATCCTAATTATTTAAATCGTGTCCATTCTGTGTTTAAAAATTATGTATATAACGAACAAGATAATTTATTTGCTATTCCATTAGGATATAATAAATATCAATTAGATATACCACACAAACCAATTTCTGAAAGAAAAATAGATGTGTTTTTTTCTGGACAAGTTAAAATATTTAATAGATACGATTTAATGAATACATTTAGTAATCCATCTACATTACAATGCTATAATAATTTTATCAATAGGACAAATGGTTTTCGTCAAGGATTATCTCCTAAAGATTATTCAAATACAATGATGAACTCAAAAATAGCATTATGTCCAGATGGTAATATAAGTTCAGAAACTTTTAGATTTTTTGAAGCAATGAGATATGGTTGTGTGGTAGTGACAACTAAAAAGCCAAAAAATTATATTTACGAAAATATGCCAGCTATAGTAATTGATAATTGGGAAAGTAGTGTTGAAATAATAAAAGATTTGCTTCAAGATGAAGATAGAATGTTAAATTTAAGTAATAAGTCTTTACGATATTGGAATGATATTTGTTCTGAGAAATCTGTAGCTAAATTTATACTATCAAAAATTAAATTTTGAGGAGCTTCTATGAAAATCGATTGTTTAATTTTTTCCAAAGACAGAGCTTGTCAATTAGATTTATTATTAAGAAGCATTAAGGATAATTTTGAAGAAATACATCCTATCATTTTGTTTAAACAAACGAATGAAAATTACAAGCTTGGATATGAGAAAGTCAATTCTTATCATTCTGGTTATGAATGGATTGAAGAAGAATCTTTTGTTCCTGATTTAAGAAAAATTGTTTCTACATTTAGAAATCAATTTTTTTTGGTCTTAGTTGATGATGAAATTGTAATAAGAGATTATCCTATTAAGAATGCTATGTATGCATTAGAATTAAATAACGATCTTCATTGTGTTTCATTAAGAATGAATCCGTCGATTCATTATACATATACTGCAGACCTTGCTTCTCCACCACCAACATTTTTCGATGATTATAGATTTGATGATCTTTTATTTTGGAACTGGGAAAATTACGATGGAAGGACAGACTGGGGATATCCATCGTGTATAAATTCTCACATATACAGAAAAGAATTTATTATTCCTATGATACAAAATCTTCCTTTTAATAATGTTAATAGACTTGAAGGATTATTAAATCTTCAAAGAAGCAGTTTTAAAAAACAAATGGCTTGTTTCAATAAATCAAAAACTATTAATATAGCAAATAATCTTATACAAACGGGAACAAATCGACACAGTAATAATCCAGAATATTCAGTAGAAAATCTTAATCGAAAATTTTTAGAAGGAAATAGAATATCGACAGAAAATTTTTATAATTATGATAATAATTTAGCAACACTAGAAAGGGATTATATATGGTTGAAATAGGTTTGATTGATAAAACTTTTATAATGTGTGGTCCTTCTTGTGGAACTGGCCAGACAGGAATGGCTCCAAAACATATTAAATGGTATACTGGTGAAGACTATAGAAATATTACTGTATTAACTGATATGTGTCTTAATCAAGCTGATACTTGTTATAGTCGAATTAAAATCGCGTGGATAATAGAACCAAGAGCAATTGCTCCTTATGTATATAATGCAATTGAAAATCCTGCACTATATAATAAATTTGATTTTGTAATGACACATGATAAGGAACTTCTTAATATTGATAATAATAAATTTCATTTTTGTCCTCTTGTTGGTCATTGGATAATAGATGATGATAATAAAATTCATAAGAAGACAAAAAATATTTCTATGATTGCTTCAGGAAAGAAACAAACAATAGGACAAAAATTAAGGCATTCTATAGTCGAATCTTGTAGAGACAATATAGATGGATTGTATGGTAAAGGATATCAGGCCGTTGATAATAAAATAGAAGGATTAAAAGATTATAGATTCCATATAGTTGCTGAAAACGACAAGAAAGATTTTTGGTTTACTGAAAAAATTATAGATTGTTTTGCAACTGGTACAGTTCCTATATATTGGGGATGTCCGAGTATTGGTGCATTTTTTAATCCTGATGGAATATTATCATTTGATACGATAGACGAACTTAAAGAAATTTTAAAAACAACTGGAGAAGAACTTTATAGTAATATGCTTCCTGCTATAAAACAAAACTTCGAATTATCTAAAAAGTATTTTTATCCAGAAGATTTTATGTATAATGCATTAATCAAGGATTTTGTATAATGATGGAAGTTGTAATTAATCGTTCTGGTTCTGAGTTACGCATACCGGAAATACAGAAAGTAATTCCGTGGGATGGAAAAAAATACATGCTTCATTCTGAATTTGTCAGAAGATATAGAGGATATTTAGAAGTAGTCGATGTTAAAGTAAAAGAAAAAGAAGAATTATTAAAACAAGCAGAAAAAGAATTGAAGATTGAGATTAATAACTTTAATGCTGAAAAAACGAAGCTCGCCGACCGTGATTTTCTTCATGAATTGGTTGAACAACATTCTCCAAATAGAAGATGTTGTTTTTTATATTCTTTTGATTTTAAAGAAAAAGAAATAGACAATGCTATAAAAAGACTCAATATATCTATAAAATCAATAATCGATCAGAATGTTGATGTTTGTATTTGCAATACATCTAAGATTGATATTAAAAAATCTATAACTAATATTAATAAAATAAGGTATTTGTATTATCCTTTAAAACAAGAAAATTATTGTAAACCAAAAACGATTAATATAGGCGTTAGAAAATTAGTAAATTCTGAATATTTCTTTTTATCAGATATCGACTTAATATATCCACCATCATTTGTTAAAAATATGTTATCATATACGTTATATAAAGAACCAGTTAGAATTATATTTTTTAATTATAATCTTGGCAAATGTATAGATTATAAAAATTTTAAAACATATAAGAAACTTTTAGAAAGAGTTAAAGATTCACAAAGAACTACTATTGGTATAGCTCCTGGCAATGGTCTTGTTCATTTAAAATCGTTTCATAAAATAGGTGGATTTGATGAAAGATATATAGGATATGGTCCTGAAGATGCAGATTTTAATTTAAGAATATCAATTATCAATAAATATGTAGAAGTTAATTATGATAAAGTTAATACATATCATTTGTATCATCCTATTAATATAAACCAAGAATATAATAATAAAAATATAGAATTATATAATAAAGTATGTTCTAAAATAAAAAAATATAATAAAAAAGTTCCATTAAAATGGACGGTTTCTGGAAATATTAAATAGGAGACAAATAATGAATTTAGAAATGGAAAAGAAACGCTTATCATATTCTTTGTCAGAAGATAGTATTGTTATGGATGTTGGTGGATATGAAGGAAAATGGACATCTGATATATTTTCAAAATATAAATGTTTTGTGTATGTATTTGAACCGGTTCAATCTTTTTATAATAATATAGTTAAAAAATTTAATGGAAAAGATAAAATAAAATTATTTAATTACGCTCTTTCTAATAAAAACGGCAACACTAAAATGTGTGTGAATAAAGATCGTTCAAGTATGTTTGTTGGAAAACTTAATAGTGAAATTAATATGAGGGATATATCAGAAGTAATCGAAGAATTGAATTTAAATACGATAGACCTTATTAAAATAAACATTGAAGGAGCAGAATATGATTTGTTAGATCATATCATAGAGAAGAATATATTAACAAAATTTAAAAATATACAAGTTCAATTTCATAATTTTTATCCAAATGCTAAAGAAAGACGAGACACAATAAGAAAATTTCTTAATGAAACTCATGAGATATCTTTTGATTATCCATTTATTTGGGAAAGCTGGAAATTAAAATAATGAAAAAATTATATCTTTTATCTTATCCGAAAAGTGGTAGTAACTGGTTGACATATTGTATTGAAAATATTTTTAAAACAAATGTTGTAGGTGCTACAAAAGAGTATACTGTATTTGGACATTCTCATAATATTAATTTTATAGATGATCTTGTTGTATGTAAAGGCCATGGTCATATGAAGAATGAGTGGATAGAATACGATGGATTAATTTTTTTGATTAGGGATTATAAAAATAGTGTAGTTCCATTTAGTAATTTCAATATGAGTCTCGTCTTGAGCTGTTTATCGGGAGTAAGAAAAAATATTCCTGATTATATACACGGATTAAAATATTTTGATTCGTTTAATAAACCAAAAGTAATGATAATATACGAGCAATTAATAAAATCTCCTGAAACAGAATTAAATAAAATATCAACATTTTTTTCAAATTTTAATATAGACACAAGTAATATTCAGAATTTTATTGATAATATTGAAAACCATAAAATAAATTCTATGAAAAAATATCGACCTGGTAAACGTAAGAATAATAAATCGTGTTCAGAAAATCAATTAGAAAAAATTAGAACATATCTTAAAAAGAATTTTTTATCGATATATGAAAAGTATTTGTTAGTGTATGATGATAAAAATACAGATAGATAGTAATGAAAAATTTAAATCAAAAATGTAGACTGGTAGCACATCCTCGGTGTGGCGGCCATTGGGTAAATTGCCTTATTAATCTCTATATACACAAAATTGATTTTAAAGATTATATCCATAATGGAAAAAATAATGTGTGTATTCATACGCACGATGCAAAACTTTTGGAGAAGTATAAGAATATAATTTATTTATATAGAAACCCTGTGGATAAGATTTATTCTACATGTTGTTTCTATGTTAAGAATCCAGAATATACTTATGGATTTCAAAAGAGGTATTATGTTGATGATATCTTTGATAAAGGAACCATTATCAAACACATTAATTTTTATATTGATAATATAAATAAATGGATTTTTCAAGATAATTTTACTGATAAAAAGACTGTAATATCATATGATTTATTGGTAAATAATTTTGATTCAGAATTTTTAAAGATATTAAATCATTTTGAGAAACAATTTGATGCAGATAATATTGTAAGAATAAAAGAAATATCAAAATTAGATATTAAGAAAAAAGATAATCAAAAAAGAATTATTAATACATCTAGTAATTATAATGATAATAAAAAAATTTTTAGAAATAAAATGACATCATTTATTTGGGAAAATATAAAAAATAAGAACGAGAACGTTTTTAAATTTTTGCAGGGAGAAATTTTATTATGAATTGTTTAATTTATTTTGTTAAGAAGGAGTGTATATGAAAAATTGCATAATGTATACTGTTAAGAATACACCAACATATTTTTCAATGTTGCAGAGAAGTTTATCATTGTTTAAAAATAACTTGAATCCTTGGATTGATAATCCTGATTTGATTATGATTCCTGACCCAGGCGCTGAACAAACTATTGAAAATATTGTTAGAAGTCTTGGACTAACTAATAAACTTATATTTAGAAAATTTCCAAATGTTATTCCTGAATATCCTGAAGAAATTAGAAACAAAATTGAGAGTGTTTTGAATGACCCTACGATTCATGGTTCTGAAAAGCCAGGTTATAAACATATGTGTAGATACTGGGCCGGTTTAGTATTTAAAGAAGATATCATTCAAGAATATGATTATTTCCTAAGATTAGACCCAGACTCATATATTATGTCGCCTGTTGAATATAATATATTTGAAGCAGTTAAGAATGAAAATAAAACATGTGCATACATAAAAGGAAGTAAGAAAATGGATAATCCTAAGATGGCATTGGGATTAAACGCAGAATTATTGAGGTTTGAAAATTCGTATGAAGGGAAAATAGTGGAATCAATAAATACAATCCCTGAAGGTTTATATTTTAATACTAATTTTGAAATTTGTAATATTAAAACTTTTGTCAATTCAGATTACTTGAAAGTGTTTGACCATGTTGACAAAAGTGGGGGGATATACATACATAGATGGGGAGATCATATCATACGAACTGCAATAGTGACGATGCTTTTTGGTCAATCTGCAAGGAAAGAATTTGAAAATATTCATTATATGCATAATATTGAACATGTGGGGGCAAAATGAAAGTTTATGTAACAGGCCATGACGGTTTTGTAGGTACTCATCTTTGCAGAAAATTAAAAGAATTAAATTATGATATTATAACTGCTTCAATCGACGAATTAGATTTGAAGAATCAACCAGCAACATCAGAATTTTTTAATCTACATAAGCCAGATATGGTTTTCCATTGCGCTGCAATTGTTGGTGGTATTGGAGCTAATATAAAATACCCATATAAATTCCTTTATGATAATCTTCAAATTCAAAATAATGTTATTAATTCTTGTTTAAATCATAACGTGAAAAAAGTTTTATTTTTAGGTTCGTCATGTATATATCCAAAAGATTATCGCCAGCCTTTGGTTGAAGAAGATTTATTACAGGCCGATCTTGAACCAACAAACGAAGGATATGCTTTAGCGAAGATAGCAGGATTAAAACTATGTGAATATGCCAATAGAACTCAAGACACAACTAAATTTATTTGTCTTATGCCTTCTAATCTTTATGGGCCTGGTGATAATTTTAATTTAGAAACTGCTCATGTAATTCCAAGTCTAATTAAAAAAATATCTGATGCTAAAAAAATAGGAAATGAAACTGTTGGTATTTGGGGAAGTGGTAATACACTAAGAGAATTTTTATTCGTCAAAGATGTTGTTGATGGAATGGTATGGGCTATTACCAACTTAGAAAAGACAGAAACATTTTTGAACATTGGAACTGGTATAGATACAAGTATTAAAGAAATAATATATATGATTGCTGATGCTGTTGGATACGAAGGAGAATTTATTTTTGATACAACTAAGCCTGATGGCATGATGCGAAGATGCCTAGATGTTAGTAAGATAAATAAATTGGGATGGAAATATAAAACGTCATTGAAAGAAGGAATTAAAAAAACAATCGAATGGTATTATGAAAATTATTGAAAGTATTATAGGATATCCTAGAAGTGGAAATCATTGGTTATGTTATTGTATTAGTTGTATATCTAATTGTAAAATAGGCCAAGAAAGTTATGCTCATGGAAATACAATACAATATTGGAATAAATTTAATGATCAAAATAATTTTGTTTTTATTTTTAGAAACTATAAGGAATCCATTGTTAGACACTTAAGAGAAAATATTAGTATTGATAATATTATCGAACAATTATCAGGAATATCAGCAAAAGAAATTAATAAAGATAAAACGGACTATATTGCATTGCTTAAAATGTATGATGAATATCCGCCTGATAAAAAATTTTTAATTTTTTATGAAGACTTAATTAAAAATCCTGAAAAAGAACTTAAAAGATTTTTAGAATTTACAGGAGAAGATTTATCAAGAGCCGATGAGTTTATTAAAAAAATAGATTATCATAAACGACAATCATTAATGTATTATAAAAATAATGTTCAATCGCCAATTACTAATGGAAATAAAAATAATCTTATTTTTCATTCTTTAAAATTAAATAAACAAGACAGAATATGTATAGATAATTATTTGAAAGAAAAATTTCCAATTTTATTTGAAAAATATTTAACCAGATATAGTGAGAATTAACATGATACCTCTAGTTCGCGACACAATCAATAATGAAGACATTGACAAACTTATTGAATGGTTGAAGACATATCCTAAACTTACCAAAGGAAAATTGACAACTGATTTTGAAGATATGTGGAGCCGTTTCCAAAAACGAAAATATTCTACATATGTTAATTCAGGATCATCAGCAAACCTTGCTATGGTCTATGCCTTCAAATTAAGCAAAAGAAACATTAATAAGAATAAAAGAATTGTTGTTCCTACTTTGTCGTGGGTAACTACAGTATCTCCTGTAATTCAACTTGGATATGATCCCATCCTATGTGAAGTAGACAAACAGACTCTTGGTCTTGATCCAGACTATTTTGAAATGTTGTGTGAAAAGTATAAACCTGAAGCGGCCATAGTTACACACATACTTGGTATTCCTTGCAACATGAAAAGAATTATGGAAACTGCTGAAAAGTATGATGTAGTAGTTCTTGAAGATTCTTGTGAGGCAGTCGGTTCGACAAGTAACGGTACCATGACAGGAAACTTTGGTTTGATGAGTACTTTCTCATATTACTTCGGTCACCATATGTCAACAATAGAAGGCGGAATGGTTTGTACTGATGATAAAGAAATGGACGATCTTTTAAAGATGATCAGAAGTCATGGATGGTCCCGTGATCTTGACGATGAGAAAAAAGAAGAGTTAAGTTTGAAATATAAGATATCAGAATTTAATGATATGTTTACTTTTTATGTTCCGTCTTTTAATTTAAGAGCCACCGATCTTCAGGCATTTATTGGAATAAAACAGATTCCAAGACTCTATGAAAACTGCGAAAAAAGATATCAAAATTTTAAACAGTATCAATTACAAATTGAAAATGATTATTGGAAACTTCCTTATCAATATGATATGGTTTCTAATTTTGCATATCCAATCATTCATCCAAAAAGAAATGATATAGTTAAAAGACTAAAAGAAAATGATATTGAAGTTCGTCCTTTGGTTTGTGGATCGATTGCGAGACAACCATTTTATAGAGACCTGTACGGACTGGCAGACCTTAAGTTTGGAGACGAGGTTCATTTACATGGATGCTATGTACCAAATAATCCTGAATTGACCAAAGAAGAAATAAATAAAATTTGTTCGATCATAAATATGGAGATTAAAAAATGATTCCACAAGACTTATATAATAAATTTCTTGATAATATGGTTCTTGCTTGTGTTGATTGTTGTGTAGTGCATGATGATAAAATGTTGCTTGTTAAAAGAAAATCAGAACCAGCGAGTGGATTATGGTGGTTTCCAGGCGGTAGAATAATAAAAGGAGAACCTATTAAAGAAGCTTCATTAAGAAAAGTTAAGGAAGAAACTGGAATAGATTCTGAGTTTGTTAAAATATTAGGTGTAGAAGAAACTATGTTTGAAAAAGGACCTCACGGAGGAGATATTCATAGTATTAATGTTGTAAGCATTTTAAATGCAAAAAATACTGAAGTTATTCTTGATAATTATAGTTCTGAATATCAATGGGTAAAAGGAATTTATGAATACGATCATATTCATTCTTATGTATCTAAATTCATGGAACTAGCTGGATTTCAACACAAAAGAAAATTTGGACAGATTACAGACCCCACTGATCATGTATATCTATAAATACTCCTAGAAACCCATTCTAGGAGGAAAATTACATGAACGTAACTGCTACTTTAGACGGCGAATCCGTAACTATTGTTGATATCGACGTTAACGGATCACAAATTTACATCACATATGTAGACGCAAGCTCAAATCTTAAAACCAAAATTAAGTACTTTGAGGAAAACGAAACTATAGCTTCATCCGCAGTCGTCAACTAAGATTAAATAAAATTAGAAATATAGGAGATAAGTATGTCCAATAATTTCCATTGGGTAGGTACAGATACTAGTTTTAATACATCGGCAAACTGGTCTTCAGCTACAAGTGGTGCAGGAGGATATGGTGTTCCTACATCTGCCGATAATATAATATTTGATTATGGTTCTCAGGATTGTAATTTGAGCAGTGCAATTATTTGTCATTCTATTTCATCCACACCAACCTATTCTGGTGATTTAAATCTAAGTGGAAATAACATTACATGTGTTAGTGGTGGTGGAATATCACTAGATCATAATGGAACAATTAATACTGGAGGTTCTGTTGACTTAACTACAGATTCAGATGTTTATGTATCAACATTATTAACAGGATTACTTTTTGGATCGGCTAGATTTATATTTACTTCTGATGGAACATTTGATGTTCGTGGTAATAGATATTTAGACGGAATAAAATTAGACGGAGATAATCTTACTGTTACATATGCATCTACTAATGGTGTTCATGAAAATGGTTTTGGCAACTATCCATTAGAAGCCGGTAATAATTGTACTTTTATACCAAACCAAAGATTTATTATGCGTCGTAGTAGTGAGCCTGTAGAAACTACGCTTGCTTTTTTCTCTGCTGGTTCTAATTTTACTGTTGGTGGTACTGGTATATTTGAATTTTATGCTTTATTTGCAATTAATGAAACCAGACAAATTCCAGCTTTTACTTATACAGGATCAAATCAAGTTAGATATATTTGTACGTCTGAAAACACCACACTTGAAATTACTGGAGATTTAGATTTAGGAACAGCTACAATCAATCTTGGTGCTGATAGTAGAATGTATGATCATACTTTAGATTTAAATGGTCATACTATTAATTGTGGTACATTTGCTGGCCCTATGATTCGTTATCTTAATGGCCCTACACCAAGTTGTGATTTTACTAGTGCTACAATAAACTGTAATAATTTTGTATTAGGAACTCAGTATGCAGTAACATCGGCCCATGCTGGTAATTGGAATCTTGAAGGATTTACACTCAATACAAGTGGTGATATAACATATCCAGCATATCAAAATATTTCTGGTGATTATAATATTAATATTTTTGATGATTGTGATATTACAAGTAATAGTGCAACATTAGGAAATATTAATGTTAATACATCAGGTACTGTTAATCTTCAAGATGCATTAACTTGTAGTACTGTAACAATTACAGATGGTAATTGGTATTATAACAGTAATACTTTAGATTGTGTTTCTGGTGGATTTTCTATGGACGGTGGTGTTAGAACGCTTTCCGCAGATGGAGAAACTTTTATTGCTGGAGATTTTCATGTGGGAGGAAGTGTAGATGTTAATATTGATAAACGTATAACATTTACCGATAATGGAAATCTTGATATTGATCGTTCAGCATATGATATAAACGGAATAACAATAAACGCAGGTGTTACCGTGACCCGTATTTGTGGGGCAACTGGTCAATCTCATATAAATGACGGTGATGGCGTACCGCTTATCATGGGTGATAATAGCACCTTCACAGTCAACGGTTCCGGCGATCTTGGATTATGGCTTGGGAGTGCTGGAGCGTCAATGACATTCGGAAGCGGTGCAGTAATAAACGGGAGCAGAAATATTGTTGCCTGTCTCACAAATGCGGCGGTTACGGGTACTTGTCCGGCCTTTACCTATTCGGGTACGGGCGGCGTATACTTCCAAACCTTGAGCAATAGTAGCTCAATACAGCTCACGGGTGCGCTAAATGTTACAAGTGGAACCGGGATTAATTTCAATCTCATTGGATCAAGCACATCAATTGACCTGAACGAGCAGACAATAACTGCCCCTGCGTTTTCTTATACTGGTACAGGCACCTTTGATTTCGACAACACAACGCAGAATACAGACGGGAATTATTCTATTGCCGCCACGTCAACTATCAGCAACCCGTCAACGTCAACTATCAACATCACTGGAACCTGTGACTTAACTTCCAATGGAAAAACTTTAGGAGCCATAGTGTTTCCGTCTGGTAGTTCTGGTACAACAACCCTCCAAGATGATTTAACTTGTGCATCTATTGCCATGAACTCTGGTAATACAAATTCATTCGTTGCTAACGGAAACGACATTACCTGTATTTCTGGTGGAATGAATTTGGTTGACGGTAGAATTACTATTACTAATCCTAGCAATGTATCACTTGCTGGTGATTTAACATATAAAGCTACAATGTTAAATCAGGGTAGCCGTATAAATGTATTCACTTTTACTGCGAACGCAACAATTACATGGAATGATACGGGGAGTAATTGGGATATTGATGGTGGCCTTGTAATAGCTGATGGTGTAACTCTAATAAAAGCAGGTAGTGTTGGTACAGCTTTTCAGCCGCACGGCAACGGATCGAACGCGGCTATTACAATGACAAATGCTACTTTAACATTAAATTCTGGTATTCAGGTAAAGATGGATGCTACTGGAAGTGTCTTTAATCTTACTGGTAGTAATACCTTTAATGGTAGTGATACGATGGAGTTAAGAATAAATGGAGGTAATAATAAAATTGCAACAATAGATGCGTTTACATTGGGCGGTACTGTAAATCTATATCTTAATACTACTGCTGGTACAGGACATTCGTTCCTTTTTGATGGTGATGTTGCGGTTTCTGGTGGAACATTTACGCATAATATTCTTGACGGAAATAAAATAGACTTTAATGGAAATATATTAACAGTAGGCGATTATACTGAACAGCTTAATGGAACTGAAAGAATAGAACTTAATGGTGGTTCATTTGTTTGTGATTCTTTTGATCTTACAGGAACCGGGGGAACATTTGATGTTTCTGCTGGTAATATTGTTTGTACTAGTGCTTTCACAGCAGGTTCTAATTTAACATTTGGAAATGCTAATACTGGAAATTTATTAAACCCAACTGGAGTAACTTTTAATACTAATGGTGTTGAAATTCCTGTATTATACTTTAGTGGAACCTCTGCTGACTTTACTTTAAATGAATCCATTAAGTGTGCTGGTGTTACTACTATTGCTGATTATAGTGGAGATTTTTCATACGGTGGTTATGAATTAAGTTCTAATGGAGATATGAATTTCGATCATACTGGAGCGTTAGCCGCTAATGCTACAACACATGTAAATGGTAATCTTCATGCTGGTAATACTATAGCAGGATATGATATTTTCTCTAGAATACATTTTACTGGTTCTGGTAATTTAGATATTGATGATGTTGTAATTGGTACTGGTATAACCAATGGACTTGAATTAGACGATGATGTAACCGTACCTGTAATAGGCGCATCACAAACAAGTATAACAGATGGTACTCCTATAATCATATTAGGTGATAATGCTACTCTTACGGTCAATAATACTGTTAAATTGCGTAATACTGTTAATGCTAACTCGGCGTTTTCTCTTGGTGCTGGTGCTCAGATTAATGGAAGTGGAACAGTTATTATAGAAATGGCATCAACAAGTATTAAAACATGTAAGGTTGGAAATCTTAATTATACAGGAACTGGAAGTGTTCAATGTGGAGCTTCTATTGTTGTTGGTATAGTTGAATTAGATAATGATACAAATATTGATGGAGAGTTGAGAGTATTAGATAATGCTCAATTTAATATGAATTCTCAAACATTAGATTGTGGAAGTTTCAGATTTGGTAATGGAATACTTGATATGACAAGTGGAACCATAAATTGTGATGGCGATTTTTACATGGATGATCCAACAGCTACAATTCAAAATATTTCTGATTCTATTATAAACATTTTGGGAACTTGCACATTTACTTCCAATGGAATTACTTTCCAAGATATTAATGCAAATACAGCCGCACAAATTTTAACATTTGTGGATGGATTAACTTGTGATAATCTTAAAGCAAATCCAGCCGCAAGATTAAGATTTAAGGGTGGAGAAACTTATACTTGGTCAACATTCAATGAACTTGATTGGGCAGGAGAAACGATAAACAAAATTACTATTGATACTGATGGTGGAGTTGCTTTCTGGGATAATCCATCAAGTATGAAGTTATTTAACTGTAATGTTTCTGGTATTTCTGCTCTTGAAGAAGTCGATGCGTTTGTTACAGACGGAAATACAGATAATGGTAGTAATACAAACTTCGACTTTACAGAAACATATCCTGCTATTTTTAATGTAACATGGAATAATAGTACAAGTACTATTGGTGTCGAGTGTAGTGGAGCAGAACCAGTACAGCTCGATGGTAAAGTTGAAGTGTCTGAAACAGGCGAAGCGAACTGGGTAGAACTAGATGTATATCTTGGTTGGAGTGATAATTTAGTTTCGGGCACAATAGGAAATCTATCGGCAGATTCTTACGATGTTAAACTAACTAATGATGATGGACAATCTACTATTAGTATTGGCGGACTTTCTCTTGGAGGAGAAACTGTTGTTCAAGCAACATATAATGGAGAATCTGTAAGTATAGTTGGATATAGTAAGTCGGGAGATTCGACATATCCAATATATGTTGACGGATCATATAATCTAATAATATCAAAGGACTATACTATTTCTGCAGGAACCATTGTTGCGACAGGAGCATCTATAGCTTAATATGATTACTGAAATGAAACATACTGAAAGATTTGGCATCAAGTGGCCAAGAAGAAAATTAGAAGTTAAGAAACTTTCTGAAGTATATAAATCAGGAAACAATAATCGTCGCAAGGACGATACGAATAAGGTGGATATACTTATATGACTAATCTTATTTTAATAGGAGCAGCCATTTTAATTTTGGTTGTTTGGAAAGGATATAATCCTCCAAACGAATATGATGTTAAATATTATGATGGAAGTCATCTCATTTGGAATGTCGTATCAACTAAAAAGCCAAAAAGAACAAAAAAATATATAAAGGTATATAATCCCGAAACAGAAACTTGGATGGAGATTAATATTAAAGATTCGGCTAGTGTTAAAATAGAAAAGATAGATTATATATTAAGAAAGGAAAAAGTACCGAAATAAGGGCCTGACTTGGATTTCGACTTAATGATCTTTGACAGGTAGTTGCATGTAGGAGTTGATCGATGGCTCCTTAAAAATCGATCAAAATATAAATGCAGAAGAATACTCTTATGCAATGGCTGCTTAATTAAAAAGCGGCGATCCAATGATCTGATGCTTCTAGGATCATTGGTTAATCAGAAGCTGGATGGTATGTAATCCCTGACATATCATTAAGATATTGGGATGCTTTTGTAATAAGTTTGTATAGTTTTTTATTACAAAATAAGATATTAAATTATACTAAACATGTGAACGAAACTATTTGGCGGATATTAAGGACTCGGGTTCGATCCCCGACAGGTCCATTATTTTTGTTATAAAGGATTTAAATATAAATAATTATGATATATTCAATTATTTATCGAGGACTGCCAAATGAATTTTAGAGATTATTATTTTACAGAATCTAAAAAATACGATCATATAGATTTTAAACCCCCGAATGGAGTCGCATCTGAAGCAAAAAAAGGATTAGAGTTTCGTCAAAAAGCGGGAGATAAAGGCGGATTATCTGTTAAACAAGCCAAAAAAGAGGGTGTTGGATCAGGAGTTCAAAGAGCAGTCAATCTTAAAAATAGAGATACAATGTCTCCAAAGACTGTTAAAAGAATGAAAGCATTTTTTGATAGACATGAAAAAAATGCAAAAATAGATTCGAAATATAAAGGAACTCCTTGGAAAGATAAAGGCTATGTCGCATGGCTACTTTGGGGAGGAGATGCAGGAAGATCGTGGGCAAATAAGATAGTTCGTCAAATGGAATCTGCTGATAAAAAAATTAATGAAGGATTTGAAGATGTTGAAAAAGCATTAGAAAGAGGCAGAAATAGCGATCCGGCCGATCCCGATCTTTGGGAAAAAATTAAAAAAGAAGCAGACAAAAAATATGGAAAAAAGTCTTCTGCATATAAAAGTGGAAAATATATCATCAAAGAAAATGATTTACCGGAGTTAGTTCTCCCAATAGGAATTTCGGGCTCGGGTAAAAGTACATGGATTAAGGAATTTAACAAAGATAACAAATACAGAGTTGTCGAGCCGGATGGAATTCGCAGAGAAGTAACTGGTGATGTATCTGATGCAAGTCAGGATAAACAAGTTTGGAAGATTGCAAAACAGAGGACTATAAATTCGTTAAGAGGCGACCAGAGTGTTATTTTGGATGCCACCAACATTGATCCTGACCACCGAGCAGAATTTATAGAAGGTCTTCCTGAATGTGAATTAAAAGCAAAAATATTTAGACTTGATCCTGAAGAAGCAAAGAAAAGAATTAAATCTGATATAGAATCTGGAAAAGATAGATCGAATGTACCTGAAGAAATTGTCGATAAGATGTTTGATAGATTTCAGGATAGTATTTCAAAATTAGAAGATCAAGGATTTCAAATTATTAAATAAGGAGAGTAAAATGAATTTTAAAGATTATTTAGATGAAGTTATAATGAGGCAGTTGAATGAATCTGGTGGCAAAACTAAAACAATAGTTACATATAAAGTAAAAGCTAAGAAAAAGATTGAAGACCCGAAATACAAAGAACCAGGTGCGTTTGTTAAAAAGGGATTAACTAAGGAAATCAAAAAAAATGAAATAGATTTTATTAAGAAGAATGGTTATACTTTTGATATTCCAATGAGAGATTATTCCGCCAAGATTAAAGTGAGTCCAGAAGATTTGGATATTTTAGAAGTAACACAAACAATTACAACAAGTACATCTTCTAAAAAAATATAATCTAAATTAGAAGATCAAGGATTTCAAGTAATCGATTAGGAGAAAAAATGAATTTTAGAGAACATTATTTTACTCTTATAGAAAGATTTGGTCTTGACGCAATGTACGTTCCTCCAAAGGATAAGCAGTATCAATTATATGACTTCTATGCATTGTCTTTAATTAATCCAAATGCTTTTATGGATGAAGAAGCACAAGACTATTTTAAGCAGGCTAAAGAAACTATCGTTAATCATATCTATAATGACTTTATGTATGCTGTATATTTTGCATTAGCGTCTGAACTATATCATACAAATGATGCGTCTGATTTTGAAAGTTTTAATTATAAAAATGAAAAAGATAGAGCAGATTTAAAAAAAGAAGTTGGTCTTACCGATAAAGAAATTGATATTCTAGGAAAATTAGGGTCTAATATTCCAAGTAGAAAAGTAAGATATAATAAGCTCAAAAAATTACTTTCTCCTGATGAGATGGCTAATATAGCAATAAAAGTTTTTGGAAAACATAAATGGTGGAATTCTGCATATGGCGGCGAAGCATGGGCAAATATTGCTAAGGGATATAAAAGATTAATTAATGCAAAAACTATTGGAGATAAAATGGTTGCTATCGATCACGTTTACGATCTTCAACATAATTCAGATACTGTATTCGATAAGGTACAAGAATATTATAAAGGAGGCGACCTTTATTGGTTAAAGAATGCTCTTGATGATAAGGCACAAATCAAAGAACCTCATGTTTATCTAGATAAAACATCTCCTCAATTATTCAGACCCCTTGCATATGCTTTTAAACAGCTATATGGAAAAACTCTTGAATCTTTTAAAACAGAAAAAGAAGAAAAAATTAAACAAATATTAGGAAAGTATAATGTTGATATTAATGATCCTCTCGTACAAGAATTTTTAAATGCTATTCAACCATTATTAGCCGTTTATGAAAAATTAGATAATTATACTAAAACTGAAATTATTAGTATTATTAAAATTATAAAACAGAAAGATTATAATCAATTGAGTGACGATGATACATATGATGATTTAAGAGACGCTATAGACACCGAAGAAACATATGATGTTATTGATTATAAAACCGAAGTTAATATTAGAAAAGCAATATCAAAGTTTATTAATAGAATAGAAAATTATAAAACAAAACAATTTTCTAATTATCTTATAAAAGCTGGTTCTGAATTATTTGATTATATTATTAAAAATAGTTATAATGCAGATAAAATAATGAAGACATATGATAAATTTCTTAAATTGGCCGAAAAAATTTCTACAGCATATAATATAGATTTAATACAAGATATATTTCAGAATATAGTAGAAAACATTGAAAACGATAAGATTAAATTTAAAAACGAACAGCAAAAAGAAAAAGCAAAAAAGTTAGTAACAACATTATTAATGGATATCGAAGATTGGGGATTATAATGAATTTTAGAGAACATTACTTTATAGAAAAGTTTGGTATGGAATCAATTTACACCATACCAAAAGACAAAGAACAACAGCTCTTTGACTTTTATGCTTTAACAATGTTCAATCCTAATGCATTAATGGATGAAGAAGCCCAGATGTTTTTTTCAGAAGCTAAAGAAAAAATTATTGACAGCCTTCAAAAATCTTTTATAGATGCTTTATATACGGCCATTGCTGCTGAACTTACTCATACATTAATGCAGGCTTATCCTTTCTATTATGCATATCGTAATGATCATGACATTAAATCAAAAAAATCTAAAGCAGAAGTTGAAGAAAAATTTACTCCTGAAGAAATAAAGGTACTTAAAAACTCTCATAATATTAGATCATATAATTATGATCAAAGAGCAAATTTCTTTAAAGAAAAAGGATACACTCCTGAAAAATTATATATTCTAGCTAAAAAAGTTTTTGATTTAAATTGGAGTTCTTCATTTGGTGGAAAGAAATGGAAAGAAATAGCGGTGGGATTAGAAAGATTAATTAATGCAAAATCTATGGGTGATAAAATGGTCGCTATAGATCATGCTTATGATCTTCAACACAACAACGATACAGTCTTCAATAAAGTAAAAGAATTCGCTAAGCACGGAAGTTACGAGTGGCTCAAAAGAGCATTGGATTTAAAAGCACAAATTAAAGAGCCTCATGTTTATCTTGATAATATTTCTTCACAATTATATAGACCAATGGCTTACGCATTAAAACAAATATATGGAAAAACATTGGAAAGTTTTCTAAAACAAAAAGAAGAAGAAAAACAAAAATTTAAAGAAGAAATTTTAGAAAAGTGGCCAAACATTTTTAATGGAATTCGTCTTGAACACCAGGCAAAGAGATCATCAATACAATATAATGTTCCAGTTAGTATATTTATACAATATGATTTTGATAAAAATAAATTAATAGATTCTTTTTATGTTCGACATAGTAACAAATCAATGTTAAATGATTATAGAAATAGTCCAGATACTATAGAAGTTAAAGTAATAAAACCAGAAGAAGCAAAACAGTTTATAATAAAAAAAGCAACAGACGCAAAAAAATACAATTCAAGTGATTATAATAAATTTTTAAAAGGAGCAATTCAAGCAGCTAGGTCAAGAAATTCTTTTATGGCTCTTTATTATAATACATCATATAATAATTTTGGATTTTCTAGTATAGGCGATTTTGGATATAATAATGAAAAAGATATAAAACCAGGATTTATAGCACTTGGTAATTATGTAATAATAGCCATTGTTAATCCAGACGGGAGTATAGATGAAATTTAGAGAACATTATTTTACAGAGAAGTTTGGTATGGAATCTATATATTCTCTGCCAAAAGACAAAGAACAACAGCTCTTTGACTTTTATGCTTTAACAATGTTCAATCCTAGTGCTTTGATGGACGAAGAAGCCGAAATGTTTTTTAATGAAGCAAAAGAAACAGTAATAAATGGTCTTCAAAAATCTTTTATAGATGCTTTATATACAGCCATTGCTGCTGAACTTTTTCATACAAAAGATCAAGCAAAACCATTTCATGAATATGAACATTCTTTTTCTATAAAAAATAGAAAAAATGCAAAAAGTATTATCGAGTCTCAATTTACTCCAGAAGAAATAGCTTTAATAGATGATATTTCTAATGAATATGACTATTCTAGAGGCGAATTGGATTATGATCAAAGAGCAAAAATTTTTAAAGAAGGTGGATATTCTCCTGAAAAATTATATAAATTTGCTAAAAAAGTTTTTAATCTTGATTGGTATGGTGGATATGGCGGCAAGAAATGGAAACAAATTGCAGATGGATTAGAAAGATTAATAGATTCAAAATCTCTTGGTGATAAAATGGTCGCTATAGATCATGCTTATGATCTTCAACATAACAACGATACAGTCTTTAATAAAGTAAAAAAATTCGCTAAGCACGGAAGTTATAGTTGGCTTAAGAGAGCTTTAGATTTAAAAGCCAAAATTAAAGAGCCTCATGTTTATCTTAATAATATTTCTTCACAATTATATAGGCCTCTTGCTTATGCATTTAAAAAACTTTATAATAAAACTCTTGAAGACTTTACTAGACAACAAGCAGAAAATAGAGAAACAAATAAAAAAAGAGTTTTAGAATTGTGGGCAAAATCAGATGATTTAGATTATATTAAAAGACGTATGATTTATTCTTCACTGAGGGATAACTCTAACGTATCATCTTTTGCAAGATATGATAGTGAAAACGATGAGATAATAAATACTTTTTATATATCACACGATAATAATGGAATACAAAGATATAGAAACGATCCAGAATATTTTGAATTGGAAACGATAACACCAGAAAAAGCAAAAGAAGAAGCAGTAAAAATAGCAAATGATGCAAAAAAATTGAAACCACAAAAATATAAAAATGAATTAAAAGATGTACAATATTATGCAAATGTGTTTAATAAAAATGGTGCAATATACTATGATATAGAAGATGATACTTTTGAAAATACTTTTTATTCTAATGCTTTTATTAATAAAAACCCTGGAGATATATTTAGTTCGACGTTTGTATTGATGAAAATAGTTACTCCAAAAAAAGATTAAATATAAAATATGGAGAATAATTGTGAAAAAAATTAAATCTTATTTAGACGAAAAACTTTTTGGTGGAAAAAAGTCAGATGTTGAAGTTATTGCTAAGGCAATATCTAAAATAATTAAAGATAAAGCTAAGGATGCGGGAATTGATCCTAAGGAAATACTTCATTATATCAAGGTATAATTATATGAATTTTAGAGAATATTACTTTGTAGAAAAATTTGGTATGGAATCAATTTATTCTTTACCGGAAGACAAAGAACAACAGCTCTTTGACTTTTATGCATTGTCATTAATTAATCCTAATGCATTAATGGATGAAGAAGCTCAAATGTTTTTTAATGAAGCAAAAGAAACAGTAATAAATGGTCTTCAAAAATCTTTTATAGGTGCTTTATATACAGCCGTTGCCGCAGAACTTTTCCATACACAAGCACAAGCAATTCCTTTCTATAAGGCTAAATGGGGAAGTTCTAAACAAAGAATAAACGCAATAAATAAAATTGAAAAAATTTTTACTCCTGAAGAAATAAAATTAGTAGAAGACATGCGTAATTTTGGTTTAAAGAGTTATGATAAAAGAGCAAACTTTTTAAAAGAAAAAGGATATACTCCTGAAAAATTATATAAACTAGGACAAAAAATATTTGGTTTATCTTGGTCTTCAGGATATGGCGGTAAGAAATGGAAGCAGATAGCCGATGCATTAGAAAGACTGATTAATGCAACTTCTCCCGGTGAGAAAATGGTTGCTATAGATCATGCTTATGATCTTCAACATAACAACGATACAGTCTTTAATAAAGTAAAAGAGTTTGCAAAACACGGTAGTTATAGTTGGCTTAAGAGAGCTTTAGATTTAAAAGCCAAAATTAAAGAACCTCATATTTATCTTCAAAATATATCTGCTCAGCTTTATAGACCTCTTGCTTACGCATTAAAACAAATATATGGAAAAACATTAGAAGATTTTATAAGACAAAAAGAAGAACAAAAACAAAAAATTATAGATGATATTTTAAAGAATTGGCCAGAAAATGAAAGTCAAAAAGGCGTAGATCAATCTGCAAAATTTCGTTCGGTTCAAGATAATGCTCCGGTTAGTATATTTATAAAATATGATTTTGATGAACACAAAATAATCGATGATTCTTTTGTTTCACATCTTCGCGACAATCTTTTAAAATCTTATAAAAATAGCGATGATTATATCGAAATCAAAATAATAAATCCTAAAGATGCAAAGAAAGAAATACTTGAAAAAGCAAAATTAGCAAGAGAAAAATCTGATGATTATAATGAGCAGATAGAAGTGACACAACAAGACGCAGAACAAACAAAAATGGAATATATAATTTATTATGATCCATTGGAAAAATATGAAAATTTTGGTCATACTGGAAGAAAAAATTTAAGATCGGAGTATCAAAGAAGTAAACCAGGCGATATGATATATGATAGATATGTATTAATGGCAATTATTAAATCGGATGGAAGTGTAGATGAACTTTAAAGAATACTATAATTTAAACGAAAGATTTGGTCTTGATGCGATGTACGTTCCTCCAAAGGATAAGCAGTATCAATTATATGACTTCTATGCATTATCATTAATTAATCCAAATGCTTTTATGGATGAAGAAGCTAAGGATTATTTTAAACAAGCCAAAGAATCAATCATAGATGCAACATATAAAGACTTTGTTAATGCTTTATTCTTTTCTATTGCATCAGAGATTTTTCATATGGAAGACTCTGCATACTTTTCTCGATTGAATCGAAAAGATATAAAAGATTTTTATAATCTTACTGATAAAGAAATGAAATTTGTAGAAAAAATGTTTGAAGACAACAGTGCAAAATCTAGAGAAGAAAGAAATAAAATAGTAAGACATGAATTTTCCCCACAAGAACTTGCTAACTTTGCAACGAAAATATTTGCTGGTAATCCAAAAGCATCTCACGAAGTTGGAGAAAATGATATGTGGGAAGAAGGGTATGGTGGAAAAGCATGGTGGAATATTGCTAAAGGATATAATAGACTGCTTAATGCAAAATCCATACCAGATAAAATGGTTGCTATAGATCATGTATATGATTTACAACACAACTCTAATACTGTATTTGATAAGGTACGAGATTATTATAAGAGCGGGTATTCTTGGCTAAAAGATTCATTAGACGATAAAGCACAAATTAAAGACCCACACGTTTATATTGATAAAACATCTCCTCAATTGTTTAGACCTTTAGCTTACGCTTTTAAACAGTTATATGGAAAGACTATTGAATCTTTTAAAAAAGAACAATCAGAAAAATATGAAAAAGATATTATAGAGTTTATGGATAAAAACGGAATTGATCATTCGCTTTCGTTTTTAGTTGATGGTTTTTTTGACGCACTAGAATTTTTAAATAAATATAAAACAGAAATGGGACTTTCAAAAGAATGGATTGAAAATCGAAAATTTAGGTTTAAATATAGTTTAATAGATCAAAATCAAAACAATATAGAAGGTGGTATAAACTTTATAATAGATTTAATTGAACAACATGTTAATATGGCTAATATACCATCGTCAGAATCAAAGATAATTATTGATAAATTAGAAGATATTATTAATAAGTTATCAAATTTAAATTATTTTAAATAATAAAATTAAAGGTATAATTATATGAATTTTAGAGAACATTACTTTACTCTTTTGGAAAGATTTGGTCTTGATGCCATGTATGTTCCTCCAAAGGATAAGCAGTATCAATTATATGACTTCTATGCATTATCATTAATAAATCCATATGCTTTTTTGGATGAAGAAGCACAAGACTATTTTAAGCAGGCTAAAGAAGCAATTATAAATGAGACATATAAAGATTTTATTGACGCAGTATACTTTTCTCTTGCTTCTGAATTATATCATATAGGTGATGCCAGTACATTTCCTGATATGACAGACTCAGAAATAAAAGATGCAGGAATTAATCTTACTCCTAAAGAAAAAAATACTCTAATTAAATTAAAATATATTGATGACTTCATTGATGATATTCCAGATAGAGTAACAAGAAATGATGAAATGAGAAATATATTTTCTCCAATAGAAATGGCTAATTTTGCAATAAAAATTTTTCAAGAGAATATATGGGAAGACGGTTTCGGCGGTAAAGCTTGGCAGGATATTGCTAAGGGATATAAAAGATTAGTTAATGCAAAATCCATGCCAGATAAAATGGTTGCAATTGATCATGTTTACGATCTTCAACATAATAATGATACTGTATTTGATAAGGTACAAGAATATTATAACGCCGATAAGGGCGGATATAGATGGTTAAAGAATGCTCTTGATGATAAAGCACGAATTAAAGAACCTCATGTTTATCTAGATAAAACATCTCCTCAATTATATAGACCTCTTGCATATGCTTTTAAAGAACTTTATGGAAAAACTCTTGAGGGGTTTAAATATGAGCAAGAGCAAGAGCATAAAAAAAGAACATCTGATTATATGAAAAAATGGAATGTCGAACCAGAATATAAAAATATCATTGAAAAATATTTAAATGCTTTAGATATACTTAAAAAATATAATGTTGTTAATGATTCTTGGGCAAAAGATAGATTAGATATACTTGGTATTAATTTAAAAAATCTAAACATTTTTAAAGATAAATTAACTACATTAGAGAAAGATCGCACTATTAGAAATATTAATGGTATTATTGAAAGTACAATATCTATGTTTATTATGGAACAAAATGACTCTATACCAGATAGAGTAGCACAAGAACAAATTAATATATTAAAATCTTTAGTCTTAGAAATACCAGACGAATAAATTGGAGATGTAATATGAATTTTAGAGAACACTACTATAAAGACGGTAGATTTATGATGCCGATCTGGTATGACATTGCAACTATTAATGAAGATGGTTGTATTGAGATGTCTATACCTCATCATTTCTTTCCTGTACTTGTTGAGAATAAAGTTATTAGACTTCGTATAAAAGATCAAGAATTTAATAACATGGACGAGGCTATTCAATATCACGATAGTCTTATGGAAAAGAAAGGATCAAAAACAAAGAGTGGTGTAGTGTGGGTAGACTCTAAAGGTAATAAAAGAAGCTTTGAAGTAGTTGCTGACAATATTAAAATAGGTGCTGACACGATTATTCTTAATATGTCTACTGCTCATAAGTGTATGTCTGCTATGCTTGGTATGTGTCCTTTGGGCGGGAAGTGTTATGCAATTTCTAAAGAAAAAAGATTTGACGCCGCTTTAGCTGGAGATAAAAGACAGGAAGAACAATGGTCCTGTATGACTCCCGAAGCTATTGCACAAGGTATTAAAGACCTTGCCGCGGCCGATCCCGGTATTAAATATGTAAGATTAAATGAAGCTGGCGAATTTAGAAATTTACCAAAAGGAAAAGAACTTCTTTCCAAGATGGATAAACAGGCACAAGGACAAGTTGCTAAGGCCGCTTGGGCAGATGTTGATGATATTTCCAAGTTAAAAAAGATTGCTTCATTAGTTCCCGAATTAAAATTTTATACATATACGCATAGAAAAGATTTACAGGAAGAACTAAAAGGACTTGGAAAAAATATTGTTATTAATGGATCGGGATTCATGGTAGATAATGCGTTCATGCCTATTGAACTTAATGAATATCTTCCTATTATTGATGGTATTCTTGCTAACAGATATAAAGTTGTTAATGGAGAAAAAGTTTCTCCTAACAAGGCAACAGAGTGTATTGGAGACTGTAGAGTATGTGATAAATGCAAAGTTGCAAGAGAAATGAATATCTATCTTCCTATTCATGGTGCTGGTACAGAAAAACAAAAAGCATTGGATAAAATTAAGAAAAAAGTTATTGGAAATCCTGCTTTTAATAAAATATTAATGGCTGATATTACAGACGATGAAAAGGTTGAACAATTGCTTGATATAGTTGGAATAGAAGATAAAGAAATGATTAATAAACTTAAACCTCTTGTAAGACAAAGGAAAGGATTCTTTAAGAAACTTCTCAATTCAGAAAAATCAAAAGTAGATTTTATTAGTGCAATTGCTTCATATATAGAATCAGACGACGAACCAACAGCCGCCGAAGTTGCAAAAGAACCTTCTCAATTAGAAAAACAAAAAGCATTAGCCGCTTCTGTTGACGCTCTTATGGGAAGACTAAGATCAAATCTTGAGGCAGCGAGATCAAAAGGACAGACAACCGGTGCAAAGAAATGGCAGAATTTTATAAAGACAATAGATAATATTATAGACAAAGCCAGGTCTGGCGAAGATATTAAACCTACTGGTGCAATTGCAAAAGAACTTGGAAAAGATATCAAAAGAACTTTTAAGGGAGTTTCATAATGTCATTTAAAGATTATTTAAAGAAAAAATTAAATGAAGGCAAATATGATAATACTAATTTAGCCGATCCAAATAGTTATTATAAAGTAATAGACTCCTTTGATGTATTTGTAAAAACCGGGTCAAGTCATGCTAATACTTATTATGGAAGTGGAGAAATTCTTAAGTCTGTTTGGAAGAAAATGTCAGCAGAACCCGGATATGAAATTCATAATCTCATGGGAGGTACATATATAATTCCAACAGATACGGACGACTTGGTTGCATGGAAAGTTTTAATAAAAGAACCAGAGTTTGCTCCTTTTGTAAAAAAGTATTATCCAGACCAACAGGTATTTCCTCTTGATAAATTAGAACAAATATCTAAAGAAGAAGCATTATCAGGAGTTGATTATATTGATAAAATGGAGATTACAAAATGAAATTTGCTATGTTCTACGAACAGGAAATTGACGACTGGCGTGAGAGAAAAGTGTGGCACATCACACCAACAGGCCAAAGAAATCATGTTAAGATAAAAAGTCTTTCTCCAGAAGAACAAGAAAAATATAAGCCGGCTTTACTCGATCTTCATGTTAAAAAGAAAAAGAAAAGTGCTGAAAATAAAAATCCTGAGAAAAAGGAAAAGGAGAAAAAAGCTTCAGCCGGAGAAATTTTAGACCCGGACCTTCTAGATTTTTATTATATTATAAATAGTCCTGAAGATATCGATAAGATAGAAAAAGGAAAATTAATTAAGGCTACTGATCTTTCAAGTAAAGCAATAGAATGGTCTGGCGACGATAAATACATAGTTAGTGTATCAAATGTTCCTATTAAGGCTGTTGTGCTTTATAAGAATGATGAAGGAGAAATGGTACATTTTCCTGAGAATATGAAGACGCACGACAAATATGAATTTATTAAGTTTCAAGAAAACGACGAGTTTCTTTTAAACTTATTTCCATTTTTAGAACAAATAACAATTAAACTTTCAGATAAGGAAGAAAAAAAATGAGCTTAAAAAATTTTCTTATTCAAAAATTAAATGAAGATGATGGCATACCAAGACCACCAACAGAAAGTGAAAAAGGTTCTATGCAAGCATTATTTAATACTTGGCGTAATATAGGAAGAGGTCTAGCAGATGATCACATGCCTCTTGATATTGTAGAAACAGTTGTAAGATATTTAGAAGATTGTGGTTATATTAAAGGAGAATAAAATGAATAGCAAATCTTTTCAGCAGTATTTAAACGAAGACATTTATGCAAATGCACTTAGAAAAAAATTAACCCCAGAAGAAATTAAAAGGATTGACAGTTTTGTTGATAGTGAAGGAGAAGAGTGGGACGATCTTGAAGGCGATCTTTATGATAAACTCATGGATTTCTTTGCTGATGAAATGCCATATGGTGTTATGAAAGCAAGAACTGGTGATCCTATGGAATGGATGTACGATAAATTCATATCAATGGGATTTGGAACAAGAGTAAAATAATATGACTTTCAAAGATTTTTATCTTGACGAAAAGATGGCGAGGTGGAACCTACCTAAAAAGAAATGGGTATCTTTACCATTGGAAGAACTTAATGATGATATGAAACAACTTCTTTGGAGAATGTATTCGGATTCATATAGTCGTCAAGGACTTGCTTTGAATACAAAAAATATTAATGAATTGGTTGATAAATATAAAGTTTCCTGGTTCATTGATGTTGATACAGATACTACACCAGAAGCATTTATAATTTATAGAGAATCACCAGTAGGCAATAAAATTGCTCTTTTAGGAACAGACGATAACCGTCTTTCAAAAAGACTTCTTGTAAGAAAGTTAATTTCTCTTTTAAGAAAGCCAGGTTGGTATATAGAAGCCTCCCATAAGATTGCAGACATTATTGAGAATAAGGGTGGCAAATGGATTGACGACGAAGAAAAGGTTAAAAAGATTCTTGCTCCTGCGGAAATAGATGAATGGCTTGGTGATGGAAGATATAAAAGAACACTTAAAGGAACAAATATAGAAGTTACAAAAAGACTCTATGGTAATCCAAGAGGATAAGGAGTAGATATGAAATATCAAGATTATTTGACAAAACTATTAAAAGAACAATCAAAAGAAGAAACTAAAATTAATGAGCTTGAAGAAGAAATTTCTGATTTGATTTGGAGATATGATCCTGAAGGAGAGGATAATTTTTTTGATGACGACTTAGATAAAATCAAAAAGATTAAAAATCCAAAATCAAAAATTAAAGCACTTGAAAGATTAATTTCAGATATCAAATGGCGATATGATCCTGAAGGGGAAGACGAAAATAATTTTTTTGATGATTAAATATAGTAAAGAAAAATATAATGTCATTTAAAAAATATTATAATACAGATATAAATTATAAAATAAATTTAGAAAATGCTCAACGATTATATGGAAATTTAGTTCCTTGGGAGTTAGATAAAAAAGTTGCTAATAAATTAAGAGGATGATGAAAGGAGAATTGTTATGAATTTTGTTAAAAAGTTTTTTAAGAAATTGGCTAAAAAAATTCTTATTAAAAAGATTGAAGACGAGAAATTTCAAGAAGAAATTACTAAGAAGATTAGAGAAAAGATTGAAATTCCTAATGTAGATGAGAAAGAAGAAGAAAAATTTGTCAATCAGATTTATGATGCATTACAGGAATTGCTTGTAGGTATTGTAGAGGATATTTAATAATGTCATTTAAAGCTTATTTAAAAGAAAGAGTATTACTTGAAGGTATTAAACCTATAAAGAATGCTGTTATGAAAAGAACTCATAAGATTGTTAATGCTTTAAATGATTCTGATGAAGAACAGAAACTTAGATGGAATGTCGGTAAGATAGATTTTGGTGGAGTTCCTACAGAATTTCTTTTTACTACTGCAGATATAAATGGTAAAGACTATACTTTCTTTTCATATAATGCAGGCGGTGGATCAAGCATTGTTGCATGGAATTATATAACTCCAAGTTCTTCTCCCTCTTTTGATGGAACTGAAGGACAGTTACCAGCAACAGATAAATATCAAGACGATCTTTCGGATGATGATTTAGAAGAAATTAAAAAAGTGTTTGAAAAAATAAAGAGCAAATAAAATGAAGTTTGAGGAATTTTACATGAAAGAAAATAAAAAGGAGAATCAAAAATGAGCTTTAAAAAGTATTTAAATGAAAAAAATCATTTAAAAGAATCCAGATTTTATAAGAGTCAAAAAGTTATATATAAAGACGAGCCATATATTATAACTAAAACTATTGCGCCGCCCGAGGGACATGGTTGGTATCATAGTGAACTATATGTCATAATTCAACCAGAAGCTGGCGGTGAAGAAATTAAAGTAGATACTGATGAGCTAACTCCTATTGAATCAGATGATAAAGATTTATTATCTAAAAAGGAATTAGTCAAAAAAATATCTTCATTGGCTGCCAAATCAAGATATGAGTTAGAAAAAAAATCATTAGGTATTGATATAGACATGATTAATTTTAATGAACTTATGAGTATGATGAAATAATATTATGAACTTTAAAGACCATTATTTAAAAGAAGCTGGTGAGAAAAATGATATATTATATCATACCACCCTTGCTGCGACCGTCCCAAAGATATTAGAAGACGGAATAATTTATCCAACACCAGAAACATTTAAGGCATTAGCACAAAGACATTAATGAGATTCTCAACATTTTATACAACACACTTCTTACTTGAAGCTGGTACCTTCTCCGATTGGAAAGGCTACGTGGAGAGAACTCCCGAGCTTAAAAATGCGGTAGAAGTAATGCAGAAGATAGATGCGAAAGGAAAAGACATTCGCAGCTATGTTGTGGGTGGTGCTGTTCGTGATATCGTTATGGGTAGAGATTTTAATGATGTTGATATCGCAACCAATCTTCCTATATCAGAAATCGAAAAGATGTTCAAGACTCATGATATTGGAAAGAATAAAGACTTTGGTATTGTTGTTGTTGATTACAAAGGCGATGTATTTGAAATTGCAAACTTCCGTCAGGATGGTGCATACCTTGATGGTCGCAGACCAGAAGATGTAAAGATCGTTATGAGTTTCGAAGACGATGCCGGCCGCAGAGACTTTACTGTCAATGCAATGGGTATCGACAAAGACGGAAATGTTATAGACTTCTTTGACGGAAAGAAAGATATCAAAGACAAAGTAATTAAAACTGTTGGTGATCCTAATAAAAGATTCGCAGAAGATTATTTAAGAATGTTAAGAGCCATTCGTTTTGGTTCTAAACTTGGTTTCCGTATTGACGATGATACCATGAAGGCTATCAAATCCAAATCGCATAAGATAAAAGATATTGCTGTCGAAAGAGTTATGAAAGAAGTCATTAAGATGGCAGAACAGGAAGGATCAAAGTTTGCAGATGCAATCATAACATTGAAAGATGCAGGACTTCTTCAATATATCTTTCCTGAAATTATAGAAATGGATTCTTTCGAACATTCAGTAGAACATCATCCAGAAGGAAATGTTCTTCAACATACATTGGCCGCACTTAAATCAAGCAATAGTAAAGACCCATTGGTTAATCTTTCTATTCTGTTTCATGATGTGGGCAAACTAAAGACACATGAAGTAGATGAAAAAGGTCTGCATAGATATTTTGGTCATGCTGAAGAGGCTAGAGAAATCATTGAGAATCTTGCAAAGAGACTTAAGCTCGACAATGAAACCAAGAATGCAATGCTATATTCAGCAATCAATCATATGAAGTTCCACGACTTCCTGAAGATGAGCAACTCCAAGATAATGAGTTTGATGGGAGATGATAACTGGGATTTACTTTATCAAGTTGCATTGGCCGATGCTAAGGCTCGTGGAGAGGCATTTGATGAGGAAGAATGGAAAAAGATTACTGATAAGATAGATGATCTTACCGCCAAATATAAATCCAAAAAGGCTATAGATAATATAAGAAAGATAGTTAATGGCAGAATGGTCATGGACTTATTGAATATGAAAGGTGGTCCTGAGCTTGGTAGAATTATAAATACTACTATTGAATGGATATTGGACAACAATATAGACCTTAATGATATAGACAAAATAAAGGAATTTATAATATCGCAAAGGGGCGAATGATGGATAAATTTAAAAAATATCTTGACAAGAAGATCAACGAGGCTTCAAAATATTCTAAGAAATCAGATGCATATAAAACAGTTGGTAACATTACAGAAACAATTGAAAATATGGTTAGATGTGTTGAATATGGCGATGGTACTACTGATATGGACGGACAAGTCCAGTGTGCTAAAGAAATATACGAAAAATTTATAGAACCTCTTGAACAAGAAATAAAACTATTACGTAGTCCATCATCTCCCTCACATGGATGATAAGGAGTAAACAATGAACAAATTTAAAGACTATCTTGATAATAAACTTAATGAAGATTACGCACAAGACAAATTTAATCTTGCTCTACAAAAAGGCGTAAGTGCATTTTGGCAGGCAATGTGGGAAGTTTTTGGTAAGGAAGTCAGTACCGATCCTGTAACAGAAAAAGAATTAAGAGATGCAATGGCCCGTACAATTGCAAGAATTCAAAATCCTTTAGACGATGATCCAGAAAAGGATGATGAAGACGATACTAATAAAATTATTAATACTATTTATAAGTCCGATGACGACGATGATGACGAAGTTATTAGAATAGTCCCTGATAAATAAGAATAAATAATTAGGAGCGAACAATGAACAAATTTAAAGACTATCTTGATAAGAAGATTAATGAAGAATCTTTACAAGACATAATTGAAAATACTACTGAAAAAGCAGAAATGGCTTTTTGGGCTTCTGTTGAAGAATCTCTTGCCATGGCGAAGGTTCCAGCTAGTATAATTCCAACAAAAAAACTTAGAATGGCAATGAAGGATGCTGTTAATTCTTCTGTCTACAGCGACGGTTCCGAAGAATCCCGTGCATTCGAAAAAGAATTTCGTCCTGAGCCACGCAGACCAAGAGAACCATCACCAGAAGAAAAAGCTTTTGAAAAGGAATTTGGTCCGGAGGAAGTATGAGCATTATAGATCATCTAGATAAACATATCAAAGGCCAATTTAATGAAGAGGCAACTCTTACTGAGTTGTTTAAAATTAAAAAGTTTGTCGAATTTATAAAAGATAAAGGCGTTCAAGAATTGGACGACGAACATCTTGAAGAATTGATTGCAGACTTTCATATTAATTCTGATCTTGTTTATCAAAATATAGAAGACTTCAAAGAAATGTTACGCAATGCCGGTGTTAGTTATGACGACGATGAAGGATCAACTGGGCCCATAAGAGCATTTGTAATGTTCCTTCAGGACAAGGGAGTAACAGAAGTCAACAATGAAAACTGGAATGCTTTACTAGATGAATTTGGTATGCTTGACTCTGATGTATTAGATGCCAACTGGGAATTCCTTATGTCTTTATTAGATGAAGTTGGTATAACAAACAATTTAAAATAAATTGAACAAGGAGGCAATATGTCTTTTTTTGACTATCTATCACAAAATCTTGGAATTGAAATTCATAATGATCAACCAGAAAATATTGATACACAAGAAACTGTAACTGAAGAAGAAATCTCTGAGGAAACTAAGGAGGATTAATGTCTATTTTAGAACATATTCAAAAATCTATTGATAAGACCATTGTAGAAAAGAAGTCTTCTGAAGAAGAAGAAAAAGGCGTATCTTGGTACATTAACAAATTTAAAGATAAAATGTCAGGATCAACATTTGCTACATCAATTGGTTGGGTAGATGGTATCGGTAAGGCGATTACGGATAAAGAAAAAGCAAAGGTTCTCAAAGGTATTATGAAGTATATAGATATACCTAAGAGTTCGGATGCTAAAAAGTACGAAAAATACAAAGAAGAAGTACAAAGAAAAATAAAAGAATATCCTTGGTGTAAATCAGTATTGAAATAATAGGAGGAACAGATGACATTTTTAGAAGGCATTCAAGAAATTCTTGATAAGAGTCAAAAAATAATAATTGAAAAGAAATTATCGACTAAAGAGAAGAAGGCTCTTCCTAAGAAATCATTTGCTCTTCCAAAGGAACATGCAAAGGTTGCTGATAATAAAAATCACTTTCCAATTAATGACGAATCACACGCACGAAACGCACTTGCTCGTGCCAATCAGTATAAGAAATCTCCACGATGGTTTAAAGGAAATTTAGATCAGCTCAAGAAGATTGTTGCTGATTCTGTAAAAAAGAAATTTTCTGATATTGATGTGACAGAAAAATCTTACAAATAATTTAATAAGGAGTTTATAATGAACTTGGTGTTTAATGTTTCCCGTGGTGCTAATAATAATTATTACGAAATCAAAGACCGTTTTAATGACGAAGATGCTGAAATTAAATATGCTTCAGCAGACGATGATGAATTTGCTTTAAGGTTTAATGTCAAGAACGGCGCCGAGGCCGACGAACTACAACAGAATCTAGCAAGTGGATTACTTGCTGGTGCGGGTGGTAGTTTCGATATCGAAGGCGATGAATAAGAAAAAGAAAAAGAAATCAGATAAAAAAAGAGGATGGGGACTTCGGTTCGGTGAATTTTATTACGGAGCCGAGTTTCCACATAAAGATTTTTTCGACTCAAAAAGATATGACGTTGATATGAAAGGAATTCAAGGCGACGTAGAAGTTTCTTAAATAATGAATAAAAAAATTGAAAATCAGAATATTGAAATATTTAAAGAAATGCTTACTGAAATAATGACCTTCATTTCTAAGCTACCTAAATCCTCAGAACATTACCATATTAAAAATATGATAAAATCCTTACTTAATGGAAGGATGAAACCTGATGCCATTATTAGATCAGTTGACAAAAACAAAAAGATGGCCAGAATGCAAACCAGTAGAAATCCCACCGAAAGAGAAAGAACCATTCAAATTTGGGAGCATATTGAAGAAGTATTACGAAAATACATAACTTCATTAAAAACTTGACTTCCATACACCCATAATATATATTCTATTATATATGGTACTTTTTTGCCGTTTCTGGTCTATTTTAGACACCTATTCCACATAACTCATTGATATTAAAGAAGTTAGAAAAAAGTGAAAAAAAAGCTTGACTTTTTGCCGAAATGGCTGTATAATATAGATGAAGATAAGAGAGAAACGATTCAACCAGAAAGACACGATTTTATGATCGATCCCATTTTAATTAATGTTGACGAACGAAATGCTGAATTTCAGAGAACCGGAATTAGCATTGACATTGGCAAATTTGCTGAAATTTGTCGAAATAATAAATTGTCAATCGATCTTGACAATTCGTACATTGATATTGAAGACAATATCGAATCCGAAAAATCTGTCGTGTTCAATCGCAACGGATTTTCTTCTTTCGGTAAAATCTGTAAAATAATTTCGGATGCATCAAAAATTAACGGATTGAATGTTATATTTACCGGATCAGCAGAATCGGACGAGAGCCCATATTATTTCTCTTTTCGGTTTGTGGATTCTATCAATCCGAATTTTGAATGTGGAATTGTTTGGAAAGATCAATCTAATTATTTGAATTCTATTTAATTTTAAATTAGAAAGACAATTTTTTTCATGAACGACGAACACAAATCAAACGATATTGTATCATTCTTTGAAATTGCACGGGATGAAATTAACGACAATCTCATCCCATCAATTCTCAATAGTGCGAATCGAGAAGACGATTCAGAAGAATATTTCATCTGGGCAAAATATAACGAAGACGAATTTAAACAGATCATTAACAAATATGTAAATGATCTGGTCGAATACATTCAAGATAAACATATCTAAAAATTTATAAGGAGTTTGTTGTGCCGAAGTCAATGATCACTAATGAGAATGTGAAGAAAGAAATTAACGGATTGATTGAATCCTTTAAGAATCCTGATTCTCTTGAAATGGTTGCGAAAACAATGTTCAACCGTGGCAAAGAAATTCCTTCTGATAAGTGGAGTACATTGAATCGCCTTATTATGATGGCTCATGGTACGGCGGATGCTCGTGGATCGAAAGCATGGTGGAAGGCCGGCCGTAAGGTTATGAAGGCTTCTCACTTCTGTATTATCGCTCCGAAGATCATTTATGTTAAAACTGATGAAAAAGACGAAGACGGAAATTATATAAAAATTTCCAAGTGTATTGGATTCTATCCGATTGCTGTCTGGCCTGTTGAAAAGACCGAAGGCAAAGAAATTGATTACAAACCGGATCGTGAAATGCCAGAATTTTTTGGCAAAGAGATTGCCGAGAAGTGGGGAATCAAAGTAAGTCAGGGTTTTAATAATCCTTCTTATTATGCCTACTTCAGCCCTGACAAAGACGAAATTAAGATGGCAACTGATAATCAGCAGACGTTTTTCCATGAGCTTGCTCACGCCGCTGAAAAGAAGTTGAATGGATCGGTTAAGGCCGGTCAGGATGCTATGCAGGAAATTGTTGCAGAATTTTCTGCTTCTGTTCTCATGCGTATGTTCGGCCTGAAAGCTGGTACAAAGAATACATATGACTATATCAAGAGGTATGCATACGAGAAAGATAAGGAAGTTATCGAGTCTGTTATTCCTCTGATTAGTCGAATCTCAAAGGTTGTTAATTTGATTCTTGAGGAAAGCGCAAATCTTTCCGATAAGAAGAAGTATAAGAAAGCCGCTTAATGTTTGAAAATGAATGCTTGCCGACTCCTTCCGCACCAAATATTAATCCTAGGCCGAAGGTCAATTACAAACTCAAGTACGCCGGTATCAAGCTAATGAGAAAAACCACTTTGGTTTATCATTGTTGTAAGTGTGGCAAAAAGATTACAACATACTGGAACGGTCCTGGAATTGATGTCGAAGGAGATTTTATTAGTTTAGAAAATGATTGGAGCGAATTGTTCGAACAATGGATTCCAATTGCTAATATGGTTCAATGTAAAATGTGTACAGTTTTTCCTAATAGGGTTGCATAATGTCTTTAACTGAATGTCCATGCGGTAGTAAAAAATTTCCGTGGATCATGTATGATGCTCGTGGAATTTCTTGTGGGTATGTATGCGAAGATTGTGAATCTGAAAAGAAGTTGAAGTATCGATCAGAAATTTTTGTTAATCCGAATTATAATACATACGAACCAATTGATGAGGAATATTGAAAATGCAGAAGCTTAAAAAGACATATCGTAAAAACGGTTTTAATTATGTTCAAGTCAAACGGAACGAGAAAGCCGCAATTTACAAACAGATTGATCCGACGACAGGTCATGAATCTTATGAAGTTTTTATGATCAAGGTTACAAAGCCTTTTACTCTTAAATCAAAAGGAAAAAATCCAAAGGTCTATAATTATCCTGCTATGGAAAAATTTCCTGGCAATGAAGATTTTGGCAAGATTGCGTGGGCATACATGACAATCGAAACTACAACGGAGAAGTATAAGGAACTATCAAAATGATGGAGAGGACAAATGAAAGTAAAACAGTTTAATTACGATTGTATTAGTGATTACATGTATGACGGGCGGAGAACCTTTCTGTTTAATGCATCAATGATATCAACCTGTGCTCCGTTGTTTGATGATTGTGATTCAAACAATGAAGTCGAGGAAAAATTGAAGAAGGCAAATGTTATTTTGTCTACTGATAAAGCGGATAGTGAAAGCTGTGCAATGTATATTAATTTCAGTTCGCGTAAGTTTGCTGAAAATTTTATAGACCGTTTGAATGCTTATCTTCTTAAAAAGGTCGAACTTTTAAAAGAAGCATATAATTTTTAAAGTTGTAAAATAAAAATGAATACTATTTACGAATGTTGTAAGGCTGGCAAAGATGTGAACAAAACATTAAAAGTTGTTCACAATGCAAATACCGAACTTAATGCAATTGACTGGTTGGAAAAAAATGGGGGCGGTGTTTATAGAAACGCTTTACACAAATTTCAGTTTACAGTAAAAGGAAAAACAAAATGAAAAACAATCATAATCAATTAAACGTTAAAACAATTATAAGGAATTACCTAAAAGAGAATGATTATAAGGGTTTAATGTTTGAGAATGCAATGGGCGATGCTTGTGCTTGTGATCTTAATGATCTTGCCCCTTGTGAAGATTGTCTTGAAGTATTTCCCGAATGCTTGCCCTGCACATTCAAGAAGTATCGTGAACTTATTGAATCTCAAGAAAAAGGAACAAAATGAAAAACAATCATAAGCAATTCCTTCATGACATTTTCGTTACTGCCCTTGAAGGCGGAATCGGATACTGGTCATTCGCAACGAAGTATCATTGGGGAGAAGGCATTGGCAAAGAAGACCTCGATGGTTTTTATGCAACGATTATAGACGTTGAAACTGATAATCCTTATTGGGAAGGCGAGAAGTTAATTAATGCTGATGTCATTAAAAAAGGCATTGATAGAATTATTAACAAAGAAGGTTTTAGAATCAATTCAGAAATAAGGAAAGCAATCGGCCATGCGACTATAGATCAGGATACTAGCTGGCTTGATGCCGAACATGCTGATTGTATTGTTCAGGCAGGATTGTTTAATGAAATAGTGTTCGGATAATATTAGGTGTTGTGTTTGGTGGAACTAGACACTGCTCTTGTGAGGCGTGACCCTTAACTGGGAATGTCGAGTCGGAAGGCGAAACAACACAAGCTAAGATATTAGATATGGCGAATCCATGCACCTTCTTGCGTAAATTATAGTTTTGATCCAAATGCGTAAGTAAATGCGGGAACACAACACTTTTTAAATTGACAAAAACATTATTGACTTAATACCAACCATTTATTATATTATATTTGGTTGAGAATTTATATTCGGAGAAACCATGAACTATACTGAAAAATTTTGTACCGAAAGATTTGGCCAGAACCACCAGTGGTTCAAGGACGGTGTTGTTCTTGAAACCCTTATGGGCAGCCATGCTTATGGTACAAACAATCAGGATTCCGACTACGACGTTGTTGCAGTTGTTATGGACAAACACGACTTCTTGTTCCCTCAGCGTTATGGATATACAGTTGGATATAACAATCTTCCTACAATGAAGAATGGTGTGTTGGAATCGAAAGGTCCTAACAAGAAACTTGTTCTTGATAGTGGTAAGGAAGTTGAAGGCGAATGGAGATTGCTTACTAATTTCTGTCGCCTTGCTGTAAAGGGATCGCCAAATCTTGTTGAAGTTCTTTTTGCTCAGAGAAACCTTGTTACTGTTGGGCATGAAGTTGGATGGATGCTTAGAGACAATCGAAAGCTTTTTCTTTCGATTGCTGTCTTCAATTCTTTTAAAGGATATGCATTTGGCCAGCTTGATAGACTTAGGAAAGATGTCAACAGAGGAAAGACCGAAAATCCAAAGAGACAGGAATTTCTTGACAAGTTTGGATACGATGTTAAAATGGCTTACCATACTCTTCGTCTTCTTGACCAGCTTGAGCAGTTGCTTACAGTTGGCGATCTTGACCTTATGAAGAATAAAGAAGAATGTAAGGCAATGAGAAAAGGCGAATGGGGAACGTGGAAGGAATTTGAAAAGTTTACTCTTGAGAAGCTTCGCTATGTTGAAGACCTATCAAGAAACGGAACTCTTCCTCCTGAACCTCGGACAGTCGCAGTCGGTGAACTTTTGAAGAATTGTGTTGAGTCTTATTACGGTTCGGAATCTGCAATGCAGAAGCAGGCAACAGAATATGTTAGTGCTGCTGAAGTAATGAAGAAACTTGACCGTCTTGAAAGACTTGTAAAACAAAGGTCGTCATCGGAACAGAATCGTTCCCGGTGCGGACCTTTCTAAAGAAAGGTTAATGTAATGAAAAGACTTCGTGTATTTTTGAAGTTGAAATGGAACGAAACATTCGGAAAAATATTTTCTAATATTGTTTATGCCTTTAAGGAACCAAAGAGTATAGATTCCGAATCAATTAAGAATCTTATAATTCTAGTATCTGTATATGCTCTCCTTCAAGGAATAGTTTGGGGATCGCATCTTACAGAAAAACACTTTGGTTGGACATGGCAGTATACTGTTTTAGAGTGGACAAACGACAATCCAGAAGAACCTATGTCTTTGGTATATACAAAAACAGATTCTCCTAAAGAATATCATTGGGTAGTCTCTTTAGGTATTCTTGTTGTTCTTGCTCCTCTTGTAGGCGCAGTAATTTTAATGTCATGGCTTATATTTCCAACGGGAGCAATTATATTATTCTTAATAGGATATTTCACAGCCGCAGGAATATGTTCCTTTTGTAAATGGATAAAATCGAATTGGGAAGAAGCAGGACGAATTGTTGAAGAAGAAAAGAATCTAAAATGAATTATAATACTGTAACAAAAAACATTCGAAAGAAACTAAAAGAGTACATTGAAGAAAATGATATCAAGGCTCTTGTCATTGGTGTATCGGGCGGAATCGATTCGGCTGTTTGTTGTGCATTGGCCAAACCAGTATGCGACGAACTGGGCATACCTTTGATTGGTAGAAGCATTCCTATTGAATCGAATAAGCAGGATGAAATTAATCGAGCAGATATGGTCGGAGGATCGTTCTGCACGAATTATTATTCGTTCAATCTTAATGAAGAATATAAATTTATTCTGAAAGATATGATCGTAGATAAGAATGACATTGATACAAAGATTCGTAAAGGTAATGTCAAGGCAAGACTTCGTATGATATATCTGTATGACATTGCACAAGAGAACAGAGGCATGGTTCTTTCGACAGATAACTATACTGAATACTTGCTTGGCTTCTGGACATTGCACGGCGACGTTGGTGACTATGGAATGATACAGAATCTTTGGAAAACTGAAGTCTACGAACTAGCAGAAGATTTGTGGTATACCAGTCCGACACTTAATCAGCAACACGCTCTCCATGCATGTATTAAAGCAGTACCTACTGATGGTCTTGGAATAACAGATAGTGATCTTGATCAGCTTGGTGCAAAGGATTATGGAGAAGCGGATCGTATTTTGAAGATTGCTTTGACAAATGATATGGATAGTTTTATTTGGGACGATCATCTAAAGTATGATGGTAGACCAGAAGATTATAATGAGTTTGCCCGTGAAAGAAGTATGTTAATAAACATAGATAAAAATCCTGTTATTCTTCGAATGAAAAATAGCGCATACAAAAGAAACAATCCGTTTAACCTATCGAGGTCGGTATTGTTTGGAGAGGAATAAAATAATGGATAAGTCAAGTCTCGGAGATCGTATGAAGAGGTATGAAGCAGTGTCTTCACATATTTTGACAAACAGAACTCCTGTAATTATTCGAATCGACGGCAAAGCATTCCACACATTCACAAGGGGAATGGATCGACCTTTCGATGATAGATTGTCCATGTGTATGCAGGAAACAATGAAGGCACTAGTCAGTAAGATTAGTGGCTGTTTCTTTGCGTATACTCAATCAGATGAAATCAGTCTTCTGCTTATTGATTATCGTTCATTGGAAACACAACCATGGTTTGATAATAAGCTTCAGAAGATTGCTTCTGTTTCTTCAAGTATGGCAACAGCATATTTTAATAAATGGTACGATTGCTTATTCAATGACGATGAAATTAATAATAAGTTAGCAATGTTTGATGCCAGGGTTTTTAACTTGCCTCGTGAAGAGGTCACGAATTATTTTATATGGAGGCAACAGGACTGTACAAGAAATAGTGTGCAGATGGTTGGAAGAGCTAACTTCTCACACAAACAGCTTGAAAAAAAGAACTGTAGTGATATTCAGGAAATGTTGTTCAATGAAAAAGGAATCAACTGGAACGATACTCCTGTTAAGTATAAGAGAGGATCGTGTGCATATAGGAATTATGACAATGGCAATGGAGTTACAAGGTCGTCTGTTATAATTGATGATGAAATTCCTGTCTTTACTAAGGACAGAGAATTTATTGAAAAATGGGTTTCGATTGATCAAACTTCTGATAAATACTTTACGGAAGCCAATTGAAGAATACTAAATTTAACAAAGGAGATTTTACCTGTGGGCAAGACATTTAAAGAGAATTATAGTGATGAAAGATCGCCCAAAAAACTAAAAAATATCTCAAAAGAAAAGAGACATAATACTAAACAAATTCTAAGACGATACAGCTTAGGTGATGTTTTTGACGAAGACGAAGATTTATTTGATGACGAATACTAAGTATGTCGTCAAGGATAAGGAGCGGATATGGAAAAGAAAAATCCGTTCAAGACATTCCTTGATTGTCAAAAAGAAAAAATTGAGCTTGATAAAATAAAAGATGAAATTGAATTAAATAAATCATTTAATTTGCAAGAGTTCTTTATAGATTGGATACAAAGAAATTCCGAATGGTTTAGAAGAGCCTGGGATATTTCTAAGTGTAAAGACTGTAGCAAAACAGAATATTGCGGTTGGAAAGCAATTAGTGCTTGTGATAAGTTTAAAGGAGATTGCGATGAGCAAGAAAAAGAAATTTGAAGAAGTTGAAATTGAAATGAATGACGATCAGTTTATGAAGCTGGCTCTCATGGCACACGAACAAGATATTACTATTAATCAGCTTTGTAATAACATTCTGAAAGAACAGATTGACAGAATGGAAAAGGATTTGAAGAAATGAAAAATATTGCTATAATGTCAGGTGGAGGAGCCAAGGGTTATATAACTGCACAGGCTCTTGAAATGATGGAGAATAAAGTTGGTCCTCTTCATGAACACTATGATCTTATGGCAGGAAGTTCTGTTGGAGCAATTAACGCGGCTTTCCTTGCGAGTGGATTACTAACAGCAAAACAGATTAATGATTTTTATCCTGAAATGGTTAAAAAGATTTTTGCAAAAAAATGGTATCCGACTATTCCAAAGTATGATAGACGAAACTTCATTGAGATATGGAATGATACTATTGGTTTTAATTTTAAGATGAAGGATTGTAAGACTAAGCTTCAGATTACTTCTGTTGACATGACGACTGGTAAAAACCATTTTTTCAAATCGTGGGAAGATAAAGACGGAGAGGAAAGGCTTTTAATTGTTGTATTACGATCATTTGCCGCTCCTCTTTATTTTGGTCCTCTTGCAGATTCTAAGACTAAAAAAGTTTGGATGGACGGGGGAATGGGAACTTCAAACATGCCGATTGATCAAGCACGAATTGAAGCGAGAGATATTTTAAATTGGAAGAGTAATCTTCAGTTTGATGCGTTTGGTTGTGGATATGTAAATGAAAAGATTCCTTTTGAAAAAGCAAAGAAATATAAACTGATTAGACAACTTGGAAGATTTGTACAGCCTGTTGATGGCGGACTTGCAAGAATGCAGTCAAGAGGAGAACAGGTTAGAAGAATGAAGGTCATTGCCGAGCATGAGAATAATATTGGTTTTCGTTGCTGGGATATTGAAATTCCTAAAAAGATTGATGGATTAGATAAAGTAAAATGTTTAAGTCAGTATAAAAAGTACGGAATTGAAATGAGCAAAAAGCCCGTTGATGATATTCCTATTGTTATTTAACCCTTTGAAGAAAGGCCTTTCTTGTGGTTATTCCAAAAAGAAAGAAGAAAGAAAAGCTTGTTGAAAAGACCTGCGCTTTCCCAAAGTGCGATAAAATTTTTTATGGTACTGGTGCCAGCCGTTATTGTAAAGAGCATCGTTCTCGCAAGTACCGTAAGATCATCGACAAGACAGTTGTAAAAAAGAGAAAGATTATTAATAATCTTGACACAAATCAAACCATTGAACATTCATATAATGAAGTTCAAAAGGTTCTTTTTACGTGTGCTCTTGAAGGATGTAACAATACTTTTGAGGTAAAAATCTTTCCCAAAATTTTTGTATATCCTAAGTATTGTGCAGAACATCGTAATCACTATAAAAGAGAAAGGTTTCTAAAATGTACTATGTAAGACGTTATACTGCAGGTGGAATGGATTATGATCCGAGGCAGAAGCATTGGGCAGTTTATCATTGCGATAATTGTGGTGAAGATGTCGATATTGATATCACAAGACATTTTGAAACTTATGATCTATCGACTCCTAAGAAATGTCCTCATTGTAAATGTCTTGATCCTGAAGATCATGAAAAGAATCTTAAGTCTAAGATTAAAGACCTTACCTTAAAAAAGAATCGTATTCAAATTGAAATTGACCAAATCATAAGGGAACTTGATGAACTCGCCAGCAAACAAAAATCAGTCAAGACTTCGAAGTAATAGCAAAAATACAAAAAAAGTTTTTCTTCCTTGGAATAAATATATTATATTAATAGAGGAATTAGTTCAGAAGATTAAGGATTCTAAGGAAGAATTTGATTGTATTTACGGTGTTCCTCGTGGTGGAATGATTCCCGCAGTAATAATTTCTCACGCATTAAATATTCCAATAATGGGAAACCCTCTGGATGGATATAAGAAAAGAATGCTTATTGTTGATGATTTAGTTGATACTGGAAAAACCGTTGTTGATTTAACTAAGTTTCTTAAGGAGCATACTGCTGTTTCACATTTTAAAATTGCCTCAATATACAGGCACGAAAAATGTGAAGTGGCTCCTGACTATTATGTAGAAACTAATAATATGTGGATAGAATTTCCATATGAAGGAGATTAAAAATGAATGCAGAAAAACAAAATCTAATTATTGATAATCACAAATATTTGTTTGAACTGATGAATAATCATACCAGACCTTTTACTTTTAAGGAAAAATTCTCTTGGTATTTTTATTTGGTCAAATCAAAAATTAAATATTACTTGGATGTTAAGCGTTGGATTAGAGACTATAAGTTTGTAAAGAAATGTAAAAAAGAAGGCAAAAGATATATGCTTTCAAAACCAAGAAGATGGTGTAAACCATATCGTTCTATATATCCAATCTCTTTTGGATTTGAGTGTGGTGATGGATGGTTTGATCTTATCAACAATCTTATAACAAAGATTGATGAGCTTGATGTCAATAATGAAGTAAGAATCTTTCAAATCAAAGAAAAGTTTGGTGGACTAAGAGTTTACATTGATGGACCCGGTACAGACGAAATATATGATCTTATTGAGAAAGCCGAGAACGAATCTTATAAGATTTGTGAAAAATGTGGTAATCCAGGCAAGCCTAATAAGAAAGGTTGGATTTCTACTTTGTGTGATGAATGTAGAGGTTAAGAATGAAATGGGAAACAAAACCTCGATATCGTGAAGGAGATACAAGAATTGTTAAACGATTCTTGATTTTTCCAGTTTCCATTCATGGAGAAACGAGATGGTGTGAAACTGTTTATGTTAAGCAACGGTACGAGGAAGGCTATGACTGCAACTATTGGAAATGGTTAGAATGGATTGATCCAGTATCAGTAGTTACAATTAAGTCAACTTTAAAAAACAATATAAAAAAATTAACTAATAACCTAATTAATACAATTCGTATTGAAGCAGAGAGTAAAATTAATGAATGATGTTCGAAAAGTTCTAAGTTACAATGACGTTCTTCTTTGTCCTCGCAATTCTATGTTGGAGCATATCAGTGATGCAAAAATAGAAATAGATTATAATTCATCTATTCCTTTTACTTCTGTTCCTCTTATCAATGCTCCAATGGATACTGTATGCTCTCCGAAGCTTCTACATTGTCTACATGAAACATTCGGGCTTCCTGTAACAATTCATCGTTGGTTCAAATGTGTAGAAGATCAAATTAAATATTATAAGGAATGTAATATTAATTATGATAAAGATATTTTTATTGCAATTGGTAATGTTACCAAATGGAAAGAATGGATCGATAAGCTTTTAGAATTTAGATACGGCAACACTTGTTCGTTTGGTCTTCTTGTTGATGTAGCAAACGGGGATACTAAGGCAACATGTGATTCTGTTAAGTATATCCGTGACCAAATGAGAACTCTTTATAGCTCTAGTGTCGATAAGGAAGGCTTGAATATCATGGCCGGGAATATTGCAACTCGATCTGGATTTGCAAGACTTCAAGATGCTGGTGCGGATTTTATTAGGGTTGGTATCGGCGGTGGAAGCATCTGTTCGACAAGATTAAATATTGGTTTTGGTATTCCAACATTGACTTCTGTATTCGATTGTGCAAAGATTAAAGATACTGCTTATCTTGTTGCTGATGGTGGAATCGAATACTCTGGTGATATAATGAAAGCAATCGCTGCCGGTGCAGATATGGTTATGGCAGGAAAGATGTTTGCCGCGACTGATTTGTCTGGTGGAGAAAAGATTACACAAGGAATAGAAGAAAAACCTGTCGCTGTTAGATATCGTGGAATGGCATCGAAAGAATCTATTGAGAAACTTAATAGTAAGAAGTCAACCGTATCTGTCGAAGGAGTATCGGGATATATTCCTTATAAAGGAACAACTAACGAAGTTGTTGCTGAAGTAATTGGAAATATGAGAACAGCAATTTCTTATTACGCCGGTTGTACAAATTGGAATCAGTTCAGAAAGAAAGTAAAGTTTCTTGAGATTACAACTCAAGGATGGAACGAAAGCCTAACGAGAGTGGGGCAATGAACACAACAGCCGATTCGTGGAATAGAATAAGAGATAAACAAGTATTAGAATATAGAACTGGTCTTACAGAAGAAGGAAATGAAACAAGAAAGTTCTATTCGAAAAAAGGAACACTGCTTGCTAAAGGATATATAAGAATTGTTTATGGCGATCATGGTCCTTACATCGAATTTGATGATAGACATTTGATACATGAGAACTGGAAGATCAGAAAGATAAAAGGAGCTAGAGCGTGGTACGATGAGTGCGAACCTATTGATGGGTCAAGAGTAACTCTTTATGTTCAAAAGAAACCAGTTACTATGTTACCTAATCCTCCAAAAGGAAAGTATTCAGCAAGAAACAACCGTAAAGAAGGATATGCAGATTACAAAGTTGGAATGCTTTATATATCACCAGACGATTTAATATGCGAAGTAAGAAAATAAAAAAGATAGAATATAAATTTGGCGATGTTGTTAAATGTAAGATGAAGGAGTGTCTCAACTATGAGAAAGGAAAATGCTCAATCATCATACCAAATATATTAAAAAAGTTAGAACCTAATTCTACTTATTGTAATTACTATGATGATAACTTTGAAAAGAGTTATGATGAATTAAAAAAATCAGGAGGCGTTATTAATGATATTCTCCGAAAGCTCAGAAAAAGAACAGCTCAGGATATTAAAGAAACTAAGAAACAAGTTAGAAAAGCAAGAAGAAACGCAAATAAAAAAACAAAATCCTATATTAAAAAACGATGAAGAAGTCATTTGTGAAATAGATATTGCTTCTCCTCCTCAGGAAATTACTGTCTTCATGATTCTCTTAAAGAGAATGAAGAAGAAAAACAATCTAGATTTTTGTTTAAAGATAATGATAGATTACTCAATGCCAGGCATGGGAGTTTACTTTAGAAGTAAAAAAGGAATGATTTTTATTAATCCTGAAAACTGTATTAATATTGAAGATATTAGTAACATCAACGATAAAGTAGATTTTTGGAATGGATATGTAAAAGACTTAACATTATTTGGTGTGACTATTCATGAGTTTTGTCATTATGCGTCGGAAGAAGTTTTTTCTGGAATGATTAATGATTATAGAAAAACATTTCCAACAAAAAGACTTCGACTTAATGATTACTCAAATAATTCTATTGACGATGAAATTGCGGAAACAATGACATTGTATATTACAAATCCACTATTCCTTAAACTTATTTCGAAAGAACACTGGGATTTTTTCAAGAAGTATTTTACTTCGCCTGTACCGACGAGTCATAAACAGTCATATGATATCTATGAAAAGTTTCCTCCGATTATTAAGGAAAGATTAAAAAACGATTGGAATATTGATTATAATATTTTAACAAATAAATTTTTTAAATTGGAGAATATAAAAGATGGATAAGTTTTTTCGGCCGGATTATACTAATGTTCCTATATGTCCTGAGTGTAATTCATTAGATGTGTCTACTGATATAAGCACAAACAAAATTGTTTGTAAAAAATGTGGATATGGTGGAGAAAAGAAAGTAATAGACTTTGAAGAAAAGGCTAAGGATATTTTAGAAAAAGAAAAAGAAAAAATTGCTATGGCGGCTAAGCTCGGAGAAAAAATTTCACTTGCAGATAAACAAAATAATAACGATCCTATTATACCAAGAATTCCTTTATGAATAAAACATTTAAAAGTGTTGATGATTATCGGGAAGAAATATTTAAAGGGCACGATACTTTTAAATATAAAATTACATCTTTTATGTATAAGTATTTTATAAATCCTTTATCTGTTTTCTCTCCGTCTAATATTTTATATAGAATTAAAGTATTATTATTCTATATTAAAAACGGATGGGATTATAGAGATACGTGGTCTTTAGATAGTGCTTTTTCAGATTGGATACTTAAAAAAACAAACTGTCTTGATAAAATAGAAGCTAGTGAATTTGAAAAGGAATTAATAAAACTTTCTCTCTATGCTATTAAAAATGACTGGATTCATACTTCAAAAGATATTTCTTTAACTGAAACAAAATCTTTAGAAATATTATTTTATTATATTAGACTACTAAAAGAAAAAGACGATCCTTTTGCAAACGAATTTGCTACCTGGTGGATATTAAGACTTGAAAGATTTATTGAATATGTTCATGGATATCCCTCTACTATGACAGAAGAAGAATGGCCAAAGATTTTAAATAAAATACTCTTAGGTATGAAATACTTTGGAGATTGGAATTTAGGTTTAGGAATTACAGTTGACGAAAAAGAAAAGATTATTGATGAATCATTTAATCTTCTTAAAACACACATGAGGAGTTTATGGGACTAAAAAAGAAAATTAGTTTTGTTGGAAGGTCAATAGTATGGCTTTCAGGAGTATGTGCATATTTCGGAAGTATTATTAAAGCAATTACTACATTTAACTTTTGGTATATATTTACGGCTGTAGTTTGTTTGATTTGTCTTTCTATATTATCTATACATAATGAATGGAGGCGCTATGCGAAGTAAAGAAGAAAAAAGAGCTGAAGCTAAAGAACGGCAGAAGAAGTGGGAATCTCTCACTTTGGAACAACAGCTCAAGGCCATCGATGAAAGACTTGGAAAAGGAGTTGGAGCAACTAAACAACGACTTAAAATTAAAATGTTGATGGAAAAGGCCAAAGATGTTTCTAGAAAGAAAAAAACAAGCAAGGAGAAACACGAAGATGCAAAAGAACGTAAAGGCGTTCATAAAGTACGCAGTGGGAGAACTAATTGAATCTGGTTGTCAAATAGTACTTGAAAAAAAGGAAGACGTAAAGAATCCTTTTGATGGAATGGAATACTCTGGCTTCTTTGAACGCAGACCTTACTTATGTTTTCATTGTGCAATAGGTCTTTCTCAAAAAGATTGGTTCCCTGTATTTGTACATGAGTTTGCACACTTTTTACAATATAAAGATGAAAGTAAAAAAACTCCTTATTGGATACAACAAAGGTATGCAGAAAAGATATTACCAGAACCACCGGGAAACGATCCTATCTATCTTTGGTTGGAAAAGAAGCTTGAGCTTAATCCTAAAGTTATAAAAAAATTAGCAAGAGTTACTCAAAGAATGGAACTCGATGCTGATAAAAGAGCAATTGGAATTATTAAAAGATTTGATCTTCCAATTGATATTGACTGGTATATTAAAACAACAAATGCATATATTTTATTTTTTAATATAATTACAGAAACAAGAATGTGGTTTGATAAAGAACCCGGAGTAGTTCCTGAAATTTATAAAATAATGCCAAACACATGGAAGAAAGGATATAGTAAAACTCCTAAAAAATATAGAGAACTAGTAATGAAACATTGTTTTAAATAATTATGAACAAACTTAAAAAACCCGATTTACCAATAGGATATCTACTTAGAGGAAGATATTCATTAATTATATTCAAAAAATTAGATTCGACTTTAAATCATTCTTATTATGGTATTAAAGATATACACACACAATCGGATCAAAAATCTTCTTATGTTTATCAACATATATTGAATGGACTTATTGATTATGAGGAAAATAGGAATTCGACAAAAGCTTAATAATATAAAAAATAATCTGATTAATTATGCTTATGAATCAGAAAAACAAATATTTTTATCCAATAATCATCGACTTAATATTGACTTTATTACAGGTAAATATTATTTTAATAATACATCTCAATTTTTTAATAATACAATGAATCATTATAATGTAAATCTTATTAAGGATATTATTACAAAAAGTGTAATTGAATACTGGCACAAACTTTTTTATGAAGATATTAATAATTATTCATATAACATACACCACTATTCATATTCTATGGAAACTATTCCTTGGAAAAATCATTATCCTAATCAAAAGATTTATCGATATCCTGACTACAAAAAATATCTTTTATAGAAAGATTATATAATGTCTCATTACTTTTATTGGATTCCTCCCTTTATAATATATGTTTTTATATATGCTTGGACATCTAAGCAAACAAACATTCACGGTGGAAAATGGATGTTGTGGTTATATCTATGCGGAGCACTCAGTCCTTTCTGGGTTATTGTAAGCAGACTATCGACAAATCTTCTTTTCGATGGTGCTTTGTATGATATACTAATGTGTATAACATTTATTATTGGTATGATTATTTTTGGAACGGGTAAAGGATTTACAGCAATGCAATGGGCTGGTCTTACGATTTCTATGTTAGGATTAGTTCTAATGAAAGTTGAGGATTTTATAAAATGAATGATGTATGTCCTGATGTAGTTTATTACGATCCTTGGGAATGTAATATAAGTACAAAGATAGAAAGTATAATGTATATTGCAAGTATACCTCTGGCAATTTTTACTTTTGGTCTGTTCGCTATACTTTTTCTTGATATATGTTTGTGGCCGAAAGACGCTTTAAGAATGATAAAAATGTACAAATATTTAAAGAACTTAGATTTAAACGAAATAAGTTTTTCTTCTGGTTCTGAAATATATAGAATATTAACACCAAAATTTAGAGTTTGTTTATGGGTAAAAAAATCAAAAAATAAATCTCTTGAAAAAATTATTGCCCGAAGAAAATGGTCAATTCATCCTGCTAATATATGGACAACAAGTATGAATTGTATCATCCCTATCGGCCCAGGTATCATAACAACAATAACGAAACATTTAATAGAAAAGGAAATGAAAAAAATTGTGTACCACGCTGCTATCAATTCAAAATCAGTAAGTTATTATGGATTCATAAATGATATAACAGATTATCTAAAGAGTGAGATGAAAAGTAATATTCCGTTTGATATAGACAAAAACACAATTAAACATATCATATTTCGTAGATTTCAATCAGTAATTTGAAAGGATTAACCAATGTTAGATTATTACATTGTACCAAAGTGTAAAAGGGAACAATTGTTTGACTTCTATGCATTAACTATGTTTAGTCCTCGTTGTTTAACAAACGAAGACGATATAGATTATTTTACAAGAGCAAAACAAGATATTATAAATCATAATAGAAATACATTTATTAATGCATTAAAGGATTCAGTATCTTGTGAGCTATGGCACGTTCCAAGAAGGGCTAAAGAATATTATAATACAAAATATAATCCAAATTATGATATGAATGAAGAAAAATTTAATGATTGGTTAAATGTAATAAAAAATACTTTTACTAATAAAGAAATTGATTTTTTTGATAATGTTGTTATGCCTAAAAGAAAAGAACATGGAGATATTAAATACGACAGACGAATTGTTTTATTCAATAAATATTTTTCTGATCCTTCAAAAATTGCTTCTCTTGGTATAAGATCATTTGGTAAACTTCGTTGGTCTGACGACTTCGGAGGAAAAAATTGGTATAATATATCGAAAGCATTATCTTTTCTAATTGAATCCCGTACTATTAATGATAGAATGGTTGCAGTCGATCACGCATATGATCTTCAGCATAATACTAATACCGCATTTAATAAAACTCCTGAGTTTGCAATTGATGGTGATTATGAATGGCTTAAGATCGCATTAGATAAAAAATATAATCTTGTAGAGCCTCACGAAATTCTTTCTCATGTATCTCATCAATTACGCAGACCTCTCGCAAGAGTATTTAAATATCTTTATAATAAAACTTATGAGTCTTATATAGAAGAAGATCGTATAAGAAAAGAAAAAAGAATTGATTCTTATATTTCAAAATTAAAAGAAAGTTATGATTATAATTATTATATGAACGAATTAATATATACAATATATAAACTTCAGGAACCATATTGTATTTTTATTCATAAAGAAAATTGTAATGTTAAAATTAGGAGATTGTGCAGAAAAGAATTTCATGAAAGTAATGGATGGATTGCTATCGAAACAAAAACAGTTGAACAGGCTGAAGAAGATATCTTTAATAATATAGTCAATCTTATATCATCAGAAAACTATAAAAATCGTATTACTAAAGCACAAGAATATGTTATGCAATATAAAAACTCTTCTAAATATTTTTACTATGATATTTTCAGCGGAGTCATAATAGATACATATAAACCTATATCAAATTCTAATTACAGTCATATATTACTTACAAAGATTGCTTTTAATGATATACAGACAGAACAAACAGAATTGAATTTAGAAAAACAAACTGAAAAAATAAAATGCGATCTTGAAGAACTTCCTTTTTAAATTATGATAAATCAAGTAAAATGGACTCAGATAGCTGTAAGAAAAAAGATATCGATATTTCTTAGTGATGATATTGACTATAATCTTATAACCGATATAATTAATAAAATTTCTGATAAACCTGACTTAATCAACCAACTTATTGTGTCGGATATTACAAATAAAATGAAAAAATGTCTTGACACGTGAGATTAACAATATTATATTAATATTGTGTAATTATATGTTTGTTTCACTTAATTGAAGGAGGCTGTCAATGTCAGCTAAGCTCACTCCGTCTGAAAAGGCCGCTCGTGCTCGCGAAAGGCGCAATGCTCGTATTTACAAGATGTATTTCGATCGTGGTCTTTCTACTCGCACTATTGCCGAGAAGATTGGTCTTTCTAAGACTCGCGTACATGAGATTGTCGCATACGAATAAGCCGACCGTTTCATAATGGAAGGGGCGGTGATCCTGCCCCTTCCTACTCCCGAAAGAAAATAATATGATAAAAAGAAACAAAGTATCGCCAGAAACTATTGAGCGTGTAATGATGCACGTTGTTGATTGCCTTAATCTAGAAATAGAAAATAAGGGCGATGGTGCATTTGTAACTGATCATGAAGCTTACGGAGTCATTGCCGAAGAAATAGATGAGTTAACTGATGCTCTTCGTTCGAATGACTATGGAAGCTTTGAATCTGAATTAATTGATGTGGTTGTTTCCTGTCTCTGGGCTTTAATGAGTCGAGAAACAAACACACTTGAAAATGATAAACCCGTTGATGAAGGAGAACAAGATGATAATTTTTTCGTCTAAGAAACTACAGGAAGCCGTCAATGAAGCTATTGACAAAGCAATCTCGACTTCAAAAGAAGACAAGACAAAGATTCTCAGTTTGCAGAACCAAATTGAAATGCTAAAGAAAGAGAAGATCAAGGTCAAGGACGAGCTCGATGAACTTCAACTTCAAAAGAAGATTGACAAGCGAGACATCGAACACATGGTAAAGATTAAGGAAGAAAAGAATGAGATTGAATTCGAAAAGAAGACGGTCGAACTTCAAAAGCAATTTTCTGAAAAGGAAATGACAATCCTTAAGGATACTCATGAGAAGTCAATGGCTCTTCTTGAACAGGGTAAGAAAGACCTCAGTGATATCTATGGTAAGATCATTGAACGTCTTCCTAACGTCAACATGGAAATCAATAGGGACATTAGTAGGTAATGGCCTTGGCTTCATTAGACGGATCAGGAAATACTGGAAGTGTGTGTACTAGTGGTTGTTTCGTAGTCGACTCAACCACTGACAACTATTTTACTTATACCCCTCATACATTTACAGATTATAAAATTAATTGCAATGGCAGTCTTTACGGAATGCATGTTGATGCTGAACAGGAAGATTCTAAATCTAAAAATAAAAAGAAGACCTTCAAAGAAAGATTACAAAAAGAAATTGACGAATGGTGTAGGGATGTTTTAGAAAATGAAGATGACTGAAAAAGAATGGGAAAGAAAACATGCTAGTGAAATCCTAGAAGGATTGTCTAATAAAGTATCAGAAAATTTATGGCCTCCTACTTCTTTAGAATATAAGAACTATATGAATAGAAATGGTTTCAAAACTACTTTAGAGACTCCTCATAATGAATCAGGAGTACTTAGAAAATTTCCTCGTATTGTAGAACGATGGATTGAAAATGATTCTTACGGTTGTACGACTATACAAGCGTTCCGTCTTAGTGATGGAAGAATCATAAAAGAAAAAGCAGATCATATGAACGCAAAGTTTGCTGGTACATACGCGGGTACTCCTTATTATCAAAGTGAAAACGAACATGTTCCTGAAGCAGGATGGACAACAAAATTACCAAAATCATTTGAACAAGAACTTAGGGATGAAGTTGATGGTTGGTGTAGAGGAGCATTAAAATGTTAAACTTACTTTTAATACCTGTAGTTATCTTTTTTGGATTGTTATTCATTTGTATGATGCTTTACATTGTAGCAAGAATTATCAGAATGCCTTTTCTTGATTGGATCTTTTGTAAAGTGTTTCCCTGGCACTCTGGAACATATGACGATGTTCATCATGCAGAAAATGATCCCCATAAGTTTCTAGTGTTCGCTAAATGTAAGTGGTGTGGGTATGAAGGACAAATTGATAGTCAGGGAAATTTATTCTAAGGAGTATTAAATGAAGGTTAAAATTCATCCAAATAATAAAGATCAGTTATTAATAATGCCCGAAACAGATTTTGAAACACAATGGATTGAAGATTTTGCCGATGTTAAAAATGGAGAAGCTTCTATGTATATTAAACGCGGTGCCGAAACTTCTCGTGTAGTTGGTGTTGTTGTTAGACCAAAAAGGGATTAGGATGTCTAACAATGTGCAACTTTAGAATTAAGCAAGATAAAAAATGATGAACATATTTAAAAAAATATCTCTGTGTTTTAAAAAACCATATTACTTTCCAAGAAAAGATTTTAAAGTCTTTACAAGATATAAACTACCGGAAGCCCTCAAAGACATTCCACTTGCCAACAGTAAGCTTGGCTACGTCAATGTAAAAAAAATTGATGAAGGACATCATAATCTGAACTTCGAAACATGGCATTTTTTTGGTGGAGATAGAGTTCGCCGTGGAGATGTATGGGTTACAACAAGTGCTTCAACAGGCGAGTTGATGGCAGTTGTGTTCACAAAGGTTGATTGCTATTTCTCTAGTATGGAAACGTGCTCCTGTGACTATGGAGGCGAAGGACAGAACTTTGGATTCGCCGGTGACTTATTACAGATTGAAAGAATGAAAGAACTTGTAATTAAAGGTAAAAAAATGAAACCTGTAGTATTATCATAAGGATATAATTATGAAAGTTAATTGTCCAAACATTTATTGTTATCATCACGGAATTGAGTACATGTGTAACTGTAAGATTACAGATAGACAGAATATTACTAAGACATATATTTCAAATGATGATAGAGTAAACTATTCTAATCGTTGTGAGAAACGCAGGCTTTACGAAGAAAACCATTCATGAAAAATTATTACGATTACTTCCGCCCTTGCTTCTGTTTTACAGAACCTACAAACAAATGTGTGCATAGGTTTAATTGTGATATAAGAACAGCAACTGCTTGTCCGAAGGATTGTGAACATGAACATTATGTTGAGGAAGAAAGGAATCCCGACAATGACTAAACAGCTTAAAATAAGCGATGTAATAAAACGGCTTAAAGAATTAAAAAAAGAACACGGGGATGCTGAATTATGGTATCATATATGTGGAAAAAAAGTTGGAGAAGATATGCCAATGCAAGTAGAAGGAATAAAAGTAATCGAAAGAGACTGGGGAGATAAGTATATAACAATATGGTAAAGAGGTACTATCATGAAATTCTTTAAACAATTATTCTGCAAACATTGTTTTCCTTCAAGGAATATTCCTAATGAAGAATATGATAAAGAGTGTGGTCATATCTTTGTGTGTGAAAAATGTGGGAAAGAAAAAGTATTCTGGTTTCATGACTATAAAGAAATAGATAGATATATAAAAAACGAAAGCACATCCGGAATTACTGTTTATATTCAATGGCAAGAATTAGTAAAAATATTAGAGTGTACTAAATGCGGAGACATTATAACAAGGAAGTATAACATATCATGAGAAGATTAAAAGAAGCCGCCCTTATAATTGGTGCTACTCTTATTGGATTCCTTATTGGCGCATTGATATGAACATGTCCGAGAAGATAAGAGTAAGTGCTAAACATATTACCGAAAACTTTGACATATTGTATTATAATTATCCAAAAGCATTAAGCGACAAAGTTTTTTTAGAAATATGTAGACACCTCATATTCAAATTTCCTAGCAATAGAAATAGCTGGGGATTAATTCCTTTTACTCCGCGGGACTTAGAATAATAATCCTTGACTTTTCAAGATAATAGTTGTATAATATAACTATGCAGACATTCATTACAGATACAGACTTCCATAAAATTGCCAAGACTCTTGACAACAAAAGACTAGGTAAGCAAAGAGTTGAGGCCATGCAAATCCTTAATACATTAAATCCTGACTATACTAATAAAGGATGGAAGCATCATCCTGCAGTATTAATGTGGGAAGGATATGAATCTACATTAAGAAGTTATCTATCAGCAATGATTAAGGAATGGAAGTCAAGAGGATTTAAAAATACCATAGAAGTTAAAGGTTCTAAAAGCAATAAAAAACCTTGGTGGCTTTGTGGAAAACTTATTGTGTCTCATCGATCAAATCTCATAAGAAAGAATCCTGAATTTTATAGTCAGTACAATTGGAATCTTCCTGACGATATTCCTTACTACTGGCCCGTTCGATGGAATAATAAAAAACAAAAAATAGTGAAAAACTAACAGACATAGAAACCTTATCCTTAATAAATATTTTTGAAGGGGAACATTATGGCAAAAACAATAATGAAAGTAAGTGCCGAACGGAAGACAACTCATATCCTTAAAAGAATGAAGAAGCAAGGATATACGCTGATCAGCAAAAAGAAAGATAAGTATGGCGATCAGACCTTTCATTTTGAAAAAACACAGGACTAGTCTATGCACAATAACATTAAGGTTAATTCATTTAGTATAAATTCTATGAAAAAGTATATCCAAAAAGAGTCGAAAAAAGAAACCCTATTAGAGATCAAGAGATTCTGCTTGGATCAATTACCGCTCGAACTTCCCTCCGCAGAATCAATCGAATTCGGTTTGTGTAATAATTTTGAATTGAAAACAACTACTATTCAAAAATCGTGTTTTAATTCTGTAATTAGAAAGATTGATGAAATGCTCAATTACTTACAATGAAAATGATACTTAAAATATTTTCAGCAGCCATCATTTCAATCGTAGCAACTTTACTGACTTTTATATTTCTATTCTCAGGTTTATTTCACGAGAAGCCTTATAAAAAAGACGAAGAAAATTAATTGAGTCCTTGACTTAAGGACTGGGATATATTATATTATTATAGATAAATTCTATATAGAAAGGATATATTCCTTATGTCTGCATACAGACCATATTACGGACACAGTAAACCAAATTTTTCCACTCCTCCAAACAATCCCCCTAAAAATAATCTTATCTATTATATAAGCATTCCTATTATCTCGGCCATTATTATATTAAGCACTTTATTTATTGTCGAAACCTCTCACGACAATTATAATAAAATAATCAGCATTGCTCGTGGTTCTGCCAATATGAGGCCAATTATAGGTAAAGCATTGAGAAATAATAAGATATCTATCTTTGAAAGATGGATGATCAATCGTGAATATCACAAACAAAAGAAAAAAATTAATAAACGATAGTCAAAGAAAAATCAATAACATAAGAAAGAATTTGTTATGAAAACACGAATAGCATTACTTAAAGCCAACATAAGATGCAACAACGGGTATTACTATACTCCTGAATGTCTTATGAAAATAGCAGAAAGAAAACCAGAGACAGGTAAATTCATTTACGATGAAGTAACAGAAACTTTATTATATGAATATGATTCTTTGGATTATCTTCACCACGCAAAAAGTTATGATCCAAACCTTTTGATTCCACCAGAGTTTAGTACAGAATGAGACTAAAATGATTAAGCAAGTAATAGTAATGCGAAAAGATTTGAATATGCGTAAAGGCAAGATGATTGCTCAAGGCGCACATGCTTCTATGAAAGTCTTACTTGATAGAGTTAATGGTTATACTGATCATCAAGTAGTTAGTGATTGTAAAAAGAAAGATTATCCTTGTTATTGTGTAATGACTAATAGGTATCACACAGGAACTATAACTTTGTCTCATACAATGCATGAGTGGGTTACTGGAATCTTCACAAAAATATGTGTATCAGTTAATTCAGAAGAAGAACTGCTACAAATATATAAAAGTGCTGCTGAACAAAAGATACCTTGTGCATTGATAAAAGATAATGGTCTTACAGAATTCAAAGGAGTTCCAACAAATACTTGTTGTGCTATCGGTCCTGATGAAGCTGAGAAGATCGATGCAATTACTGGAGACTTAAAGTTACTGTGAGGACATATAATGTATGATATGACAAATACCTGCTCAATTCATTATTAAATCAGAAATGAAAAAATATGAACATAAAAGAATTCATAACTAATAATCTTGTCGAAAACGATTGGATACTTAATGGTAAAGAAGAATGCTCAAATGCTTTTAATAATTGGGATAGATATCACATTGGTCCTCAACCCAGATATGAATTAAACTATAAGGTCAGAACAGAAACAGTAACTGGTATTCATCTTAATGTAAATAAAATATCTTTTTTAAATGAAATGAATCATCAGATTAAAGACACACTAAAATATCATTATGCACGACAACTCGGATAAATTTGTAGACTTCCTGCTTTGGGGCGGGTTCGGTAAAAAGAGCTGGATCATGAGACTCTTTAAGACGACCCGTATATTTGATTACATCGGTCGAGCAGTAATATCCTTAACACTGGGAGCAATCTATATTTTATTGTTTCCTTTGACTCTAGCACTAACAATGATGATAGCTTCAAGATTTGATAAGGACTTAACTAACGGAGAAGGATCAGACCTTCCCGAAGAAGACGATGGTGAGATATTATAATGCAAAAGATTAGAGATAATATTTTCTACTTCATGAAAAAATCAAATGACTATGATAAAGCGAGAAAACAGATAATAGATATTTTAAGTAATTCTATTCATGAACATATAAACCAAGATTTATCAGTAGATATATTTTCCGAATTTTTAATAAAGGTAATAACCAAATCAAATATAAAAAACCACGAAATGTCAAAAGAGATTGATAACTATAATGAAACCAATTAGAGATAATATATGGGGATGGGGAAACACAAAGGTTCAACGGATGCAACCTAACATTGTTGATCCTGAAAGAAAAAATATTACCGACGGACAACCAGGTAAAGTTAATTACTATACTTTCGTACTTCATCCCAGGTGGCGGATGCCAATAATTCAACCATGCAAAAATGAATTATTCATATACGACTATAGTTCTTTCCTACAATACGGGATACTAGGAATGTTTTTCAATAAGATAAGGCACTTTCTAATTCGGATCGCGAGTGTTCTTACTTTAAAATATTAGGCTTTACGCCCCTAGGCTTTTTTATGAAAACAATTAAAACAAAATTATCATCTAACGGAAGTGCTCCCTGTCCGATACAATCGTTACCAGAACAAATATCCAATAACTTATATAGTAAAATAAGAAGATCATTTTATGTTCAGACCCTTCATCTTTCCAGACTTCGTGATGAATACCTGATAACGGAAATAAGGAAATACTTCTATAATGAAAAACATTAGTATATTACTTAACGAAATATTATTTTTAAATCTCCGTGATATCTTCTATGATAGAAATGGATGGAAGAATATTAATGGCCAAGTCAATCAATCCTTATCCGATAAGATATGGTGGTTAATAATAAACGAGTTAAACAAACCTAAAAATAATTCGTGGTTCAGGTGGCCATCAGCAATTACATCAGGATTCAAATCTCAAGAGATGCTTAAGGAGATTAAAAGGAATATTTAAATGAAGACACCTAAACCGGAAATAGCTTATGTACTTAATACACATGTATTCTGGAAAAGTGAGAACATATTTTTTCAACGTGGCTGGTGGACTACAGTCAATCAACAAGTCGAACAAACCTTATTCAATAAGATATGGGAAATGGCCATAAACAGATTAAGAGAACATACTAACAATCGGTTAATGCCTTATCGAAGAATATATATCGAACATATAATAATACAGGAAATAACAAGATACAAATCTGAACATTATGAAAAACATATCACGCATACTTCATAATAGAAGATGGGAACCAATCCATAGAGAGAGAATAAAAATATATGTCGTGCTTAAGGTAAAGGTATTCGTTGAAAGAAAAACAGGTCCTGTTCCATCAGTCTTATTTTATAATCTAAGAGAATATAATTCATGCAAAACATTAAAAGCCAAATAATAAACAAATCAATTAAGATCAAAACAGCAAAGTATAGTTTAAAAGACTTTACGGAATGGTGCAGAAACTGGAATAGAATATTATGGTTCAATGGAAGTGAAGTAGGAGCATCAGTAAAGGAATATATTATAAGACAGGCACTTGAAAATGAAACCCATTAATATAGAATCCTTCTTACCCGACACCGAAAAAGAATCCTGTATGGTCTGTGGAAAACCAACAGCAAAGAAAAGCATATTATGTTACCCATGCAGAACCTATGCCAGAATGAAACACGGAATAAGGAAATATTCTCCTAATGCAAAACTTCCACCCGTACCATGCAGATTACAAATAGATAAGTTAATGAAAACCATAGAAGTACTGCAATCCTTAAAGGAAGAAATATACAGAACAGGAACATACTCAGACATATTAAGGTTTAAAGAATTAAATGGAATCCATAAGAAATAAAATAAACACGTATAGTATAAAATATTCTTCTGATATAACATCCCCAGAATTAAACAGATATCTAGGTGATTACTTATCACTAATAGTTCATCGTAAAATATTTCACATTAAAAATTCAATACGAATGATATTTCGTGAAATCCTTTTCAGAAACTAAAGGAGAACTCTATGACAGAAAAAGAATTCCTAGAATACACTTCCGACCCAAACAACGCCAATAGAATACATGGATCAATCGACATAGCCGAATGGAACCTTGGGTTCGATAAGGTATTAGAAGAATGTAAAAGATGCAATCCCAAAGACGGTGAAGCTATTCAGTACATACTGGATAATAAGATTAATTCAAACTTCCTGATGTACAGGCACTTGAATGAAATCCATTAAAACAAACATACTTACAAATAGTAAAAATGCTCAAATAGATTTATACTATAGTCCGAAAGCTTATAATTCTAATTTCTATGTTCAATATGGATTATGGCATATGGAGCTGGTAGTAGATTTACTTACAGATCATTTTAAGGATAAAATATATAATCAACTATATTATTACAAATAGATTCATGGGCATGATACAAAGATTCAGTCAGTACTAGAAGATTATAATGAAAAACATCAGGTATATAATAATACAGAAATATTGTCAGACAGGATATGAGGCTATGCTAACAATGCCTTCTCTCCTTCATGAAACATGGATGCAATATAGCAATACATTCTACTTAAAATATCCAAGGGGTATATCTCTACTCCTTAAAAGAAACGTAAGAAATTACTTAAATAAAAAGAAGTTTAAACTATTGAATTTACTGAACCTTAACTTTTGGAAAACTG
>Ga0272441_10000247_pt1 | contig 123776 bp, 122 predicted proteins | sample SSMProp6N_FD_193582 | JGI IMG/M metagenome (GOLD analysis project Ga0272441, IMG submission 193582) | Marine sediment archaeal communities from Little Sippewissett salt marsh, Falmouth, MA, United States - SSM-Prop-6N | ecosystem: Environmental > Aquatic > Marine > Wetlands > Sediment ...
GTATTAATGCTTTTTTTATTTTATCTGGTAAATCTATTTTATCATATGATTTGTTATAATCTGCTTTTACAATATATGGTATAAAAGGTAATAGACTATCGCTAAAAACCTCAGATGATTCACGTGGTAGTTCACAGGGCAGGTTATCAACAGCCATAACAGCTATACCATCACCTTTTACTCCATCAGATATATTATCATTTTTTGGATTATAGATAAAAACTGGTTGATCAGGAGTGGTTATTTTTTCTGTAAATTCGATTGCACCACCAACATCAACACTAATGTCTCCTACGATTTGTAATTTCATCTCATCAAAATAATGTTTTTTCAAATATTTTTTTGTAATAAGCTTTGGATATCTTTCATCCCAGTAGATACAGTTCATAAGGATGCTAATATTAGGAATATATTTCGTAAAAATAGGTCTAAATAATTCAGGGTTATGATAGTATTTTTCTAGATCAAATTCTTCATCATCTATTGGTTCAACGATATCATTTTCTTTAAATACAACCTTATAGACTAGATTATTTTCATAATTATCCTCAATTTCTTCTAATTGAGAGGGCCTTATTTCACGTATAGGTAGGCAATCAATTATCTCCTGAGCGCCTTTTGATACATTACCATATCCTGTGAAACCAACAACTAGTGGAGTTATTTTTTCATTAAGACCTTTTTTCTCGATTTTTTCTGCAATTGTTAAAAAATGTTTTTTTAATTTTTCAAGATTATCATATTTTATAGTTTGTTTAATATCAGAAAATGGAGTTTTAATTCCCTTTATATCTAATTTTTGTCCAAAAGCCCAAAGAGTATCTGTCATACCTGCTAGACCTGCATATCTTCCAAAAAAAACTAGTCTTCTTCCTTTTTCATCAGTAATTTTTTCATAATCAATTAGACTACATTTTTTATCTATCATTTCTTTTAACATAGGCATATTGTATTTTTGACCTTTTATAATATGTGAAAAGAAAACATATGTCTTATTTTCTTCGAAAAAACTTAGAGGCATTTCTTTTACACCAAAAATCACAGGACAAATATTTAGATCATCTCTAACTTTTATGCCCTTTTTTTCATATTCTTTATCTGTAAAAACTCTTATTGGAGATTTCTGAACTATAGATTCAATATTATGATTATTTTTCATTTCTCTTAAATGTTCAGGAGTTATTGGAACACGTTTTTCCCATTTGTTTTTATCTTCTCGTCTTATCCCTAGAATATTATTCATATTGATTATGCCTCAAATCATCCTTCATCCTTTATTGTTTTAAAAATATTTTTAGATAACTTTTTTTACTTATATCTTAGAATTGCACCAATATGCCCTAGATCTGATATTTCTTTTGAATCTGTAAACTCAATTTCTGCATCTGTTCTTTGTGCAAATTCAAGTATTTCTTCTAATACATCTACTTCTGATGTATTATTTGAACAATTAGGACATTTTTCTTTTAGTCCTTTTCCAACTATCTGACAGTTTTCACATATCCAACCAGGTATTTTTTTATCTTTTTCAATTATTAATAGTTCTACTTGACCATTTTTAACAGCCTGAAGGGTATCCGTTATACCATATACTGCAAGACCATTTTTTAGTATCTCTGCTTTTAGGTTTTCAATTGATTTATTACTTGTTTCTTCTTCTTTTTCTCTTATTATGTTGATAGCGTTTTTTAACATTTTATTTTCATCAGATGTATCTATATCAACAATTTCTATGATTCTCTCCTGGATTGGTTTTGAAAGCATTTCAACTAGTTTTGTTTTAGATATACCTGGCCCTGCGATTATTATTCTTTGATCTGCCATTAGTTCAAGTGCTTCAGATACTTCTTTTAAAAAACTATTTATTGCGCCTCTTCGAATTCTGTTGAATCTTGCTTGGGATTGACCACCTTTTTTATGACGGTTTATTATATCCTCTGATATTGTTTTTGTATCTTCTATTTTTCCCATATCAACTGAGTAAAACTTTGCATAGTTACTATTTACAATTAGAAGCGTAAATGACTCCCATTCATCAATTAAACGTGCAAGAGGTTTGATATATGGTGATGAATCAACTACTAGCTGGTTTTCAACATCAACTGGTAGTTCTATTGTTTCATGAAAATTATTTTTATCAGAAGAAAAAACAGCAATATTTTTTTCCCTTGTATTTTTTATCGAGTTTTTTATTTTCTCTATTGTTTTATCAAAATTTTTAAGATTTTCTTTTTTTAATATTGTGCGGCATGCTTTTATTCTACGATCAATAAATTTTTCATCTGATTTTTTCTTAAAATAAACTGTTACATATGTATCATCACTATCTGGATCATATGTTTCTGATAAGGTTCTAATAATTTGATCTAAATTATTTGTCATAATTAATCCTCTAAAAGAACTGTTATAAGAATTAGGTTTTTACGTTTTTTCCTAAGATATTTTACTTTAAATGAACCCAAGGATTGATATTTAAACAATTTATTGATATTTTATATTATCTTATGAGTAAAAATAGAATAGGAGATAAAAAGGTTATAAACGCATCTGAAATTGGCCAATATCTGTTTTGCAATATTTCTTGGATGCTTCAAAAACAGGGGTTTAAACCAGATTCAATATATATCAAGAAAGGTGAAGATAAACATATTGAACACGGTATAATTATTGATAATACTATTAAAACCAGATTTAGATCTAAAATTATTGGGATAATTGGTATTTTGTTTATTTTATTTTCATTTCTTTATTTGTTTTTTGAGGTGATATGATAGATAAAATCTTTTTCTTTATTATCCTTATAACTATTGGACTAATTTTTTTGATTTCTTCATTATTATTATCTAAGAGAAATAGGATTATAAAAGAAAAAAATAAGATTGTTGATGGAAAAATTAGTTATTCTGATCTTAATGTCCCAGGGGCTTCTCTTTTTTCAAACAAATACATGATTGCTGGAAAGCCTGATTATATTGTTAAAAAAAATAATAGGTTTATACCTGTTGAATATAAATCAGGGAATCATAAAAATCCTATGAATAACCATGTTTTTCAGCTTGCAGCATATTGTCATCTAGTTGAAGAAAACTATGGTTGTTTTGTACCATATGGTATGCTTGTTTACAATAATTCAAATAGTTTTAAAATCCCATTTGATCCAAATATTCGTTTTAAACTTGAAAACACTATTAACATGATGAGAAAAGATCTAAATAAAAAAAAACTTGTTAGAAATCATAATGATCCTTCTAGATGTAAGAATTGTTCTATGAGAAAAAATTGTAATGAAAGATTATGCTGAAAACACTTATCTCATATATTTTATATTACTATTTATATATTTTTTTAAAAAAGTATTTTAACTAGATAATTATTACTCCTATTGGGGGCAAATTTATTTGAGAGATAAACTTTCCTTTGAAGATGGAGTACTGATTTGTAAACACATTTATCAAAATGCAATAGAAAAAACTCTTCAAGGTGTTTTTGAACAGGAAGAGATTTTTATCAGAGCTCATGATGAAATCACAAAAATTGATAAAGATTTTGATAATAAAAGATTAGATGAAATTTTATATCTACTAAATATGGAAAATATTATCTCAAAAATGTAAAAAAAAATTATTTTATTTTTTCTTATTTACCATATCAAATGCTTCATTTAGAAATTCTCTTTCTTCCTCTGTTGGAAACCATCTAAAACCATTGTCATCTTTTTTGAAATTAGGGGCACTAGTATCAAAACGTGTCATTATTGTCATCTCTCCGGAACTGGGGTCTTTTCCTATTTCTAGTCTGATATGAATATTTTTATCCATTATTTATCATCCTCACCAATACCTATTATGTTTTATACCTAATTAGTTAATAAGACTTATATTTTTTTCTTTTTACATATTAATTTTTAGGATAATTTTTTAAAATATGTCTAATATACGTTATAATATAACTTGGTGATCTGGAGAGATAAAATAGTATGCCCATTGATTCTGTTGAGATAAAACTAGAAAGAAAAGGAGTTGATATTAGCCCTGATTATAATATCATCCTAAGAGGCGATGGTACTGTTTTATATGAAGGGATTAATAACGTTGCTATTAAAGGAAATGTTGAATCAAAAATAAGTAAAGATGATTTTATTTCAATTTTATCTGATTTTAAAAAACATGGTTTTTTTTCCTATAATGATAGATATCCTGTTATAAACTCTGATGGAAGACCATATAATATTTTATCAATATCTATTCCAAGTGATGGTAATGAAAAATCAAAAAGTGTAGTTTTTTATCATAATGATAATAATGCACCATCAGGTCTTAAAGAAATTTCTGATAAAATTGATAGAGTTGTAAACTCATCAAGATGGATTGATGATACTAAAGATTTTGAAAAACAAGTTGATTCTGTGATAAAAGATACTGATTATAAACCTAAAAGTATTAGTTATAAACCAAAAATAAATATTCCCGTAAAAATTGTAGCATTATTTGTTATAGCCATAGTAATAGTTGGTAGTATATCTTTTCTTTTTATGTCTGGTTTTTTTACAAATGATAATTCATCAAATGATGATGCTATTGATTATGATCCAATTTATTATAATTTTCCTGATATTTCTTCTTTTGAAAAAGGAGAAGAAGTAAATCTTAATTATATTCTTGGAAATGTAACTCATAATAATCAGACTAGGATTAAATCAAATATTTATGTTAAAAAAAATGGTGATATTTTAAAAAATTATTATGATGAATTTAATTCAAATGAGAGTAGATCTCTATATAACCTTAATTTTAGTTTTACAATTGATGATTCATGGGATGAAGGATCTTATCAGATATATTTTGATATAAATGATGAAATTGCTGATAATAATATAATAAAAACTCTTGATTTTAATGTTACACGTGTTTCTCCAAAGATTCTTGTTTTAACTACTGCAAGTAACATTCGTAAATATAAGGATTATGATGTTAAAACCTTTTTTGATGCCTCTGATCCTGTATTTGTATATCTTGAATATACCGGTATAAATACAACTAATAATAATATTTTAAGTGATATTTTCTTAGAAATTAATGTTACATCAGATAATAAGGTCTATTATTCAAATACTACATATAAGACAATTGTTAAAAATAATACTCATGCATGGTGGTTTATGACAAATGAATCTTGGCCTGTTGATAAGATATATTCAGTTGAAATAGATCTTCTTGATCGAAATACTGGTTTATCTGTGTCGGATATAACTTATTTTTATATTGAGTAATAATAGAGTAGGTTTCCCTAGTGGTTTTATTCTTCTTTTTTGACATTTTTACACATCAAGTTTAAATACTATAATTTACAGAGTATACCTTGTCAAAGTATTTGGCGCTCAAAAAGGAAGGTGTAAAAAATATGAGGAGAAATAAAGGAAATAAAAAGATGTTAATAATACTAGCAAGTATTTTCACAGTTATACTAATGCTTAGTTCAACTGTGTGTGTATCTGCAGTAGAGTTATCATCAGCAAAAAAAGCAGCTGAAGAAGAACTAGCAAAAGCTAAAATAATACAAAAAGAAACAATGAAAAAAGAAGAAGTTAAAAAAGCTGATGTAGAGCAAAAAAAACAAGCAGTAGAAGTAGAAAAACAAACATATGTAGAAAAAGAAATAGTAAAACCAGTAGTTATTGAAGAAGAAAAAGACACAGATTTAAGCTCTAATGATATCGTAGAAATAAAGGGAGTTAAAGATGATAGTTCAAATATAATAGTTGATTCATACAAAAAAGACACAGATTTAAGCTCAGATGATAAAGAAGACAACACAGATTCTAGTTCACTTTCAAATGATGAAGGAGATTCATCATATGTAGAAGTAATCCCTGATATATCATTATCATATAAAGAATCATATGTAAAAGGGAAAATAAAAGACATCATTAGTTCAGTAGATCGGGAATCCATATCTGGTTTATCAATTGTAATGAAAGAGACAGATCTAACAGTAAATGAAATCTTAAGTAATATAAAACTATCAGGTGAATTAGAAGAAACTTATTTAAAAATGCAAACATCAATGCCTAATGTTAAATTGGGATGTGTCGCATTGTTCATGCTAATCGGATACACATTTCTAAAAGCATTAATTCTTTGTAGTGGCGTTGGGCAAAATTCAATAGCTCTTGCAGAAACAACTCTAGAATCAAATGTAGAGAGTTCAGAAGAATCAAAAGATGTATGTACAATATGTGCTGCAGATGAATCTACATTAACCTCAATACAACAACAAATGGGATCATATTCTCAAAAACACATTAACGCAGTATTCAAAACAGTAAATCTAGGTGCAGATCTCTATAAATCAGCACAACAAATGTCAGATAGTGAAATCAATAATATGATAGTTGTAGTACAAAGAGAATACGGAATTGATGTTTCAGAATATCTTCAATATCATATGGATTTCTTAAAATACAGAGATGTTACTGTTGATGGAGCGATTGCTTCACCAAACGCATTATCATCATCCCGAGCATTTGCTGGTACATCTGAAGCATCAAATGTTGAAGTAGACAGAGCAGAAAATATAAATACTTTATGTGATAACCTTGATACAAACAGAGATCAATTCTATAGTGAACTAGCAGAATGTAGTAACATATACTGTATGATTGCAACAATTCGAGCACATCTAGGAAATCAAGCAGATGAAGTCATTCAACATCTATTCGATAATATTGGAGAACAATGGGACATTGGCGATGAATATATGGAAGACGCTCCATTACTAGTATTATTAGCAATAATAGGAATGGGTATAATAGATACAATAATTGATATTATATGTCCACCAGAAACCTGTCCACCTAGATGGGATTCTATTACTCTATCAAGTATGTCATTGGCTGCAAGTATGAATTTAGGTGTTACAAATTCAGCATCCCTACCATTAAATACTAACACACAAAGTGTTCAGGTAAATAGTGTTGCTACTACACAAGTAGCAGTAGTAGGAAGCAGCATTGCAACCACAACTGGAAATACAATGGCTGGACAAATGAGTCTATAAAAAAAAATTTGCACCAGTATTATGGTGCACCCATTTTTTTTATTTTTTTTTGTTAGTAGATTTTTTAAATAGTTAATTTATCTGGTTTTTGAGGAGATGAAATTAGATATAAAAAAAATAGAAAATATTTATCGATATTTTTAGTTTTTATTATAATATTAATAGGAATATTAGTATTATCATTTTATAATCAAATATATTACAAAATGAAAATTAGATTAACTGAAAAAGAAATATCAATTATAAAAAATGAAATAAGAGTAACAATTTTTGATAATCAAGAAATATCAAATAAAATAAATTTTCTTAGAAATTCAACAAAATATCAAAAATACAATCCTACTTACGAACAAGCTATAGAGTTCATAAGAAATGATAGTACAAATAATAATTCTTATTTATATGATAAATATAATTGTGTTTATTTTTCTAAAGACGTAAATAATAATGCTGAAAAGCAAAATATAAGTTGTGCATATTTAAGATTAAATCTTAAGGGAAATGAACCTCATGCATTAGTAGCTTTTAATACAACTGATAAAGGAATTATATTTATTGAACCTCAAACAGATGAAATAGTAAATTTACAAATTGGAAAAGATTATTGGGCTGAATGTTTAACTTCATCATTTGAAAACTATAAATCAAATGAAAAAAACATAATTGTCAGTTATATTTTATACTGGTGAAGATTAATATGATAAATAAGAGAAATTATAAAAAATATTTTTCAATATTAATAATTATTATAATAATCAGTTCTTTTACTATTTTCCTCATTTCATTTGAATATACTATAAATCTCCAAAAATATTCAAATAAAATTGATAATGAATTAGATAATGCTATTGATGAATTAATGAAATCTAAAAATGATCTAGATCATAATAATACAAAATTAAAGGAATTATTATTAGGAGATAAATTCAATTTACGTGATCCTTTATATGAGGAGGTTGAATCCTTTATAAATCAAGATAACTCCTCAACTATTAAAGAAAAAATTAAAAATGCAAAAAATCAAGGATTAAATTGTTCTCTTGTAGAAATATTAATGGGCGAGGATTTAAAATTATATCAATTAATTGGTTTTAACACAGTTGATAAAGGTATGAAATATTATGAGTTGAAAACAAATTATAAAGTATTTCCTGAAATTGGTAAAAGTTATGTTCAATGCGTTTTCGATAAAGATGGTAAAAATCCATATTTTAGGAATTTCAACGATACAATTGTTAACATAATTGTTATCTGGTAAATAAAAAACCTTTTTAACAATGCTTTTCTTCTCACCTTGAAGTTTTATGCGTATAGCAGTACTTTTAAAAGATAGATGCAAACCAAAAAACTGTTCAAAAGAATGCATCAAGTTTTGCCCTAGAGTACGTGCTGGTGATGAGACAATTGTCATGGGTGAAAACGGAAAACCAGTTATATCTGAAGAACTCTGTGTTGGCTGTGGAATCTGTGTTCATAAATGTCCTTTTGAAGCAATTAAAATTATTGGTCTTGCCGAAGAACTTGACACAGATCTAGTACATCAGTTTGGAAAGAACGGTTTCAGGCTTTTTCGCATGCCCATTCCAAAAGCTGGAAGTTGCACTGGTATTCTAGGTCCAAATGGTATTGGTAAAACCACTGCAATTCGAATTCTCAGCGGTCAGATTGTTCCTAATTTTGGTGATTTTGAAGAAGAAAAATCCTGGGATGATGTACTTGAATATTACTCTGGAACTGAACTATATGATCATTTCAAAACAATTATTGATGATAAGAATAGTAGCGTTGTAAAACCACAATATGTTGATAAACTACCAAAACTTATGAAAGGAGAAATCGGGAGTATTCTAAAAAACATTGATACTTCTAATAGATATAAAGAGGTTGTATCAAGTCTTGGTATTGAAAATATTCTTGATAAAAAAATTGAAAAAGGAACAATCAGTGGTGGAGAACTTCAGCTTGTATCTATTGCTGCAGCTCTTCTAAAAGATGTTGATCTTTATTTTTTTGATGAACCCTCAAGTTACCTTGATATCCATCAAAGACTTAAGGTTTCAAGGATAATCCAGGATTTATCAGAGAAAAAAAAAGTAATGGTTATAGAGCATGACCTAGCTATTCTTGATTTTCTTTGTGATAATGTACATCTTATGTATGGTGATGAGGGTGCTTATGGTGTTGTCACAAATCCACGTGGCGTACGTCATGCGATAAACACCTATCTATCAGGATATTTGAAAGAAGAAAACATTCGTTTTGGTGAAAAAATAGAGTTTTTCGCACATCCCCCTAAGCAGAGACAAGAGCTAAGCATAATTATATCATATGATGATCTTAAAAAAGAATTCAAAGGATTCAAACTAGATGTTAGCAGAGGAATTATTAGAAAAGGTGAGATAATTGGTATTGTTGGACCAAATGCAATTGGTAAAACTACTTTTGTAAAAATGCTAGCAAGTGTTATAGAACCAACTGACGGGAAAATTGAATATGACATAAAAGTTAGTTATAAACCCCAATATATTACCCCTGATTTTGAGGGGACCGTAAGAACATTTTTTGAAATAAAATCACCTCAGATATTTACAAGTTCCATCTATAAAACAGAGATCTTCGAACCTTTTAAACTAAAATATCTACTTGACAAACAAATAAACACTCTATCAGGCGGGGAGCTGCAACGTGTTGCAACTGCTAACTGTCTTGTCCAGGAAGCAGATATTTATCTAATAGATGAACCATCAGCTTATCTTGATAGCGAACAAAGAATGCTTACAAGCCGAACTGTAAGAAGAATAATTGAAAAAACTGGTAAAAGCGCTATGATCGTTGATCATGATGTTTATTTCATTGATATGATTAGTGATGCCCTGATTGTTTTTGATGGAAAACCTGGTAAAGATGGTAGAGCACAGGGGCCTTTTAGTCTTCATGAAGGGATGAACCGTTTTCTAAAAGATGTTGATATCACATTTCGTCGTGATGAAGAAACAAAACGCCCACGGGTAAATAAGCCTGATAGCTACATGGACAGGAAGCAAAGAAACGAAGGTGAATATTACTATAGTGAGTTATGAAATTATTTAACAATAGTTTTTTATTGAAATATAAACAAAATAGTTATTAAATTGAAGAGTATATCAAAAAAATATTATGCCTAGAACTGGGAGGTTTAGAAGTTTCATAAATGAGTACAGCAAATCATCTAGATCAAAGAAGATCTCTTTTATTCCCCCTTTTTTCATTCTCGTGGTTGAACTAATTCTTTTACTGCATGCATTCACAATAGATCATCCTGATATAATGGTTGTTGAACTAACATCAGTACTTCTTTTTATATCAATTATTGAAATAATCCTTGTTAGTAAAGAGATACATGAGGAATACCAGAAAAGTAATTTTGATAGAACACTTACAATTCGTCTTGATGATTTTATAACAGAGCAAAAACAAAAAAATGTTAAAAAAATTGTTGAAGATTTTATCTCTCAATATCCAAAATATAAAAAACATAGAAGTAAAATATATCATATCAGCTGTCAGGTAATGGAAACACATAAAGAAGAAAAACTTGAAAAGGACATCGATGAAAACCTAAGGAAATATTTCAAAAAAAGAAAAGATAATACTGTTGATGAAATACTCTCATCTTTTATCAAAAAATATCCTAAATATAAGAAATACAGCTCAGAAGTATATCAGATGATCTGTGAATTAAAAAAATAAAAAAAAATATTTTTTTATAATTTTTTTCTTTTCTTCCAGGATTCAAGTAACAATCTTCTAAGATCATCACAATCTCTAGCTTTTACCCATTCTTCATCAAAATCTGTCTCCTCAGCTATTTGTATGATCCACATAAGTACATGTAGATAAAAACTATTTTGATCAGGTGATGATACTATTACAAAAAAAGAATGAATAGGATCTACTCTATCAGATATTATCATCCCTTTTTTTGATCTGACAATTATCATCTCAAATTTATCCCGGCCTTTTATTACATGTGAAAAAATACCAATACCCGGATGAATCACGACATTTGAATCTTTTTTTCTATTCTTAAGTAAATTGTATAATTTATCCTCATCAATTTCAAGTTTCTCTGATAGTTTATGTGATAGCACCCATGCAAATTTGTCCGGACGCATATATTTGAATACATCTATTATTTCACAGTTTTTAACGAGTTTTTCAAATCTTTTCTCAGTTAAATCATCTCTATCAATGATAATCTCCCTTAGTTCTTCATCAACTAAATATCCAGTTTTTTTAACTCCTGTTATTTTTTCAATGATATGTATAAGTGAATATTCTCTCCATATTTTATCACGTGCAAAAAACCAGTACCATATAAGTGAAATACCAAAAAATCCTCCGACTAACACCAAGGGGAATATGTCTTTTAAACCCATCTCAATAACTATAAAAATTAATCCAAAAACTCCTGCTATCTGCATCCAGGGAAATAACGGAGATTTAAATGTTGGACGATAGTTTCTAATTTTACTTTTCCTCATAACAATTAGAGAAATCATTACAAAAATAAATAGGGATATTTTCAATAAACTAGCAGTTTTTACAAGTTTTTCTAAATCTAAAAATAAAATTACAAAAACCATAAAACCAGTTGTAAACAATATAGATACAGTTGGTGTTCCTCTTTTTGATAGTTTTCCAAATGAACTTGGTAGAAGCTGATCTTTTCCCATAGCCATTGGATCTCTTGATGCTGCTAGAATTCCAGCGTTTGCAGTTGAAACAAACGCTAAAATCGCAGCTATTGCCATTATCCATATCCCAATATCACCTAAAAATACGCTAGCTCCAAGGGATATCGGTCTTAAACCTTCTGTACCTGATAATGTTCCTGGTTCTGTAACACCTATCGTTACGGCAATTACAAGGATGTATAATAATGATATAATGCCCCATGAGAGAAATATTCCAAGAGGTATATTACGAGAGGGTTTCTTACATTCCTCTGCTATACTACATACTTTAGTAAGTCCTCCAAAAGAGACAAATATTATTCCAGCTGTTGAAAATATTGATCCAAGTCCATATGGTGCGAAATTTTCAAAATTTGATGTTTTTATGAAAAAACTACCTGCAACGATATAGAATATAAGGAGACCGAGAAGACCAATAACAAGTGCTATTTGTGTTTTTCCTGAATGTCTTACTCCATGAATATTTATTGCTGAAAAAATTAGACAAAATATTACTGCTATTATCTTCCAGTAAATTTCGTTATCAAATATTGGATTTATTAAAACACAAAATATACCTATTCCAAATAATGCAAAAGCGCTTTTAAAAGCAAGTGAAAACCAAGCAGCTAAACCACCCATTGTTCCCATTAGAGGCCCAAGGCTTCTATCTATAAAAAAATATGTTCCACCTGCTTTTGGCATAGCTGTTGCTAGTTCTGCTTTTGAAAACATCGCAGGTATTACCAATAATGATGCTAGAGCATAAGATAATATTACCGCTGGTCCTGATTTTGAAAAAGCAATCCCGGGTAATATGAATAATCCTGAGCTTATCATTGCTCCTGATGCAATACAAAATATTTCTAGTAATCCTAGATCTCTTTTTAAATCACATATTTTTGCTCCCATCTGTTAAGTTTTGATATAATCTCTAAGTATTATTATATTTCTGACATTTTTACACACAATATTTATATAATAAGAAAGATAAAGTATTACATGTAGGTGTTGAGGGAGAGAAGAAGAATATTTAAATTTATTAATATAGCCCCTACATATACCACCCATCCAAAAAAAATATTCTTCCTAAAATATGTTTCACATGATTTTTTCTCCTTTCCCCCAACATTATATTTTTTATTCTATAGTACAATTTCTCCTTTTTTGATTACCTGTTGTACAAGATTTATTCCAAAATGATAGGGAACTTCCATATGATTTTTACAATCAAGAATTATTATATCTGCATTCTTCGCGTTCTCAATACTACCAATCTTATCATTTTTATTAATCGCACAAGCTGAGTTAAAAGTTGATGCACATATTGCCTCAGCTGGTGTCATATTCATATTAAAACAAGCTAGCTGTATCATAAACTGCATGTTTTCAGTATAACAATTAGGGTTTAAATCAGTTGCAAGAGCAACACTAAGACCCATATCTATCATTTTTCTTGCATCTGCATATTCATCCATCATAAGAGAAAAAGGAGTTCCAGGTAGCATCACCGCGATAACATTTTTTTCAACCATTTTTTTTAGATTCTTATCATTTGATCTGAGAAGATGATCCGCACTAATAGCATCTACATCTGCTGCAAGACCCGCGCCACCAGTATCAACAATTTCATCAGCATGAATCTTAGGTGTTAAACCATGTTTTTTACCAGCTTCAAGAATCCTTCTTGATTGATCAACAGTGAAAACATCTTTTTCACAAAAAACATCACAAAAACATGCTAGATTCGCAATTTTTGGAATCATATCAGAAATAACTATTTCAACAAAATCCTCAGAATCCATATTTTTTGGAATAGCATGCGCTCCAAGAAAAGTACTAACAATATCAACATCATGACTCTTATTTAGCTTATCCTGCACCTTTAATATCTTCATCTCTGTTTCTAAATCAAGTCCATAACCAGATTTTGCCTCACAAGTAGTAGTACCATAACTAAGCATATTATCAAGACGTTTTTTACTCTCAGATATCAACTGCTCCTCACTTGCTTTCCTTGTTTTTTCAACAGTATAAAAAATTCCACCCCCTTTATTTAGTATATCCATATAACTATAGCCTTTAAGTTTCATATCAAGTTCAAACTCACGACTACCAGAAAAAACAATATGAGTATGAGGATCAACAAAACCAGGTAGAACTGTTTTACCAGATGCATCAATAGTCTTTTTTGCTTTATATGTAAGATTTTTCCCAGTATCAAAAATCTTACCATTTTTTACTGCTACACATCCATTTTTAATGATGCCAAGATCATTCATCATAGATTTAGTTCTTTGATGGTTAGGCCCTTTTAATGTTAGTAATTCATTAGCATTTTTTATGAGTATATCAACTGTTTCCATTATTTTTTTCCCAAAACAGTTAAAAGAAAAACCCTAATTAAGGGTTTGCGGTGGAGGCATAAAGAAATTATGAAAAAAATTGTCGAATGCGTTCCAAATTTTAGCGAAGGGAAAAACAAAGCAATAATTGATGCAATATCAGCAGCTATTAAATCAGTTGAAGGTGTAAAACTACTTGATGTTGATCCTGGTGCTGATTTTAATAGAACAGTATATACTTTTGTCGGAGAACCAGAAAAAGTATTTGAAGCAGCATATCAAGCAGCCTTTGTCGGCATATCTCTAATTGATATGAGAAAACATAAAGGTGAACATGCTAGAATGGGCGCACTAGATGTTTGTCCATTTATCCCAATAAGAAACACGACTGATAAAGATTGTATTGAACTATCAAAACGTTTTGGGAAAAAAATGGCTGAGAATCTTAGCATACCTGTTTTTCTTTATGCAAAATCAGCAACAAAACCTGAAAATGTTAAACTTCCAAGTATCCGAAAAGGTGAATATGAGGCTCTTGAAGAAAAATTTAAAACACCTGATTATAAACCTGATTTTGGGAAACAAGAATTTGTTGCAAAAAGCGGTGCAACTGCTACTGGCTGTAGAGACATTCTTCTAGCATATAACATTAATCTGAGCACTTCTGATAAAAAAATTGCTTCAAAAATAGCTGGTATCATTCGAACGAGTGGTAGGGTTAAAAAAGATAAAGATGGGAATAAAATAATCGGTGCTGATGGTAAAGCAGAACGTATTCTTGGAAAATTTAAAGGAGTACAAGCTGGTGGTATGATGTATGATGAAAACATAGCACAAGTCTCCATGAATCTTCTTAATTTCAAGGATGTGAACATGCATCATGTATATGAAAAAGTCAAGGAAGAAGCAGCAAAACATGATGTAAAAGTAACTGGTAGTGAGATAGTAGGGCTTCTCCCTCTTGAATCAATGCTCATGGCAGGTCGTTTTTATGCAGAAAAAAATAATGTTAAAACATCTGATGAAGATGAACTAGTAAATCTTGCAATAGAAAATCTTGGTCTATCTGATCTATACCCATTTATTCCTGATGAGAAAATAATTGAATATATGGTAGAAGAAAAAGGACGACTTGCATCGATGACAATTGATAAGTTTTTATCTGAACTCGCATCAAAAAGTCCTGCACCTGGTGGTGGAAGCGTAGCAGCATTATCTGGAGCGCTTGGATCAGCTCTTTCATCGATGGTTTGTAATCTAACAACGGGTAAAGAAAAATATAAGGATTCTGAAGAAGAGATTAAAAAAGTATTGAAACAAACTGAAAAAATTAGAAAAGAACTAACAGTTCTTATTGATGAAGATACCAATGCTTTTAACGATGTTATAAAAGCTTTTAAAATGCCAAAAGAAACCGATGAACAAAAAAAGAAGAGAACCGATGCTATTCAAAAAGGATATAAAACCGCAGCTGAAATACCTTTAAAGACAGCTGAAACTTGTGATAAAATATTTGATTTATCTTATATTGTCGCAGAAAAAGGCAATAAGAATTCGATCACTGATGCAGCAGTATCAGCTCTTATGGCAAATTCTGGAGTTCATGGAGCAGTATTAAATGTAAAGATCAATCTAGGTAGCATAAAAGATGAAAAATACGTGGAAAAAACATCAAAAAAACTTGATAAAATAATAAAAGATGCTGATAAAAAAACAAATGATATATTAAAAATCGTTAAAAGTAATCTATAAGTACTGCCTTTTTTTTCTTATTTTCTATAATTATGAAAACAGATATTGAAATAGCTAGAGAGGCAAAACTACAAGATATTAAGAGTATCGCAAAAAAAGCTGGTATTCTTGATGAAGAAATAATACCATGTGGTGATCATAAAGCAAAGATTTCATTTAATTGTATAAAACGAGTTGAAAATAATAAAAATGGTAAATTAATCCTTGTAACAACAATTAATCCAACACCAGAGGGAGAAGGAAAAACTACTCTTTCTATTGGCCTATCTCAAGCTCTTTTTAAACTTGGTAAAAAAACTATTTTATGTATACGTGAGCCAAGTCTTGGACCTACGATGGGCATAAAAGGTGGTGCCGCTGGTGGTGGTTATTCCCAGGTTTTACCAATGGAAGATATAAATCTTCATTTCACAGGAGATATGCATGCAATAACAAGTGCTAATAACCTACTTGCTAGTCTACTTGATAATCATATTCATCATGGTGACCTGTTTCATATTGATCAACGGTATATTGTATGGCCACGTGTGATGGATATATCTGATCGAGCGCTTAGAAACGTAGTAGTTGGCCTAGGTGGACCAATTGATGGTGTACCTCATAGTAATTCTTTTGCAATCACACCAGCATCAGAGATAATGGCAATACTATGTCTATGTAAAGACCTAAAGGATTTAAAAGAAAGACTCAGCAGAATTATTGTAGCATATACATATGATAATAAACCAGTTACCGCTGCTGATCTAAAATCAGTTGGCGCAATGGCAACACTACTTAAGGATGCAATAAAACCAAATCTTGTACAGACGCTAGAGGGAGTACCAGCATTTATTCATGGTGGTCCTTTTGCAAATATTGCTCATGGTACAAACAGCCTAATTTCAACTAAACTAGCATTAAAACTAGCTGATTACGTAGTAACAGAAGCTGGTTTTGGATCTGATCTTGGAGCTGAAAAATTCTTTAATATTGTATGTAGAACAGGTAAAATCAAACCTGATGCAGTAGTTATGCTTGTAAGCATCCGTGCTCTTAAAAAACATGGGAAAGCTGATGTTAAATTTGGTCTACCAAACCTTGAAAAACATCTTGAAAATATAATGATGTTTAATGTTCCAGTGATAGTCGCACTTAATCATTTCACCGAGGATAAAGAAGAAGATATCAAGATTGTTGAAGACTTTTGCAGAAAAAAAAATGTTTCTTTTGCAGTAGCTGATGTACATAGCGAAGGTGGTGAAGGTGGAGTTGAACTCGCTGGAAAACTAATTAATCTAATACATAACGATAAATCAAATTTCAAATTTTTATATGATAATAATATGGATGTTAAAGAAAAAATAGAACTTATCGCAAAAAAAATATATGGCGCAGGACGAGTTGTTTATACTGTTAATGCCGAACGTGACATTAAACTATGTAAAAAACTAGGTCTAGATAAATTACCTATTTGTGTTTCAAAAACACAATATTCTCTATCTGATGATTCCAAACTTTTAGGACGCCCTGAAAACTTTAAAATAACAGTAAATGAAATCAGGTTTTCAGCTGGTGCTGGTTTTATTGTTCCTATGACGGGTAAAATTACAACTATGCCAGGTCTTCCAGCTAGGCCTCATTCTGAGGATATCACAATTGATGATGAGGGAAATATATCTGGTTTATATTAACAAAAAAAACAGGTTTTTGTGAACCCAAATATTTAAGTTATATGGGTTCACATAGTATGTAGGGGCGAGAAGAAGATTTTTTTTAAAACAAAAAAAATCCTCTTATTCTAAGATATGGTTGATTTATTTAGTATATAAGATTTATAGACCAATCATCCAATTTAAAAAGATATTATGCTAATAATATGTTTTTATAGACAAAAAAAGTTTTTTATAAAAAAAAGATAGATTTGATATTATTTTTTTAAAATATCTATATATCTCCGCCTGATCCCATAAGATTTAATAGGAAATTAAATAATGGCCATTCTTTAAATGTGTCTTCATCTGGACTTTCTTTATTTACTATCATATATATTCCAGCTCTCATATAGAATAAACCACATAATATTGCAAATACAAATCCTCCTGCAGAACCTATAACTCCATCAAGAATTATTTCCAGTGGATTATTTCTACCAATAATTGAGTAAATTATATTTGTTATTGCAGAAGCAACTGCTGTTATTCCAGCTGCGGTCATAAAGGCTGCTGTTCCAGTAAAGGCTAATATATAATATACAATACCAATTGCGATAAATAATAAACCAGATATAATCCAAAATATATCTTTTAATAGTCCAATTGTTTGTAGATTTTCTAGATTATTCATTAGGTTCAAATCTAAAGTTTCTTCTTTTACTTGTTCGTTTACAGCACTAATATTTGGTATCATCAGCATCATAAAGGCAGCTAGTATCGCTCCCAAAATTATTGTTTTACGGTTCATTTTTTTCACACCAATTTTAATTTTATTTATAATAATGTATAATAATATTATATATAAGGTTTATAGACCAATCATCCAATTCGATTATGATAGATTCCAAGCAGACTTTAGTTGTATAATTTATGAATAGATTGATATATCATACATCTTATTCATATTTTCTTGGGAGGAAAACTATTATGACAGAAGATTTAGAAGCTCATATAAAAGACATATTAGAAATATTAACAGAGGACAACGAAAAAAAAGTTGATTCAGAAAAAATTAAAGATGAGCTTGAAAAATTTTTAGAATACGGAGTTCCAATTGATCAAGCTAAACAAACACTTATAAAAAAATATGGCGGCACGGTTAGTTTTGATAGTACTAGTTCTTCAGAGAGAACACTTGTTGAAAAACTTGAGCCTAATCAATATAATATTAAACTTCTTGGTAGAATAATATCAATTAATCCAAAGGATATAACTGTTAAAGGTGAGAATCGTAAGATATTCTATGGTCTTATCGGTGATGAAAGTGGAACTGCTTCTTTTACATCATGGAAAGAAATCGATGTTGAAAAAGGAGATGTAGTTGATGTTGATAATGCATATACTCGTGAATGGCAAGGAGCTATTCAGATAAATTTTGGTGATAGAACTGAGATTAATAAAACAGACAAAGATAAGCTTCCAAAGACAGATATTAAACCTCAGAAATATAATATCAGTGATCTAAAAGCAGGTCTTCGATCTGTTGAAACAACAGGTAGAATAGTTGAAATTAACGCTCGTGATGTAGAAGTTGATGGGAAGTCTAAAAAGGTTTTTAGTGGAATTATTGCTGATGAAACAGGTAAATCTCAGTTTACTAGTTGGCATGATTGGAATCTTAAAAAAGGAGACGTAATAAAGATAAAAGGCGGTTATGTAAAAAGCTGGAGGAATATTCCTCAGCTAACTTTTGATCAGAATTCAGAAGTTGAAAAACTTGATAAAAAAAAGATACCAAAAAGTGTTGAAAACCTTTTTCAAAAAATCCCAATACATAGACTTGTTCAAAAAGGTGGAGCAGTTGATGTCGAAGTAATTGGAACAATCATTGAAATTAGACCTGGATCTGGTGTAATTAACCGTTGCCCTGAGTGTAATAGAGCTTTATATAATGGTGAATGTAGTATACATGGAAATGTTGATGGAAAATCTGATCTAAGATTGAAACTTGTTGTCGATGATGGTTATGGTGCTGTTACAACTGTTTTAAACAAGGATTTTAGTGAAAAAATACTTGATATGAGTTTTAATGATTGTAAAAAATTAGATTCAAAAGATCTAGATGATATAATTCAGAAAAAAATTTTTTCAAAAAAGATATTGCTTATGGGTAATGCACTTGGTGATGAATTTGGTACAACAATTATTCCAAAAGAAATTGATATAATTGATATTGATGTTGAAGGGGAATCATCAAAAATCCTTGATGAACTGGAGGATCTATTATGAAACGAGAAGCAGCATGGAGGGTTTTTGCTGGAGAGTTTAATGATTCAACTTTTGAAATCAAAGGTGATGGTGATATGAAACCATCTTATGTTATAACTCCACTTGGTGCTAAGATTAACCGGATTTTCATATCAGGGGTTCTCACGGATGTTGAAAATGTTAGTGAAAATAGTGAGCTGATTCGAGCTCATGTCTCTGATCCAACTGGTGTTTTCACAATTTACTCTGGTAACTATCAACAAGATATAACTGATAAGCTAAAAAACATTGATGTACCTGCTTTTGTTGCAATAATTGGAAAATCACGAACATATATTCCAGAAGAAGGGACTATGTTTGTATCAATTCGACCTGAGGATGTTGTAGAGGTTGATTCATCTGTTCGTGATCGTTGGATTCTTGATACATGCCAGAATACAAAGGAAAGGATATATGCAGTTCTTGAGGCAAAAAAGATGAATACAACAAATTCGTATGATCTTAAAAAAATTGGTTACAGTAACGCTTTATCTGAAGGAATTGTTGAGTCATTTAAACATTATTCAGATGTTGATCTTGATAAATATGTTAATCTTATTAAAGAGTCACTTGAATATATCACACCAGGTAAATCATTAAAACCTGAGGTTCCAATAAAAAAGAAAAAACAGGCGAAGAATGAAAAAACAGAAGAAGAAATTGAGGATGATGAAAAAATAAAAACTGATGCAAAACCTAAATCAGATGAAAAGGATAAAAAAACAGATGAAGCAGAAAAAAAGATATTTGAGATTATAAAAAATATCGAGGGGGAAGAAGGGGCTGCATGGGATGATATCACTGAGAAATGTAAAAAAGAGGGTTTTGATGAAGATTTGATTGAGGAATCCTTGAATTCACTTATGGACAAAGGCCTTATTTATGAGCCTATTTTAGGTACTATTAAAACAACATAAAAAAAAAATTTTTTCTTTTTTTTGTTATTTTGTTTGTTTTGTCGTTATGTCATTTTATCTTTTTTACCAGGTTAACTATATATAAGATTAGATAGAAAAAGCTAAATCATAACACTTAAAGTGGTGAGGGTGAAGGAAAATATGATAAAGAAAATTAAAAAGGAAAATGTACATCCTTCTTTATATGATGCTTTTGAACTAGGTGATAGAGTTATTCGAACCTATAAAGATAAACAGGGTAAATATGAATATAAAGGTATTATTCTAGCAATTGAAGATGATAATATTGAAATCTACTGGGACACAAAAAATGGAAAATATCGTCCTGGTGATATGGATATAACTTTTACTAATTGCACTGTTGATGAAATATTCAATGGTGATGAAAAATATTCTCCAATAAAAAAAGAATTACATTAAAAAAAATAAAAAAAATTCAACTTTAAAATTAGAAAAACGCATTAAGATATATATTTATATATATATCTATAATGTTTATATTGTGGATGGGTGGAAAAAAGTTGAATAGGGAAGCTTTACCTCTGCTGGTTGGTATAATCTTACCTATTGTATTAGTTGGAATTATAATCTTATATTTTCATGGAATCGATCTAACAATTTATCTTAGAAGAATAAATATTTTGTATTATATTATTGTGTTTCCAATTTTTTTAGGAGTAACGATTGCTTTTTTTAAATGGAGACAGGATAAATAAATAAAAAACATTTACTTTTTTTATTGATAATTTTGAACATAAATAATATTTATTATTATAAAATTTATATTATATTAATTGATAACAGTTGTACAACAATATATATAAAACTAGCAAAATAATAATATTTTGTTGAATATGCTAGTCGTTGGATTGTTATCAAATAAAGAAGAAGTAAAAGAAATCAAATATATAGCAAAAGTATGTGGAGTTGAAGATAGAATTCATTTTATTTGTAGAATGCAAAAAATAAAAGAGTTACTTAAAAAAGAAGACATTGCAACTAATGAAAAAGACTAAAAAATGTTATCTGTTTTACATCCAGCATATGGTTGAGATAGTATATGACTGTTGTTTTAATAGCATCAAATGAGGATCCAGCTGGCATAAATATAAAAAAAGGACTTTTAAAACTTGATGAATGGGAAGAATATGATAAATTCCATGATAACATCATCTACAGAAATACTGATATGAAAAATATTTATATAATAACAATTAACACTAGAACTATCAAACATGAAAATCTTGACATAGAAATATCAAAAAAAACAGATATCAATCCAAAAATTGCAATCTTTATCACAAGACATAGAAGTAAATCAGGTGAACCAACACTAACAACTCATCCTGTCGGAAACTATACAGAGGCAAAATATGGTGGAAGACCAAAAACACTTCTCAAATCAGCTCCTCGTCTTATGAGCGAGCTGCTAAGAATAATTAATAAAAATGCAATCAAACATGAAACATATCATCAGGTATGTTTTGAAGTGACTCATCATGGACCATATATGAGTATCCCTACACTTTTTGCAGAAGTGGGTAGCATCGAAGAAGAATGGCGTAAGGAAAAACCAGGTGAGATAATTGCTGAATCGCTACTAGGTCTTTTTGAAAACTACCATTATGAAAAAGATCTTCCTTCGGATATACCTGTTTTAATTGGTGTTGGTGGTGGCCATTATGCTCCACGTTTTACTGATGTTGTTCTTGAGAAAAAATCTGCTTTTGGTCATATGATACCTATGTATAAAATAAATCAAGTTGAAGATGTCTATGAACTATTTGAAAATGCAATTCAAAATACTCCTGATGTGAAATATGCTTATCTTCATAGGAAAACACTTAAAAAATCTCAAATAAGAGAATATAAAAAATGGTTTGAAAACAGAGGATACCCAGTAATATCTAGTAAAAAACTAGTCGATATATGATTTAATACTAGTTGTTGCAAGGATATGTGCTTGTCTTAGAGGCTCGGGATGTTTGAATTTACTAAGTTTTTTTACAATTTCTATTGATTTATCAAGATTTGTCATATGACCTGGCGATATATATACTGGTTTTTTGATATTTTTTGATGAAAAAAACATATATCCCACTTTTTTCCCATTAACATATATATGCTTATTTTCTTTACTTCCACACAACAAACTCTTGGCAACACCAATAGTAGCGATATCCAGTGATACTCCTACATGTGATGCAAGACCAAAACCATAAGGATGAAGTATACCATTACCATCAATTAATAAAACATCTGGTTTTGTATCAATATCATCTAATAATTTTTTTATAAAAGGAAGTTCTCTAAAAGTTAGATAAGTTGGTATATATGGAAAAAGATTCTTCATAAAAACAGTCTTGCTTTCAACAATTTTACTAGATTTATAATCCATAACAACTACTGCACCACATGCATCATCAAATGCATCTTTAGGATTTGCAACATCAAAACCAGCGACATATTCAACATTTTTTACAAAATTATTTATATTAATTTTTTTTGATTTTTCAATTTGTTCTTCTCTTAAATTTTTTAATGGATAATCTGTTTTAAAACCATTAAAAAATACTTTTTCAAAATCAAAAATCATTCCATCTTTAACATCTATACCCTCATCATTTAATCTTTTTATCTTATCCTTAATTCCTCTTCCGAAACCACCAAGACTACCATCGCTTTTAACGATTTTAAAACAAGGCATACTATCAGGATCAGGATTCTGATTCATCATATAACCAACAGCACGTGAAGCACGAATATCACCAAGAGCACGTGCAACAGCACCATAAGTAGAAATTTTACCACTTGGAATCTGTTTAACAAGTTTATAAGTATATTCAAAAAGATTCATAAAACAACGATTTATTACCGCACTAAAAAGTTTACTAATAACTCAATTCTGATAACTTATGGATAAAATAAAATTCCTTGGCACATCAGGTGGGCGTTTCGTCTTAATTAATAATCTAAGAAAATCCGGAGGGGTTTGGTTCACACTTGATGATACAAATTTTCTAGTAGATCCAGGACCTGGTAGCCTTCAAAATTGTCTTAATAGTAGACCTAAACTAAAACCAAGAGACCTTGATGGAATCATTCTCACTCATCGTCATCTTGATCATTCAAATGATATCAATCTTATGATGGAAGCTATGTCAAATGGCGGATGGGATAAAAAAGGAATTGTTTTTGCACCAATTGATGCCCTTGAGGATGATCCAGTTATTTTGAAATATTTTAGAGAAAAAGTAAATAATATAGAAATTCTTAAAGAAAAAGGATGTTATAAACTAAATAATATTAAATTTGAAACACCCGTGAAACACAATCATAGTGTTGAAACATATGGCCTTAATATTTTTAGTAAAAATCATTCTATCTCATTTATTACCGATACTAAATATTTTGATGGTTTGGAATCTTTTTATAAAGGTGATATTTTAATTGTAAATGTTGTTATGAGAGAATGTAAGGACCATATTCTTCATCTCTGTGTTAATGATCTAGAAAAAATTCTTTCAAACAGTAAACCCAAGGTTTGTATAATGACTCATTTCGGTATGACTATGGTCAAAGCAAAACCCTGGGAGATCGCTGAGGACATTTCTAAAAAAACCGATGTAAAAGTTATTGCTGCAAGTGATGGAATGAACTTAGATCTTGACAAATACATATAATAATATATATTTTTAGATATCTATTTCTTTTTCTTCGACATATTTTGCTCTTCCACCAACTTTTACAATATTGTTTTTTAATTCTACATGCACCCTTCCTTTTCTACCAATGATATCTCCTTGTTCACAGATAATATCATCATATTTTATTATCTTGTTTTCTGCTAAAAAACTACAAACTGCACCATTAGCAGTACCAGTTACTGGATCCTCATTAATAGAATAAAATGGTGCAAAATTTCTAGCATGATATAATGAGTTTTTTTCAATTGTATCAAATGTGAAAACATGAAAGCTTCCAACACCTATTTTCCTACATATCTTATCCACCGTTAGAAAATTAGGTTTCATATCTTTTAGAATTTTATATGATTTAACACATAAAGGAAGTGTGAAAAGACCTGTTGATACTATCTGTTTCGGAATTGATGTATCGATTTCTTTTTTATCTATATTTAAAGATTCAGCAATATTAGATATATTTAAAGATATATTTTTATATACTAATTTGCCTTGTGTCATCATAATACGTTCAATTTCATCATCTGAAAATATTAATTCAACAGCTAACAAACCTGCTTTTGTTTTTTGAGTCACAACAGATGTATCAGATGAAATAAATCCTTTTTCTGCCATGGTAAAAAAAGATGCAATTGTAGCATGACCACATAGATCAACTTCTATACTTGGAGAAAAAAAACGAAGCTTATAATCATATTTCTCATCAGATGAAACATAAGCAGTCTCAGAAACATTCAACTTTTTTGAAATCAAAGCCATCTGCTCATCAGTTAAATCTGGAGGATTTATAAACACACCAGCAGGATTTCCGCCAGTTTTTGAATCTGTAAATGCATTAACTTTTTTTACCTTAACCTTCATCTTTTGTGGTTCCAATCCCGATTTCCAAAACATTCAAACTCATATTTACTAGTAAGACCTTTTTCAAAAGCAGAAATCTTCCCATCTATAAGTTTAATATCAAATTCTTCTTCAAATCCTTTCTTCATAGCATCTGACAATTCATCAAAAGAAATATGATTACCAAGTATATGATTTATAGATGTCACACGTTCTTTCACACTTGAAATCATTTTATCACGTATTTTTTCATCAGGAACACGTAAAACATCAAACATTTTTTCAACATCAACATCCATAAGAACAGTTCCATGTTGAAGAACTATTTGTTTTTTCCTAGTCTGTGCATTACCAGAAATTTTACGATTATTTGATATTATATCATTAATCGGTTTATATTCACTATTTATTCCAACGTTTTTTAAACCTTTCATAACCGCTCCACAAATGCGACCATAACTCTTCATAATATTCTTTGGCATCTCTGGATGTTCCTCTTGGATAACAATACTATAAGTTAATTCTTTTTCATGAAAAACAGCTCCACCGCCAGTAATTCTTCGAACACAGTCTATATCCATCTCCCTACATTTTTCAAGATTTACCTCCTCAGATAAACTCTGAAAATATCCAATAGATATCGCAGATGGCATCCATTCATAAAACCTAACTGTAGGTGGCACACGTTTAATACTACATGCATCAAGAACCGCCCTATCAAGAGCCATGTTATATGTGGCTGATTTAGCCCCTGTTTTTAGAAATCTCCATTCCTCAGTCATTTTAAACACATCATAATTCCATCAGTTAAACCATCAATATTAAGCCCAATAAACTCAATATTATCATTATTAACTATTTCATTTAATTTTTCAAAAACTATTATCCTTTCAAGTTTTATATCTATTAGTTCTTTTTCAATTTTATCAATTGCTTCCTCAGGATATATAAAAAAATCACCAGTGATTTTAATTGATTTTATTTTATTATCATTATGTTCAATTTTAACTTTCAGTAGTTTTCCATTAGGAATTTTATATATAGAGTTTGATTGCATTTGAAAATGTTAGTAAAAAATCGTTTATAAATACTATCAAAAAAAGAAAAAGATTATTGTTATAATATTAATTTTTTATTATATTATTCATGACTATCTGAAAGTATATTAAAAATACCAATTCCAAATAAACTATTTTGTGCATGGTTAATATTACCTATAAAATATTTTATTTCAAATTCTGAATATACATTACCACGCCAGTTATTATTTGTACTGATTGTACTAATCCTTAAACACCAAAATTTTAAGGTAACTGCAGCAAATCCATCACTTGTTCCGGTACCTCTCAAATGATAACAGCCATTTGATCTTTCTTCTTCAAGTGTTAATTTATCAAATTCACCTGTAACAAAAGCAATTGGTATAATTCTTGGATCATTAAGTGATTCTCCCATTTTATCATCTATTTCTGTTGCTTGAATGTTTGATATAACTGGCATTGACATTATCAATAATATTGAAAAAATGCCTATCGAAATTTTCTTAATTTTCATATAATATACCCCTTTCAATTTTTTATAATTATATTAGATTTATTAATATATAAAAGTTACTATAATAAAAAACATTTTTGTTTTTTTAAAATATTCTAAATGTTTAATCTATAAAAACAAAGATAAATAGAAGGAAAAAGAAGCAGCATTGATGTGATAAAAAAGAACACAATTTTTAATAATAGAAAAGTTGCTGCCTCTTTCATCTTATATTATGTGAAATTATGATATATAAACTTTATAGACCAAAAATCATTTTTATAACATATTTATTATATATTTGCTTTATCTGCATGATAAGAACTTCTTACAAGTGGCGCACTTTCAACATGTTCAAAACCAAAATCATAAGCAATTTTCTTATAATTTTCAAATTCTCCAGGATTATAGTATTTCTTTATATCAACATGTTTTTTTGATGGTTGTAAATACTGACCTATAGTTAAAAAACTAACATTATTTTTTCTTAAATCCTTCATGGTTCTTAGGATTTCATCATGGTTTTCACCAAGACCTATCATAAAACCTGATTTTGTTTTTAAATCTGGATTAATTTCTTTTATCATATTTAGAACAAAAAGACTAGTATTATAATCTCCTTCAGGCCGGATATCTTTAAAAAGATTTTCTACAACTTCGATATTATGATTTATTACATCAGGCCTAGATTCAATTATTTTTTTTATTGATTTGATATCACCCTTAAAATCAGGTATTAAAAGTTCGATTTTACAATCAGGATTAATATTTTTTATTTCTTTTACAGTATCATAAAATACTTGTGCTCCACCATCATTAAGATCATCTCTTGTAACAGAAGTTATCACTACATATTTCAAACCAAGTTTTTCAACACTTTTTGCTACATCTCTAGGCTCATCAGGATTTAAAGATAATGGTTTTCCATGTTCAACATTACAATATCTACAATTACGTGTACAAACATCTCCTAGAATCAAAAAAACCGCAGTTCCATTATCAAAACATTCACAGATATTGGGACATTTTGCTTCTTCACATATAGTATGTAGTTTTGAACTTCTAAGCAGTTTTTTCATTTTTACATAGTTTTTTCCACCAGGAATATCCACTTTTAACCAATCTGGATGACGTCTTTTCATAAATTGTTTTATACTCCCATAGCAACTCTTAATAGATCGCGAAGACCAGGTGCAAAACCAAGTAAAAATATTACAATCTTCAAGATATATACAATTTTTTGATAATTTCTTAGTTCTTCCTTATATAGAACATCAAAGATATAAATGATTAATATTACAAGAAGAAATTTTACAATTGGAAACAAAGGAGGCCAAATATTCATTAAAAGATCTGATGCGGGATGCTTCTCAAAATAGGTTGGAAGATCCATATTAAATGGATCATAAATACTAATCCAACTAGTAATCCCATCAATTAAATGTCCAAAAATCATAGCAAGGTTTATTGGTTTTGAAAAAACAGCTATATTTTCATTTTTCCTAAAAAATCTTGATATAAGATATACAAGAAATGTTATCAATGATACAATACCAATAATTAGCAAGAAAACATCAACATAATCACCTTGATTTGGACCCCATTTACCACCTGTAAACCATACAATAATATAAAATATAAATGGAATCAAAATAATGGTTCCAACAGACAGAAGAAGATTTGGAATTGAGATATACTTATTTTCCTTGAATTTTATCTCTAAAAAATGTCCAACAATAATTAAAACAATAACCCAGATAACAATTTGAATATAGATTAATGGCGTGATAAACCAATATACAAAAGGTTCAGTAAAAAAATTTGAATCTTCAAATACCCTTGCAATAGTACCAATAAGAATAAAAGGGAAAACACCTAAAAACAATTTAGAATCAATAGATATATCCCATTTTTTAATGAGTTTATATAAATAATAAATCACAATCAATACCATTAATCCATATATTAACTCTGACAGCCAGGTGAATTTATCAGCAGCATCAATCCCATTATAACTAACAGTTTTATCCTGTGCATCTGAAAGAATTGGGCCCCAAAAATATTTCCAGATGAAATTATCATAAAAAATATCTGGAAGTATTATACAACCAATGATTATTGTTAAAATAGTAGCAATAATACTTGTAAGTAGTATTTTATCCTTATTCTCCTTAATGTAATCAACAAAATTCATTTTAATGCTTTTTTGTAATCAAAAATCTAATATATTAAAACCTTGGTTTAGGAATCTTAACCATGGTACGATTTACGAAATCAAAAACAATGGTTTTCCCAAGAGAAATCATTGTAGGACATAAAGTAACATCAGAAGTTGCTGAACTTTGTAAACGAATTAGCAAAGGAAATTCAATATTAGTAGTCAATGATAAAATAACAAAGAAGCTATCAGGCGATTATATCTGTAAAATACTTCAGAAAGCAGATTATAACGTAGTAGATAAAATTGTTACATCTCCAACAATAAACCAGGTTAATGATGTTATTAAATATGCAAAAAATAATGATATTGATCTTTTACTTGGTGTTGGTGGTGGTAGTGTAATTGATATCACAAAACTTGCTGCTTTTGATCTTTCAACACCATTTATAAGCGTTCCAACATCAGCTGCACATGATGGTATTGCATCACCTCGTGCATCATTAAAAGATAAAAAAGGATCTGTTTCAAAAACAGCTGTATCACCTTTTGCAATACTAGCTGATACCGAGATAATTCATAAAGCACCATATAGGATGCTTGCAAGTGGATGTGCAGATGTTATATCAAATATTCCAGCGGTTATGGACTGGGAACTAGCTCATAGGCTCAAAGGTGAAGAATTTTCAAGTCACGCAGCGGTTCTAGCAAAAACCGCAGCAGAACTAATAATTGAAAATGCTGATGAAATAAAAACAAAAACAGAGGAATCATCATGGTTTGCTGTTAAAGCAACAATTGTTAGCGGTGTAGCAATGAGTGTTGCCGGAAACACTCGTCCAGCTAGTGGTGCTGAACATATGTTTTCACATATGCTTGATCATCTAGGGCCAAGAATCTTTTTAAAAGGAAGGAAAAATAAAAGATCTTTACATGGAGAACAATGTGGAATTGGTGCTATTATGACTATGTATCTACATGGTGGTGACTGGCAAATGATAAAGAATTCTTTAAAAAAGATAGGTGCACCAACAACATCTGAAGAATTACATATTTCAAAAAAGAAAATAGTAGAAGCTCTTACAAAATGCCATGAGATAAGACCAGAAAGATACACAATTCTTGGTGAAACAGGACTAACCGAGGATGCGGCAAAAAAAGCAGCAAAAACAACAGGAGTAATTTAAAACATGGCACTTGTCACATTAATAGGTGAAAAAATAGCTAAAAAAGGTCTTGAATTCACATATATAGGTCCTCAGAATGATTGTAAAAACTGTAAACTAAAAACAGTATGTTTTAACCTAAAAAAAGGTAGAAAATATAAGATTAAAAAAGTGAGAAATAAAAAACATAATTGTAACGTCCATGAAAAAAAGGTATCTGTTATAGAAGTTGAAGAATTACCAATAATTACTACTATTGATAAAAAGATTTCAAAGGGTGCAAGCATCAATATAGAAAATAAAGAATGTGACAATATCGGATGTGAATATTACCCTATCTGCAACATCAACATTCAAAAAGATAAAAAATATACTGTTAAAGATATAATTGATGATATTGACTGTCCAATAGGATATAGTCTAAATAAAGTAGAGTTAAAAGACTAAAAAAAGAAATTTAATGACATTTTACATTATATATCAAACTATTATTACCCTCATAGTTTTTTATTCCAAAACTACCCTGAGGATCAGCAACTATCTTTTTCCAACTAGTAAAATTTACATCCTGAATGTTATTTCTATATTCTGTTATCTGAGCAATACCAATACAAATAACTGATATGCCATTAACTCCACAGTTCCATACCTCCCCAATGATCTTTAATTTCTCATATGGGTTAATACTAATATTTGTCGCATTATAAATTATATATCTTGTCTTATGACCATTTTTTAATGCTCTAATACCCATTATTTTACTCTGATTATCAATATCAATTCCATTTTCTTCTGATTTCATTATAGAATCAATTGTTTTATCAATTAAATCCTCCTCACCAGTAACTATTAAGGTCTTAATCGATGTAACAGATAAAGATGCCGGATAATACCCTTTTTTTTCATATGTAAAAACACCCCATTTCTCAAGACCAAAGAGCTGTTCACCTCGTTCTCTTAGATCTGGGTTTTCAAGCCAATCCTGTGATAAAAACTCATCATCAATATATGCCTGTTTAAAATTTGTATTACTAAAAAGTATCGCAACAAATATCGAAATTATAACTAGTATGGATATTACTGCATATATTCTTGTATCTTTTATTATTCTCCCCTACCTTCAATCTATTTTTTTTAGTAATTCCTATTTATTTTATATAATTTTACGAAAAAAATATTATCTAAAAATTTTTTTTTAAATTGTCGTTATTAGTGTAGCAATTTCTTTTAATTGTTTTTCATCACTTGGAAGAGTAATTGATCCTTTCCATCCTTTTGTCTTATCTTGAAAATAAAAACCTCGGGATATCGAAACAAACTCATTTTCCCCATTCTGAGTTATAACCTTTTTTCTAGCTATTTCAATAAAATTATTACCAAATTTTACCTCTTTAGCATTTAACGTCTCAAATTCAACCATAATTTAAATATCTCCTACATTTTGACATTTATAATATTATATTATTCTATATTTGAAATGTACTATATATTTTTATTTTTAATCTAAAATGTTATAAAAAAAAGAGAAAATGATATTATTTTTTCAAACCAGCTTCCTTTCTAAGTAATGTTGCTTTATCAGTTTTCTCCCATAAGAAATCAGGTTCTTCTCTTCCAAAATGACCATAAGCCGCTGTTTTCTTATATATAGGTCGTCTTAGATCAAGATCTTTTAAGATTTTACTAGGAGTAAGTGGGAAAAAATCTCTAACTAGTTTTTCAATTTTATCAATTGCTATCTTATTTGTACCAAAACAATCAATATTAATTGAAACAGGTTCAGCAACACCAATAGCATATGCAAGTTGTATCTCACATTTACTTGCAATACCTGCTGCAACAATGTTTTTTGCAATATATCTTGCAGCATAAGCCGCACTTCTATCAACTTTTGTTGGATCTTTACCTGAAAAAGCTCCACCGCCATGTTTACCGATACCGCCATAGGTATCCACAATTATCTTACGACCAGTAAGACCTGCATCGGCATAAGGTCCGCCACGAACAAAAGCACCAGTTGGATTAACATGAATTACTGTATCTTTATCAAGCCATTTATCACATACTGGTTTTATTATCTTTGATATGATATCTTTTCTAATTCTATCATAAGATATACCTGGATCATGCTGAGTTGACACAACAACTGTATCACATCTGAGTGGTTTTCCTTTTTCATCATATTCAATACTAACCTGTGATTTACCATCAGGCCTTAAATATTCAATTTGACCTTTTTTTCTAACCTCAGATAGTCTTTTTGATAATCTATGAGCAAGGCTTATAGTTAGAGGCATAAGTTCCTTTGTTTCATTACAGGCATAACCAAACATCATACCTTGATCACCAGCACCTTGTTCTTTATGTAGACCATCACCCTCAGTTACACCTTGTGATATATCAGGGCTTTGCTCAGTAATTTGAACCCATACAGAACATGTCTCCCATTCTATTCCATATTCTGATTTAGTATAACCAATTTCTTTAATTGTATCTCTAACAATACGAGGAATATCAATATACGCATCCGTGGTCATCTCTCCAAAAAGCATCACCCCGCCATTTTTAGTACCCGTCTCAACTGCTACCCTGCTATTCTTATCCTCTCTAAGTGCCTCATCAAGTATAGCATCTGATATAAGATCACACATTTTATCAGGATGCCCTTCTGTCACAGATTCTGAACTTAAAAGAATTTTTCTTTTAACCATTATTTTTTCACCTACAAATCATCTTTTCAAATATTTTAGAGAAGTGTAGAAATAAAAAAACATGTTATTAATTTTTCTCAATAATGATAAAAAAAAAGATAAGAATAACAAAAATTATTCTTCTTCCTCAAATTTTCTTGTAACCCACATATTTTCATCTAATGAATCGTATAATGCTTCATTAGATATATCCTGTGAAATCTTCATTCTCTCAGATAATTTTTGACGGTTTGTCTTATCTGAATCTCTAGCATATTTTGCAATTACCTCTTTTTTAATAACCCAATAATGTGTACGCCACTCACGACCATCATAAAGAGTTGTTTCTTCACGTTCTGTAGTAAGCATACCTTCTTCCTCAAGAATATAAAAAAGCTGTCTATCTTCAGGATCAAGTACATTATCAATTACTCTATTATCAAATCCAAAGATGTCAAGTACAAAACCTGCATCCCTTCTTGCCTCATCAATATCTATTCCAACTCTATTGGCTATAGCTTTTGATAAATCATCTAATGTAACTATATTTGGCATCAATTTCAACCTCTTCTTGTATTAATTAACCTTTTTTCTAAAATCAGTATATAGTTGTGTACGTTCTAATATAAATAATTTTTCATAGTTTTTTGCAACGTTTGTAATATGGATTTAATATAAAAACCTTTATTAAATCTACAAAAGCAGCATAAAATTTAAATATTGATAACTGGTAATTGGTAACCAATGAAAAAAGAAATAACTGAAAAATTCCAAGGAGAATGGATACTACTTTTTAACGATGAAATAATTGACCATAGCAGCAATATTGAGGAAATATTAAAACTAGCAGAACAAAAATTTCCAATAGAAAAATATCCTGAAGATGAAATAAAGATATCAAAAGTATTACAATCATCTCCACATATGATCTATAATAAAGAGTGAAAAAGGAATAATAAAGGCTATGTCAAGAACAAAACTTTTTATATTTTAAGTAAGATAAAATAGCAAAAGTATTATCTTATATATTTTCATTACCACTAGTTTATGCTTGACTCAATGCTAGTATTTGATTATCATAAATACCCAATAATTCCTATAAAATTTATAAACGGGGAAAGAGAAACACCAATAATAGATGCACTTCTTGATTCAGGAGGAGACTTTATAGTAATTCCTATGCCAATTGCTGCATATCTTGGACTTAAAATGAAAAAAGCCGGTGATGTTGACACAGCAGGTGGAACAACAGCACTTATGAAAGCTAATGTAGATATGAAAATTGGTAAAAAAAGCTGCCAAGTATACTATAAAGAACTTGAAATTTTTATCTCTGAGAGAAATGATATACCTGTTCTTCTAGGTAGAAAACCAATATTTGAAGATTATGAAATAATATTTAAAAAACGAAAAAATCAATTGTTATTAAAACCAAATGTCGAATAGTTTAACAAAAAAACTTTTATATAGGAACCAGTATAGCCGGTAGACTATTTCAGAATAATATACTGTTAGAGTATATTATATTAAGATATATATTATCTTAAAAGTAGTATTGGTATCCCGGTTGAGTTTCAGACTAAAAGAAAACAAATTTTTTTAGGGCCTGTAGCTCAGCTAGGTAGAGCATCTGGCTTTTAACCAGGTGGCCAAGGGTTCGAATCCCTTCAGGCCCGCTAAAAAAACACGATCTAGGAGGAAAAAATGCTATGGCAAAAATAAAAGAAAAACAATCTTTTGACATAATGAGTCACGATTTGGTCCCTCTTCATGAAATTCTTAATGAAAAGGAAAGTAAAGATATCTTAGGAAAGTACAGCATAACACCTGATCAGCTACCAAAAATCCTCGATGATGATCCTGTAGTAAAACAAATAGGAGCTAAACCGGGACAAATTTTAAAGATAACAAGAAAAAGTTATACTGCAAAAGAAGCAGTAGCTTATAGACTTGTAATAGAAAGTGGTAATTAAAAAATAGATTTAATTTGGGTTGTGAAATAAGCATATGAAAAAACTTGTAGATGCTTTTTATAAAGAACGCAGTATTGTAAACCATCAGATAGCCTCTTATAACGATTTTTTAGACCGAAGACTCCAGGAAATTGTTGATAGCACAGTTATTGGTCAACAAGAAGAGATGGAAAGAGGTTTTATCTATCCAGAAATTGAAGGATATAAAATTAAATTCGGTAAAATAAAAATTGGAAAACCAGAGGTAAAAGAAGCTGATGGTACTATAAGATGGCTTACTCCTATGGAAGCAAGGTTAAGGGATTTAACCTATGAAGCCCCTTTAAAACTAGAATTTATACCTGTTAAAGATGAAGTAGAATATGATCCAGAAGAGGTTCAAATTGGTGAACTGCCAATTATGATTAAATCCAAAGCCTGTAATCTTTATAAAAGAAGTATGGAAGAAAGAAGAGGTCATGATTTACCAGAAGATGAATATCATATTGAACTTCAACAAATACAAGAGGATCCTCTTGATCCTGGTGGATATTTTATTAGTAATGGTACTGAACGTGTTCTTATAACAGTTGAAGATCTTGCTCCCAACCGTGTTCTTGTTGAAAAAAGCAAGAGATATGGTAAAGATGTTGAAGTAGCTAAGGTTTTTTCTCAACGTGAAGGATATCGTGCATTAATTGTCGTTGAAAAAAAGAAAGATGGAATGCTAATGGTTAGTCTTCCAACAACTTATGGACAAATTCCACTTATGATTCTTCTTCGAGCTCTTGGAATGGAGGATGATGAAGAAATCGTTGATGTTATATCTGTTGATCCTAAGATGGAACCATTTGTTCTTGCAAACATTGAGGAATGCGCAAATGAATATGGTATTACAACAAAAGATGAGGCTATAGCTTATCTTGGTAAGAAATTTGCTGGTGGTCAGGCAAAGGAATACCGTGTTAAGCGTGTTGAAACTCTTATGGATAGAAATCTTCTTCCTCATCTTGGAAATGAACCAGAAGATAGGATTACAAAAGCTATTTTTATGGCTCGTATGGGTATGTCTGTTCTTGAACTAGCACTTGGTAAACGTGAAGAAGATGATAAGGATCATTATGCAAATAAACGTTTGAAACTCGCAGGAGATCTTATGGAAGATCTTTTCCGTGTAGCATTCACAGCTCTTTGTAAAGATCTTAAATATCAGATAGAACGTATTCATGCAAAGGGAAAAGAAATCAAAATTAGTTCATCACTTAGAAGTGATGTTCTAAGTCAACGTATACATCATGCTCTAGCTACTGGTAACTGGGTTGGTGGAAGAGCAGGTATAAGTCAGCTTCTTGATAGGACTAGTAACCTAGCGGTTCTATCACATTTACGTCGTGTTACAAGTCCTCTAACTCGTAGTCAGCCCCATTTTGAAGCTCGTGATCTTCATAGTACACAATGGGGTAGGCTTTGTCCTAATGAAACACCAGAGGGGCCTAATTGTGGTCTTGTAAAAAACCTTGCTCTAGCTGTTGAAATTTCTGAGGGTTTTGATGAACGCGAAGTTGAAAACATACTAAAAGACCTAGGCATTAAAGAAATTACTAAGAAATCAACAGGAACCCGTGTATATCTTAACGGTGATCTTATTGGTATGCATCAAAACGGAGAAGAACTAGTTGAAAAACTACGTGAGAAACGTAGAAGAGGAATACTAAACAATGAGGTAAATGTTGCTTATTATAAGGATGCAAATGATGTTATCGTTAACTGTGATTGTGGTAGACTTAGAAGACCTCTAGGAATTGTTGAAAAAGGAAAACTTCTTCTAACAGAAAAACACCTTGATGATGTTAAAAATGATAAGAAGAAATGGATTGATCTAATAAATGAGGGTCTTGTTGAATATATCGATGCTGAAGAAGAAGAAAACACATTGATAGCACTTAAAGAAGAAGATATTACTGATGATCATACTCATATGGAAATGGATCCGATGTGTATCCTTGGAATTGGTAGTAGTCTTGTCCCATATCCTGAGCATAATAGTAGCCCTCGTATTACGATGGGTGCGGGTATGGGTAAACAAAGTCTTGGTTTTGGAGCATCTAATCATAGAATTCGACCTGATACTCGAGGTCATCTAATGCATTATCCTCAGATGCCGCTTGTTCAGACCCATGCTACAAAATATATTCGTTTTAATGAAAGGCCAGCTGGTCAGAACTTTGTAGTCGCAGTTGTATCTTATAAAGGCTATAACATGGAAGATGCACTAGTTATGAACAAAGCTAGTGTTGAACGTGGTATGGCTCGCAGTAGCTTTTCAAGGACGTATAGTTCTGAGGAGAAACGTTATCCTGGTGGCCAGGAGGATCATTTTGAGGTTCCAAATCCTGAATGCCGTGGAGTACGTAGTGAAGAAGCATATGTTAATTTAAGTGAGGATGGACTTATTTCCCCTGAATGTGATGTCGCTGGTGGAGATGTTTTAATAGGTAAAACTAGTCCACCACGTTTTTTAGAAGAACCAACTGATTTTTTAACACCACAAAAACGCCGTGAAACCTCTGTTACCGTTCAGCATGGTGAAGGTGGCACTGTTGACAAAGTAATGCTATCTGAATCAGTTAATGGTAGCCGTATGGTTAAAATTAAGGTACGTGAACAACGTATTCCTGAATATGGTGATAAATTTGCATCTAAACATGGTCAGAAAGGAGTTGTAGGACTTCTTGTACCGCAGGAAGATATGCCTTTTAACGAATATGGTATGACGCCTGATCTGGTTGTAAATCCCCATGCAATTCCAAGTCGTATGACCGTTGGTCACGTACTTGAGATGATAGGGGGAAAAGTAGGTAGTCTTGAAGGTCGTTTTATCGAGGGTACAGCGTTTTCTGGTGATAGAGAGGAAGTTTTAAGAGAAGCACTTGTAAATAATGGTTTTAAACATAATGGGAAAGAGATACTATATAATGGTGAAACAGGTAAAACACTTGAATGTGATATTTTTGTTGGATGTATATATTATCAGAAACTTCATCATATGGTAGCAGGAAAAATACATGCCAGATCCCGTGGGCCTGTACAGATTTTGACTCGTCAGCCAACTGAGGGGCGTGCTCGTGAGGGTGGTCTAAGGTTTGGTGAGATGGAACGTGACTGTCTGATTGGTCATGGTGCCTCTATGGTTATCAAGGATCGTCTTCTTGATGAATCTGATCTAACTGTTAAATATATATGTAACAACTGTGGACATATTGCTATGCATGATCGTCATGGTGCGCTTAGATGCCCTGTTTGTGGTGATAAAGCAGATGTCTATCCTCTTGAGATGAGTTATGCGTTTAAACTTTTGATTGATGAACTTAAATCCTTGTCTATTGCCCCAAGGATTCATCTGGAGTCATTGATTTGAGGGGGTAAAAAAATATGGAAAGAGCAAAAATTATTACAAAAAAAATTGGAAGTATAAGTTTCACACTTCTCTCTCCAAATGAGATCCGAAAAATGAGTGCTACAAAAGTAATCACTGCTGATACTTATGATGATGATGGTTTTCCAATCGCTATGGGCCTTATGGACCCACGTTTAGGAGTTGTTGAACCCGGTCTTCGTTGTAAAACCTGTGGTCTTCGTGTTGGAAAAGACAAATGCCCAGGGCATTTTGGACATATCGACCTAGCTATGCCTGTTATACATGTTGGCCTGGTGAAAAGCATTCGTGATGCTCTTCGTTCATCATGTCGTGAATGTGGAAACCTTCTACTTACACCAAAAGAAAAAACTGATTATTTAGAACAAATCGCAAAATATGAAAATGAAGGTAGAGATAAAACATATCTTTTCAGACAAATTGTAAAAGAGGCAAGGAAAACCACTAAATGTATAAAATGTGGTAGAGAAGTTGGAAAAATTGAACTAGATAAACCTACATCACTTCGTGAGAATGGTAAAAAATTAACACCAGCTGAAGTTCGTGAATGGCTGGAAAAAATCCGTGATGAAGATCTAAAGCTACTTGATATAAATAAGAGTGCTGCTCGTCCTGAATGGATGGTTCTCACAGTTCTACCAGTACCACCTGTAACAGTGCGACCTAGTGTAACACTTCAATCAGGTGAAAGATCTGAGGATGATCTAACCCATAAACTTGTAGATGTTATACGTATTAATCAACGTCTTCAGGAGAACCGGGATGCAGGGGCACCACAGCTTATTGTTGAGGATTTATGGGAATTATTGCAATATCATATTACTACTTATCTTGATAATCAGACATCTGGTATTCCGCCAGCTCGTCATAGATCTGGTCGTCCTCTTAAAACTCTTGCACAAAGACTTAAAGGTAAAGAAGGACGTTTCCGAAGTAATCTCTCTGGTAAACGTGTTAATTTTTCTGCTCGTACAGTTATTTCACCTGATCCTAATCTTAGTATCAATGAGATTGGTGTACCAATACAAATTGCTAAAGAACTAACAGTTCCAGTAAAAGTCACTATTCATAATATCGACTGGTGTAAACAAATAATCAAGGATAGGACAAAAACTCCCGATACAATTGATGATTATACTCCAAGTGTTAACTATGTTCTACGTGAAATAAATGGTATGAAACAACGTGTAAAAGTCACTGAGCGTAATGCTGATGATGTAGCAGAGAAACTTGAGGTTGGATCTATAATTGAGCGTCAGCTCATGGATGGTGATCTAGCGCTTTTCAACCGTCAGCCTAGTCTACATCGTATGAGTATGATGGCTCATCGTGTAAAAGTAGTTCCACATAAGACATTTCGTTTTAACCTAAGTGTATGTCCACCATATAACGCTGATTTTGATGGTGATGAAATGAATCTTCATCTTCTTCAAGGTGAAGAAGCAAAAGCTGAGGCAGAAATACTTATGAAGGTTCAGGAAAACATTCTTTCACCACGTTTTGGTGGTGCTATAATTGGTGGTATCCATGATCATATATCAGGATGTTTCCTACTTACCCATAATGATCGTGATATCCATTTTGAAACCGCATCTCATATTCTATCAGCTACTGACTACCGCGGGGAGATTCCAAAACCAAAAGTTAAAGATGGTAGAAAACTAATAAACGTGAAAGATATTTTTAGTACACTTCTACCTGATGATCTTAATCTTGAATACAAGGCAAAAACATGTTTCAACTGTCCAGAATGTAAAGGTAAAGAATGTGAAAACAATGCATATGTAGTTATAAAAAAAGGTAAATTACTTCAAGGTACTATTGATGAGAACAGTATCGGCGCGTTTAAAGGACGCATTCTTGATCGTATCATACGTGATCATGGTATGGATGCAGGACGTGAGTTTATTGATCATGTGACCCGTCTTGGTATCGCCTCTATCACCCTTTTTGGTTTTACAACAGCTATTGATGATGAGGATATTCCAGAAGAAGCAAAAAATCAAATAGCTGATGGCATGGATAAAGCAATGAAGAAGATCCGTAGCCTAGTAAATGCTTATGAAAATGATGAACTTGAAAGCCTTCCGGGTCGTTCTGTTGAAGAAACACTTGAGATGGAGATCATGCGTGTCACAGGTAAAGCTCGTGATACTGCAGGTGAAATTGCAGGTCGTCATCTAGGTCTGAATAATAGTGCTGTTATCATGGCTAAATCTGGTGCTCGTGGTTCTATGCTAAATCTTTCACAGATGAGTGGTTGTGTAGGTCAACAGGCAGTTCGTGGAGAGCGAATTCACCGTGGATATCAGTATAGAACTCTACCTCATTTCAAAAAAGGAGATCTAGGTGCTTATGCTAAAGGATTTGTTGAATCATGTTATAAGAAAGGACTTAATCCAACTGAGTATTTCTTCCATTCAATGGGTGGACGTGAAGGTCTTGTTGATACAGCGGTTCGTACAAGCCGTTCTGGTTATATGCAACGTCGTCTGATTAACGCACTTGAGGATGTAAAAGTTGAAGATGATGGAACTGTGAAACATTCCGGTGGTCAGATCATCCAGTTTATGTATGGCGAGGATGGAATTGATCCAACTCATAGTATTAATGGTAAAGCAGTCGATGTTGACAGGATTATCACAGATGTCAAGGAGGGTAACTAGAGATGGCAAAAAAGAAGACCAAAAAAGATGAGAAAACAAAAGAAAAAACAGAGAAGAAAAAAGAAGAGACAAAAAAGGATACTAATAAAGATGAAAAAATAAAGAAAAAAGATACAAAGTCAAAGACTGCTGAAAAATCTAAAAAAACTGAGAAAAAAACAAAGAAAACAAAAAAAGAAGTTAAAACAGTAAAAAAGAAGACTAAATCAAAGAAAACATCTAAGAAGAAAACTGTAGAAGAGATTTTTGTTCCTGTTCCAAAAACAAAGGTTGAAGAACCAAAGGAAAACAAAAAAATCCGTGAGGAAATCAAAAAAATACTTGATAAAAAACAAAAATATTTACCAGTCCTTACAATTGATGAGATAATATCAAAAGTTGCATCTGATAAAGATCTATCTAAAAAACTTGATGAAATCGTTAAAAGAGCAATAGATCAATATGAAAAAAATGTTATCGATCCATCTGAGGCATGTGGAATTGTTGGTGCACAGAGTATCGGTGAACCAGGTACTCAGATGACTATGCGTACTTTTCACTATGCAGGTGTAGCAGAAATCAATGTTACACTTGGTCTTCCAAGGCTTATTGAGATAGTTGATGCGCGTAGTGTTCCAAGTACACCTATGATGAATATTTATCTACGTGATGAATATAAACTCAACCCTAATCTTGCAAAAAAAGTAGCAAATCAAATTGAGATTACTATTCTAAATGAAATAGCTGATATATCCGCTGATCTTACAAATCTTATGATTTATGTGAAACCTGATAAAAAAGCAATTGAAAATAAGGATATTGAGATGGATGATATACTATCTTGTTGTAAAAAAATCCGTAAAACTGATGCTAAGATTGAAAAAGATAAAATAAAGATAACTCTTGATGATCCAAGTTATAAAAAACTACTTGACATAAATGAGAAATTAAAAGAACTTAAAGTAAAAGGTATTGATGGTATAAACCGTATTATAATTAGAAAAGAACCAAATGAAGGATATGTTATATATAGTGAAGGATCAAACATTGAAAAAGTACTTGAAATCAAAGGTGTTGATCCATATAGGACAACTACTAATGACATCCGTGCTATAGGACGTGTCCTTGGAATTGAAGCAGCACGTAACATGATTGTAGAAGAAGCTCATAATACTCTAAGTGAACAAGGTCTAAATGTTGATAAACGCCATATAATGATTGTATCAGATATAATGACATCTGATGGTACAATCCGAGCGATTGGAAGACATGGTGTTAGTAAAGAAAAAGAAAGTGTTTTATCACGTGCCGCGTTTGAAATAACTGTCGCACATCTTTTAAAAGCAGCTCGCCGTGGAGAAGTTGATCAGCTTGGTGGTGTTGCAGAAAATATTATAGTAGGTCAACCTGTGAATCTTGGTACAGGTGCTGTAAATCTTGTTATGAAAAGAGATAAAGCAAAGATTAAAAAGAAATAAAAAAAAAATAGATAGATTTGAGGTATGGATTATTATGGTTGATGTTGATAAAGTCTTAAAAAGCACAGTTAAAAAAGGAAAAGTAAAAATAGGTTCTAAAGAAACAAAGCAGACAATAAATAAGGGTGATGCAAAGATAGTTATTATTTCAAATAACTGCCCTGAACAAGAAGAAATCACTAAACTTGCTAAAAAAAATAAGATACCAGTATATAACTATAAACAAGGATCTATTGATCTTGGTTATACCTGTGGTAAATCTTATGCAGTATCAAGTTTTGCAGTAATAGATGATGGTAATACCAAGATTTTGAATATATTAAAGAAAAGGTAGTATTATAAGATGGGTGAAATTCTTTTTTCAAATGAGGTCATGCAATATATCAATATGGCCTCTAAAATTACCAAGGCAGCAATACTTGATTGTATTTTATCAGATGATGATCATATCATATTTATTGTTCAAAAAGGTCAGATGGGTATTGCTATTGGTAAAAAAGCAAAAAACCTAGAAAAACTTAGAAACATGTTTAAAAAAACTATTCGTTTCGTTGAATATAATGATGACCAAGAAAAATTCATAAAAAACCTATTTAAACCATATAATATTAAAAACATTAGTCTTGAAGGACCTGATGATAATCCAATTGCAAAGGTAGAAGTTGAAAGATCAGAGAAATCAAAAGCAATTGGTAAGAAAGGTAGAAACATTGAGCTTATTAGAACACTTGCTAGACGGCATCATAATGTTAAAGATGTTCAGATAAAATAAAAACATAAAAAAAAAGTTTTTTTCTCTTCTTTTTACAACATATTTTTTATATTGTTTATTTTATTCAGGTTGTAAAAGGGGAGCTGCCTTTTTTGAGAATAAAAAAACATCCAATTCTAAAATTTAATTATTCAAAAAAAATTCCTTTTTATTTTAACGATAAAAAAACATTTGGATATCCAGATGATACTATAGCATCTGCTCTTCATGCACAAAACATTAGACATCTAAGCACTAGTATTAGATATAAAAATCCTAGAGGGTTTTTTTGTGGTATTGGTAAATGCTCAAGCTGCCTTATGAAAGTAAATGGTGTTACAAATGTTAGGACATGTATAGCACCTCTAAAAGAAGGAATACATGTTAAAAGACAGGATGTCATGCCTGATATACCTGTTTCTGATTTCAAAGAAAACAAGATTGAAGATATAAATGTTGATGTACTAGTCATAGGGGGTGGCCCTGCAGGTCTTTCAGCTTGTGTTGAACTAGCTCGTATTGGTGCAAGTGTTCTTCTTGTTGATGAAAACCAAAAACTTGGCGGGCAACTAGTAAAACAGACTCATAAGTTTTTTGGAAGTAAAAATGAAAAAGCTGGTACAAGAGGCATACATATCGCAGAGTGCCTATCAGAAGAAATAAATGTTTTTGAAAAAAAATCTAAAGTAAAAAAAATGCTAGGTTCAACTATTATTGGTTTTTATGAAAATAAAAATAATAATATTTTTCGTTTTGCAGCAGTAAAAAAAATAAACTATGAGAATTTTTTGTATGATATCAGATGTAAAAAAGTAGTATTTGCCACTGGTGCTATGGAGAACATGCTAGTTTTTCCAGGTAATGATCTACCAGGTGTATATGGTGCTGGTGGTGTTCAGACTCTAATGAATGTATATGGAGTAAAACCAGGTGAAAAAGTAGTAATGGTTGGAGCTGGTAACGTTGGTCTTATTGTCTCATATCAGCTTCTTCAAGCAGGAATTGATGTTGATAGAGTCGTTGAAGCTATGCCATATATAGGTGGTTATCATGTACATGCAGCTAAACTTCGTCGTTGTGGTGTACCAATTCTTACACGACATTCCATAAAAGAAGTATTTGGTAATAGTAAAGTCGAGGGGTGCGTAACAATAAAACTTGATGAAAACTGGAATGAAATACCTGGTTCTGAAGAAAAAATAAGATGTGATACAATATGCCTTGCTGTAGGACTGACACCATCTATTCGTCTTCTATCCCAGCTGGATGTAAAAATAGATTTCATCCCAGAAGCCGGTGGATATATAGCACTTCATGATAAAAACATGCAGACCACAAAAAAAGGTGTTTTTATTGCTGGAGATTCATCAGGTATTGAAGAAGCAAGTACAGCTATGATTGAGGGTAAAATTGCTGGTGTATCAGCAGCATTACAACTAGGTTATAACACAAAAAAATGTAAAAAACTAAGAGATGAATATATCAAAGAACTTGAAGGTCTTCGAATGGGGCCATTTGGAAAAAAGCCAAGAATAGCTAAAGAAAAAATCATGAAAAAACTCTCGGAGAAAAAAAATATATGAAACAATATGAAAAAACAGGTATTCTTGATACAAAAAACCTTAAAAAACCAACGATGAAACAACTAAAAAAAGGTGTTGCAATAATTGAATGTGTACAAATGATTCCTTGTAACCCATGTGTTGATAGCTGCCCAGTGAACGCTATTTCAATGAAAGATATAAACGCACCACCAATCTGTGATTATGATAAATGCATAGCTTGTGGTAAATGTGTTGGAATATGCCCAGGTCTTGCAATTTTTGTTGTAAAAATAAAAGATGATAAAGGATTTATCACACTTCCTTATGAGTTTCTTCCAAAACCAAAAAAAGATGAAATTGTAGATACTCTTAATAGAAAAGGAGAAAAAATAGGAACTGGTATCATAAAAAAAGTAAAATCATCTGGAGAGACAATGGTTGTAACAGTTATGATTGATAAAAAAGACATCATGGATGTTAGAAATATAAGGGTAAAACAAAATGACTAAGAAGAAAAAAGCGATTATCTGCAGATGCGAGGATCTAACAGAAGAAGATGTACTTGATGCAATTGATAGTGGTTATACAGATCTTGATGAGCTACGAAGGTTTTTAAGGATTGGTATGGGGCCATGTCAGGGTCGTGTATGCATCCCTCTTGTTAAACGAATACTTGAGAAAAAAACCAAAAAAAAGATTTCTTATAAAAAAATGCCTAGTTCACGACCACCAATAGTACCTGTTAGTCTTGGAACTTTTACAAGTAGGAATAAAAATGAAGAAAAAAAGAAAAACTGATGTTGTAATAATCGGTGGTGGCATCACAGGATGCTATCTTGCTTATCTTCTTTCAAAAAAAAATCTTGATGTAATGTTATTTGAAAGAAACTATCTTGCTTCTGGTGCTACTGGTAGATGTGGAGCAGGAATCCGTCAGCAGTGGTCAACAAGAGAAAACGCAGAGCTAGCTAAAAAAAGCGTTGAAATGTTTGAAAAACTCTCATCTGAACTTGGAGAAGACATCGAGTTTACACAAGGGGGATATCTAATCGCGATACATGATAAAAAAGAACTAAATCAATCTAAAAAAAACGTTGAAATGCAGAGATCACTTGGAATCAAGGTTGATATAATTAATCCTGATGAAATAGTAAATATTGCACCTGTTCTTGATGTAAAAGGTATGGATGCTATTGCAGCTAGTTTTTGTCCAACTGATGGTCATGCAAATCCTTTTAAAACAACTTTTGCACTAGCAAATAAAGCAGAAGAAAATGGTGCAGAGATATATACTGATACAAACGTAAGTGAGATAATAGTTGATGATAAAAAAATAAATGGTGTTAAAACCGATATTTTTGATGTTTCAACAAATATTGTAATTAACGCTGCTGGTGTATGGTCTAAAAGCATCGCTGAGATGATAAATATCAATTTACCAAGTATTCCCTATAGAAAAGAGATAATGGTCACAGAGCGGCTTATACCGCTTTTTAAATGCATGGTAATTTCTTTTCGAGATGGGATATATTTTAGTCAGCAGCCAGAAGGACATATAGTTGGTGGAATACCAATCCCAGAAGAAAAACCAGGTTTTAAAACACTTCCTACCTTTGATTTCTTAAATCATATGGCAAACACTCTCACAAGATATGCTCCTACTTTTAAAAACGTTAATATGCTTCGACATTGGACTGGTTTTTATGATGTAACACCAGATGCAAGGCCTATACTTGGAGAATCAGATAAAATCAAGGGTTTTATTCAATGTAATGGTTTCAGCGGCCATGGTTTTATGCTAGCACCAATGGTTTCAAAGATTCTTACAAACTATATTTCTGATGGAAAAGAATCAGATATAATAAATAGTCTTAGCATTAATCGTTTTAAGGATAAAAAAATTAGTCATGAAAGAAATGTAGTCGGATAAAAAAACCAATTTTTATAGCCTTTTTTTATGATTTTTTAATAAAAAAAATGAAGTTAAACCCTAATGATAAAAATTTAAATGGTTTACTTTACACGCTTAATAAAAAGGAATTTTAGATTCCGAAAACCATCATTAAAACTTTCAAGTTTTTTCATACCCTCACGCATATAAAGACATGATGGAATCTCAACTGCTTTTATATTTTTATTTGAAAACATCTCTATTTTTATTTCCTCACTAAAAGGCATTCCATCATGAAAATCTGATAAAGACTGAATTTTTTCTAGCGATTTCTTCTTAAATATCCACATACCTGATTGTGAATCCTTAATATTTAATAAAAACAAAATTTTTAGTGTTGTAGCAAGAATAATGTTTCCAAGCATATGTTTAACACTCATAGACCCATGTTTTAGTTCAGAAAAACGGTTTGTAGTGATAAAATCAAGATCTCTATCTATTAATATTTGTACATATTCATGTATCCTGTCAAACGGATATGTTGCATCTCCATCACCAGTTATGATAATTTCAGCATCAACCTCTTTAAAACCTGTTTTATAAGCTCTACCATATCCTTTTCTTTTCTCAATTATTATTCCTGCTCCTTTCTCCCTTGCTATTTCTTGTGTTTTATCTTTTGAATCACCATCGATTATTACTGTTTTTAGTTCCCAGTTTTTATTTTTAAAGTACTCATAGTTTATTGATTCTAGTGTTTTTCCAATTCCTTTTTCCTCGTTTAATGTTGGTATTATAACTGTTATTTTCGTATTATATCCACTCCAGATAATAAAACATTGTAAAAGAAAATGTTTTAAAAAGTTTTATTTTAAAATAAACAAGAAAAATAATAAAAAAATAAAAAAAAGTTTTATGAGGGAATATTTCCCTCTAATTTTGTATGTTTCTTATTTTCTTCTGCGTCTAAGTAGTATTAATGCTACTCCAAGTGCTGCAACTAGTGTTAGTAGTTCGAATCCTGGTGTTCCTGCTGCTTTGATTGTTATTGTCTCTGTACTTGCTGCTTCAAATCCACCAAATGTTGCATCTATTGTATATTGTTTTGCTTCTCCATGTGTTACTGTAAATGTGACCTGTCCATCAACTGTTGTCTTTGTGGTTGCTGTTCCATCAGTACCAGTTATTGTTACTGTCGCACCTGTTATAAGTGTTCCAACATCATTTGACACTGCTATTGTTATTGGTGATATATAGTTACCATCATCATCAGTATCACCTGATAGAGTTATTGTAAGTTTTGGTATGTTTATCACTGTTACTGTTGGTGGGTTTGGTTCTGGTGCATATCCAACCTTTTCTACAACAACTGTAAATGTTCTATCACTTGTAACTGATGGTGCTGTAAATGTAGCTTGACCATTTGCATCAGTTGTACCAGTTCCAATTCCACTAATTGTAACTGTTGCACCTTCTGCATATTCAGTTGTTCCTTCTTTCATCGCAGTTATTGTAAATGTGTTTCCTTCGTTTACCTCAACTTTATCAGTTGATACATCAAGTACCCATGATGTTACATATACCATTGTTTTTGCTAGTGTTCTTCCTTCTTGACCAACATCGATACTAATATTACCTGTTGTAGATGGGGATACTGAGAACTGTACACGACCATCAACATCTGATGTACTATTCTTGTCATATCCGCAGCCATGAAGTCTTACAAATACATTTTCCAGGTTTGTTCCACGACCTGTTACTGTTGTATATACTCTTGTTGTTCTTCCTAGAGGTATATATTGTGGGTCTGGTGTTACAGATGGAATCTGAACTTCCATATAGTTTTTAAGTGTTCCCGACCCATCATCAAATTTACATTTTGCATATTGCCCATCATTACCATCACTTTGAACTGGTTTCCACCAGAATGTTATGTATTGTTTTGAAAGTGTTGGATGTAATGTATCTGCGGTTATATCACTAACTGTTACCACACCTTTATCGATATATGTCGAGTCAATTTCAAGTGAAGTATTTCCTGCTGCATCACTGTTTCCATCAAATGAACAGTTAGCCCAAGTCTTGTTATATGAGCCTTTATCTGTCATGTTATCAATTACTAGGCTACCATTTGTTATTGATCCATTATATGTTGCTGTAAATGTTGCACTTATGTTTTTATCTGCTTTCCATACAAATGGATTCTTATCACATGATACTACTACTGGTTTTACCTCTAATGTTGCGTTATAGTCTTTTGTATTATGTGTATTGTTGTATGCATAAACTGTATATGTTCCTGGTTCTGTTGCATATAAACTATCAAATGAGAAGCTATATGCACCATTTAGATCCGTTGCCTGATCTATCACACTGCTAAATAATGTTGTTGTGACATCATTATGATCGCTATCATATATCTTCATATAGAATGCGTTTTTATCAGCTGTTTTATCTCTTGGTGTATCTGTACTGTTTCCTGCTTTATCACATGAGAATGTAAAACCATCATATTCATATCCTGCCATAATTGTATTTTGTGATAGATGTACTTCAAGATCATTTACAGGATCCATTTGTATTAAAGCATAACCATTATATTGGTTTGCTCCGCCAGGACCACTGAAATAAACTGTTAAGTTTCTTGGTGCTTTTGCAGATCCAAATCCAGCAGTAGTTTGGTTAGTTGTCTGTTGTGTCTGGTTAAACCAGAATGTATATGTTCCACCTGAGTTAGTTATTCCTTTTTTGACTTGATGAGCTTCTATTGGGTTACATGCATTTGCTGCTGTACCAGTACCACCATTTGCTGCTGTTGCTCCATCATCAATATAATAGAGATATAGATAACCGTAAGTATTTGCTGCACCTGTGTCAGCGTTAGTTACTGATACAGTTATTGTCTGGTTTTCTTGATCTATCATAAAGCTATCTTTTCCGCCTTGGATTTCAATAATGCTTCCGTTTTGTGCATATTTTGATCCACCAACCTGTAATGTTTTTGTTATTGATGTGTTATAGGCAGTTATTCTAAATGTTATTGAACCGCCACCTGAGCTCATTGTTGGAATAATTGGTACACTCCAAATTCCACCTGAATATCCAATTGTAGCACCGTTTCCAAGACCAAATCCTGGGAAGTCAGATAATTTTCCAGTGAACAATGTATTTCCAGAAATTGTAATGTTTTCTGCACATTCTCTTACGGATATACATTTACCTGAGTGTTTCTCAGAATCCAGATCACCAAATGTACCAGATAGTTGATCAAGTACCTTGAATTCAACATCTAGTGGTACTGATGCAACTGGTGGAATATATGGTATTACTCCATCTGTATTCTCAGTGGAGGTTGTGGTTATTGAACCATCATCATCAATCCATTTGAATTGAGCAGTTGGTGCTTTTCTAACCTTCCAATTTACTGTTTTGTTAAATTCTTCGCTATATGGTACGTTATCATCACCATATGTTTTGTGATAATCTACCCTATCTTGATTATGATCATATATGATTATAAGGTCCCATGTGCCATTGTTACCAAACCATTCAGTTGTACCAGTTGCACCGTTATGTGACTGGTTAATACCCCATTTTGTCATATTTATAAGAATATATCCAGCACCATCATGTACATGAGATACATCAATTGTACCAGCATTTCTAGTTGGTGTTGCTGTTGATGATCTCTTAATATAGAATTGGCTTGTAACATTTTCATTGTCATCATCCCATATTTCTACTCTTAGTTTACCATTATCATTGCTAAGTAGTTTTGGACCATTTGCTCTTTCTCTAACAGTTATGTTTACTGATCCATCAAATCCATAATAAACTGTTGAATTCTCTGTTACTGAAGTTGATAATGTATTTGATTTTACTGCTATTCTTTGTTGAGTGACATTGTGTTCTGGTGGATCCCATGGACCACAAAATGCCCAGTTATATTTACTTGCAGTACTAAGCCATGAATCTGAAGCATTCTTTGCCTGACTTGCACCATATGTTTCATTATAATGCTGGTTACCTGCTGCTCCAAGCCCCATTGTATTTTGTGTATAATAATTCATACCATCATAACCAGTAGTTTCAACACTATCTGTATCTATATATGCCATTGCTGTATAGTTACCTGCAGACCAGAAACCATTATCACCTGGGAATGAAGGACTACCACCAGTGTCATAACTGTTATTTTTATAATATCCACTATATACCCAAGTATTTACAAGCATGTTTTGCCCTCTAATTGATGATCCATTATCATCACGTCTAATATCAACAACTGGGACATCTGTATCACTTGCTGGTTGTTCACCATTTTCATCTTTTACAGTTAATGTAAGAGATGCAGATGAAGCATTATACAAAAATGAATCAGGTAAATCTTCTAGTGTATAATCAGTTGATGTGTTAACCCAGAACCAACCTTTCACAGTTGAGTTATATTGCGAAATTGTAGAGAAATCAGATGTTGATTCAATATGGGTTGTATCTGTACTAATTAACCAAAGACCAGCACGAGAATAATTCCCTGTAAAAGCTATTGTTCCAAAGTTTGGATTTGTTGCTGTTGCTGAATATGTTGGTGGATATCTATGCCATTCTAAATCATAATTTGAACTATTTGCTGTGGTTGTACCTTTATAAACCGGGTAAAATAGATAATATGTAGATGAACCCCAGTTCAATCCTGTATTAAGTGATATTGAATAAGAATTACCTACTTCATAATTAATATGTTCTACAGATAATATTTTTGTAGCGTTATAACCATGATTCTGTATACTCCATTTTGCTCCTTGATATTGATCTACACCAGGTGTTCTTTGTAGTGAGTTTCTAACTACAACTTTTACAGTTGTTGCATTTTTCCATGCATTTCCGTGTACACCATCAGCAAAACCACCGGTAACGTTAATAAAATATTCTCCATCAGGTAGCTCTCTGGTATTCCAATCAAAATAAGTTGCATTACCATTATTAGCAGATCTATTACCTACAGATGTTCCCCCCTCATAATGTTTCCAATAATTTCCACTCTCTGCACGCAGTGCATTGATTGTAACATTATATGTTAAAGGTTTACATCCAGCAGCATCGTTGCCATCTTGACTTTGTACTGCTGATCCATTTACGTTTATGCCAGACCATGCAATACGAACAGTACCAGATATATCTTTTCCATCACCTGGATAAGATATAGATAAGGTACCCTGTATCCATGTAGGACCTGCTGCATCTACCTTTTTTTCTTGCCCTATTATAAAGACTGCTGAAGCAATCATTATGAAGGCTATCAAAATTCCTATTATTTGCTTTAAATTTCTTTCCATCTATTTTTTCCTCCTAAGCTTCCTAAATCTATCGTATACTTTCTATCTCTCCTAATTATAATCCAGTTAGAACAAGTATCAACTCACACCGTGAATTGATGTAAATAAGTTCATAATCATATCTAGTAAATTTATGAACTACTCTCTCTCTGTCCTCACCGGACCCTCATTTTCATCGTAAATAACTACATTCTTTATAAAAGTTGCGTTTTTCCTTATTATTAGTTACTGATACAAATGTATTAACACCTGATAAATCACATGCATAAAGTTGTTTATCAATAATATTATCTTAAATGTAAAAATGGATAATATTTGATAAATAATATCATTTAACATAGTAATTATCTATCTTGAGGTGTATTAACTTCCTCAATCATTTTCATACCAGCAGATACACCATCAATCGAATGAATAACTGCTCCACATTCTGTTATTGACTCATTTACTTTTTCAAAATTTATGTTACTTCCTTCAATTGTGATTTTTACACTATCTGTATCTTTATCTACTTCTTCAAGAGATATATTCACTCCTGATATGCCATCAAGACAGCTTAGGTTTTGCGCTAGTTCAATAATTGTTGGATTATGTGGTTTTAATACATCTAATATTATTCTCTTTATAGTTGTCAATTTAATTACCTGCCAATAATAGATAGGGTATTTTTCATATTATTTATAAGGTTTTTTCTAGGTCTAATTATCAAATAAATTTTTAAATTCTTTTTTACTTCCATTAATTTCTGCATTGATAACACCAATTACATCTCTTAATTTCTCTTGATCATTAGATTTAGAAAAGATTTTTTGATTTTGTATATATAATAATTTATTACATTTTGGACATTTTGTTGTTTTTTTTGATATATCAATTATTTTTGCTTTTTTACATTTTGAACAAATAATTATACCATACATTATGATCTTCCTTTATATTTGTAGAATTAACCTTAACTAATAAATATAACTTCTTATATTTGCCTTTTGCAAAATAACATGGACCCCCGCCTTAGCTCAGTCTGGCTGGAGCGGCCGGCTGTAGACCCATAAAGTGTTGTGGCCGTTACCGGCAGGTCCCCGGTTCAAATCCGGGAGGCGGGATTTAATTATTCTTTTGATTATCATGAAATCTGTAGAAAAAAAATGTTTGAAGGTATCATTAAAAGATGCAGAGAAAATTAGAAAGATTACATCCAATTTTATTGATTATGATTATGAATTAGTAAAGGATGAAAAATTCATATTTTTCCCTTTGAAAGATATTCCAAAAGATTTGTCAAATAAAATTGTTAAAAAGAGATTTTATAAAAGAGAGGAAAGATACGGCTCATACAAAGAAATATTAGATATTCCTAAAGATTTAGAAGCTAAACTCCCTTCTTCATATGATTTAATTGGAGATATTATAATAATCAATATTCCTATTGAAATCAAGGATTATCATATTGATATCGCCCGTGCTTTGTTAAAAGTTGAAAAAAATGTTAAATCTGTTTTTTTAAAGTATCCTGTATCTGGTGAATTTAGGATAAGAGATATCAAATTTCTTGCAGGTATAAAAAAAACTAAAACAATACATCGTGAATATGGCATAGAATATATTGTTGATATTGAAAAAACATATTTTTCTCCAAGGCTTGCAAATGAAAGAAAAAGAATAGCTGATCTCGTAGAACATGGTGAAAAAATCCTTGATATGTTTGCAGGTGTAGCTCCTTTTTCTATTATGATTGCTAAAAAATCAAATTCAGAACTAATTTATGCAAATGATAAAAACAAAGATGCAATAGATCTTGCAAAGGAAAATATAAAGATCAATAATGTCCTTGATAAAGTTGAAACATTAAATTTTGATTCAAAAGATTTAAAAGAATATTTCAAAAATATGAAGATACGATTTGATCGTGTAATAATGAATCTCCCATTTTCTTCAATAAATTTTTTAGATGATGCTTTAAAAATTGCAAATAAGAAAGTCATAATCCATCTATATATGATCTCAAATGATGATGAACTTGATAATAATCTTGATAAAATAAAGAAAATAGTAGATAAATCATTGTTTTCTTTGGAAAAACTAAAGGTTAATAAGATAAAATCATATGCACCAAGAGAATTTTATATATGTATTGATATTACGGCAAAAGAAAAAATATGATGCCGACGTAGCTTAGCCCGGTTGAGCGGCTGACTTGTAATCAGCAGGTCGAGGGTTCGAATCCCTCCGTCGGCTTTCAGTTTAATGTTTTATTTATATATCTACTTTTGTTTTCTCTTTCTTAATAATGTAATGCTTATTATGATACCTGCAATTGTAATTATCAGTTCAAATCCCGGTACACCAGTATCAGAGTTTTGTGTTTTTACAAGGACATATGTAGATCCAGTGTTTGTTAAACCCTCATTATCTGTTACAGTTAACTTAACCGTATAATTTCCAGCTATTGAATAATTATGTTGTGGAAATTCCTCTGTTGAATTTGTACCATCACCTAGATCCCAGTAATATGTAATAGTATCTCCTAGGTTTATATCTGGGTCTGTTGAACCGCTGCTACTAAATGTTAAAATCTGATTTCTCTGAATTGAATAAGGACCATTTGGATTTGCAATCGGTGGGTCATTTTCTTGACCTTCAACACTAACTAAAGTTGTAATAGTATCACTGCCGCCATTGTTATCAATTACTACTAATGATGCTGTATATTCACCAGGTTTTGTATAACTATGCTTTGGTTTAATTACATTTGTAATGCTTGTATCATCACCAAAATTCCACCTATAAAATTCAATTTCTCCATCGGTATCTATTGATCCTGATGCATCAAATTCTATTTTTTCTGATACCTGACCTGTATATGGCCCAGCTATATCTGCCTGTGGCGGATCATTGTTAATTGGAACTTCTAATGTAGAAAAAATATAATCCGATGATCTTGTTTGTGAATATTGATCCTTAACTATTACATACCATACACAGATATAATCATAACCTGCTCCAATATATTTGTAAACCGAGTTTTGATCAGTTGAATAAAATGGTATTGATGTGTTTACACCACTTCTAACTATATCTGTATCAATATAATGTGAAACATTATTTTGCAGATAATAAAAATTTGTTGTTAATTGACTTTTATATTGATCTGGATCTGGATCTACAACAAAAACTTTTAATGTTGTATGAAGAGGTATAGAACTTTCTAGATGATATGGACTTGGAAGTGAAATCTCTGGTGGTTCATTATATCTACCAAGAGGATATTTATCTAAAACACTATTTTTTGTATAGTAAAAATCTGAATCTTTGAGTGTTGTCAGAGTTGAATTTGAATTAGGATTTGGACCATAAAAATCAGACCAGAAATTACCGATTCCCTCATAATACCATATATTATTACCAGAGTCTTTTGCATGTGTTTGTAATATTTTTGGAGAATCATCTTTAAAGGTATTATTGTATATTATATTTTCTTTTGTCCCAGATTTTGTATAAATACCATATGATGTATGATTTGCAATTTTATTATGAGCAATAGTACAATAAGAACAATCTAGGTTTATACCCATCGAATTATTATAAATCTTATTTTTTGTAATCAATGAATAAGGCGAGTTTATATCAATACCTATGTTACCATTACCATGAAATGAATTATTATAAATTGTAACCTCCCTTCCACCTTTTAAATTTAAAGCATTGCTTGTAATATTATGAAAAATATTCTCCTTAAAAGTGGTATTATCACAATTTCTAGAATAAATACCGTTATTATTAAACAAAATTTCATTTTTTTCAATTAAATTAGAATTAGATTCATACATTTTAATTGCACCATAAGTACCACTTGAATTATCAATTTTATTACCATATAATGTATTTCCATGTGCATTTTCAAAAAATATTCCAACAGTATAATTTATATTACAATTTCTAACAACTGAACCAGTACATCCATCATAATATATTCCAAAACCATATTCACTATATTTTATTATACAATTTACAATAGAAACATCCTTTCTATCTGATGATATATGTATAAGAGCTTTTCTATGCGAAGTTTTTGCCTGATCTGTTATATATACATTTTCCAGAGCTACAGTATCAGCATCTATATTTATCAAATATGTTTCTAGATCGCTACCTTTAATAAATGTCTCATTTTTATCCTCACCAATAATTTTAACTGATTTATCAATTGTAAATCCACCAGGATATTTACCTGGCTTTACCTTTAATGTATCTCCATTTGACGCAGCAGAAATTGCTGTATCTATTCTAGTATATGGTTTACTAATACTACCATCAGAATCATCAGGATATGGATAATCATCATCAACCCATATTTCATTACCAGAGCTCCAATCTACATTTGTTGAATAAACAAATGAATCTGAAGTAAAAAAAATTCCTGCTATTAATACAAATATAATCAAAATTGCAGCTATTGTTTCGAATTTGTGCACCATTTCCCATCGCCTCGAATTCTTATAAATAGTTTACTAGGTTTTATATTTTTCTAATACATTTTTTTGGTATTCAATTTTTTTTTACCATTGTTTTTTAATGATGATTTTGTTTCTCTTTTTGTTATTTATGAAAGTTTGTATCGGTGGTACATTTGATTTTATACATAAAGGCCATAAACTTTTAATTGATACTGCTTTTAAGAAAGCAGGTAGTAAAGGTTTTGTTTTTATTGGACTTGCTTATGATGAGTTAATTAAGGATAAAGATAATATTAAGGATTATGAGGATAGAAAAAAAAACTTAATTGATTTTATCAAATCTAGATTTTTGAAATCTAAATATGAGATAAAAGAGCTAGTTGATATTTTTGGACCAACAATCAATGATGATTTTGATATTATTATCGTTTCAAAAGAAACAAAAAAAAACGCTGAAATTATTAATAGAAAAAGGGTTGAAAATAGTTTGAAACCCTTAAAAATTGTTGAAATACCAATGATTCTTGCTGATGATGGAAAACCTATTAGTTCTACTAGAATTAGAAACGGTGAAATTGATATTAATGGTAGAATTCTTTAGTAATTAATTTTATATATTATATCTTATTTCACCAGATGTATTAGGTGATTATATTTATGGCATATGTAATCTTTGAAGTTAAATCTGAAGATGCTGGTAAAATAAACAATGTTATCAAGGATGATCTTGTAAGTCGTCAGAGTATTCTTACCCGTGATGCAAGTTCTCTGGATATCGATAGTGAATGTCTTTTCTTAAAAATTGAGGGCAGTGAAGCAGGTCTTAAAAAAGCAGAAGAACTTGCTAAAGAACATAATTTTAAGAAACTAAATGAGAAAAAAGCAAGTGAAGTTAATAAAAAAATTGAGGAACAGGAAGACGATGCTGCCTCTGGTATGGGCATGATTTTTGATTAATTATTTCCTTAAATTTTCCAATATTTTCTTATTTCTTTTTTAATATCAGATATAACTGTTTCATAACCTGTTTTTTCATCGATTTTATCATTAATTATAATCTTTTTATCATTCATTTGTCCAAGCTGTGATAACAAGCATTTTCCAATCCAGTTAAGGTTATATCCTCCTTCAAGTGTACATACTATTTTTGGTTGAATTCTTTGATAGTATTTGATCATTTCACCAAAAATATTAGCCGTAAATCTAAGACCCCCGAGTGGATCTGAATGATGTGAGTCATATCCTGTTGAAAAAATTATTAGATCTGGTTTGAATTGTTCTGCAATTGGAAGGAAAACTTGTTTTAATGTTTCTTTTGCTGCAATATCACCCATGCCATACGAAAACTGAGCGTTAATTGTGTATCCTTTCCCATCACCAATACCGATTTCCTCAATGTCACCTGTACCCGGATAATGTGGTGATAAGTGAATTGATTGATACATAACTTTTTTATCATTATAAAATATCTGTTGAGTACCATTACCATGATGTACATCTGGGTCAAATATCAATATTTTCTTATTTTTATTTGATAGATAATGCGCTGTTATCGCTGCATTGTTGAATAGGCAAAACCCCATTGATCTTTCACTTGTTGCATGATGACCTGGTGGTCTTGTTAAAACAAAGGAGTTATCAATTTCGCTATCAAGTACTTTTTCTGCTGCAGATAATACACCTCCTGCCGCAAGTCGTGCTATATCATAATCATCCATACATACATATGTATCAAGATCAATCCATGATTTCCCTGTAAAATTTATTTCTTTAATTTGATCTATCATTCTTTGTGAATGAACCTTGATAAGTATATCTTCAGATAGCATCTCTGGTTCAACAATTTTTATTTCCTGGCTTAGTTTAGATTTTTTAAAATCTTTTATCATAGTTCTAAGTCTCTCTGCGTTTTCAGGATGTCCTTTGTTATCATGTCTTAGATATTCTTTTGAGTAAACGATTTCTGTTTTCATCTAAGTCCCCAAGGATGTAAAATAACTTCATTGATTTAAGCTTAATTCCTCATGTTTTAAGTACATGTAACTATATTTGCAAAAAAAATAAATGAAAAATCCTATTAGTTTTTTTAGGGAGGACAAAAAACTTGATTAACACATTAATTGGAAATTCACCGGATTATCTATATCTACATGGAAGACGCCCGAGGAAAGTATCAGATCTTCACAGACCATATTTTCTAGCATTTAACTCTGAACAATATACAATTGAAAACTCAAGGAAATTTCTCATAAATAAATGGGAGGAAAATAAGGATAAAGATAATCCTCTTGGAAAAATCATTGATATAGGTGAAATTGAAAGATATAATAGTTTCTGGGATTTTAATAAAAAAAGAGATGTTTTTAAAGTATATACAAAAAAATCCTATTTTGTTCCAGAAGTTAGTGATTATTTGTTTTTTTATATGAATATGTATACTTCTGAACATGATATCCCTTATCAGCAGAGGTCACTTGTGGATATCTGTTCTGAGAAAAACACATGGATCTTTGATTCTGGTGGAGATAAAAAAAATCTTCGTGTTCTTGTATATGATATTGAGACAACCGAGTATGGTAAAGGCAAAACTGATATACCTGTTGACATAATTGGTTATACTGATTTTGATCTATCTTTTGAATCTGAAAAAAACCTTGATAAAGAGGAGTTTAGTTTTGAAATAATTGATTGTCCCAATAACTGGGAGGATGGAGAGGTTAAACAGATTGTATCTAATAATATTGATGAAGAAATAGATAATCTTAATCTTTTTTGTAAAAAAATAATGAATAGCCATATTATCTCAGGTCATAACATCGTTGGTTTTGATAACTTTCAGATTTATAACCGCCTTAACTTTTTTTTGAAAAACCATTCAGATATTATCTCAAAAGAACAGAAAAATGTTTTTAATGATTTTTTGAATAAATATAGTCGTATCGATAAATCATTTCATTTTGGAATAAGCTCTCAGGTTGTACAATTCTATCCTACATCTCTTGATACATATCTTGGTGTAAGAAAGTTTTACCATTTTCTCAATGATTTTAGTCTTAAAGCTGTTGCACCGTTTCTAGGTATTCATATTAAAGACCGGTTGATTCTAACTCCTTCACAGATAAAAATAGATGATAGGACCCTGAAATATAATAAACATGATGTACAGGAACAGCTAGGTGTTACCTTGAATCTTATACAGCAGGCTCTTCCTCTAGCATTTACCACTTGTATGCCTTTTGATATGCTTCTTTCTTCTGGTGCTGTAAATATGTGGGATCATATGTCTATGATTCGTGCGACTGTTCAAAAAAAGATTATGCCACCCACCTGTAGAGTAATGGGTGTTTCAAAGACACTATGTAGAGATTTTAATGGTTGTAATAACAAAAAAGATATTGTCAAAAGAGCAAAAAAGAAAAAAGATGAACTCTCTAAAGAATTTGTCCGTGTTGTAAAATATGGTGATGAAATGCCATATTGGATGGAAGATGCAGATGTAATCTATAATGTAAATGCTAAGGATTCAGATGATCGTTTGAATTATCATTTCCCTGGTGGAATGACTATAAAGCCTGATAAGGATGCTAATTCTGATTTTATACCCTGGTATTATGTTATTGTCGCTGATGTTGGTGCTATGTATCCAACGATTCTTAAAGCTATGAACATTGGTGCTGATACTGTTTGTCTTGCAAGAAAAGATGAAAAACCTGATGATTGGATTTGGCTTAAAAAAATTCCAAAGGGTTTTCTTGATAAACGTGATATTTTATACAGAGATATTTCTAGCTCTGAATCTTATGCTGATAAAGGATATATGATAGGAGTTAAAATCGATAAGAGACCTGGTGTTGTTAATTGCTCTATGACTGGTATTCTTAGCATGATATCTAAGATTAAAAAGGAACTAAAAAATTATGATAAATCAAATGATCAATCATATCTTCAAAGTCTTAAAATGATGTATCAGAGTGTTAAAGGTGCTCGAAATGCTGGCACACACGGGATTCTCTCTGCTCCTAATGTGTCTGGTCGTCAGTTTAATCTTTGGGGTGCTGCTGCTATTACTACTAAGGGTCAGGCTATTTTATCTGATACTCTTGATTATCTAAAAAGTAATGATATTCGTGTTGTTTATGGTGATACTGATGGTATTTATCTTGGTTGTTCTAGATCTGCTGAAAATGTTGAAGATTTATGTGATATTTTTAAATTATCTTGTGATGAATCTTCAAATAATTGGTTAACAAATCCTGAGGTTGCTCTTAATTCAATTGAAAAATGTAATGATAAATGGCGCGATAATCTTAATTATATTGATTTTGAGCTTGAGCCTGAACTTCATGATTGTATGATTTTTGTTAAGCATAAAAACTACTTAATATTTGATACTAATAATAGTAACATTATTATGAATACTAAGGGTAACAATTTTAAAGGATCCGATAAAGCAAATATTGCAAGAAAGGTATTAAAAAAGATTATGTTTGAAGTAATCAAAGAAAACCATACATGGAATAATGAAGAAGATGTTAGATCAAAAGTTAAGAATTGTATTATTGAAAAAACAAAAGAAATAGTATCAAATCTTGATCTTTCAAAAGTAGATATTGAAGACCTTACATTAATTCAGTCTGTACAACCAGCAAGCCGATATAAAACAAATCAAGATGGATCATTATCCACCTTTGCTAAGCGTGCTTCTTGTTTAGAAAATGTCCTTGGATATCCAATAAAAAATCGAATAAAACTTAAATTTGTAGTAACAAAAAGATGTCTACCAGGAATTACAAATCCTTCAAAAAGTGGTGTTAAACCAATTGATTTTATGTATCCTGTTGATAAACTTGATGATATTTCCCAGATTGATCTTAAATGGTATAAAGAAATGATAGAAAATTATATCCAAGGTGCTTTTGGTCTTTCGGGTGTTAAATCCACAGAGCAAAAGGGTCTTGATGAATGGATGTAACAAATTTAGTATAATTCTTTTCCAATTTTTGTATCTTTAAATATTGAATACATTGTCTTTTGTATGTTTTCTTCAATTTTTTTCTCAATTTTTTTCTTATTTTTACTATCTGATTCTATCCAGTTTATGCTTTCCTTTAAAATATCAATTGATCCCGCGGGAATTATGCTTTTTCTATTTCTCCCAATTTTTGAATTATCTTTATCATATTTTGTTTCTGAGAATTGTATTATTTTTGATATTTCTTCAGCAGATATTCCTACTTTTTTTCTGATGTTATTTCTCACTTTTCTAACATAGCTGTCCCTATTTCTTTTCTCAAAATTCTCTGGATCTCCAATATATGCTCTTTCGATTTTTGATAACATTGAAAATAATAATGATAAAAACATATTTATATGTTACTAATATTAGTATCATTGAATTACTAATATATATAGTTTAACAATTGTTAAGATAATACATTTATATATTATTACTAGATTACAAATTGCTAATTAACATTTATCAGGGGAGAATAATGATAAAAAATAAAATATTTTATAAAAAAACGCTAGGCATAGTAATAGTACTATTAATGACAATGTCAATAATACCAATGACATTAAGTATATCTGCTAATGAAATAGAAAATGAAAAAGGATTTATAAACTTTAATTATAGTTTTTCAAAACCAAAAATCCAAGATTTAAACAACTATATAGAGATTAAAATTGATGAAACAAATTCATATACCACAATAAATAATTACCCGAAATTACCAGTTTTTTCAAAAACTTTTGAACTACCAATAAATTCTAAAATAACTGATGTTGAATTTAGTTATTCAACACAGGACATAATACAAATTAATAAAGAAATTAATCCTGTAAAAATACAGATTAATAATTATGAAATTATTAAAGATACAAATAAAGATGTAGAATATAATTTTGATATTTATCCAACATCTTGGTATGAATATGATATTGGAAGAGGAATAAATAAAGAAGGTATTAAAACAATTTTTTTTACAATAACAATCTATCCTGTTAGATATGAAAAAGATAATAAACAAATAAAATTCATAGATGAAATACAATTAAAAGTTGAATATAACCAAAAAGATAAAGTAAAATCTTCTTCTTTTAAATCAACATATGATCTATTAATAATTTCACCTTCTAAATATAACTCATTACTTGATAACTTAATAGAACACAAAGAAGACTACAATATTAAAACAAAATTGACAAATCTTATAGATATTATTGGAAAATATCCTGGAAGAGACGATATAGAACAGATAAAATATTTCATAAAATATGCACTTGAAACATGGGACATAAAATATGTTTTATTATTTGGAGATGTCTACCAAATTCCTATCAGATCAGTCCAATCACATTTCTGGCCACATCATGAAGGTGATGTTTTATCAGATCTATATTATGCTGATATTTATGACGAAAATAATAGTTTTTGTACATGGGATTCAAATGAAAACAATACATTTGGAGAAGTAGAATATAATGTAGGATATCAATCTCATTCTATTAATTCAAAAAATATCGATGATGTTGATCTATATCCTGATGTAATTATTGGTAGAATTCCATGTTCAAACAATCAAGAAGCAGAGATAGTTGTAAATAAGATAATAAATTATGAGAAAACAACATATGATCAAATCTGGTTTAAAAAAATAATCCTTGCGGGAGGAGATACTTTTCCACCAAGTAAATTTTCCCTTCCATTCGTATATGAAGGTGAAATTACAAATAAAAAAGTAGCACAAGAAATACCTGATTTTGAACAAATAAAACTTTGGTCTACAAAGAGAAACTTGAATTTTTTAACTTTTCAACATGCTATTAATAAAGGAGCTGGTTTTTTAACATATGCAGGTCATGGTTTTGAAATGGGATGGGGTACATATAGACCAAATGCAATCAGAAAAAAACTTGATTTAATTCAACCTTTCTATAGTATTGCATTCATAAATTTCTTAAGAAACAAAAATAAGCTTCCAATTATGTTTTTTGACGCATGTCTAACCGCAAAGCTTGATTTTAATTTTGGAGATATGTTAAAATATAAACCATATAATTATTTAGAGTTCCTAAAATATTTTTCAGATATCGATGAGGATACTCCAATCCCAGTTCTTGCCTGGGCTTTTGTAAAACACGAAAATGGTGGGGCTATCGCATCTATTGGATCTACTCGTTCTGCTTATACAATGGTTGATAAAGATGGTGTTTATGCAGGTGCAGGTTACCTAGATGTTCATTTCTTTAAAGCTTATGAAGAAGGAATAACTCTTGGTGAAATGTTTAAAAAAGCACAGGTTGACTATATAAATAAACATCCTGGAGATTTCTTCACAAGTGAAGAGTTTATTTTAATTGGTGATCCTACACTTATGGTTGGTGGATATCCACTATAAAAAACCATAAATATTCTTTTTTTTTACAGATAGGATGCTTGTAGAGAAAACTATTTATTTTAATAATTTATTTGTAATCCGGGGGACCTGGAACTATTATATGGGGAGGTTATAATTGTACCTGCTTTCCGCTTTGAGGCGCATTCCTCCTTTTAAAATGCATCCCGTCCCCCACTTTTAATAATAAAAAGATAATAGAATATCTTGAAAATTTAAATAAGTGAAAAAAAATGTTATTTTTTTAAATTTTTTAAAAATAGAAAAACTATTTTTTTGGGTGACCTAGAAAAAAAATTTGTCACCCAAAAATTTTTTTTGGTATAATATTAGTTATTATTAACCGAATAGTGCGCCTAATCCAGCTGCTGCTTCTTCTTCGGAGACTTCTTCTTTTTCTTCTTTCTTCTTTTTCTTTTCTTCTTCTTTTTTATCTCCGGATTCTGCAGGTGCTTGACCACCAGCTGCTGGTGCTGCTGCTACAGGTGCAGCGTTCTTTATTGCTTCCTCAATGTCAACTCCATCAAGGCTTGCAGTAAGTGCTTTAATTCTTGCATCATCAGCTTTTACTCCAGCGGCTTCTAATACTTTTTTAATGCTAGCATCATCTATTTTTTTACCTGCTGAATGGAGAAGCATTGCGCTGTATATGTATTCCATTTTATATTTTTCCTCCTTAACTATTTTTATTTTATTGATTTGTAATATTTTTTAGACCAAGCATTTGACTATTTGCTTTTGAAATCAAATGTTTAATAGTCTCTTTATTTACTACTCCTGTTTCAAGAGCTAGTGAAAGTGAATTATTAAATGCTTTTGCAAGTAGTGGTTTCATTGTTTGTTTTGTAGTCCATCCTATTTCAACTGCGAGATTAAACGCGTTTGAGGATGATTGTTTCATTTGTCCAAGGAATTCATCTATATCAACATCTAAAACATCTGGTTTGAAAATATTTCCTTCTTCAAAAACACCAAATAAATCCATTCCTATTTCTATTGGATGTATTTCAAGCCTTGTTAGCATTTGTGCTACTTCTTTTGATATTTTTTCGCCTTTTGGAACCAAGACTTTATCAGATTTTATTACAACTTTTCCTTCTTTTATTGCTGCGGGTATCCCTGCTTTTTGAAGTTCTCCTACTATTGGACCAGGTTTGAATGGAGTATCCCCTTCTTTAACTTCAATATCATATGAAGCTATTTCACCGCCTTTAGCAGGTGCCATTGTTCTTGCTGATTTTATTTGTGCAAATAACTTAAAAGGATTAAGATCCGTTGCAATTATTGCTGATTGACCTTGGATAAGTTCTTTTAATTTTGATATATCCTTTATTTTTTTCTCAGCATTATCAAGTGCAATATTTAATAAATTGTTTTTAGCAGATCTTATCGTTGCTTTTCCATGGAAACTAGTTCTCATCTGCTGCATTTGTGGAGCTGGTATTCCACCAATTCCAACTATACCAATTATTTTGCTATCTGTGATTAGATTTGTGATGTCTTTTACTTCATCATATTTCCATTCTGCAACATGAGCCATAAAAATCAATTCCTCCCCTTATATAATTCTCTCCGACGGACCCATAGTGGTTTTTATATATACAGATCCTATGTTTTGTCTTCCACGTTCAAGTGATGCCTCTACCCTTCTAAGTATAGCATTAATATTCTCATAAATATGTTCTTTAGACATATCCTCGCTACCTGCTACTGTATGAAATGTTGGATTAGCTTTAGATCGTACTTTTACTGTTTTTCTAAGGTTTTTAACCATACCGCTGATATCTGCCTGTGGTGGAACTGGTTTTGGCATTTTTCCACGTGGGCCAAGAACAGTACCAAGAGTTTTACCAATTGTTGGCATAAGTGGTGCTTCTGCTATAAAGAAATGATGATCTGTAGCAATTTTTTTGAGTTTCTTTTTATCATCTGATAAATCTTCAATTTCTTCAGGTTTAATTAAAAGATCAACATGTTTTTTGTTTTTAAGAGCAAGTTCACCACTTGCAAAAAGAGCGATTTTAACATCTGATCCGCGACCATGTGGTAAAATTATTTCTTCATCTACACGGTTTTTGGGTATACTTAGATCAATATTTTTTAAATTTATCACTAAGTCAATATTTTGTTTGAATTTACGATCAAGTTTCTTAGATTCCTCTAAGACTTTCTCTATTGCATTTACTATTTCTTTTGTCATAGATATCAATTTTTTGAATGTTTATTTACTAGAGGTTGTATGCCCATTTCCAAAAAATCCTATTGGAAATGTAGTCTTCAGGAATAATACACCTATTTATAAAATTTTGGGATGAATATATGTTTTTTAGTTAATTATATAATCTTTCTATTATTAAATCAAGTAATTCCTCAGGGCTAGTTGTCTTTTTAAGTTCTTTTTTCACAACAACAGGTGCTCCTTCAATATTTTTTTTAACAGTGTCTTTATCAACAATTAAAACAGCGTTTTTCTCTGTTATTTTTGAAATACTACTTACGATATGTGCTTTTTTAAGAAGTTTTTTATCATATTGATCTACACATGTTAAAAGTATCTTTCTTTTATCTTGGCTTACTGCTTCAAAAGGACATCTTTCCATAGGTATAACTTTATATCCAACTTTTTGAAGTATTGAAAATATTTCTTTTTGAAAATTTTTAAAACTTTCTTTTTCAACAGGGTTATTACGTATTTCCTCGATTTTTTGTGGCTTGTATTTTAAAATATCAATTGGTACTGTCACCTCTGTTCCAAGAAGATCCTCAATTCGAAGTGCAACTTCGATACTAGCATTCATTCCTTCTTCATACATTTTAACTGTTCTTCTTGAGACTTTTAGATGACGAGCAAAAGAACCAATAGATATATTGCTTTCTTTTCTCATTTGTGCTATTTTTTCTCGCTCAAGCCTAACATATAGACCCCCTCGGTCAGCATAGACTTCCAGTGGTATTCCTTCTAACAGATGATTTGTCAGTGTATTTGGGGTGAATGCATGTATACCACATCGATCATATACTACGTCATCTTCGAGTTTTTTTGTACCATTTCTCTCCCCTATTATTATAGGAATTCCATGTAAAAGATTTGATAGAGTCTTTAGTTCTTTTGCAATATTATCTGTCATTGAGTCGATATTTGTCAAAAATTTTATTATTAATAGTGAGTTGTCCCTTCTTGCAACTAAGTCGAAACCTAATGGTCTTAGTGAATAAAGATCTGATACGTAGAAACCAGCATTTATTAGAGTTTCTCTGACTCTTGATGTAAGGTCTTCTCGGGACATTTATCTGATCTTAAATAAAAAGAGGACATATATAAAAATATCGTAGGTGATAAATCATTTGGATCGGGCTTGATGATACAGATTCAAGAAATGGTGGATGTACCACCTATACTGCTTTAGTTTTAATTAGTAGATTATACCAGAATGGTTTTGATCTTATTGGTTTTCCAAGACTAGTCCGTCTTAATCCCAATATTCCATGGAAGACTCGTGGTAACGGTGCTATTTCCTTTAAAATAGGGAAAGGAAGAGGTGAAAAAATTAAGATTGGAGTATATCAAAAAAAAGATATTTTTTGTTTTTTAAATGAGGATTCAAGTTTTTTGGTTGATACTTCAAAAGTTGAAGTTTTGATTGAAAAAGTAATCTGTGATTATTCACAACTTGATGATGAAAATACAAATTCTGGTTATGTCATAACAGAAGAAAAACCTTCATATAATATCTATGATGATTGTATAAAAAAAGTATTAGAAATCGATTACATAAAAAACGTTTTAAATGATATTAATGCGGTTTATAAGGGCTATAAGAATATGAGGGGGCTTATTGGTTCAACATCATCTATTGCATGGGATGACAGATCAGATCACACATTTGAACTAATCGGTTATAGAGAAGGAAAAATGTGGGGTAAAAAAAGAATTTTTAAGGATGAATCTGCAAAAAAAGTTGATAAAAAATATTCTTCAACATTTGACAACTATGATTATAAGAACAACCATAATCGTCTGGTTCCCAGTTCACCTTGTCCAGTATTATTTGGTATCCGGGGAGATGATTATAATGATCTGATAGATTCAAAAAAACTATTTATTTCTGAAAAAATTGATGGCTGGATTATTTATAAGAGTAATCAGGGTTCTGATGATCATCTTCAAAAAACAATGATTAATGATATTGAACCTTTTATGTCTGTTATTTGTAGAGGAAAAGTTGTATCAGAACCAAAGACGATAAGAGGAGGTCATGTTTTTTTTAGAATTTGTGATGAGACGGGTACTATTGACTGTGCAGCTTATGAACCAACTAAAGAGTTCAGGGATATTGTTAGGAATCTTGTTCAGGGCGATATTGTTGAGGTTTTTGGCGGTATTAGAGAAAAACCTATGACTGTTAATATCGAAAAAATTAGAATCATTAGTCTAGAAAATATTGTTGAGAAGGTCGAAAACCCTGTTTGCCCTAAATGTGGTAAACATATGAAATCTAAGGGTAAAAACCAGGGTTTTAAATGTATTAGATGTAAAACTAAAAGTAAAAAACCAATTGTATCTGAGAAAAAGAGAAATATAAAACCTGGTTTCTATGAGGTTCCTGTTTGTGCAAGGCGTCATCTTAGTAAACCTTTGAAGAGAATTAGATAATTAACCATAAGGCTTTTTAAGGTTTTATTGCTACAGGATTTTTACTTATCCATATTTGTTTGCGGGTGTGGTGTAGTCTGGTATCACTTAAGCTTGCCAAGCTTATAACTCGGGTTCAAATCCCGGCACCCGCATTTTTTAATTATTTTTTTTATCTTGCTGATTTTCATTAATATTCTTTGAAAATGAAATTCTCCACATAGAACTTATGTAAAAATTTTAGCGTAAATTTCTAATATCATACATTATCTACCATTTGAAAAATCCGGATGAAAAAAAATGTTGAAATTAGATTTACACGTTCATTCAATTTATTCTGAGGATGGTGAAGGAAGTCCTAAAGAAATAATTAATTCGATTCAGAAAAAAGGACTTAATGGTTTAGCTTTTACAGATCATAATACTGTTAAAGGGGGTCTAAAAGCTTTAAAAATTTGTCCAAAAAATTTTATAGTAATTCCTGGTGTTGAGATTTCAACCAAGGATGGCCATGTTATTGCGTTAAATGTTAAAGAGTCTCCTCCTAGAGGTCTTTCATCTTATGATACTGTTGAGAAAATACTTGATATGGGTGGAACACCGATTATTCCACATCTTTATCGAAATATGTCAGGAATTAAGAAAGATAAACTAAAATTATTTCATAAGAAAATTTCTGCAATAGAAGTATATAATAGTTGTAGTCAACCATATACTAATCTTAAAATGGCTAGAACTGCACAAGAATTAAATCTTGGTGGAACAGGCGGTAGTGACTCACACATTCCAAAATATGCAGGATATGCATATACTAATTTTGATACTACAGATTATAGTATTGATTCAATTATATCTATGATTGAGAGAAAAAAAACTTGGGGAGAAGGAGAAGTATTACCACTTGATTATAGAAAGGACCGCATGGTAAAATCCTTAAAACAGTTTTTCCAAAGAGGTTTCAAAAAAATATAATTTTAAAAAAATTTATTTAACTTGTTATCTATTCATAATATCATGGGAGATGCTAATAAAGAAGATGAACTTAGAGAGGAAATAAGATCAATTAAGGAGAGAATCAGAGCTCTAGAAAAAGAACATAGGATACTTTGTGAAGATATAATATCTGGTGATGCACAAACCCGTATGAAAAGAAGATATCTTCGCAATGATAATGAATTTAAAAATAAGAAAGAAAAAATTGATGAACAAATTAAGATTGAAATTTAGAATCAAAATTTCCTTCATCTATTTCTTTTTGAATCTCTTGAGGTGTTTTTCCTTCTACTTTAATACCCATTGATACACAGGTACCAATTATTTCCTTTGTTTTTTGTTTTAGTTCTTTACCAAGTAGGTTATCATGTTTCATCTTAGCTATTTTTATAGCTTGTTCAACAGATAAACTCCCGACTTTATGTGTTCCAGCACTACCACTTCCTTTCTCAAGGCCTAATTCTTTTAGAATAAGCGATGCTGCTGGTGGTGTACCTACTTTTATCTCAAAATCTTTTGTCTTTGGATCAACTATTACCTTTACAGGTACTTTCATACCATCAAATTCTTTTGTTTTATCATTAATTGTATTAATTATCTGCATTATGTTAACACCAAGAGGCCCGAGAGCAGGTCCAAGTGGTGGTCCAGCACTGGCTTTTCCTCCTTCAACTAATGCTTCTATTGTTTCTGCCATTTTAACTATTTCTCCTGTTTATTTTCTTTATCTTCTTCTTTTCGTTTTACAACTCTTACTTGTTCACCACGAACTGTGATTGGTATTGGAACAACACTTTCAAAAAGTTCAACGGTGATTTCTTCTTTTGTATCATCAATATGAGTTACTTTTGCAGTTTCACCACGGAATGGTCCTGATACCATCTCAACGACATCTCCCTCAGCTATCTTTGCTACAGCACTAGCTGGTACTAGGAAATGTTCGATTTGTGAAATTGGTATATCTCCTTCAAGCATGTTTCTTGCATATGATATTGTTTTTATTATATCTCTAATCCGGTTTTCATCATATCCTTCTACAAATATGTATCCTCTAAGTTCTGGTGTTACAAGTATACTTGGAACTTTTAGTTTTGATCTAAGAATACGGTTGTTTAGTAGATCAGCTGCTTTTTGTTCCTTTCCAACCTGTGTTTTTATTGTAAAAATCTTTGATTGTTCTTCTAATTCTTCAAAATTTTCTTCGTTCATAGAAATTACTCTCACTTTATGGCCCAAGACCGAATTGCTCAGCTATCCATGGTGCTATTTGTGTTGCAAGGAACCATACTAGAAAACCAAGTCCACCTACTAAAATAATGCCAAGCCCTGTGATTTTTGAGGTTTTATTGTATTCTTCATCAGTTGGTTTACGAGCCATTTTTAAAACTCTACCGTATCTGCCTTTACCGATTCTTTTTTGTTTTGCTTCTATTTTATTTTGTAGATCCCATGCTTTCTCCATGAAGGCTCTATCATCTTTTTCATATGTTTTTTTGCTTTTCTTTTTAAATAGTTTCACAGGTTGACACCTCTAAAAACGTTTAATGGTCAAATAAATAGTTATATTTAAAGGATTTGCTTAATATATAAAAAAAGGTGAAAAGAAAAGTGTGGTATAATATTTTTGTTTAATTTATGCAACAAAATCTATACCATATTCTTTGTTTTCAAATGATTTTTGAGTAGGACCAAGTATTTGTTTTGATTTAACACCAGTTATTACAAGCATTGCTCTAATGTTTCTCTTCAGACTCTGATCTACTGTTGTACCCCATATGATCCTAGCGTTTGGATCAACACGGCTATATATTTCTTCAACGACTCTCTCTGCTTCAGATATTGTCATATCTTCTCCACCAGTAACATTAACTAGTGCTCCTGTTGCCTCTGATATATCTACTTCTAAAAGTGGTGAATTGAGTGCTTCTACAACAGCATTTACCGCTTTGTTTTCTCCTTCAGCTTCTCCAAGTCCAATCATTGCAACACCGCCTCTGCGCATAACTGTTTTAAGATCTGCAAAATCAAGGTTTACAAGACCAGGCATTGTAATCATCTCAGTAATACCTTTAATTGATCTCATAAGTACTTCATCAGCTACTTTAAAAGCAGCATTTAATGATAAATTAGGAACAATATCAAGAAGTTTATCATTTGGAATAACAATTACTGTGTCACAGACATCTCTTAGTTTTTTAAGACCTTGTTCAGCGTTTTCCATACGTATAAGGCCTTCAACGCTAAATGGAAGAGTGACAACTCCTATTGTAAGTGCGCCTGTTTCTTTAGCAATTTGACAAACAACAGGTGCACTACCAGTACCAGTTCCACCACCAAGTCCACATGTAACAAATACCATATCAGCATGTCCAACTGCTTGTCTTATGTCTTGTTCACTTTCACGTGCGGCTTCCTCCCCTATTTGTGGAAGTGATCCAGCTCCAAGACCACGGGTGAGATGACGACCTATTAAAACCTTATTTGGTGATTCAGCAAGAAGAAGATGTTGTGCATCAGTATTAACTGCAACAAGCTCTGCTCCTGATATTTGAGCAGCAATACATCTACTAATCGTATTTGTACCAGCACCCCCACATCCAATTACTTTTATATTAGTTGTTAATCCTGCAAGTACTTCTCTTAATTCTCTCTCCGTTGAATTTCTAGTTAAAGAATCATCCATGGAACTTGAACTTTGTTGGGTTACTTTCTCTTGTTGTTCAACTTTCTTTGAATTCTTATTTTTCTTTGATTTCTTTGATTTTTTATTTTTTTTATTCTTTTCTTCTGCAACCACATCTTCAATTATCTTTTTCATATAATTTCACCTACACCCTCACAACAATAAATCCCCAATTTAGTGTGATTAATATATATTTCTCAATATTGTAAAGAAAAAACAATTATTAAATATTTCCTAAATAATTTAGATTATTTCAAGTGAAAAATCAATATTTTTTATACTATGTGTTAGATATCCAAGTGATATCCTATCTGCAAATCCAGCATATTCTAAAATATTCTCCGGTGTAATTCCTCCCGATATTTCTATAATAATGTTTGGATTTATTTCTTTAACCTTTTTTGTTGTAATCTCAGCGTTTTTTGAATCAAAGTTATCAAGCATTATTACATCAACATTCATATCAGCAACTATGATTGCATCCTTTGAATTTTCAACTTCTATTTCTATTGTTTTACCCAAATTTTTTTTATTGATTTTATCAACTGCTTTTTCAATTGATCCTATGCTTTTTATATGATTATCCTTGATCATTACTGCATCATAAAGACCCATCCTATGTGAAATTCCACCGCCAATCTCCACTGCTTTTTTCTCATATTTTCTAAAACCCGGTGTTGTTTTTCTAGTTGCAGCAATTTCAATTTTTGGATTTATTTGAGTGCATTTATCAACTATTTTTTTGGTTTCTGTTGCAATAGCACTCATTCTACCTATCATATTTAATGCCAATCTTTCTCCTTTAAGTATTGATATTATTGGTCCATTTATCTCAAAGATATTCTCATTTTTTTCTATGAATTCACCATTATCATAGTAATTAGTAGTTCTTCCACCCAGCTTCTGAAAAATAAATTCAATTTCTTTTACACCTGCAAGGATACATTCTTCATTATTTTTTATTATTCCTTTCCCATTTTCATCTGAGAATAAGTTCTCTGAAGTTATATCTCCAATTTCTGCAAAGTCTTCTTTAAAGTAAAATTCTATTTCTTTCATTTTTAGCAAGATTTTTTATATAATATTTAGGTATAAGGGTTTTGGTAAGACACTTATGAATCTTGGAATAATTGGCTGTGGGGCTATTGGTACAGACGTAGCTTTTGCTGCAGATAAAATGCCTGAAATTGATAGGATATATCTTTTTGACATTGATAATGATGCAATGAAAGAACTTTGTTCAAATCTTGATAAATCAGAATGTAAACCATTAAAAGATTTTTTAGGAGAAGTTGATGTAGTATTTGAGGCTGCCTCACAGCAAGCTGTTAATGATTATGCTGAGAGCATTTTAAAAAAAGGTAAAGATCTTGTTCTAATGAGTGTCGGTAGTCTGTTTGATGATTCTTTCAGAAAAAAACTTGAAAGTATTGCAAAAGACAATGGATGTAAAATTTATCTTCCATCTGGTGCAGTATGTGGAATTGATGGGATACTTAGTGGTAGTGTTGATCTAATTGATGAAGTAACTCTAGTAACAACTAAACCTCCGAATTCTCTTGGAAAACATATTGATAAAAGAGTTGTATTATTTGAGGGTAATGCTAGAGAAGCTGTTAAAAAGTATCCGAAAAATATTAATGTTGCAGCGAGTCTAAGTCTTGCAGGAATAGGTTTTGATGATACAAAGGTTAGAATTGTTGCTGATCCTGTTGCGACTCGAAATAGCCATAAGATTCTTGCTCATGGGAAATTTGGTAGATTAAGAGCTGAGGTGGAAAACATGCCAAATCCAAAAAATCCTAGGACAAGTTATTTAGCTTCACTTTCTGCAATTGCTACTTTAAAAAGAATTGTTAACCCAATACAAATAGGAGCATGATTTAAGGTTTATTAATTAATTTGTAAAGGTGTAAAGATAAAACATAGTTTTATATAATAGAAATTTTGGGAATGAGTTATGAAGTTTGAAATAAAAGATAGAGATGCTGCAGGGCGTATCTGCAGACTTGATACAAAACATGGAAGTGTTACAACTCCAAATCTCATGCCTGTTATAAATCCTAATAAAATGATTATTAAACCAAAAGAAATGAAGAATCTTTTTGGAACAGAAATCATCATCACTAATTCTTATATCATAAATAAGGATGAAAAACTAAAAACAAATGCTCTAAAAAAAGGCGTGCATCGTCTTGTTGATTTTGATGGACCTATTATGACTGATTCTGGTACATTTCAGTCATATGTTTATGGTGATGTAAATCTTGATCCAATTGATATTGTAAAATTTCAGAGAGATATTGGTAGTGATATTGGTACAATTCTTGATATTTTTGGAACACCAGATCAAACAAAAATTCAAGCTGAAAAAGGTATGAAAGAGACGATTAAAAGAGCAAAGGATAGTGTTAAAATTAAGGGCGATATGGCTCTTTCTTGTACTGTCCAAGGATCAATTTATCCTGATCTAAGAACAACTTGTGCTAAAAAACTTAGTAAAATTGATTCTGATTTTTTCCCACTTGGAGGTGTTGTCCCACTTATGGAAAAACAGATGTATAGTGATCTAGTAAGAGTTATTATTTCATCTAAGATGGGGCTTGATCCAAGTAAGCCTGTTCATCTTTTTGGATGCGGTCATCCTCTTGTGTTTCCTCTTGCTGTTGCTCTTGGATGTGATTTTTTTGATTCATCAGCATATATTAAATATGCAAAAGATGGCCGTATGATTTTTTATTGGGGTACTGAGAAAATTGATGATTTATCTGATCTTCCTTGTAGTTGCCCGGTTTGTTCAAATTATTCTGCTTCTGAACTTAAAAAACTAGATAAAAAAACTCGTACATTATTAATTGCAAAACATAATCTTTATGTTAGTTTTGAGGAAATAAAAAAAATTAGAAATGCTATTTCAAATGGCAATCTTTGGGAGCTAGTTGAAAGGAGAGCTCATTGTAACCCATATCTTTTAGAAGCAATGAAAGTTCTTAGAGATAAGGATTCTAAGATATGGCTTGAAAAATTTGAACCAGTTAGTAAGAATAAAGCTGTTTTTTATACAGGTTCAAATACTATTCATCGTCCCCTTATATATAGAACCCATAATAGACTAATCAAAAGATATAATTCTGATTCAAGATATTTTGTCGTTTTCCCTGAGGTGAACCGTCCTTTTTCAAGATATTATTCAAATGAATTAAAAAAAATTGTTTCAAAAAACAATAATGTGACCTGTGTTGTTGATTCTTCTATTGGTCCTGTACCATTTGAGCTTGATGAAATGTATCCTTTTGCTCAATCTGTTTTTCCAAAAATTATTGACAAATCAACTGAGCAAAAAATTTCTGAAATATATGATGTTTTTACAAAGGGTAAAAAGATAATTCCATGGATAGATGATAAAACACTTGAAGAAATTGAACCTAGTGTTGAAAAAGAAATTGATTTTGATATTATTAGGATTTCATCTGTATGTGACATGCAATTTGGGGAAAAAATTGGAGAAAAACTAACCTCTGGTGATATTCGAGTTGTGAAATCTAAAAAAACTGATAAAATCAGAAATGTGTATCGGGATGGTAAACATATTCTTTCTATGCGTGCTGAGGATGGTTTTTTTACACTTAAAATTGAAGGCGGAAAAATTCTACATAGAATTACGAAAAAACCAAAGCTAAGAGTTATCGTTGAAGATGATGCTGTACCATTCATTAAAGATGGCAAGAGTGTTTTTTCAAAGTTTGTAAAAGACTGTGATCCTGATATTAGGCCCTATGATGAATGTTTGATTGTTGATGAATCTGATAATCTTCTTGCTGTGGGTAGATGTATTCTAAATAGAGATGAAATGCTATTTTTTGAATATGGAATGGCAGTGAAAAATAGAGGAAAAATTAATTAAATCCTAATCTTTTTAAAAAGAATTATCATAAGTTTATAGGCTATGAGTAGATATGGAAGTGGTTTTAGAGAACCACCATGGGTATATGGTTCTTCTGAAACAATGAAATGGGTTGATGCATCTAACCCTAATAAAAAAGATAAATCAAAAGATAAAAAAAGATCTCATGAAAAATTTTTAACAGATCTAAAAATAAAATTTGATTTTAATGTGGATCATAAAATTGTAAAATCTTCGTGTATGTTATGCAGGATGATTGGTTTAAATAAAATTGAGGAAGATTTTGATATTTTTGCAGCAGCAGAGTTGATTTTAAGAGGTCTTGCAAAATCTAAATTTAAAAATTTATCAAAAATAATTGTTGATGGAGAAAAAATTTATGATCATCCTGAGGTGAAAAAAGATCTTCGTAAGACTATCGATAATATCGATGATTTTAAGGATTCAATAAGTAGTTCCAAAATCGTTGAAATAGATGCAATTCTTGATGAAGTTGAGACCTGTGTTGCAAAAATTAAGATAAAAAAAATTCACAAAGAAAAGGAGCATTCTATTAATATTTTTATTAAAGGAAGTATAAAGGAATCTCAATATCATACGTTTGTCAATTATATTAATGGTAAAATGGATTTGAAAGAGGAAAAATAAATATTGTTCGTCAGATATCGATTTTTAAATAAACAATTTTAAAAGGAGTTAGTTATTTTTCTGCTAAAAAAACCCCTTATTATGGGAGGAAAAATTTTATGACAGATAAAGAGAGAAAATCCATGGTTTCAGGTTTTTATAAGCTTCCGGTAAAGAAAAGAATAGAATTTGTTAAAAAATTTGCAGATTTAACAGATGAAGAAGAAAAAATATTTAGCTCATCTCTTGAGATAGATACCGCTGATCGTATGATTGAAAACGTTCTTGGTACATTTGAAATCCCTCTTGGTCTTGCTGTAAATTTTCAAATTAATGGAAATGATTTTTTAATTCCTATGGCAACAGAGGAATCTAGTGTTGTTGCAGCGGCAAGTAATGCTGCAAAAATTGCTCGTATAAAAGGTGGTTTTAAAGCTAGTGTATCTAAGCCTCTTATGATAGGTCAAATTCAACTTCTTAATGTAAAAGATGTAACAGATGCATCTAAAAGTATTCTTGATCATAAAGATGATCTTCTTCGAGTTGCAAATGAGCAGGATAAAATACTTGTTAATCTTGGTGGTGGAGCAAAGGATCTAGAAGTAAGAATACTTGATAGTCCAATGGGTAAGATGATTGTCACACATATCATAGTAGATGTAAGGGATGCAATGGGTGCTAATGCAGTTAACACCATGTGTGAATCTCTTGCACCGATGATTGAAGAGCTTACGGGTGGCAAGGTTCGTCTTAAGATCCTATCTAACCTAGCGGATAAAAGAATAGCAAAAGCTACAGCTGTTTTTGATAAAGAAAAAATGGGTGGTGAAAAAGTTGTTGATGCATTTCTTGAATCCTATACTCTTGCATCTATTGATCCATATCGAGCTGCAACGCATAATAAGGGCATTATGAATGGTATAGATGCACTGATTATTGCTACTGGTAATGATTTTAGAGCAATTGAATCAGGAGCTCATGCTTTTGCAACAAGAGATGGAAGATATACTAGTCTTACAAAGTATCATAAAAACAAGGATGGAGATCTTGTTGGTGAAATAATGATTCCTGTTGCTGTTGGAATTGTTGGAGGTGCAGCTAATATTCATCCTAAAGCAAAGCTTTGTAGGAAAATACTAGGGATTGAGAATGCTTCTGATCTAGCAAAAATCGTTGCAAGTCTTGGTCTTGCACAAAACTTTGCAGCTGTCTTTGCACTATCTACAGTTGGTATTCAAAAAGGTCATATGAGCCTTCATGCAAAAAACATAGCTGTTATGGCAGGTGCCACAAAAGATGAGATTGATATAGTTGCAGATAGACTTGTAAAAGAAGAAAAGGTAAAACTTGATAGAGCTAAAGAAATAATTGATGAGATCAGATGATTCTTTCAGATAGATCTTCTGGCTCTCTTTCACAGTAGTAACATTTAATTCTTGGTGGGTCACGGCTTATTATTTTGAATCTACTTTCTATTGGCTCATTTTTTGAGTTTGATATACATGTTGGATTGGAACATTTAATGATTCCTACCATCTCATCAGGGATTTTTACTCTATATTTCTTTTTTACACTGTAATCACTTATAATATTGATTGTTGCTTTAGGGGCAATTAATGCAATTTTGTTTACCTCATTTGGATGAAGCTCACGGTTTTCAACCTTTACGATATCTTTTTTTCCCATTTTACTTTTAACATTCATCGCAACACTTACAACCGATGATGATTTTTTTGGAATCCCAAGTATATGAAGTACATTAACTGCGTTTCCTTCTGATATATGATCTATTACAGTTCCATTTTTAATTCTTGGTATTTTTAATTCTTTCTTTTTGAATCTTGGTACTTTTGGTTTTTTCATAGTTTCACCCCACTTACAAGAGAGAGAAGTGCCATTCTAACCGGTACTCCATTAAATGCCTGCTCAAAATATCTAGCATGATTTGTTTTATCAACTTCAGGATGAATCTCTGTTACCCTTGGGAGTGGATGCATTATTGTCAGTTTTTTCTTGGCGTTTTTTAAAAGTTCATTGTTGATTTGATATGATCCAACTACTTTGTTATATTCTTCAGCATCTGGAAATCTTTCTTTTTGTATTCTTGTAACATAGAGTACATCTGCTTTTTTAATTGTTTTATCAAGATTTGATGTTTGTACTGGTTCTACTCCTAGATCTTTGCATTCGCTTATTACTTCTTTTGGCATTTTCAAATTTTTTGGTGAAACAAAAGTTAGATCTGTTCCAAATAATGATAATGCATAAGCTAATGAATGTACTGTTCTACCATATTTTAAATCTCCAACTAGCACTATGTTGTTGTTTTCTATTTTATTCTTTTCTATAAGAATTGTAAATAAATCTAGTAGACATTGAGTGGGATGTCTTCCAGCTCCATCACCAGCATTTAGAACAGGTGATTCTGCAAATTCAGCAGCAAGTCTTGCAGCTCCTTCTTGTGGATGTCTTATTACTATTAAATCACTATATGCATCTGCCATTTTTATTGTATCAGCAAGGCTTTCACCTTTCTTTTGTGATGTCCCACTTGGATCTGAAAATCCAATTATTCTTCCGCTAAGACGGTTCATTGCACTTTCAAAGCTGAGGCGTGTTCTAGTACTTGGTTCAAAAAACAGGCTTGATAGTACTTTTCCTTTCATTATTTCTGTTGTTTTTTCTCCTTTTGCATATGGTAACATTTTTTTTGCATAGGATAGGATCTGATTTATATCTTTTTTTGAAAAATCCTTTATTGAAATTATGTCTTTTCCTTTGAAATTCATTACAATCAAAAAAAATGAGATATAAACCGAGCTTAATAAACTTTTTAGTTAAATCAATTTAAACAATTGTTAAAGAAAGATTAATTTACAATAGATGTTTAATTACTTGGATAAAAGTTATTAAATAACAATAGTTGATACCTTTTATGACTATATTTGTATAATAAAATATATATAGTTAGTTAAATAAGTTAATAATGTTCACATTAAATAAAACGGAGTAACTATTATGTCTTCTGATAAAAAATCCAAGAAAAAAAACATTGAAGAATTAGAAGAAGTCCTTGATAATCCTTCTTATGATGACATTAAATCTAAGGATAAAAAACATCTCATTGATTTAAAAAATAGGTTAAGAAGAGATAAAGAGAGGAAAAATATTGCATATAGAAAAGTAGAATCCATAAATGATTATGAAAAATCTGATGAAGATCCATTAAAACCAAAAGTTGTGATCCATCAATCCGAAAGAAAAAAACCAAAAATATCTGAATTAAAAGAATTCACAGAGATCGAAGAGGAAACTGTTGAAGAAGTTATAGTTGAAGAGGGAGAAGAAAAGGTACCTGAATTTATTAATATTAACCCGAAGAAAACTGTTAATAAAAATCTTGAGGAAAACTCTGAAAATATATCTGAATGGGAACCATTTGAAGATGAAGAATCAGAAGAAATTAAATCAGAATTTGAAGAGGCTACCGACGAAGAAATAATCGAGGAAACTGAAGAAGTTAAAGAAAAAAAAGATATTGTTGAATCAAAGAAAACTAGTACTGATTTAGTAGAGGTTGATGAACCAAAAAAGGAAATTCCAAAAGATCATGAACCTGAAGAAATAATAGAAGAAAAAATTGATAACAGTTATAAAATTGAGGTTTTTCAAAATATTAAATGTATTGATGATGAAATTGCTATTATTCTTTTTAACAGCGGTTTTTGTTCTATTGATGATTTAAGACTTACAAATGTTGAGGAGTTATGTAAAATTGAAGATATCAATAAGAAAATTGCTCGTGATATAATAAATGAAATAAAGGAAATTGATGAATCTTCTCGTCTTAAACCAGTTATTGATAAAGAAACCGAAGGTAAAGACTTAACAGAAGAAGAAACAGAGAAAGAACAAGATGAAATTGATGATTCTGAAAAAATAAAATCTTTTGAAAATATGAAAAGTATTGATGATAAAACAGCTATTTTGCTTTATGATAATTTTATTAGATCTGAGGAAGATCTTAAAGATATTTCTTATCATGATTTAAAAAAGATTAAAGGTCTGAAAAGAAAAGATGCAAAAAACATTATTAAAGAATTAGAAGAAAAAATCAAAGAAGCAGCAGAACTTAAACCAATAAATGTTGGTGATTCAGCTGAGGGTGAAATATCTGAAGATCAAATTAAAGATGAAATAGATGAAAAAGAAGAAGATAAACAGGTTCCAAAACCTGTTGAGCTTGAATCATCTGAAGAACATTGGGAACCAGTATCTGATGATAAAATTGAAGGATCAGATGAATGGGAGAATATTGATGATGAGAACTGGGATGATGTTTCTTTTGATAAAGAAGGATTTAGACTTGATTCTGAAACTGAGAAAAAAATTGATGTTTTTAGTGATATGAATAGTATCGATAAAGACACAGCGATTCTACTATATGATAATGGTTATGATTCAATTGATTCTCTTACACTTGCAAGTTATAAAGATCTGAAGAATATTAAAGGGATCAATAGAAAAACTGCAAAAAACATTATTAAAGAAATTGAAGAAATGAGACAAAATGGTTCATTACTTCCTGATGAAGAATTTGATTTGAAACCACATGAAGAAAGTTTTGTTGATGAAGACACAATGGATGAGGATTCAATTGATATCGATGAGAAAATAATTGGTTATGATGAAAAAGAACCAAAGAAAGATATTTTTGAAGAGGACATGAAAGAAATTGAAGAGGAAATATCCCTTGAAGATTCTCTTGATAGACCTTTTGAAAAGATTAAATCTATTGATGATAAAACCTCTGAACTACTGATAAAAAATGGAATTAGTAGTATAGGGGATTTAATGGATAAAAATATTAAAGATCTGACTAAAATCCGTGGTATCAGAAAAAAACTAGCTAGAAAGATAAAAAATGAGGTCAACAAACTTGAAGAAGAGTCATATAAATCTGAAAAAAAGGCAGCTGGTGTTAAGCCTTTAATTGATCAGGAATCTGAAGAGGAGGAATGGGCTGAATTTGATGAAGAAGAAGAGGTTATAAGTTCTGTTCCAACTGTTGAAGAAAAAATAGGTTACAAACATAAGAAATATACTTTATTTGAAAAAGAAATAACAGTTAAAGGTGGTAGTAAAAGAAAAATACGTTTCTTTAGTAAAGAAAAACCAGATGATGGAAAGCCTATTGATATACCAGATGGATACATTGTTAAGGTTAACAAGAGAACTGGTGTGCCTTATCTTAAGAAGAAAAAATAAAAAAATTTATCAAAATTTTTTTTAGGTAAAATTTTTGTACTATACTCCTTTTTGTATTAAATCTATGTCCTGGAATGGCCCCTTAAACAAAATTGATGAATTCAGATGGGAGATACCATCTAGCTATAAAGGTTCTAAAAATAACCTCGATATGAAAACATCAGGATTAATATATGCTGATAAAACCATGATTCCATCTATTAGATCTGATGATGCACCAGAGCAAATTGCGAATGTGACAATGCTTCCAGGAATTGTTGGAAACGCAATGGCTATGCCTGATATACATTGGGGTTATGGTTTTCCAATAGGTGGAGTTGCTGCTACTGATTCTGAAGATGGTGTTATAACACCTGGTGGCATCGGTTTTGATATCAACTGCGGCGTCCGTCTTCTAAGAACAAATCTTTCTGTTGATGATCTTAGACGTGATGGTAATCTTGAAAAAATTGTTGATAAGATGTTTAATAATGTTCCTAGCGGTCTTGGCAGTAAAGCTAAGATTAAACTTTCTCATCAGGAGCTTGAGGATGTGTTAAAACGTGGTGCAAAAAGCCCTGTTGATAATGGTTATGGATGGGATAAGGATACAAAGTTTCTTGAGGAGAATGGTTGCCTTGATTTTGCTGATACAAGTTTTGTTTCTGATAGGGCTAAAAAACGTGGTCTATCTCAGGTTGGTAGTCTTGGTGCTGGGAATCATTTTCTTGAAATACAACGTGTCGCAGAGATATATGATTCTGATGCGGCAAAAACTTATGGTATCAACCAGATTGGTCAGATTTGTGTTATGATTCATACTGGTAGCCGTGGTTTTGGTCATCAGGTTTGTACTGATCATCTACGTGTTCTTGAAAAAGCTGTTAAGAAATATAATATATCTGTTCCTGATCGTCAGCTAGCTTGTGCACCTGTGAATTCTAGGGAGGGAAAAGAATATATTAAAGCGATGGGTTGTGCCGCTAATTTTGCATGGGCTAATCGTCAGCTTATTGTTCATTGGGTTCGTGAATCTTTTGAAAAAATTCTTGATAGTTCTGCTGAGGATATGGACATGCAGATTATTTATGATGTATGTCATAATATCGCAAAACTTGAAGAACATGAAATTGATGGCAAAAAACGTAAAGTATGGGTTCATCGTAAGGGTGCTACTCGGGCATTTGGACCAGGGAAAACAGAGATTCCTTTAAAATATAGAGATATTGGTCAACCAGTGATTATACCTGGTGATATGGGAACTGAGAGTTATCTTTTACGTGGTACAAAAGATTCATCTGAGACTTTTTGCAGTACATGTCATGGAGCAGGACGTGTTATGTCGCGTCATAAGGCCTGTAAGAAATGGCGTGGTGAACAAATTGTAAAGGATTTAAAAAATCGTGGTATATATGTTCATCCAGCTAGTTTTAAGGTAGCAGCAGAGGAAGCACCTGGTGCATATAAGGATATAAAGAATGTCGTTGATATTACCGATGGTGCAGGTATTTCAAAGAAAGTTGTAAAACTTTTACCTTTAGGAGTTGTGAAGGGTTAAAGAAAATTAATTTTTTGTACAATTAATTTTAAATGCTAGTAAATCTATTTGGGTAATGCTTTAGAGGATGGTGATGCCTGATTGCAAAATGATGTAGAAATAGTTGATTTTGAAGAAGTAGATCTAACAAATGCAATTGTTATAGCTGGTTTTCCATCAATTGGTCTTGTTAGTACGATTACTGCAAATTATCTAATAGATGCCCTTGATCTGCATCAGATTGGATGTGTTTGTTGTTCACAGTTTCCAGCTCTTTCAGTAGTTCATACTGGCGAACCTTTATCACCTGTTAGAATTTATGCTGGGAAACAGGCTAATGGTGAAAAAATTGTAGTATTTGTTTCTGAGTTTAAACCAAAACCAAATCTTATCAATGATATCTCACATGCTATTATGAACTGGAGTGTAAATAAGAAATGTAAACTACTTATTTCTCCTGAGGGCATGGTTGTTGAAGGTAAAGGTGGAGGAGAGGATAGTAGTATTGAAGCTTATGCTATTGGTTCAACTTCGGAATCCCGTAAGATGCTTATTGATAAAAATATCGCTCAGTTTAAAAATGGTATTATTGCTGGTGTATCTGGTGTTCTTCTTAATCATGGTAAGCAGAATAGTTTTGGTGTGATTAGTATTCTTGCTGAGGCTCATCCTAATTATCCTGATGCAAAAGCAGCAGCAGCTGCGATTAATGTTATGGCACTTATAATGGGAATTGAAATCAATGTTACTCCTCTTTATGAGGAATCTGAGCGTATTGAAAAGCAGCTTCAGAAGTTCCATAAGCAGGCAAAACCTATGGTTTCTGCGGGTAATGCGCCACAGCCTAATATGTATGGTTAAAAAATAATTTTTTTTTTATTTTTTTCTTTTTTTTTTGTTATCGCATAGTTTTAATAATAAGTATTTATTTTGATTTTTTCCTGATATGTCTAAAATTCCTCGTGATCATCCAAGATATCATTCGCTTAAAACCCGTGAGAAAATCTCTGATGCTATGAAAGAGGGTCTTGTTCATAGCACCGGTCTTATTGCTCATGGGCGTGGTGAAGCATTTGATTATCTTTTTGGTGAAAAGACTAATAATTTTGCAGATATCTCTGAAAAAGTTGCTGCTTGTGTTCTTTTACTTGCAGATGATCCTGTTATTTCTGTTAATGGTAATGTTGTTTCTTTATCATCTAAGGATTGTGTTATATTATCTGAGACTATTCCTGCTAAAATTGAGGTTAATCTTTTTCATAGAACAGATGAAAGAATCAGGCTTTTAACTGATAGATTGAAATCTGATGGATCTAAAAAAGTATATGGGCTCTCTGGTGATGCAAAGATTACGGGTCTCTCTCATGATAGGGGCATCTGTGATAAGGATGGTATTTTTTCTTCTGATTTAGTATTGGTTCCTCTTGAGGATGGTGACCGATGTAAGGCTTTAAAGGACATGGGTAAAAAAGTAATTACTATTGATCTTAATCCATTGTCTCGTACTGCAAAAACCGCGGATATAACGATTGTTGATAATATTATCCGTGCTATTCCAAATATAATTAAATGGGCTAAAGATTTAAAAGAAAAAGATGGGGAATATCTAAGGGAAATCATAGATAGTTATGATAACGAAAAAAATCTTAAAGAGTCCCTTGATTTCATTTCAAAAAGACTAAATTCATTGGATTAATATAGGTTGATTTATTATGAAGAACTATAGGACACATTATTCAAAAGATGTCAAAGAAAGTGATCATGGCAAAAAAATATCAGTTGCCGGCTGGGTTGAAGATATTAGAAACATTGGTTCCATTGCGTTTATCATAATTCGTGATAGAAAGGGAACATTGCAGGTTACTGCTCTTAAAAAAGAGCATCCTGAGATTTTTAAGAAAATAACAGATATTCCTCGTGAGTCAGTGATATCTGTTATGGGGCTATGTCAGAAGAGTCCTAAAGCTCGTAATGGTTATGAGGTTCTCCCTGAAGAGTTTGAGATTTTATCTGAATCTGCTACACCTCTTCCTCTTGGTGTTGTTGATAAAATTGAAAGCGATCTTGATACGCGTCTTGATAATCGTTTTATTGATCTTCGTAAACAAGATATTCAGGCGATTTTTAAAATACGTAGTGAAATTATTGATTCTATTCATGAATATATGAGATCAAAGGATTTCTTAGAGATTCATACTTCAAATATTAATGCTAGTAGTAGTGAAGGTGGAACAGAGGTTTTTAACTTCAAATATTTTGAAAAAGATGTGTTTCTTGCTCAATCCCCTCAGCTTTATAAACAGATGATGATGGCTACAGGTTTTGACGGTGTATATGAGATTGCCTGGTATTTTAGAGCTGAAGAGCATAACACAAGACGTCATCTAAATGAGAGTACCGCAGTTGATGTTGAAATGGCTTTTATCAACAGTGAAGAAGAAGTTATGAGGATTCTTGAGGGACTTGTATATTCTATGTGGAAACGTGGTGCATCATGTAAAGATGAATTAAAAGTCCTTGGTAAAGAAATAAATGTTCCAAAACTTCCCTTTCCTCGTCTTAAATATGATGATGTTATTAAGAAACTAAATAGTAATGGTTCTGAGATTTCTTGGGGTGAAGATCTTGGCTCTGAAGATGAAAAACTTCTTGGTGACATAATGAAAAAAGATGGTTTTGATTTTTATTTTATAACAAAATATCCAATAGAGGCTAAACCATTTTATACGATGCCTGAAGGTGAAAAACTAAGCCGGGGTTTTGATCTTGAATGTAAAGGAGTTGAACTAGCATCTGGTAGCCAGCGTATACATAACGTTGATCTTCTTAAAGAGAGGATTAAGAAATGTGGTATGAACCCTGATGATTTTGAATCATATCTTAAGGGTTTTAGATATGGTATGCCACCTCATGGTGGTTTTGGTTTTGGAATAGAGCGTTTTATAATGGAACTACTTGATATTAAAAATATTCGTGAATGCATTCTATTCCCTCGTGATAGAAACAGGATTACGCCATAAAAAAAATAAAAAAAAAATTAGGTTACACCTGGATCAATATAATCTTCGTCTGTTTCATCTTCTCCATTATCTTCGTATATCCCTAGTTCTTTTAATCTTTCTTCTTCAGTAATTTCTTCAGGGCATTCCTGTTCTTTTTTCTTCGACATCTTTTTTTTTCTTGGTGGCATAATTTTATCATTTCTCCAAAATTTAAAGTTTATTGAGGGCGTAGAGGAGAATACCTTATTTTGCCCTCGGGTTTAATGTTAAATACAATATACCGCCGCCTCAAATAGGCATGATGGATAGTTAATAATTTTAAAATATTATTTTTTGTCTTTCTTTTTCTTTTTATCTTTTGGAGCCATATTTCACCTCACATAGAGTTTTTTTTTATACATATTGTACTTACGATTTTAATTTAAATAGGATGCTATCAGATTCCATTGATTTTTAATAAAAAAACATTAAAAACCTGTAAAAATTATAAAAAATTACCAGAATATAAAATTTCTATCTATAAAGAATTTTAAGGTATTTCAAGAGGTGATATAAATTCGCTATCTGCTTCTAAAACAGTAATAATTTCTTCATCTTTTAGACCAATTGGTAAAAGCTGAGATCTTATTATTTCTTTTAACTCTTTATAAGATGGTGCAACCATAAAAATTGCTAGTCTTTTATTTCCAGATATTTGATATACTCTCATAACATTTTTTACTTTTTTAATTTTTTCAGTTATTTTATCTAAATCTGATGATGTATTTGGATTGCCAAGTATTATTGCAAAGAAATTTAATCCTAATGCTGTTTTATCAATTAATGCAGTATAACCCTGGATTATCCCAATTTTTTCCATTGCTTTAATTCTATCTCTAATTGTTGTTTCAGATCTTTTCAGTTCAGTAGATATTTCCTTATAGGTCATTCTTGCATCTTTCTGAAGAAGGAAAATTATTTTTTTATTTATATTATCAAGTTTCACAAAATTTGAAATAATTTAATGATTTATAAAATATTTACTAAAAATTAAATTTAAAATTATTTTTTTTGATGAGTGTTTAGATATAAAATCTTTTAAAATATAAGAAAATAAATTTTCTGAATGTTAAACATGACATAACACCCTTTTTACTTTTAACATTCAAAAATCTAATTTTTAATTTGTCATAAGCCATTTACCATTACCCAAAGGTGTGCAATTATAACCAATTTTACTAAACTCAATGATCTCTTGCTCAGAGGAAACTATTTTACTGTCATGTTCAACGACTTGTTTAAAACGAATTAACTCCTCTTCTATGATTTCTTTAACTAATTCTTTGACTTGCTCAACATCTAAAATTCTTTTGTCAATATCCTGTATCTTTTTCTGAATGCCTTTGATTTCTCTAAGGTTATAATGTCGTTTCTTCCCATTAATAGGATTAAGATACTTCTGGCGATCAGCATAAATTCGCCTAAGAGTATCTACACGACGGTTCCAATAGACAGCATCAACATCACTTATTTTATGACATGTTAGAAAGTTAATGATTTTATCCTCTACTCCATGATTTGTAAGTTGTGTTATGAAAAATTTACGCAGACAATGAACACGTATTCTTCCATACTTAGCATCTCCATTAATAAGACCTATTTTACTTGCTGCCTTTCTTATAGTTTCATTAAAATTCTGCTGAGTAATTGGAACCATACCTTTCCCTCGTTTTTTACTACGTGCCAAAAACAGAGGACTAGCATCACTCAATGTTTCTCCTCGTTTCTCACGAAAACGCAGATACTGCTTAAGCATTTCAACACCATCAGAACCAAGAAAAGTAACACGTTCACCGATGACATCACGATCCTTTTTAGGGACAAAACGAATAGCAAGAGGTACTTTTTCAAGATCTAACTCTCTACGAATATCACTAATTTTCAGTTCAACAGCATCAGATACACGCATCCCAGTCTGAGCGATAAAGAGAATGCGGATTTTTTCTTCAAGACTTACGACATCAAGCATCTTTTTAAGTTCTTCAATAGTAGGAACAAGATCTTTATTCTGGGAAATACTTGCATTCCTATAGTTCCGTAGGTTTATCATACCTGATCTACCAATTATGGTTGTAAAAAAACTACGAATTGCTCCATCAATTGAATTAATAGTCTTTGGAGCATATCCTCTTTTTTCAAGATGCTGTCGAAAATCTAACAACATATCTCGTGTTTTATTCCTACTAAGAGGGTCATCACTATGTATCTCATGATCTCTATCAATAATCAACATGTGTGGGTTTTTTCCACACCAATTACAAAATCTACGAAGAGCAGACAAATATACATTACGAGATGACTGTCCAATGTTTTTCAACCAAGTCTGAACTTCAACGTATTCTTCCAGCTGCTTATTAGAAAAAGTTTTATATCCTATATCTTTTATTTTGCTTCTCGGGGTTGATACCACTATTATCAGCCTCCAGACCCCTTGAATGTTAGCGCATTCTTGGGGTCATTTTATATTAAAATTTATTAGTATTTTGACCTTATTATAAATACATGAATATAATGTATTTTCTCCTTATAAAACCATCGATTAGATGGCCGAAAGTGTTAATTTTGTATGTATAAAATATTACGTTTTTTACCACATTATTTTGTTCGGTTTTTTCCGAATGTTTTATTAGGATTTATATACTATATAAAACAAATTATTAACTAAACTAGGAGATAATAATGACCAAAAAACTCACAGTATTTGGGATTTTAATATTAACTATCACAGTTAGTTTTACTGGATGTTTAGAAGATAATGAAAATGACAATTCAGAAATTCAATTAAAAGAAGAAGTCATTGTAACAACTGATAAAACTGAATATGAAACAGGACAGTCAGTTGTTATTACGCTTACTAATAATCTAAACCATACTATATTTTATATCTCAGGGTTTCAATATTGTTCAGAAGTAAAACCTTTTAAAGTATACATTTTATCTGAAAATACTTGGGATGAGGTTACTGTAAGTAGTTGGGACTGCGATGCAGCGGATGGTTCTGGAGATCCTATTTATAAACCATTAAATTCAACAGAGTCTGTTAGTATTGTTTGGGATCAAAAACAATGGATTGATCCTACGGGTCTTGAACAAGTCAATAATGGTAGATACAAAATTTCATTGAGTTACACCTTTTCTACTAAAACACGTAATTATCAAGAAGTGTTTTCAAATGAATTTACAGTAGGACCTACAAAGGAAGTAATTATTACTACAGATAAAACAGAATATCTTCCAACAGAGAATGTTAATTTTACGATACTTAATAATCTAAACGAGAGCATATATCTTATTGAATGTAAACCATTGCATAAACAAGATTACATACATATACCATTTATTGAGAAAAGAAATGATGATGTCTGGCAAAATGTTCAATATCAACCCGTATGTGAAAAGAGAAAATTAATTGAAATAACCCCCAAATCAGAAGAAAAATTTAATCTATCTTATAATTTAGAATCTCCTGGCACATATCGTTTAAATTTTTTTGTTAGACTTGATTGTGAGGATTCGATAGAAAGATATGGTTGGGACCTTGAAAAAAATCATGGTGAAAGCATATGTGCAGAAACCATTAATTTTTATTCAAATGAATTTACTGTTAATGGTTTTGAAAACATTTTGTTGGAGACGGATAAAGAGCAATATATTACTGGAGAAAATGTAAGTATTACAGTTTCCAATAACATGGAGGATAACATTGGTGTAAAAGATATATTTCATGGGATTGAAATCTTAAAGAATGGTAATTGGACGAATCTATGGGACTATACAGGACATAATTGTAGTTGTGATGTTACTTGTTTTTGGGGATCATATCCTGTATTAGAATCTATGACAAATATGACAGTTATTTGGAATCAAAAAATGTGGGATTATTGTGATGTTAATGCCTCGTTTCTAAATTTAGGTAACTCCACTTTTATTTTTACTCCAGAAGGAAGGTATAGAATATTTGCAACAGTTGGATATCAGGATTTTACGGATGAAATTTATTCAAATGAATTTACAATAAACTAAATAATTCTAAACAAATATCATGTTTAACATTCATAAAATAAATTTTTTTTATTTTCTTTGTTCAAGTGGGAATCTAGCGATTTTCTCGTTTGCCCCGCAATGTGGACATGTGAAATATTTCTTGGTCTTTGGTGATCCGTTTTTTGCGATCATATAGTTGTTATCTTTTTCACAGCGTACATATGTTCCTTTATCTACTTCTGTCACCCAGTCTTTTTCACAGTTTCTACAAAAAAGTCTAACTGGATATGTTTCTTCTTCTTCGAGTTTTCTTCTTCTTCGTCTAATATTAATACACCTCATGCTTTTTTTAATAGAAAAAACAACTTATTTTTTTCTTGGTAATTGTATTGTTATTTATATTTCTTATCAACATGTTTTATTTATATATTTTGTGGGTGTTTTTTTATACAAGTTTATAAAGAAAATATATATTTTAGATATTTGTGAGATTGGGATGCAGATTAAAAGAGTTATTTCTTTGATTCCATTTTTTGTTTTTTCAATTATTATGATTTCTTATTTTTATAATGGTTTTATTAATCCAATTGAAACTGATTATTGGATTGTTAGATTTGGAATTCCAATAATCTTTTTTGAGTTATGTAGTCTTTTTTGTATTATTTTTCTTCTAAGTATTACTGGTGAAGGAAAATCTTTTAATTGGCCTATTTTTCTTTTAACTTTTTTAATGCCTGTCTCTTTTTGTTTTATTATATCAATTTTTTATAATCTATTGTTTTTTTTGTATTTTTTGTTATCAATTTTTCTCAAGTATATTGGTTTTAGAAAAAGTAAGGATCTAAATGATTTCCCAGTTCTAACAATTAATAGTTTATCCTGGTTGTTTTCAATGATGATTGCTGCATTTTTTGGAACCATTGTTTCAAATGCATATAAATCTCAAAATGATTTAATTATTAATAATATAGTTAGTAATATTCCTGCATCTGTTGAAAATACTATTACTGGTGGTTTTATTGTGTTATTTGGTATTTCTTATTTTACTTTTCAGATAGTTTTTACATTAATTTATGAGATTTTTTTTAATAAAAAATAATTTTTTTTGGAGATAGTTTTTTAAATAATTATTATATTTTTCTTTGAGGAGTTTTGGATGGGAATTAAAAAAAATTTAGATGTTTTATTAATTATTTTTTGTTTAATTTCGATATCTTGTTTTTTAGTTGCAATAAATATGCCATGTATGAATGAGACTCATATATCTGGTGATATGTATATGGAGTCAACGAATTTTTTACCCTATCTGTTTTTATTTTTGTCTATTTTTTTTGCTATAATTTCAATAATTTATGGTGTAAAATTTTCTCAACAAAAATCAAAGGATAAAACAAATGTTAAATTAAAAAGTAAATATCATATTATTACAATCGGCTTAATCTCTGGTTTTCTTCTAGTTGTATTTGGAATTATTTTAATATACCTTGGAATTGGTTATATGGGAGGATATGGTAAAGAATTGATCTATGGTTTAATAATGCTACCTATTGGTTTTATTTTTTTAATTTGTTTTTCAATGTTTATTGCTAATAATCATTATAGGATAAAAAGAAAAAATATGATATTAATATCAACAATTTTTTCAATAATTGCGATATTATTTGTTTTTTTGTTATCTGTTAACTTATTTAGTTATAAACTAGTTCCACCTAATTCTACTCCAACAATATATTGTATTAACGGTTCATCAAATGAAACTGAAAATATGATCAGCTGGATTGTAACTGACATAAATAGTGATCAACCTATCTCTAAAAATGATTTACATTTTAGACTTGAAAATTCTAGTACAAACTATGATCAAGATAGTATTAACATAACATTTCATGATAATGACAATAATAATGTTGTTAACATAGGTGATATTTTTGATGTATACGCACCTGAAGATGGTGAATATCGTTTAATAATTATAAATGAACTAACTGATTCTATTTCTTTTGTAAGTAGAGAAATTTTATGGTAATAAATTTGTTTTATTATTTTTTGAAAAATTTAAAATTAAATACTGAAAATATTACAATTAAAATTATCAATATCGAAGTCACATAAAAAAAATATTCATTATCTTTAATTCGACCACCTGCAAATAATATGTATGTACCCCCTCCTGCTTGCAATATTGAAAAAAATAATGGTATGAAAACATAAAAAATCGTGATATAAATAAATATTAGTATTCCAAAATAAATAACCGAATTTCTTATTTTCATATCTTTAAGAAAAAATAAAATACTCTGGCTTATATTTTTCTATATTAAAAAATATAATTATTATTTGGTTTTTCCCAAACGTTTTCTGACATTTTATATATTCATAAGATAAATAAAGATGTTTGATGACTTATGAAAATTTGTAAAAAAATAATTATGCTTGGAATAAGTTTGATGCTGGTATTAATAATTTTTACTGGTTGCATTACACAAGAAAATAATAAACAAATAATTGAAATCCAAGATCCGGTTTTTTCATTGAAAGGATTTGTTTTTGACTCGTTTTTTATCCCGTTTACAGATTATCCTAATACAAACGATTCCATGATGAGTTTTGATTTAATTATTGATAATCCAAATAATGATTCAGTTGAAATTCAAGTTTTAATCTGTCATATTATGGATTATTCAGGTAATACATTGTTAAGTTTTAAACCTGAAATATGTCAATTTATGAATTATTATAATGCCCTAACCACCACTTCTTTCACTCTTGATAATAATCAAAATGTTACTCTTCATCATTATAAAGTAATTGATAAAAATTCAACAAGTACTGCTACATTGGATTATCTAAAAAATCCTTCAAATAATCTTCGAATTTCAGGTTTATATATGCTAAATGGAGAACTACAATGGTTTGAATCAAATTTATGTGAAATAAATATAACAATCTAAAAAAAAATATTTTCTCTTTTAAATTTTTTTTTATCTAATCAATATTTTACATTTTGACATTTTCCCCCAGCAACTATTTATATAATCAATGTAAAAAGCATTAATGGAACGGTGGTAAATATGATAAAAAAATATTTGATGATAATTCTTGGTATTTTTTTAATAATTATGCTTACATCCACAAGCTCTGCTTCATTTTTATTCTCAAATAAAGAGATATACAGAAATTTTCAGGCACCTTCAAGATTTAAAATAATTTTGGAAGAATTATCTAAGGTTACTATTTTTAAAAATAATAACGATGCATTGGTAGTAAGTAATGATAATGATGACTATGAGGATTGTGATGAGGGCGATGAAGATTATGATGATGATATAGAGCCAGATGATCCTGAAGAAGATGTTCTTCTTCCAAAGATATGGAATTTAGAGGGGGAGAAAACACCAGACGATGGTGATGAAGAAGTTGTAGAAGAAGAGGCCTTAGAAGAAAATCCAACTATAGATTTAAATGGTGAAGAAGGAAGAACTCTAAACGAGGTAGAAACTGTTATTGAAAACGGAGTTGAAGAGGTTATAAACGAAATAATAGTAGAAGAAGACGGTGAAGAAGGGGAAACTATTGATAGAGTAATTGAAATCGTTAAAGATAATAATCAAAAAATAGGTGATATGCTTCAAAAAGTTATTGAGCATTCTTATGCCCCAGGTACAACAGCAGGTGGAACATCAGAAAATATTGTTCGAAATAGCATAATAACAAATAATGATTAAGAATAAATTAGGGATAAGATTTGAAATCGATTTTAACTTTAAAATAAATACTTTTTCTTCTTTTGAATAAGTTTCATATTTGATTATATAAGTATAAATAATACCAAATTAATCCAGCATGTTGAAATCTTCAAATATGATATTATGATATGTAACTCCCATTTTATGAAAATCTCTTGATAGATTGTAAATCATAGCTGGGGGTCCGCACATAAGTATCTTAATATTTTTGAGTTGCATTTTATTTTTTTTGATGATTTTTTCGACTTCATTAATATTTAATCTTCCATTTTTATTTGAAAACCATGCAATATATTCAAAATTCTTGTTTTTCTTCATTTCAGATTTTAATTCTTTATCATGAAATGCAGTTGATTTATTTTTAGTCGCCCATATTAGTATTATTTTCCTTTTAGATGGATATTTTGATTCATGTTTTGCTAATGAAAGAAATGGAGTAATTCCAATTCCACCTGCAATCCAAAGCATATCTTTTTTATGTTTTAGATAATTTTTTCCAAATGTTCCATATGGGCCCATTATTATTGCTTTGTCTCCGCTTATTAATCTTGGAATTTTTTTGGATGTGAAATCACCGCTTTTTTTAACTGATATTCTCATGTGTTTTTGACATGGATCACTTGATATTGAAAATGGAAAGAGTTCTTTATATCCTTCAAAAAAGGGAAAACGAATAAAGATATATTGTCCTGGTTGATAATCAAAGCCTTTAGGTTTTTTAAAAGTCAGTTCTGTTACATCTTCAAAATTATCTATTTTTTCAATTATTACTTTATATTTTGGCCCAATTAATGTGTAAAACAAAAGCATATACATCCAAGATACAAGACCAAGAGACCATAGATAAATAACCCAGAATCTTAAAGCTGGATAACTACTTATATCTGAACCAGAAAAAATTGCATGTAATCCTGCAAATATCAGAACTATTCCAAAAATCTTATGACTATTATGCCACAAGTGATAACTTAATTTTATTGCAACTGTTAATGAAAGTAGTACTAAAAATATATAAACAGAAATCACTCCGATTGATATCTCAAAAGGACCAATTGGTAAAACATATGTCAAAACAATGTCTAAATTTTGATAATTTGAAATCATTAAAAAAATTGGATGTAAGATTATAAAAAATAATGATATACGGCCGATGACCTTATGGACTCTATACATCCGGTCTAAACCCTTGAATATTTTATCAAATAATTTTAGTCTTGTTGATAAAAAGAAATTAATTGAAAGGCTTGAAATTGCCATAAAAGCGTTAAACTTTGCTAGAGCAATTATTGGGTTTTTAATTGAATCTGGATTATAAGATAGCCATACAATAATTGGGGAAATTAAAAGCAATAATATTGTTAAGGTGCCGATACTAAAAATTTGTTGACGTTTGATTCCATCAAATAGTTCAACTGGGAAAAAACCAGAAAGCCATCCTTTTTTAAGGATTTTATTACCTGTTTCTTTTCTGGATTTTAAAAAGGACATTATATAACGGGAATTAATGATGATTTAAATGTATATCGTTATGAATTGTGTTTATATTTTTGAAAAAAGTATAAAATGCAGATGACGAGATTTGAACTTTCCTTAGGACTCTTTTTTATATATTTTATAATTTACTTTCTATTCATTAAAATAATTATTTTGTATATACAAACCAAAAAGATTAAAAATTATTTAATGTTTTGGGAATGTATGTCTATTTTTGAAAAGTGGGCGTGGATTAAAAGAAATTGGAGCTATATTATTGAAGAAGCATCAAAGTTAGATTTAGTTTTTGTTGGTGGAACTGTTCTTAATCTAATTATCTTTTATGAGTACAGAGCATCAGAAGATATAGATCTTTATGACCCATTTTCTAAACCAATAGGATCTAATCATGAAAAAGAGTGTTTAATACAGTTAGCAAAAATTCTTAGAAATAAAGGATTTGAAATTAAATTTCCAAACAAAAGAGAATTATTAATTGGTCCAAATATAAAAATTGATGTATTCAACGATGGAACTCCATTTAAAAAAATTAAAAAAATACAACATGAACAGATAGAAGTTCGAACATTTGATATAAAAACAACAATAGAGATGAAAACAAATGCATTATTATGTAGGTCAATATATGACCCGCGAGATCTTGTTGATTTATTTGTCTTAACAAAGGAATCTAATAATGATTTGTCTTTTCCAACACGCGAATGTGATGTAATAAATAGTAAATATTCAGAGCGGCTTAATGACATTGTGTCAACAAGAAAAGAAGATCTATATTATTTTCAAACCATGCAGCAAGTTAATAATCTACCATTTGATGAATTTGAAAAATTTAAGAGGGAGTCTTATGAGTGGTTATCAGGATTTTGTTAGTATTTTTGGAAGTGGGAAATTTATATATTCAAATGAAATTTTAAAGAGATATCCATTTCAAAAAGCCTTAACATCATTATATATAATTCCAACATTTTTTAGAGGAATTTATTACATTCCGACTAATCGTGAAAGAAAAGGGCATTTCATAGAGAATAAACAAGAGTTTTTTTCTTCTTTATTTAACAAACATTATGGTAGAAATAGATGGTATTGGGGTTTAAGTTCAGCTGCTCGTTATTATGGGATTGAATGGAGCGCTACAAAAATATTAGAAATAGTTACCACTCAAAAATCAAAAACAATTAATGTTTCAGAAAAAATTATTTCATTGAAAAATAAAAAATCCTATCGATCAATAACGCTTGCAAAATTCTATAATTCACTTGATGTTAATATTATTTTTATCCATAAAGGGCGAAAAGAATCACTTTCATCGATAAAAATAGATGACGCTATGGGTCCAATCTGTAATATACAACAACTCAAAAAAGATATTGAAAAATTTACATCAAAAATAAGGTATTCTGAACTTAAAAAAATATACATAAGGATTAATAACTCTCTTAAAAATCATAACTAAATCTTTATTATTAATATAAATGATGCAGGGGACGAGATTTGAACTCGCGGACCTCTACAGGACAAGGCCCTCAACCTTGCGCCGTTGGCCAGGCTTGGCTACCCCTGCAAAAAAAATATATCTAATATGTTTTTAGGTCTTTTTTGGAGTGTTGACAATACAGCATTTATTATTTATTTTTTTTGTAATAAAAATTTTTTTTTATTTTTTTATCTTGTTTAGATCCATTCCATATATTTTGCTTAGTTCATCATGTAGTTTTCTTAGTCTTTCTGCATATCCATGGTTTCCATCTCTTTTTGCTCTTTTTATTTCATAGTCTATTTTTTTTATCTTATTATGATCTATTAGATTGTCTGCGTGACATACTATTTTTTCTTCTAGTGTTTCTGGCATGTAGTCTTTTTCTGGAAGTCCTAGTTTTTTTGTTTCGTTTTTTGGGATTCCTGCTCCTATATGTGTTTCTATTATTCTTATGATTTCTTTTGGAAGTTTTAGTTTTTCTGCGATTTTTACTCCTTCTATTGCATGTCTGATTCCATGTGTTTTTGATCTTCCAATATCATGTAATAATGCTCCTGCCTCAACGAGCTCTAGGTCTGCATTTGTTTTTTTTGCGATTTTCAATGCGACATCTCTTACTGATATGCAGTGTTTTATAACTGCTTTATTGCATCCGGCTTTTTTTAGTAAGTTTATGCATTCTTCTGGTGTTGGAATCTGTGTTTTTTTCATTTATCGTGCACCTACAATTTTCCCTTTGTTTGATGGGTGTATCTGTATTTCTGCATCATATTTTTTGTCTATCCATTTTTGTTTTGTAATTCTATCTAATATAATTGCTAGTGCTGCTACTTCTGAATGTGGTTGGTTTCCAACTGAAATATTGTAGTCTGCTTTTTCATATACTATTGGTGGTACTTTTTCAGCACCAATTATTATGAGTAGGTCATCTTTTTTGTCTTTTATTTCTTCTATTGCTTCATCTATTTTCATCCCGTACATTGTTAGGTGTATCTTTATTCCCTTGTGTTCTCTTATTGCTTTTTTCCAGTTTATACCTGTTTTTATTTTGAATTTTCCTCCGAATTTTTGTCTTATTTTTTCTAGGTTTTGTTCTATTTTTTCGTCTTTTGTATCAATTAGTATTTCATCTGCTAGAAAAGCTCGTGCGACAAGTGCACAGTGTGTTGTTATTCTTTTATCTCTAAAAGGTCTATGACCTATTCTTAAAATGGTTATCATGATAATTTTTTCATTTAATAAATAAATTGTAAAAAAAGGTTGTGGGTTATTTTATTGTTTCTTTTTATTTTTCTCAATGAGAGTGTCTACTGTTTTTTCCACATCTGTTTTTGGTTTTTTTGCTTTTGTTATATGTAGTTCATCTATTTTTTTTTCAATTGTGTTTATATCACGCCAGTGTCTTTGTTCGTTGTCAATTTCATCTTCTATGTATCCTTCTTTTTCTTCTGTTTTTTTATCTTTATTTACAAATGTCTTTGGTTTGGTATTAGTGTTTAATGTTTCATCATATTCAGCGAGATTATCACTCTGATTCTGAATGTTTTCCTCTGGTTCTTCTTCTGTGTATATATGTGTTGTTTCTATGTCTTCATCTTCTATTATCTCAACTGTCTGTGGTTCATTTTTTTCTTGTTTTTTTGATCGTTTGAAAATGTTCCATTTACCCATATAACTGATATTCCCCCAAATGTCCTTATATTTTATCTGTTAACAGGGTTTATGTTGATAAATGTTTTCTATATAAAATTTTTTAAATAAAAAAAAAAGGAGAAAAAGAAAAAATTTATTGTTTTTTCTTAAGAATTATTAATGCTACAATTATTGCTCCTACAACAAAAAATGCTGCAGTGGGCACACCATATTCCATGATAATGTTTTGTTCTGTTGTTCCTGCTTTTAATTGATCTGTGCTTTCTTCAGTGTTTCCCAGGATATGAACATCTCCATCTCCATCAGATTTGACCAAGTTTTCTGGTATATCTGTTTCTTCTGGGTTTGGTGCAATTATCAATGGTTCTTCATCTTCTCTTGGTGGTAGAATATCTGCTCTCTCCCCTATTTCTGCGTTTTGATCTAAATCTATTGTATCTGTTCTAATAATTGGTTCTTCTTTGTTTTCTTCTGCGGATGCTGCCGCAATCATCAAAATATTTAGGCTTACTATCATTATTATCATTATGCTTAGTTTTTTTGTTTTCATAGTTTTTTTTCCTCAATTGACGGTTATGTTCATCAAAATTTATATATGCTTAGAAAATGTATGTTAAAAACCTTACAAAACCGTATATAATTAATATATACAACTGATAAAGAGATAGTATTAATGGTGTTGTTATGCCTAAGGTTACTTTAGATGTTGAATCATTTAAGGCTCTAGCTAGTGAGACTCGTCTTGATATTCTTAAGACTCTTGATGGTAAGAATATGAATCTTACTGAGATTACAAAAAAGACAAATCTTAGCAAGATGACTCTTCATGAACATCTAAATAAGTTACATACAGCTGGTTTTGTTAAAAGAATTGAGAGATCAGGTCATAAATGGGTTTATTATAAGCTTACTTTTAAGGGTTATAGTCTGCTTCATCCAGAGAGTAGTCGTATTGTAGTATTATTTAGTATGACATTTGTATCTCTTGTGTTTGGCATTGTTTCTCTTGTTAGTTTTCTTGGTAGTAAAAAAGATTTTATTCAGGATTCACCTGGTGTTTTAACTGCTCCTTCTAAATCTGTTGGTAGTTCTAGTGAACCTGTTTTTTTATATTTAACAGTTATTTTTATGCTTGTTTTTTTGCTTCTAATCACTATTTCTTTTTGGAGATATGATAAGAATCGTGAGCAAAAACTCTAAAAAATTTTTAAACAATTGTTAAGGAGAGGTTTATAAACAAAAATTTGTTATATTATTACTATCTGGGGGTAATAATATATGAGAAAAATAATTCCATTTATAGTTATATTATTTTTTTTATTATCATTTAACCAGATTATAACATCCATTGATAATGATGGTGGCGTTATTTATTCTGCTGATAATGTAACCGGTTTAATTGATCCTAAGGCAGATATTGATACTTTTACCTTTACCGCTAGTAAAGGTCAAACAATTATCGTAAGAGCTAGTAGAGAAACTGGAGATATTAACCCTGAGATAAGCCTTTATTCACCAAATGGTTCAAAAGAAGCATCAGCTGCTGCCTCAGATATTCGTAATTACGGAACTACTAGCATATCAGACCATGTTATTCAAAACACAGGAGATTACCAACTTGCTATTAGGGATTCAGGATCAAACGAAATAGGAAATTACAGTTTATCCTTGATAATTATCCAAGATGCTACTACATCCAGCACAGATTCAGATGGTGGACAAATTTCGACAGACCAAACTGCAACTGGTGAAATCAATTTCATGCCTGATATGGATGCTTTTATATTTTCCGCTTCTTCCGGTCAAAGTTTTACTATTACAATTAGTAGAGAATCAGGAGGTGTTAATCCAGCAATATATCTCTATTCACCAAATGGTTCAAAAGAAGCATCAGCTGCTGCCTCAGATATTCGTAATTACGGAACTACTAGCATATCAGACCATGTTATTCAAAACACAGGACAATACGAGCTAATTGTCATGGATAGTGGAGCAAATGATATTGGTGAATATAGTTTTAGCTATATGTTATTTGGTTCAGGTTCCCCTCAGGATTCATCAGATACTTTTCAAGATGACAATATTGATGATAAAGATGATGATAATGACGGATATACTGATTATATTGAGGAACTTTTAGGAACTAAGCCAGATGATAAAAATTCTAAACCAGATGATAATGATCTTGATGGTTTTCCTGATCTAATTGATGACGATGATGATAATGACGGATATACTGATTCAGAGGAAAACGATGCAGGTACAGATCCTTTTGATAAATCAGATTACCCTGTTGATGTTGAAAAAAGGGATTCAGATAATGATGGTTCAAATGATAATGTTGATGATGACGATGATGATGATGGATTTACTGATGTTCAGGAGTTTTTAGAGGGCACAGATCCTCTTGATTCCAATGATTTCCCGAGTAATGTTGAAAAACTAGATAGTGATTTTGATGGTATTTCAGATTCTTTAGATACTGATGACGATGATGATGGGATGCCTGATCATTGGGAATTATTCTATGGTTTCAATCCATTAAGTAGTACTGATGCAACCTATGATGCTGATGTTGATTCTTATTCAAATCTAAAAGAGTTTAATGGTGGTTCAAACCCTCGTGATAAAGATGATTATCCAGATAAGGGTCTTTCTTCACTTGACATTTTACTCATTGTTTTATCATTAATTGGTGGAGCTTTTACTATTTATAGGATTTCTCTTTTGTTTACAAAAAATCCTGTTTTAGTTTATAAAAAGAAAATTGAGAAGACAACTACTCTTAAAGAACTAAAAACTCTTTGGCTGAAAGATGTTAAACCCCAGATTGAAAAAAAGAATTTTAAGGAAAAACAAGCAAAAAAGATAAAGCAATATGTATTAGATCAGAAAAGACTATTAACAGACAAACAAAAAAAGAAATCTTCTAATAAGGATATTAACTAATAATTGGATATGATATTATAACCTTTTTAATGTTAACATAGGAATAGTTAAAAAAATGATATTAAAAATTGATGATAATAATATTTATGATGAAAAGAAAACATCAGATTATTATAATGAGGTTTGGTCAGAAAAGAAAAATAGTGATATAAAAAAAGATGAAATAGAAATACCAGGTGGTTTTCATTGGGGTCTTTTTGAAAAAGGCATAAAAACAATGCATGAAGCCATGGTTAATATGAATGACTATGTTGGAAAAATGCTTGATCTAGACCAGGATGGACAAAAAAAAATATTAGATGCAGGATGTGGTATGGGTACTACGTCATTACATCTTGCAAGGAAATATCCAAATGTTACATTTACTGGTATGAGCCTTGGTCAAAATGAGGTGTTACTAGCTAAAAAATATTCAAAAAAATTAGGTTTAAAAAATGTTAATTTTTTAAAAGGAAATTATCTAGAAACAGGTTTTCCTGATAATTATTTTGATAGTGTTTTTGCTTTAGAGTCGTTATCATATGCTAATAATAAAAAAGAATTTGTTGATGAAATGTACAGGATTTTAAAACCTGGTGGAAAACTTTTAGTAATTGATGGTTTTAGAAAATATATTCCTACTAATGTTTTCTTGTACAGGCTTTATAGTTTTCATGGTAAAAAAAGAGGTGGATCTGACCTGTTTATAAAAAAGGATTTTGAATCTCAATTAAAATTAAAAGGCTTTCAAAATATTTTTTCAAAAGATTTATCTAAAAATATTTCTATGAGTTTCATAGTCTGTTTTTTTGATAGTGCACCTATGATCTTGAAATCAATAATTAAGTTGAGGAAAAAAGATAAGTTTGGAGAAAAACAGGGGGAATCATATGATCCCGGCTGGGTTTTCATGGATTTTTTCTTCGGGCTTTTAAAAATCAGTACATATAATTCAATAATTGCAGAAAAACAAGGTGAAATAAAATAAGAAATTCTTTGGGCATAATATTAAAATTTTATAGGGATCATTGTCTAATGGTTATGATCTTGAGTTTTCGAGAAAAAAGATTAATAATTGCCTAGTAATTTTTGCACTATTTTATATATAAATGGATGGTTTTCAAGAAATTGTATTAATAGGTTGAGAAACACGTTGTTTTTTGAAATTATAATGTTCATTGTAATACAATCACTTTCTAATTCATAAATATCTCTTGCTTTTACTCGAATTGTATAATTATCTGCATAAGTCCATCTATGCGATATTGTTACTAGCTCACCTGATTCATATGGGCCTGTCCATACAAACTTTTTTCCATCACCCCATTCAATATAATATTCAATGTCATCTCCTTCAGGATCTGTTGTAGATAAGTTATACTCATATCTTTTTGAAGCTACCCCCGTATATGGACCTTCAATAGTGGGTATACTGGGGCTGTAATCCTTCCAGTAAGTTACAAATAACATATCGGTTTCTGTATTTTCAGTCCACTTCGCTGTATTTAATTTAGTGAAAAAACTTCCTCGATTATAAGAATCATAAATAGTTTTATACAAACTATATCCATTTGATGGAGTACTTATTCCATCAATCGTAATAATCATATAATACAGATTTCCAGAAATAATATTTATATCTTCGAAATCAAATATCATCTCAGTTCCATTTGTTACCTTTTGCATTGATAATAGATTTTCACCATCAAGAGTTTCTCTTATATTTAATGTTAATTCCATTGTTTGTGGATTTCCAGTTTTTGATACAAAAAATAAAATTTTTGATAAAACATTATGTGTAGGAGTAAAACTTTGAGCAATATAAAACCCCTCGAACAACGTAATAGTTTCTGCACAATTACAACCTGTACATGATCTATTATTTTGATCAATTAAATCAATTGAGTTTTCTTCTGCTTTAAAACCTTGAACAAAACTGAAATTGGATGTGAAAAATAAAAACATAAAAAAAATAATAATTGCTTTTTTCGTATGAAACCTATCCATTTATTTAACCCCCAAATCTTAATAATAAAAAAAATAAATATTTCTAATCTATTAATATTTTGCTTATCAATGATTTAACGGGTTAAATCATCAAGAAAGTTTATTTTAAAAATAAAAAAGATTCGAGACATGACAAAGGAATTTTTATTTTAAATGTAAGAAAAATCTAATAATTATATTCCTGATACTAAATCCTCAGATAATCATAGTAGCAATGATTCTCGGGCTTATGGTCTAGTGGTTATGACGTCGCCTTCACACGGCGGAGGTCTCCGGTTCAAATCCGGATAAGCCCATTTTTTTTTACGAATATTGTCGATTTTAATATAGCAAATTATAAAAGTCTATTAAATTTTTTGTTAATTGGGGAAGATTTGGAAATGAAGAAATTACTATGTATATTTGGAATTATCCTGATTATATTTGCTCAAAATGCTATAGGCATAAATTATAAAATGAATCAGGGAAAAGATGAGATATTAGATACTTTTAGTGAGAAAAAAATAATTCAAAAAGACCCGCCAGCTTGGGCGACAGGTGAATTTAATGGTACATGGGGAATTAGTATAGCTGGGTTGCCTGCTGTAGAATTAGGTTGGGTTGAAGGTTATTTTGATGCGTTTGGCATACTTGGGAGACTTGAAGGTGATTTTGCTGTATCAGAAAATGAGGAACCAACTGCTTATATTAATGGTTTCATAATTGGTTTTTTTATGTTAGGTAGTGTGGGAGATTATGTTAATCCAAGTAATTCAACACTTTTTGTAGGACTTGGTGCTCCTAACGAAAATGGTACTTTTTATTATAATATCCATCTTTTTGTTGGACCTAGTTGGTATATGCAAGGTGATTGGAAGCCAATTTAAAAAAAATGAACTAATATTTATATGGAAAAAACTGTGAACTCAACACGAGAGGGCTCATCTGGATTTGTCATCCAGATTGGATGGTCTCCAATTAGTTTCACTGAAACCCAGTACCAATCCTCCTTTGAAAAAAGCGGGCAGAATATATTTTGAATCTTAACATGAGTCCATTTGTATTCTTCATCATTATCCACTGGTTCAATGAATCTAATTGTTAATGGATTAACTGTCATCCAGGGTGTTGCATGTCTTTGAAATGCTACATAAGGTCTGAAAAGATTATTATCAACTAAAAATAACCCTGATTTTTCTGCTTTATACCAGCAGTATATATCTATATCTTTTATTATTGTAAATTTTGATATATCCTCTGGTATTTCATCTGGTGAGTTTTGTATCCAATTTGAGCATTTCCAGTATTCTTCAGATTTTGGTTTATTTTCAGGTTTTGCTAGAAGCATAGCTTTCATATCACGATGATCTCCGTTTCCCCCGCCTCCTTCACCTGGTTGTCCATGTGTTGGATCTACATCTCTAAGATAGTATGTTATGGTTTTAATTTTAAATATATTTGTTTTTTGAATGTTTTTTTCAGATGTTACTAATGTTTGTGATGATAATGTGAGTAATAAAATAAGCAATATTATTGTAATTATTTTATTCTTATTTTTTCTCATAAATATATAATTATATTATGTATTATATAATTATTTTGTATTATTTTATGGTTCCAGCTTATTTTTTATTAGTTCATCTACTAGTACCACTTCACAATCATGATTTCCTATTTCTGTATCGGTTTCCCAGCTAAATGTTGCTGTACCTTTATCAGTGTTTCTTGTTCCATATACGTTTACATAATAACCTGAGATTGATACCTTATCTCCAACCTCTATCTCTGAAAATGTGTTAAAAACTTGTTTGTTATGTGGTATTAAATGAGTATTTGTCACATGACTCATAAAATAGGAATTTGTCTCTGTATCACCTGTTGATTTTACATATACCATCCTATAATATCTTCTTACAATAATATATGGGTAATCCTTTAGGTTATCATAAATATCATCTAGTCCAAAGAATATGTCTATTGGTGAGAATTTTTCAGTAGCATGATGATAAGTATTATCTTTTGAGTATACATGCATATCTAGAATTACCGCGTTATAGCTGAATTTTTTTACTTTATTTATTTTATTTTCCCATCCGTCATCAGTATATATTGTATCACCTTTAAACCAGTAGTCTTTACCAAACTCTGAGACATCTGTAAAAACTTGTTTTGTAAGCCATGGATTATTAAGATCATCCATAGTAAGTGTTTCTGTCCAAGGACATTGCATATAATCCCATGGTGTACCATCTTCCCCCCATGGGAAATCATATTTACCCCAGTCTATTTCTTCTAGTATTCCTTGCCCTTGGTTTTGAATATCTTCTGCTAAAATATTTGAAAAATATAATGCTGCATATAGCATGAATATTATTACAACAGGTATTAAAAGAAGTTTTATCACTGCTTTTATATCTGATTTATCTTTTTTATATTCTTTAAAATCTAGGTCTTCCGGGCTTATTGTTTCTTTAACAATAAATTCGTTTTCTTTTTTGTTTTTTTCATAAATTGTTTTTTGCAGGTGATTTTGTGAAACAAGTCTATATTTACAGTTTTCACACCAGAATGCTTGGTCTCTGTTTTTAAAACCGCATTTAGGGCATTTCTTTACCATGTTCTTTTCGTCTCTAATTTTTTATTATATTTTGTTTTTCTTTTGTTATTATATAAAAGGCTATTGTGTTATTTAGTCAAAAAGTAAAAAAACTGAAAAATATTTAATTATATATATTTATATATGTTTTTAATGATATATTTTATGTTTTTTTCATAATATGTCTTTATCTTAGATTATTTTTTAATAATTCAACTTCAATTTTATCCCATGCATTAATCTGTATATCATTTATAACCCCTCTATTACACATTAATATAATACCGATTTTATTTGTCTGATTCATCTTAATAGTCCCTGCTCCACCAATTATGTTTCCATCATGACCCTGAAAAATCATATCATGCATTTTTTTAGAATAGATTTCCCATCCAAGACCATAATAATGAAACCCATCAGGGCTTTCTGGGTATTGTTTTGAATGCATAAGATCGATTGTTGTTTGATTTAAAATTCTTTTATCCTTCCATACTCCACCATTCATATGAGCTATTAAAAAATGTGATAAATCCTCAACAGAGGTTTTAAGGCCACCTGATGCAGTTGCAGTATCAATTTTTGGATAAGGAATATAGAATCCTAGTAATTTTATAAGATAATTCTTAGCTATATCACTATCTTTAAGATCAATAAAATGAAAACTAGTATTTTTCATATCAAGAACATCAAAAATATTTTCTTTACAATATTCTTCAAATGACTGATTTGTAAATCTCTCAATAATATGTTCTAAAAGAATCGTATTTATATTACTATAACAAGGATGCTCCCCTGGAGCATAATCCCTCCAAATAGATGGACTATACAAACATCCTGACTGGTTTACATATTCTTTTATCCATGGATACGGGTAATCTGGTAGATGAATAATATTATTTGAAAAAGGAAACTGACATAATAATAGATATCTAAGATAACTAATTTTTGCTCTAGCAGATCCATTAAGGCTTGATTGATGGGAAAGTAACATTTTAAATGTAATTGGAGTATCTGGATATCTTGGGTTTCTAACACTAAAATTTAAATATTTATTTATATCATCTTCAAGTTTGAAATATCCTTTCTCATATAGCTGCATTAATGCTGTTGCAGTTATTGTTTTTGATATTGATCCAACAGGATATACAGTATTTTTTGTTGGTTTTTTTAGTTTATATATATCTGAGAACCCATATGATTTATAAACTATTATATCTTGATTTTTAATTATGCATACTGAAAATGAAGGGTAATTCCCTATTTTCATCAATGTTTTAATTTTTAAATCTGAAAAAATCTTATTATCATCTATATTTTTTGTTTTATGATTTGAAAAACCTGTTGTTATTTGAATTGTTGAAAATAATAATATAACAATTATGGTATATGATATAGTTTGTCTGATTTTTTTACTCATCATATGAGCATTTATTTTATTTGATAGTATTTATTATTTATAGCCCATTTTTAACCATCATTTTAGATATAATTCATTTATTTTACAATATACTATAAAGTTTAAATAATAAATAAGACATGTATATATAGAAATTTTTAGATTAAAATAAGGGGGAATAATGAAAAAGATGAAAAAAACAATTTTGTTTTTTGGAACAATTGCGATAGTATTTCTAATGATTTCTTCAGCAACAGCTGTTCCAAATACAAATAGTAACGTTGTTACTAAAAGGCTAGAGAAAAATGATCAGTTGGAACAATTTATTGAAAAAATAACCACAGGTTTTTTAGATGATCTAATAGCATTTATCCAGGCTATAATAGCTCTTGTCCAAGAGGTAATGAGGCTTATTGGAAACATACAAACTATATCAAATCTGATAGAAAAAGTTCTAAGTTGGATTACACGAATACCAGAATTAATTGCAAATATCACTGCATTGATTACTAGCATAATTGATTTTATAAAAAATATATTTGGAAATTAAAGAGGTGAAAAAAAGTTATGAAAAAAACAATTATATGTATCAGCGCAATCCTAATATCATTATTATTTGTATCATCTGCAACAGCAGTACCAGTCCAACAAGGCATTACAGTTAATGAATTACAAGAAAGAGTAAATGTATTAAATGAAAAAATTCAGGATTTATCTGAGAAAACTAGTATAACTCCAAGTCTTGGAATTCTTAGTTTTCTGACAAAGATTTTGAACTTTTTAATTAGTATTCTTGAAATTATTAATAACATCCTTGAAGCAATAATAGGACCAGCATCTACAATTGTTAATCTAATAGATTCTATTATTTCAACAATTGAGGGTATTGTTGAATCCTTGCAAGAAATGATACCAGAATAAAATAAAACAAAATTTCTTTTCTTTTTTTTCCTACTTATTGTTTTATATACTATTCTAAGATACAGTTATTTTGGTGAAGAATTCTATGAGATATGCAATTATTTATTGGTCAAGATATGGCCATAATAAAAAAATCGCTGAGACTCTTAGTACTAAGCTTAATTCTGAGGGTATTAAATCTGAGATTTATGAGACAGATGAAGTAGAGCCCACTCAAATGCCAAATGCTGATCTTTATGTTTTCTCAGCTCCAGCTGAAGCATTCAATGTTCAAAGGAACATGCGGTCTGTCATGAAGAATATTAAAAATATGGATGGTAAAAAATACGCAATTATCAACACACATTGTATGAAAAACAAAGACTGGCTTGGGAAAATGGAGAAAATCCTTTCAAAAAAGAAAAAAATGGAAAAAATTGCATCTGTTGAATTTCATATAGGAAAAGAAGGGCAAAACACAGGTGAAGGTCTTCAAACAGGTTGGGAAGAAAAACTAGATAATTTTGTAAAAGAAATAAAATAAAAAATAAAAGTTTTTTTTTATTGGATGTTTACCTTGTAACTATCATCATTTTTTTTCTTTTCTTTTCTCTTAATTACGACATCAAGAATTCCGTTTTTATATGTGGCCTTTGTTGTCTTTGGTTTTACATCACATGGTAGATCAAGTGTTTTATGATATTTACGTTTTGGACTATCAACATCGATTTCTAGTAGATCCCCTCTAACATTTAGATCTATTTCTTCTTTTTCTACACCTGGTATTTCTAATGTTACTGCGACATCATCGTCTCCTTCTATTATATCTGTTAATGGTTCTCTTTCATCTGATATTGTTGCTTGTCCCCCAGGAGATTGTTTTGTAATATTTCCAAAGTCTTCTATTCTTGGTTTTCCATCAGGTCCAAAGTTTACTTTAAATCCATGTACAAATGGTTTCCCAGGTTGAGCCTGTGAAAACATTTTCATCATTTCCTCGGTCATTCTTTTTATATCATCCATTATTCTTTCATCGTTGAATAGATCTGATATGAAATCATCATCAAATCCAAACATGTCAAATGGGTTTTTTCGTCTTTTTCTTTTATCTCTGTCGTCTTCAAAGTAGTTCATAAATTTTTTTTCGCCTCCCAAATTTTTTTTATGATAACTATTTAATCTATTTTTTTGTATTATTTTGTATAGGTTCTAGTATTTAAATTTTATTCTAAATATTTGTTTTTATTGTGTTTTTTTCCAGATATCATTTACAATATTATATACTTGTTCTGCATCATGTATATCAAGAAAAACTGGATATATTGATCCATAGTAACCATATTGGTTATTCATTTGACCATAGTTCATAGCTGTATTTCCATACATACTTGCCATAAAATAAGGAGTATTTCCAAATATTATTGTTCCAACACCATTTTTTCTAATTTTTTTGTTTATCGATGGTATGTTTTTTATGAATTCAGCCTGAAATATCTTATTATTCTTTTTTTTGATTATTGATATAATTCTTTTATTTGTTATGATATAATATGTTTTTTTCTTACGATTTTTTAATTGTATAAATCTAAAAAATAATAAATATAATCCTACCGCAAGAAAAGGTATCATAAAAATCATTGGAAAAATTACACCGGTTTCCTGGAATAATATATAAGCTGAATTAAAACCAGGTATTGTCATTGCAAGCCATCCTATTGCAAATAGTGTTAAAAAAACATCTATACCAGTTAAATATATTTTTGTTGTTGGTTGCCCCGCCCATCTTATTTCTTCATCTTTTTGTAAATCATCTTTAAAAGTATTATAAATATCATAATACATCCATCTACACATCCCAAATCCAATTGTTTTATTCGATAAAATATAATATATTTTTGGGTTTAATAGTTTATGTTTGAAATTTTTTTATTTGATTTCCTGGTTTAGTTCTTCTATTAGTTTTTTTGCACGTCTACTGAGATGTCTTGGTGTTTTCAAGTGTATTTCAACAAAAAGGTCTCCTCTTCCTCTCCCATGTATCTCTGGCATTCCTTTGTTTCTTATTTTTAATATTTCTCCGTGTTGTATCCCTGATGGTATCTTTAGTGTACCTGTTTCTCCATCTATTGTTTCTATGTCAATTTTTGTTCCAAGAGCTGCATCTGTGAATAGTATTTCTTCTGATGTATATAGATTAGTTCCTCTTCTCTTGAATTTTTTATCTGGTTTTATATGTACTAATATGTAGAGGTCTCCTGTTCCACCAGGTCCTGCTTCTCCTTCTCCTGAGAGTCTTATCCTTGATCCATCATCCACACCTGATGGTATTTTTATTTCTATTGTACGTGTTTTTTGTACAATCCCTTGTCCTCTGCATTCAGGACATGGGTTTTTTATGATTTGACCGGTCCCACCACATCTATTGCAGGCTGATACCTGAGTGAACATTCCAAAAGCAGTACGCCTGGTGTTTTTCATTTGACCTGATCCACCGCATACTGGGCATCTCTCAGGGCTTGATCCTTTTTTTGCACCGGTTCCACCGCATTCTTCACATTTTTCTGTCCGGGGTACTCTTATCTCTTTTTGCATTCCTTTGTATGCATCATTAAGCGTGATTTCTAGTGTGTATTGTAGGTCTGCTCCTCTTTGTGGTCCTCTACGTCGTCCATATCCTGATCTATTTCCAAAGAACTGTTCGAATATATCCTCAAATCCAAAGCCCATGTTTCTAAAGATATCCCCGAAATCTGCTCCTCTGAATATGTCTTCTCTTGAGAATTGTTGGTCTATTCCACTATGACCATATTGATCATATAGTCTTCTTTTTTCATCATCGTTGAGTACTGCATAAGCTTCACTGATTTCTTTGAATTTTTCTTCTGCGTCTTTTGATTTGTTTTTATCTGGATGGTATTTTAATGCTAGTTTTCTATATGCTTTTTTTAGTTCGCTTTTTGATGCATCTTTTTTTACTCCGAGTATGTCGTAGTAGTCTTTTTTTTGGTTCAAAACTTTTTTACCCCGTTATATAATATATTTTTTTTTGTTGTAATAAAAAAACTATTATTTACCTTTTTTTAGTACATAATGTTATACATTATAGCAGATAATATATCTCCAAATATATATGTAAACATATATCCACCTAGTAGTGGTATCATAAAAGGAATCTTTGGTGTAACCCATATCTCATCTATCCCTAGTTTTTCAAACAAATCAAGTTCATCATCTATTTCAAAGTCCTCTGGCATTCTTACAAACTTACGCTCTCCATCAACAATTTTTTCAAGTGGCCATACAAAGGTCTCACGTGCTTTTTTAATTTTCATACGATATCCTACAAACATATATGGAAACTCAAAATTACGATGAATCATGTTTATTATGATTAGGCTAATTGGTATGATTAAAAATAATATCACAGAGTTTGAAAAAACAATCCAAGAACCAGGCATAAAAGACTGACTATAAACTGGTAGACTACCCATATCTGGCTGTAATGGTACAAGTACTGCTATTGCCATAAGAGCTTTTGCATCCGCTCCACCAAAGATGAGCCTGAGCTGGAAGAATAGATACATCAGACCAATCATTATAGGTATAAAAATCAATAGCATAATGTTTTCAAAACCAACTGTCAGATACTGAACAAGTAGGAGAACACCACCTAGACCACCTAGTATAACCCATAGATAGTTTGATGCAGTACGCGTCTTAATATCCGTATAACTTGCATAAGCAAGTATAAGAGTGCCAATAAGAAACCTAAGTGAATCAATAAGTACTATTGTCTCTGCCATCTACCATTCTTCCTTTCATGGGGTAACAAAAAGGACTATTATTAATTTAATGATAAAAAAATATATCTTTATGTAAAATATACTAGTTTTTTAGATTGCTATGAGGGATAGGAAAAAAAGAATAATTAAAAAAATTTTCATATTATTCTTAATAGTAAATCTCTTAATTCTAATGCAATCCATGGTTTGTTCTAAAGAAATCACTGTTTCAAAAAAATATAATAATGATACACCAGGATGGATGAACACAAGTTTTAATAGCATTCAAAAAGCAGTTGATAACGCAGAAGAAAATGATGAAATAATAATTTCTAATGAGACATTTTATGAAAACATACTTGTAAATAAAACACTCACGATCAAAGGAGAAAAAAACAATACAATAATTGATGGCAGAATGTTTGATGATGTAATATGTATCAGCTCAAAAAACACAAATATAAATAATCTGACAATTACAAATAGTAGCAGCTCAAGTAACACCGGTGGCATAAACATTCAGGGAGATAATGTTACAATCAAAGATTGTATAATTAAAAACAATCCTTGGAGTGGGATTAGAACAGGTTATAAGATTAAAAACTCTATGATTAAAAACAACATAATATATGATAATGGATATGGGATTTTTTTCAACTATCAAAATGATAACTCTTACATATATCAAAATCAAATATATGGAAACATTTGGGATGGAATATATGCTGATAAATCAAGTAATCTAACAATCTATAATAATACAATCTATGAAAATGGTGATGATGGGATAGGGATACAAAACAGCCATGATGTTATTGTCTTTGAAAACATATTTGATTCAAACCTCGAAAACGGGATATATATCTACTTTTCAGATGTAAACATACTTGAAAACAACATAAGTAACAATGAAGACTCAGCTGTTTTTTTAAGAAACGCTGATGACAATAATATTAATAAAAACACTATAATACAAAACCAAAAAGGAATAACATTAATACTAGATAGTTCAAACAACCAAATTCATGAAAACACAATAAAAAACAACAATATCGGAATATATGATGAAACAACAAAAAACAATAATTATGATGATAACATTTTTATTTTAAACAATCAGGATGTTGTAACAGGTGAAACTAATGAGGTACCAGGTTTTGAAATAATAATATCGATTTTTAGTATTATCATATGTTTTTACATCATAAGAAAAAATAGATAATGATTAAAATAAAACTAACATTTTGAGTGTTAATAAAAAATGAAAATTGCAACAATAATAGGTACTAGGCCAAATTTTGTAAAATGCGCACCACTTTCAAAAGAAATTAGGAAAAAACATGAAGAAATTCTTATACATACAGGTCAACACTATGATTATGAAATGAATAAGATATTTTTTGATCAACTTGATATACCAAAACCTGACTATCATCTGGAAGTTGGATCAGGAAATCATGGATTTCAAACTGCAGAAATGCTAAAAAAAATTGAAGGAGTTTTATTAAAAACTAAACCAAATTTAGTACTGGTTTTTGGTGATTGTAATAGTACCTTAGCCGGTGCATTAGCATCTTCAAAATTAAAAATTCCACTTGGACATATTGAAGCTGGATTAAGATCCTTTGATAAATCAATGCCTGAGGAAGTAAACAGGGTTTTAACTGATCATTGCTCTGATTTGTTATTTGCTCCAACAAAAAATGCTGTAAAAAATTTAGAAAACGAAGGTTTAACAAAAAATGTCTATAACACAGGAGATGTAATGGTTGATTTATTAAGAAATCATAAAAATATTGCAAAAAAATCAAATATTTTGAATAAATTAAACATTGAAAAAAACCAATATTTTCTCGCAACTATCCATAGAGCAGGAAATACTGATGATAAAAATAATATATCAAAAATAATTGAATCTTTTATTGAAATTAATGATGAAATCATTTTTCCAATACATCCAAGAACGGAAAAAAAATTAAAAAAATATGGTTTATTAAAAGATTTGAGTAAAAATATTAGATTAATAAAACCTGTTGGATATATTGAATTTATAAATTTGATTATGAATTCAAAAAAGGTAATTACAGATTCTGGAGGAGTTCAAAAAGAATCATATATACTTAAAAAACCTTGTATAACCTTGAGAGAGAGAACTGAATGGTGTGAAACAGTATCAAATGGATGGAATGTACTTGTTGGAACAAATAAGAAAAAAATTCTAAAAGCTGTTTATAGTGTTAATTCACCATCAGCATATATAGAGTTATTTGGTAAAGGAAATGCTTGTAAGAAAATAATTAAAAAAATCAGTAATTTTTTAGATTGAAATTATTTCTTATTTATAATTAATAGGATGCTTATGATCATAGAAAATAAAAATAATAAATTTTATAACAATCTATTGAAAGGAAATTTCTATCTAATTTTTGCTCAAATAATATTTTTAATTAGTGGATACGTAATACATATTGCATTAGCTCATTCAGTAAATCCTGTTGAATATGGGCGATTTGGAATCATATTATCTATTCTTATGATTACAAATACAATTCTTGGAAGAGGTGTACCAGAGGCTGCCTCAAAATACATAGCAGAAGGTTATAATTATTCAAATGTAAAAAAAGAGGCTTTGAAAATACAATCTGTTTTATGTTTCATTATTTTTATTGTATTATTGTTAATATCATATCCTCTATCAATACTTTTAAATGATGAAAAAATGCTAATTTATATTATAATTTTATCTTTTATATTACCTCTTAGAGCTTTTCTCAATCTTTTTAAAGGTATTCTTTTTGGCCTTGAAAAATTTAAAAAAGGAGCTAATCTAATTATTTTAAATTCTCTTCCAAGAATAGGTTTTGTTTTTTTATTGATACTTCTTGGTCTAGGTGTTCTTGGTGCAATTTTAGGTTATTTATTTGCATCTTTATTAGCAGTAATAGTTGGAGTATTGTATATTAATATAAAAAGATATGAAGGAAAAAAATTAAATAAAAATATTTTCATTTATTCGTATCCAGTAATATTGTTTTCTGTAATTTTAATGTTAATTTTGAATTTAGATACATTATATGTTAAAGCATTATTTTCAAATTCTCCTATAAGTGGATATTATGTTTCGGCAAAAACAATATCAATAATTCCTTTCTCAATTCTATCTGCATTTTCTATGACAATTTTACCATTAATCTCTAGATCTGATTCAGATGGGAATAAAAATCTTACAAAATTCTATATTAGAGAATCATATAGATATTTATTTTTGGTTTTTTCAATAATTATTTTAATAGTTACTTTAGCTCCTAATTTTATACTTACTTTACTATATCCTCAGAGTTATTCTGAAGCCTCTATCCCCCTAGCAATTCTAATATTTGGAACAATTTTTTTAACTATTTTTTATTTTATCTCATATTCAATTAATGCAATTGAAAAAACTATCATTCCGACAATTATATTATTATTAATTTTCCCGTTATATATAATTTCTAATTACATATTAATACCAATATATGGGATGATTGGTGCCTCAATTTCATTTACAGCAGTATCTTTTATATATATGATAATAGGTTTAATTTTTCAATATAAATATTTTAGGACTATTTTCAAATTTATTAGTACAATAAAAATCATATTTTCATTATCATTTGCATATGTTTGTGGTTATTATATGTTGATTACAGGAATTAATATTTTTTTAATTCTGTTTTTTTCTTTATTAATTTATATTGTGCTATTATTTTTGATCAAAGAACTAACTAATAGAGATATTGAATCAATTATCTTAATCTTTAGAAAAAAGAAATAATTACTACATTTTTTATTTTGATATCTTTATTTCATCTTTCTTTTCTGAAATATAAATAATTTGGTAGCTAAAAGATTTTGGACATACTGGAATTGGTTTATAGGGTAACCAAAAACCAACTGGTATCAAATTACAAATTCTATAGCCCGTATCTTCAAGTAATCTATTAACCCAACGAGGTAAAAAATAATATTTGTGTGATTTATTATAATAATACTTTTTATTTCGAAATAATTCAAATATAAAAACAGGAAATCCAAAGGGATTTGGTGTTGATATGATAAGTCTACCGTCTTTTTTTAAAAGATGATGTAAATCTCTAAGTAAATGATATGGATTCTCAAGATGTTCTATTAATTCACCACATATTATTGTATCAAAATTTCTATTTTTTAACTTTTTTTTAATTAATTTTACATCACCTTGAATTGTTTCATTATAATTAGATATCTTTTGTTTCGAAAATTCTAAATCATAACCTGTAAGATAACAATCAGAAATGTATGAATTTGGTATTGAGGCATAACCAATATCTAATATTTTGTTACCTTTTATTTCATCTGCTATGAGTTTAAGCCGTCTATTCTCATATTCATTAATTTTCATTTAAATTGAAATATAATTAGAGTTTTTTTAATTTTTCAAAATATTCTACCATATATCTTGTTACATCAATTTTTTCTTTGAAAACAAGGTTTTTTCTTTTTTCCCATATTTTTTTTGAATTGGTTTTATTTATTATTTCAACTGACTTATTAAAGGCAAATTCTGGTTTTTTATAGGAAAATACTAATTTATATTTGTCCATCAGTTCAATAAAATTACCCATACTTCCAACTAAACTAGATGATCTTATAGAAGGTGTTCCTAATAATCCTGCTTCTGTTGCCATTGTTGCTCCATCCCCTAAAAAAAGGTCTGCGAAATACAATAAATCATGCATTTCTTCTGGTTTTATTGGGACTCTATATTTTTCAAATTTTTTAGGAATTGGAGATTCAGATGAAATTAATATTCTACCATATTCACTCAATTCTTTGATAATTTTGTTTTTCCATTCAATAGGAAACCCAGCTTGTAAAAAATCATGGCTTGCCTGCCATGATACAAACCTTAAAACAATATATTTTTCATTTTTTTCAATACTTAATTTATCTAATATTTTGGGATTTGGTTTAAAATAATTTGGATGAAGATAAGCAATTTCATGATATCCATTATATCTAACTTGTTTTTTTCCCAAGTTCTTCAAAAAACAATTTGGTGTTAAAATTTTTTTTGCATAGGGATAAGTTATATACCTATCAACAGGAACTGGTTCGCTATCATTAAATATTATTGAAGGAATATTACATATTTTACTTGGAAATGATATAAATGCTCCACCTATATCAGTTACAATATCTGGTTTAAATTTTTTTATTATTTTTGAAATTTTGTACCATCTTTTCATTAACTCATAGAATAATTCATATCTTGAGTTTTTTATTGATGATAATTCTTCATGTTCAATATTATAATAATCTAATAGCTGTGATGCCACATCTTTTTTTCTGCTAGTAACCTTTAAAATATGACCTTTTTTTTTCATTTCATAAATGAAATTTTTATAAAAGTGTACATGTCCTGGATGACTAATATCAACTAATATTTTCATTTATTGAAATTCTCCAGATCAAAAATCCATCCAAATATTAAACTTTGAAAACCAATTATTAGAAATAAAACAACTAATAGTAAGGTTCCAAAAGTAAAACTATCACTTCCTATTGTAATTCGTTTATACAAAATGTAAAGACCTAAAAATAATCCAGATAAAACCATAATAATACCACCTATATAAAACAGTATATATGGATGGAAATTTAATAATGAAAATTTTCTTTTTTTTATATTTTTTGTTGTGATAAGTTTTTTACCTTGCATTTCATCAAATAATAATGCAAACATAATAAACTGAACACCAAGTAATAATAGTAAAGCATCTAGTGTAACTGTTCCAATTGAGTATGATCCAGTAAAAATCCTATAATATAAAATATATAAACCAAGTATGAAGCCTGTAGGTAAAAGTAAAAAACTAAGATAATAAAAAAATAGCAAGGGATGAAAGTTTATTCCACCATATTTTTTATTTATTCTATAGAAAAATAATTTTAATAATAAAACGGATAATTTTGGTGTATAGGATTTTAATTTTATTCCAGATTTCTCAGATCCATATCTTGGTGGCATCACGATATCCATAACACGGAAATTATAAATATTTAATTTTACAAGAATATCATTACAATAACCATATCTTGGATAAATCTTTTCTTTTGTTAAAAATTTTAATACATCTTTTGATGCGGCTGTATAACCATTTTGAGGATCCATAACACCCCAATAACCTGAAGCAATTTTTGTTAGGACCGTAAGAATTGCATTTCCTCGTTGTCTTATCTTTGGCATTTTATCTTTTGATTTTGAAATTAAACGATTACCTTTTGTATAATCAGCTTTTCCATCAACTATTGGATCAATTAATTTAACTAATTGATCTGGATCCATCTGATTATCTCCAGCCATAATAGCTGTAATATCCATATCTAATTCCAATGATTTTTTATAACCAGTAAAAATTGTTGCGCCTACTCCCTTGTTTTTTTTATGTTTTAATAAATGAATTATATTTGGTTTTTTCTTTTTGAGATTAATAAGATTTTTTATTGTATTATCATTGCTTTTATCATCTACAACAATTATTTTATCTACAAAATCAGGAATTGTTTCAATTGTTTTTGAAATCAATTTTTCTTCATTATAAGCTGGAATTACAACGCCTATCTTTTTATCTTTGTATATTTACCATCCTCTCCAAAATTTTTATTATATATGTATACATATTATAATTTGAATAATGTATAATTATTAATAACAATCATTAATATAAATTTATTCAACTTTGTAAATATGCCAATCGACATATTCTTGTTTTTTCATAGGACTTGGAGATTTCATATAAAAATCTTCAATTATGGGATAATATATTGTAAGATCATGAGTTGATAAAATGTAATCTGTTTCTATTTCATTTGATATAATTAATTCATAAAGTTTAGACTGATTATATAAAATAATCTCACTATTTGGTACCCAAAAATACATATCTGAGTACATATAATCCCATGCATTTTTTTCCATCCCTCCACCAGAGAATGATGTAAAGCTATCTTCCATAACTATTCTTACAGCTGGTTCGTTATTCATAAACCATTTAGCTGGTAAATTTATACCATTTTGTTTTGTTCTAGTATCTATTTGATATATTTTATAAATTGAAAAACCAGATAAGAAAATTGATATACAAATTGAAATAATTATTATTTTTTTTATTGGTAATTTATGTTTAATATTAATAAAAATTTTTTCCTTTTGTTTTATTTTGTATATTATAAAAATTATAAAAATTATTTCCATTACTATAAATATACTTCTAATTATATCAATAACTTTTAGGGAAAATAATTTAATTTGTATAAAATATGATATCCAAGATAGATCTATATTATTGACCAATTTATAATTTTCAATTGGGAAAAAAAGAATGAAAAATGATACAAAAAATAAAATTAATCCAATAAAAATATAATTGGAAATAATAGTTTTATATTTATTGTTATAGTAATCTAAACCAATAATTCCCAAAATAAATATAATTATTAAACCTGGTGATACATATCTAGTATAGATATTATGATCACTATTAAATATATGAACAACAGTTATAATAATCAAAAAAAATGTTGAGATTATCGAATATAAAATAAAAACACTCAATTTTTCTTTTATTTTTTTATTTATATCCTTTAATTTAAAAACTAATAATATACTTGAAGAAAAAAATATAAAATATGTCAAAATTGACAGATAATTAATTTCATTAAAAATTATTTTGATAAATCTTAAATAGTTAGCCGTATTAAAAATAATAAAGAATAAAGCATCTATATGGGTAGTTTTATTGTATCCTAAAGTTATTGAATTTGTAATTATAACCATGTATACAATTATCAATGCGAAAGGAGGGAATATTAGCCCATACTTTAAATTATCAATTTTTCTATCTTTTAATAATTTATAAACAAATACAAAAAATATTGCTCCAATCATTGCTATACCGAGAGTTCTTATTAAAACTAGAACCCCTAATGAGAGACTAGTTAAAAATGATAATATTATAAATTTAAAATCAAATCTGTCATAAGAATAAGTTTTTATAATAAAAATGCAAGTAATTAAAAAAAACAAATAAAATGCATTTTCACTCATTATTAGATAATTATGTGCTAAAACAGTTGGAATTACCGCTATTAAGATTGATGTATAAAGTGATAGTTTTTTTCTAACAAAAATTTTCATTATATAATATGTAGGAAAGATAATTAATGAAGATAAAATACAATTAATAAAAAGAATTAAATTATATATTAAATCCATATTATTTCCAAATATATAGGCTGGTGCAAGAAAATACGAATAACCTGTTGTTGGATGTGCCCCTGAAAAAGGGAGGTAACCTATTAATGAAAAATTTCCATTAAAAATATCCTTAGCTAAAACACTATATATTATTTCATCATTATATATAACAGGTGTCGAAAATAATTGTATTAAAATTGTTTTTAGAATTAATAAATAGATAAAAAAGAAAAATAGATAGATTTCCCATATACTTATCTTATTAAGTAATTTTGATTTTTTTTGAATTATTTCTAGGATTTTATTAAAAAAATTTTTCTTATAAAATATAATATTTATAAAAATAATGATAATTATTGCAAATATAAATGAAAATAAAACAAAAATTTTTTCTGAAATAAAATTTGATTTTAAGTTATATTCTTCTTTTATAATAATTTTTTTCATATCAAAAGATGAAGATCCATTGTTATCTGTTATTTTAAAAAATGCTGAATAATTTCCACTTTTATTAAAAAAATGTTTAATTTCTTTATTATTTTTTGATTGATATTCATATACTCCATCACCATCAAAATCCCATTCAAAATATATTATATTTCCATCTGGATCATAGGAAGAACCATTAAAAAAAACTGGTTCATTTATATTTTTTTCAATATCTTCACCAGCATTTGATATTGGCTTTAGATTATTAGTATAATAAAAATTATCAATGATCTTCTTTATATAAAAATTGTAACCAGCTGCCGAATGAGAATAACCACCTAATAGAAATCCATTATCTAAGGTTCTAATCATAGATAGGCATCTTTCATCACCAATTTTTGAAAAATTACTCTCCCATTGAATATATCCTTCTTTATTTGTTTTAATTAAATGAAAATCATAACTTAACAAAATCTCAGAATAACCCGCAATAATATATCCATCATCATTTGTTTGAATTACTGAATTAGCACCATCATCTCCTTTTCCACCATATGTCCTATTCCATAACTCGTTACCATCAGAATCAGTTTTAACAAGCCAATAATCAAAATGACCTGATCCAAAAGAAGAAGTATAACCACATAATACAAAACCATCATCATTTGTTTGAATTACTGACCATGCCATTTCTTCCCCTGGATTTTTATATATTTTTTTCCATATAACCTCCCCCCTTCCATTAATTTTTATTAATAGAAAATCAAAATTTATATCATCAACACCTTTAGTAATACCCAATATTAGATAATTATTGTCATAAGTTTTTATAATCCTTGTCGCTTGATCCTCGCCCAATAATTCATAGCTATTATACCATTCAAGTTCACCAGTTTGATTTACTTTAACTAATAAAATATCATAGCCTGTACCATTTATCATAGATGAATTCGAAGATCCTATGATTAAAAAACCATTATCATTAGTTTTTATGATATCATAGGCGGAATCAAAATTTTCTCCACCATAAATTTTATTCCAAAATATATTTCCCGTTTCATTAATTTTTATTATAAAAAAATCATGTTTTCCAGATCCATATGAATCTGTAATTCCACCTAATATATATTCATCATTAGATATCTGTAATAAACACGTGCAAATGTCATAACCATTTCCACCATAAGTTTTATCCCACTCAATACCACTATGGGATTCAGATAGATAAGTAGAACCTAAAACTAATACAAGAAAGATAATAATAAACATCAAACTTTTTCTATGTTCTCTTATGTAAAATCCCCACCATTAATCAAGAATTAAAACAAAGTTATTATTTTCATATTAAAAAATTTATTGATATACAAATTTGAATAAAATTAATTTAAAAATTAATTTAAAAAGGAATTATTGTAAATCAATTCCTTTTGTTGATTTTAAATTTATATTACTATAATTTTAGAATGTCCAAGTTCCAATTAGAGTATTTGTTGCGATATGTCTAATTGTTATTGTTCCGGAACAAGATTTTAACATATGACCTGCTTTTATCGGCTCAGTTGCTGTCCATCCAGAACATGTTAAAACAGTACCTGTTGATGAAACCTCAATATCACTCCAGTCTATATCATTCGGATCTGCTGTCGCTACTGTTAATGTTTTTGCGCTTGTATCTTTTGTAAACTGTATCGTTGGCGTTGATTCTGGGCTTGTTCCTATCATTCCACTTACATAGACATACACTGTTGCAGCTATAGCCACTGTTATAGCAACCATTAAGATAACGCCAATAACAGCTGAAACTGCATCCTCACCTTCTATAAATTTCTTATTTGCCTTCATATTTCCCATTCTCTCCTAGCTATATTTCAAGCTCTTAAATTTCTATATTGTAGATATTACATATGGTATATAAGCTTTTTGAATTTCATTATTTTTTGTTTTTATATAAAACATATATAATTGAAATTCCTATCTTGCATCCTATGTTTTTTTCTCCACAATATTAAACTTATAAATATTATTTTTGCTATTTAAATTTTTATAATAAAAAAAGACAAATGTTTCATTTAGATAGAAACTTTTATTAAATAATATATTACTTACATGTTTGTAGAATGCGTGATGGGATGCAGACAGAGTTTTTGTTTGTTGTAAGTGCATCTACTAAATCCAATTTAGGGAGATTTGGATAGTATGCATAGTATTAGAAAGGATGGGAAAGAAAAGCTGGTATATTCAGATATAAATATCTTATTTCTTGAGTCGGGTGTTTTTTCAGATTTAATAAATAAGAATATCAAATTTAATAAAAAACCCGAAGTTTTTGTTTCAAAACCAGATAGATCTTTTGATATATCTACTCTTCATATTGATGTTGTAAAACAAATAGATAGAGTTATATCTAATTTTGAATCAAAAACAAAAAATAAAACAAGGATGACTAATGTTTCATCAAGCTCAGTTTCTGATTTTGTAGAAATCCGAGATCCTATAACAAAAGGACCAATGGGATCAAGGTTTGGAATTGAATCTCTACCAGAATTTGAACTTGTAGAAACAAGACTTGATTTCAATGTTAGCCCAGATTTTGATATTTTATTAAAACCTACGATGTTAGATGAATCTGATTTTGTATCAATCATGGATAGTAATATAAAAGTATATAATGCAAAGGCAAAAACAAAAAAAACTAGTTCTAAGAAAACAAAGAAAAAAAGTTCAAAAACAACTAAGAAAACAAAGAGTTCAAAATCAAATACTA
>Ga0272441_10000248_pt1 | contig 123430 bp, 171 predicted proteins | sample SSMProp6N_FD_193582 | JGI IMG/M metagenome (GOLD analysis project Ga0272441, IMG submission 193582) | Marine sediment archaeal communities from Little Sippewissett salt marsh, Falmouth, MA, United States - SSM-Prop-6N | ecosystem: Environmental > Aquatic > Marine > Wetlands > Sediment ...
CTTCCATCTGAATCTTTTCTTTTAGGAAAAAAATTTGCAATTATAAGAAACATCATCTCATTTATCCTAGCAATTATTGCAGCAATAGTTATTGGCTTAATAATCTCAATTTAAAATGGCATCAGATAAAAGCAGAGCATCCTGGTATTATCTATTAATTGTAATTGCAATTTTAATAATAATAACTATAATAAAACCAGCTTATTTTTCTGAAATTTATTCTTTTTTTATATCTTTAATAAAAAAGATGATACTTGTTTTTTTAATTGTCTTTTTTCTTATGGCTCTAACAAACTATATTTTTGAGCCAAAAAAACTAATAAAACATATTGGAAAAGACTCTGGAATAAAAGGATGGGTTATAACAATCCTAGCTGGAATAATTTCATCTGGCCCTATTTATATGTGGTATCCTTTACTAGCAGATTTAAAAAACAAAGGTATGAAAATAAGCTTAATAGCAACTTTCCTATATAACAGAGCAATAAAAATTCCTCTAATTCCTTTAATGGTTTTATATTTTAATTTTAAATATGTACTAGTTTTAACAATAGTAATGATTATAATGTCTATTTTATGCGGTATTTTAACAGAAGCAATAATAAAAAATAAACCAAACAAGGAGGAAAAATGAAAATAGCAATAGCATCTGAAAAAGATAAAGAAGATGGAGAGATAAGTGAAAGAGCTGGAAGATGTAAATTTTATTTGATTTTTGAAGACAAGAAATTAGTGAAGAAAATAAAAAATCCTTTTTCTCTAGGAGCAGGAGGAGCAGGATGGAGTGTTGCTTATATGCTTGCAGAAGAAAAAGCAGATTTAGTAATAGCTGGAAGAATAGGTCCTAATATGAAAATGGCTCTAAAAGAAAAAAAAGTAAAATTTAAAGAAACTCTTGGAAAGATAAAACAAGTTTTAGAAACCTTTAAAAAATAAAAAAAATATTATAAAAATAAAGATGAATAAGAAAATAATAACATGGATTTTTATCTTAGTAACTATAGCAATAATAGTTCTTATATTTACACTAAAAAATGGAGATGCAGATGAACAAACAGCAAAATGTATTGGTGAAAAAGCAACACTATATGTCTCTACAACCTGTCCACACTGCGCATCTCAAAAAGATATGTTTGGAGAAAACCTTAAATATATTACACTAGTTAATTGTAATATAAATCCTGAAAAATGTCAAGATATAATGTATGTTCCTTCATGGGAAATCAATGGGAAAATAACTACAGGAGTTAAATCAATAGAAAAACTAAAAGAGGAAATAGGATGTTAATATGTCATTAAGTTTAACAAAAGTTTTAATTTTGGCAGGTGCAGACGCAGTAAATCCTTGTGCACTAGCTGTCTTAGTTTTAGTTTTAGTTGCTTTATTAACAGCTCAGAAGAAAAAATCAGCTGTAATAAAAGGGGGACTAATGTTTACTCTTGCTGTATTAATTTTTTATTTTCTTTATGGTTTAATTATTATTGGAGTATTTAAAGGAGCTACACTAGTTTCAAGTAATATTGCTTCTTATCTATACAAAGGTTTAGCAATTCTTGCAATGCTTTTAGGAGCTCTTAATATAAAAGATTTCTTTTTCTATAAACCAGGCGGGGTGATGACCGAAATGCCAATGTTCCTTCGTCCTAAACTAAAAAAAGTTATTAAAGGAATTACCTCTCCAACAGGTGCTTTTTTTATAGGGATATTTGTAACTTTATTTTTATTGCCATGTACAATAGGTCCTTATATTGTTGTATCTGGAATCTTATCATCCCTAGAATTATTAAAAACAATTCCATGGCTTGCTCTTTATAATATTATTTTTGTCTTGCCAATGCTAGCAATAACATTTTTAATTTATATAGGATATTCAAGTATAGAAAAAGTAGGTGGATGGAAAGAACATAATATAAAATGGCTTCATTTAATAGCCGGTTCAGTATTATTTATAATAGGAATTTTAATGCTTTTAGGAATAATCTAGTTTTCTTTAATATACTTATAAAACTCCCATGCTTGTTTTCCTTTAATTTCTAAAATAATCATTTTCTCATCTTGCTTGCAAGCTCTAATTTCTTCTGAAAATCCAAATACACTTTCCTTATATCTGCAAGTTTCATCACAACAAACAATCTCTTCGATAATTTCTTCAAATTCTTCTTTTATAAAATCAGGCATATCTTCAAGCATTTCAAAATCTGATGAATCTTCTTGTATTATAGCAAGACACTCTTTATCTAAATTACAAGGAACTTTCAAATCTGTTTCATCACCAATACAAACTCTAATTGTCTTAAAAACATAAAAATTATACATATAAACTCCAGCTATTAATAATAAAAGCGCAATAACTAAGAAGATAATAAATACAACTAATAAAACTCTCACCGCTTTATTCATAATTTTTTAAATGAAAAATAGTTTATAAAAGTATTTAATATAAAAGATGAATAATCATTAAAAAATCATCTACCAAACAATTAAACAAGTAAAGAAAGATTAACAATTCTACAAAATCTAATTATCACTTGTTATTAATTTGCACCAATCACAATTTTCATTTACAGAAGGGCATGGCCCTTTTAACAAGCTCAAAGCATCTGTAAATAAATTTTCAGCATTCCTTACATCTACTTTCATTTTAACTAAACTTGTATCAAAAATAACCTCTCCTGTTTTAGTGACCTCTCTAGGAACATAAAATAACAAATAAGCATAATCCTCTGTTTCATAGTTATTTTTTTGTAATAAATAAGTATATAGGTCTAACTGGTCTTGATAGTGTTTATGAGTGTCTTCTTTTAAAGCAAATCCTCTTGTTTTATAATCTAAAACAATTAATTTTCCATTTTTTATAAGAATATTATCTACAGCTCCGTGCAAAATATTACCTTCTTTATCTGTCCAGGAAATTCCTTTCATATTACTTCTCCAGACTCTTAATTTTTCTTTATCATCAAATAACTTACATCCATCACATTCAGAATTCTCACATAATTCTGGAGGCAATCCATTTCCAATAAACTTATCAAAATGATTTTTTAAAACTCTATCCATTCCATTTGGCAAACTTGGAAAAATACTAGAAGGCCTTTTAACTTTTTTATTTAAAGCAAGCCAAAAACACCTAGGACACTCTTTCATTAAATTTAAACTTGAAGGAGATAATTTATATTTCATTAAATAAAGAAATAATCAGTCTTTTTATGTCTTACTAATATTCCATCTCAATTCTTAATTCCATTAAACAAAAAATAAACTTACTTATCTGCATAAAGTGTCTTCTAATACTCTGAGCATCTTTATTTTTAGACTCTTTCCATTTGAAATGATCATCATAAATTTTAAAATCATGCTGTCCAAATTTAATAGCTAGATCTCTATCAAATTTATAAAATAAATTATAATACATATCAAAATGTTCTTTAACAATCTCTGCAAAAGGCAAAACCTCTTCAATAGATTTTTTTGATTTTGCTAAATGAGTTCCAATATATTTAAACTCATCTCCTAATAATTCAAGTAAAAAAAGAGTAGAAAACATAACTTGCTTGTTTTTTTGAAAACTTGAATCATTTATTTTATTATTAATTCTACAACAATAATCTATAAATCTATCTATATTTGTATCCATAGTGTGAATTGTCTTGCAAATTGAGATATTTCCTATTTTTTTATTTTTTATAATTTTTATTAGTGTATCAAATAATTCCTGAATTAATAAAAAAATTCTCCTTAATGAGTTATCAAACTCTTTAGCACTTAATTCTCCCATTTCTCTTATAATGCAATAACCCTCTCCATGATCAATTATCTCGATTCCAATAAATCTATCTACTAGTTCTTGAATCATATTTAGGGCTGATTTTTTTATTGGCTCTTCACCCATTCTTTTATATTCAAACTGAGAAGCATAATAATTATATGCACTTTCATAATCTCTTTCAGAATTATAAACAAGTTTTATCTCATCATAACCCTCTCTATAAGCTGATTGAAAAAATCTCCACAACATAGGAACACTTAATCCTATAATATCAATAGTTGTTGATTTAATTTCATCATGCTGTTTTCCATTAATAACTAGACTTCCAGAATTATCAAAAACATCTACTTCATCTCCTCCCTTTAGATTAAGTTTTTTAACCCACTCACTTGGAAGAGTCATGGTCAAAGTATTATGTCCTTGTTTAATGATTTTCCGTTTCATTTTTCCATATATATAACAATATACATAAAACATAGTATTCGAATATATTTAAATCTTTTCTCACTATATACAATATTGAAAATATACTAAAATATATCCTATATTTAATTAGGAATTTTTAAATAAAAATATTCAAAATTATACTATATATTTTAATAAAGAAAAATATTGACAATCATTAAGTTTTCTATTAGATTTAGTATATTAACTAAATTCATGAGGAAAAATGAAATATAATTTGTTAAAAAAAGCTGCAATAGGGATTTCAATTATGGCACTTCCATATATCTGTGGAGATGGTTGTAATTATTCACCTATTGAACCTGGAAAAGCTAGAGCAGAAACAATAACAAAAAACAAAACAATTGAGGATTGTATTGAAGATGCAAGAGCTACAAACAGAGAATGAAGAAAAATTTGTTGAATTTTTAGGGAGAGGTAAATCTCCCTATGATTATGAAAAAAGACTTTTAGAAGAAAATTGGGAAAGAGTTTTTGCAGTATTAAATGGGATAAATATCCCCCCTTATGAATTAGAAATTCAACCATCATCAAATTGCGATGCTCATTGTAATTTTTGTTTCGCGAGAAATTCCCAAAGATTAGAAAACAAACTAGATGATCCTAAAGCTATGGAAACAGTTTGTGAAGAAATAGATAAACTAGATAAATTTGGAAAGGAAAGAACTGGTTTTGGGATTGATACAATAAAATTTTGTGGTTCAACAGGAGAGCCATTTACTAATCCATATACATTAGATGCAATTGATTTTTTCAAAAAAAGAGGTAAAAAAGTAAGGGCATTTACAAATGGATTAAAAATCTCAAGAAATCTTAACAAACCAGAATATATTGAAACACTAGGTAATTTAGACAGTTTAAATATAAGTCTTGACGCAGGATCTACAAAGACATTTTGGAAAATAAAACCAGGAGCAAGAAAAAAAAGAATAGATTTAGAAGATGTTTTAGCAATAGTCCCAAAACTAAAAAGACACGGAGGCCCGCACATAGCAATAAGTTATGTTATAACCAAAGATAACTATCATGAAATTTCTTTAGCAACTAAAAAAGCAAAATATGCAGGAGCAGACTTAATAAGATTTAGAATAAATATGACTGATAGAAATGTTTCAGAAGAACATGGAGAAGAAATAGTTGAACAATTAGACAAGGCAGAACAAGAAGAAGAAGATGATTTCAAAGTAATAAGAATTCATTCAGATGATGAAGTAAAAGAAACAAAGCAAGAAAGATTTAGTTCAAAAGGAAAATACAAATGTTTTACTTCAAGATTTTGGGCTTGTGTAGGTGCGAATGGAAAAGTATATCCTTGCGGACATGTAGCTGTAAATGGAACAAGAAATTATGGCAGTTTATTAGAAGATCCTTTTTTATATGTGGCTTCTTCAAACAGAAGAGAAAGAACAATCAATGAATTACCTGGGAAAAACTGCTATACATGTTCTCCTTTTTCTATAAGAACAAATGAGTTTATGTCTTTTCTTTCAACTATTCCACAGGATGAACTTAAATACCTAATAAAAAAATACATTACAAATGGAAAATAAAGGCTATTCTATATGGCTAATGCCAGAAGATGAAATAAATGAAAAGCTATCTAAAACAATCTCAAAATTATGTAGAAAATATAATTGCCCTATTTTTAATCCTCATGTAACATTAATAGGAAAAATAGATGCAGATGAAGAAGAAATAATAAAAAAAGCAAAAAAACTAGCAAAAAAAATTAAACCTTTTGAAATAAAACTCTCTCATCCAGAATGTCTTGAAAATTATTTTAAATGTCTTTTTATGAAAGTTGAAGAGACAGAGGAAGTAATGTCTGCTGGAAAATTAGCTCTAGAGCATTTTAATCTAAATGGAATATATTTCCCTCACTTAAGTTTAGTATATGGGAATTTCAATCCTTCCTTAAAAAAACCACTAATGCAAATAGGCAATTTATTAAAAGGATTGAAATTTAAAGTCCGATATTTATATATCTATCAGACAGAGAAATATGCAGAAAATAGAAAAATACAAATACAAAACTGGGAGAAAATTGCGAAAATACCTTTATCTTAATTTTTAAACTCTGTATGACCAAACTGAACAACTAAATCAATTTTCTTTTCAGTATTTTTATCTAAAACAGGCAAGTCACATCCTCCAAAACAAGAATCCATCCAAATAATAAACTCTGCACTAGTTTTTTCTTCTAACTTATCAACTACCTCTAAAGCCTTATTTTTCAAACCATCTGGAAACTGCAATAAAACAATAGGCTTTTTCTTTCTAAGTTTTTTAATATTCTTAACTATTTTATCAATTTCAAAATCATAGTCCATAAAACAATAAATAATATATAACTTAAAAACCTGCCTATTCAGAATCAGAATATTCAGCTGATTCTTTAGGAGTTTCATCATTATCCATAAACCAATATGCAATTTTTTCCATTTCAGAAATATCCCTTAATAGGTTTTCTGAATGTTGTTCCTCAAAACCAGGATATTCAAGGTTTCCCTTTCCAGCATAAGAAATAATATTTCCTGTGTTGCAGGAAGATATGTCATAAATTCTATTCCATTTTTCATCAACTAAACAAGCATCAGATATCTGTAATCTTCCATCTACAAGAGTTTTCGCCATAAAACTATCTTTCCAAGGAAATTGTTTTAAAGTTTCTTCATTAAAACTAGCTAAACTTGGAGTTTCTAAAGTAATATCACTTAATTGAGGTCTTCCACCTTTAAAATGAAGTTTTGCTTTATATGTTTCGTCTTGAGGCCCAGAATAAGAAAAATAAGTTGATATATGCAACCAATCCAATGTCTGTTGAGACACACATGTTCTTAAATCAGGATTATTTACAAAAAAACTATTAAATAATTCTTTATTTCGTAATAATACAGATAATTTCTCTTTTTTAGTTGCAACTGTGTTTCTAAAAGTTTTTAAATTGCCAATAACTCTATTTACTATAAACTCTAATCCTCTAAAATGAGGTAAAGGAATTCCTTTTTTATCTAGTTCTTTTAGATATGCTACCACTGTCTTTTCAAAATTTAGGTCTAGTTTTCGGAGCATAGAATAAAATCTAACAAACGATTGATTGCCAGATTCCACGCAATATATCCAATTTTTTGGTAAGTTTGGTTTTTTTGTATGAATACAATCTTTAGATCTAACATTAACTAAATTTAAGTGATTTTTTGCATAGCTTATCGGACATTCAATAGTAAAACCAGAGTCACCAAAAGCCATACCAAGAGAATTAGCTAATCTTTTTGCTTCATTTTCATTTCCTTGAATCTTCCATCTAGACATAAATCTTTCTTATTCTTAATATTTAAAAACACTATTGCAATAGAAAATATATGATACGTCAACCAATTGTAACTATTGCAGGTCATGTAGACCATGGAAAGACTTCTATACTGGATAGTATAAGAAAAACACTAGTTGCAGATGCAGAAGCAGGCGGAATAACACAAAAAATTTCATTTACTTCATTTCCAGCAGATAAAATAACAGAAAGATGCAAACTAGTTAAAAAAGAACAACTAGAAATTCCTGGATTTTTATTTATAGATACACCAGGACACGCTGCTTTTACAAATCTAAGAAAAAGAGGAGGCTCTTTAGCAGACCTAGCTATCCTTGTAATAGATATAAAAGAAGGAATAAAACCTCAAACAGCAGAAGTTCTTGAAATCTTAAAAATAAATAAAACTCCTTTTATTATTGCACTAAATAAAATTGATTCTATTTCAGGCTGGCAAAAAAAATCAAATATAAAAGAGTCAATAGAATCTCAAGCAATGCATACAAAACAAGATTTTGAAGAAAAACTCTACACCCTAATAGGTTCTTTACATAGTCATGGATTTGAAGCAGACTTATTCTATAATATTGAAGATTTTAAGAAAAAAGTTGTTCTTGTCCCTTGTTCTGCAAAAACAGGAGAAGGAATAGAAGAAATAATGATGATGTTATGTGGCTTAAGTCAAAAATTCCTAAAAAAAAGACTAGAACTAAGTAATAAAGCAAAAGGAGTTATCTTAGAGATTAAAAAAGATAAAGCTAATTATATTGAAGCAATTTTATATGATGGAGAATTAAAAAAAGATGATTATATTCTTATTGCATCTTTTAATAGCCCTATAAAAGCAAAAATTCGTGTTTTAGAAGAAGTTAAACCTCTAAAAAGCCAGTTTAGTCCTGTAAAACAACTAAGAGCTGCAACAGGAATTAGAATGCAGCTCACATCAAGTGAAGATATCTTACCTGGAATGCCTTTTATTTGTTCTAAAGATAAAGAAGATATAAAAGAAATACAAAAAGAACTTACAGAAGAAATCAAAACAGACAAACAAGGAATTGTAATTAAAGCAGATTCACTAGGAAGTTTAGAAGCTCTAATTAATTTACTAAGGCAAAAAAATATCCAAATTCTAAAAGCAGGAATAGGAAAAATAACAAAACAAGATATTACTATTGCCTCTTCTAATGAAAAAGAAAATCAAATTATCCTAGGGTTTAATACTGAAATAGACTCAGAAGCAGAAGAAATGAAAAACAATGTAAAAATTCTTTTAGATGATGTTGTCTATAAACTAATAGAAAATTTAGAAGAATATCAGTCTCTATCAAAGCAAGAAGAAGAAAGAAACAAACTACTAGAACTAGGAAATGTTTGTAAACTAGAAATCTTACATGATTATGTTTTTAGAAACTCAAATCCTGCTATTTTTGGAGTTAAAGTAGAAGCTGGAAGTTTAAAACAAAACACACCTTTAATTGATGAAAATAATAAAGAAATTGCAAGAGTTAAAGCAATTCAAAAAGAAAACAAGAGTGTTGAAAAAGGAGAAAAAGAAGATGAACTAGCAATCTCTCTTCCAGGAACTAATTTTCAAAGACAGTTAAAAGAATCAAAATATCTTTTTTCAGATATAAGCGAAACAAAATTCAGGAAATTCAAAGACAATAAATCTCTTCTTTCCCAAGATGAAATCAAAGCCTTGCAAAGCATAGCAGAAATAAAAAGAAAACACAAACCTACTTGGGGAATATAAAGCTTTTTAAACCAAGATTTCAATTAATAATCATGCCATTTAAATTAAATATAAGTGAAAAAGGAAAAACATACAAGCTAGAGCTAGAAGATGAATCTCTTGTAGGAAGAAAAATAGGCGAAAAACTTAAAGGAGAAGAAATTAAGCAAGACCTAGCAGGATATGAACTAAAAATTAGTGGAACTTCAGATAAATCAGGATTTCCTGGAATAAAATCAGAAGAAGGACCTGAATTAAAAAGAGTTTTACTAACAGAAGGTTTTGGAATGCATAAAAAACCAAAAGGAGAGACTAAAAAAACTAGAAAAGCTGCAAAAGGATTAAGACTAAGAAAAACAGTTAGAGGAAACACAATTTCATTAGATACTATTCAAATTAATTTAAAAGTTATTAAAACAGGAAATAAAAAACTAGAAGAAATCTTCCCAAAAGAGCAAAAACAAGGCGAAGAATCTAAAGAAGAAACAGCAGAAAAAAAAGAAGAACAGCCTAAAGAAGAAAAAGAAGAAGCAAAGCCAGAAGAAAACAAACAACAAGAAGAGAAAAAAGAAAATGGGAAATGATCTAACAGCAGAACAAATAGCAAGACTAAAACCTTTTAATGAAAAAGATTTAGAAGGAATGTCAAGATTTTGTTTTTATTTAACAGATAATCCTGTTTCACAAAAAGTTAATAGAATAGTAAAAGAATTTGCAAAAGTTTATGAGCCAACAAGAGACGCAATCGCCTCACTATATCATAAAATTTTTGGGTAAAAATTATCTTTTCTTCATTTCGCTAAAAACATATTTAGCTTCTAAATTTCCAAATTCACTTAATCTTCTAAACTTCTCATTTCCACCAATAGATTCAGCAAAAACTAATTCACCCTTTTCATCTTTTCCGATATAACACATAGTATGAGTAAATTGTCTTGGATTTCCATTAAAATCTTTTCCTTCTCTAAAAGAACTTCCAGGGTATTTAACCCCAATTAACATTCCAGGTTTTAATTTTCCTTGCTGTTCATAATCTTTTAAATCTTGATTATTATAAATCCTAGCTTCTATTTCATCAAAATAAACTCTGTCCCAAGCATCTCTTTGAGAAAAAGTTTTCCCAAATTTTGTAGCTAATTGCCTAGCATAATCAGAGCATTGATATCCATCAGGACCATCTGGTAAAACAAATCTTTCTATTCCTTGCTCTGTCTTTAAATTAATTTCAGGTCTTTTAAATATAAATGGCCTAGCTGCTAAAAAACTAAGAGCGAGAACCCCCAAACCCCTTAAAAGGCCTAAAGTAGTTTTCTCCTTCATTTTATGCAGCCCTCCTTTCAGCTCTTTTCATTCTTTGAACAAAATAATCTCTCATAATCTCTCTTTCAGTTCCTATTTTACTAGAATCTATAGCAATAGTTCTTCCACTTAAATTCTTCTCTGTTTCAGAGTCTTCAGAAAGCATAGCAAGAACATTATCATAGCCCTGTCCTAGAGAAATAGCTGAAGCTACCTCTTCCATAGTGTTTCCATTTGTTTTCATAATATATATTCTCATTTTAGTCTAATCTCTTATATTTCACCCTATTTAAAGCTTTCTATTTAATAACTCACAAGTAGTGACAAAACACAAGGAAATTTATCTTAAGAACATTTAAAAACAAAAAACACAAGAACTTAATATGGAAAAAGATATACCAGAACTTAATATTGGAATTGTAGGACATATAGATCATGGTAAAACAACTTTATTAGAAAAATTAACTGGCAAAAACACAGACACTCATTCAGAAGAACTAAAAAGAGGAATTACAATAAAACTTGGCTATGCTGACCTATTACTTAAAAAACAAGGAAATGAGTATGGGAAACAAGGAGAGGCTTTTAGATATATTTCTTTTGTAGATGCTCCAGGACACGAGATGCTTATGGCTACAATGTTATCAGGAGCTGCAATAATGGATGCTGCTATTTTAGTTATAGCTGCAAATGAAGGAATAAAACCTCAAACAAGAGAGCATCTAACAGCACTAGGAGCTAAAAACATAAAACAAATTATAATAATTCAAAATAAAATCGACCTAGTTGATAAAGAACAAGCAAAAAAGAACTATAAAGAAATAAAAGAGTTTGTAAAAGGAACAATAGCTGAAAACTCTAAAATAATCCCTATATCTGCTCAACAAGAAATTAATCTAGAAGAAGTTTATAAAACACTTGGAGAAATAGAAATTCCAAAAAGAAACCTAGAAGAAAAACCTCTTTTTTTAATTGCAAGAAGTTTTGATATTAATAGACCTGGCTCTGAAATAAAAGGACTAAAAGGAGGAATTTTAGGTGGAATAATTAAAAAAGGAGTTCTAAAAATAGGAGATGAAATAGAAATAAAACCAGGTTTATCAGAAAAAAAAGATAATAAATTCTCTTATAAAACACTAAAAACAAAAATCTCTGCAATATTTAAAGGAAAAGATAAAATTCAAGAAGCAAAACCTGGTTCAACAATAGCCTTAGAAACAGAACTAGATCCAAAAATAACAAAAGCAGACTCTCTATCTGGATGTATTGCCTCTATTCCAAATGAACTACCAGAAATAACTAGTAATATAAAAATCTCCTATAAACTTTTTAAAGAGGTTTTAGGAATAGAAGAACATAAAGAAGTAGAAGATATCAAAACAAACGAGCTTTTAATGCTTGCAATTAACACAACAATAACAGTAGGACAGGTTTTAAGTGCTCAAAAAGACTCTCTAGAACTTGCTTTAAAAATCCCAATAGTTCCCTTAAAAGGAGAAAACATAGGAATTGCAAGAAACTTTAACTCTCATTGGAGACTAATAGGTTTTGGTGAAATAATTTAAAACCTACCAATAATATCTATCTGAGATCCTCATTCTAGAAGATTTACCCATATCTAATCTAGCCTTATTATATGAAGGTATATCAGAAATCTTATCTATAGCTGCCTGAACAACAACTGCCTTAGGACCTACTAGGTGTTTTAACTGTCCTTTTAAAGTATTCATATGGTCTACTACTCTCTGACCTGCTTCTGAATAATTTTTATCTAAAACTTTTTGAGCAAGAGTTCTAGGTTGAGAGCCATGCGCATTACTATAATGGACAGGTGTTCTACGATAGCTGCCTGAACTAAATGATACTGTAGTTCCCCATTGAAAACTCATAAAAATAAACTAAAAGAATTATTTATAAATATTATTATAGTAAATAATAAGATGAAATACTTATTTATTTGTCATGCAGGTATTAAAAGAAGCCCAGCAGCAGCATATGTTTCAAAACAAATTGCAAGAGAAAAAGATATTAAAGATTATCAGACAGATTATTCTGGAATAGGTCCAATTCTAACATCAAGAAACCCTTTTGCAAATTTTGATAGAGTTTTTGTAATGGATGAAAAACTTGAAAAACTAGTAAAAAATATGACTGATAAACCTATAACAAATCTAGATGTTTCAGACCAACATTCAATTTCAGAAAGAAAATTCAGAGAACTACTAGAAAGAGAACTAAGAGAAAAACTAGAACCTTTTTTTGAAGCCTAAATCACCTTAACAATTAATTCAACATTCCACTCAGAATCAACTTCTTTTAGCTCAATTGAAATATCTTTATCTCCATCTAAATTAACATCTATTTTCTTTTCAACTGCCCTGCCTAAAATAACTTCTTGAGAATCTTCTTCATATCTTACCTCTAAAACAACACTCTCTGCTGCCTGATTAATCTCATTAAGCTTAATAACTAACTCGTCTGCATTAACAAGAAAACTATTTATTCTTAATTCTTGATAAAGATTTAAATCATAATCACTATCATACTCTAACTGAGAAGCCTGAATATCATATTTAACTTTTTTAACTAGATTTCCACTAATCTGATAAAAGAAATAAATTCCTAAAAATGCAATAATTGCTATTATCACTGCAATTAATATTTTCTTATTCATTTTTCACCCTTATTTTTATTACATCGTGTTTAATAATTTCTACTAACTCTAGAGAAATATCTGCATCTCCATCTGAATCCAAATCTATTTTCTTTTTTATTCCTGGATAATATGTAAAATCTTTTTCATAATCTTCATAATCTACTTTTAATATAACTTTTTCATCTGCTTCTGACATCTCTTCAATAGAAATTAAAACCTTATCTCCATTAACAAGAACATTATTTGCTCTGAAAAAATAATTTTTACTTAATTCATATTCTTTATCTAAATCTAAATCAGAACCTTGCAAATTAAATTTAACAACAACATTTCCAGTCACATTATAAAATATATAAAGAGCTGCTAAAAGAACCACTACAATTATTACAAGCGTTATAAGTCTCTTTCTATCCATCTTTTTTTCTAAATATACTAAGAAATTGTTTTTTATAAAGTTTTTTATTTGCGTTTTTTATAAACAACTGGATTCCACCCAAAAGCATCTAAAACTGCCTGTTGATTTTGGATTTTTCTTGCCAAAGGTGTTCTAGCTGCATCAACTTCTAGCATATCCTGTCTATTTGATATACAAGAAAGTCCATTACTAAACATAACTCTTGTTTCATAAACTAATCCTCCCTCTCTTAAACCATCAAAATAACCTTGTTTTTCAACTCCTAAAGGAATTGAATTAGATAAATACACCTTATCAAACCATCCTTTAAACCCTGCCAAAAAATCAAAAATACCTCCCTTTACTAATTCAATTTTTCCTAAATCTTTTCTTGTTTGTTCAAAATCTAGTTCAAAAAATTCTTTTCTTCTGGCTAAATCATTTTTACAAACATCATATCTTCTTGAACCCTTTTTTGGAAGACAGTCTCCTTCTAGCTCCATTCTAAAAAACAAATCATAATCTCTCTCTTTCAAAGCTTGCATCTGCTCCCTCATAAAATCTAATTGTAATGGATTATGATCTACTGCAAAAACTCTATCTACATGTGGAGCAAGTGCAAAGGGAATATCTCCTGAACCAGCTATTGAAACAACAATATCTCCTTCCTGAAGGGTTAAACCAGCTAAAACTGCCAGTATAGACTCATTTGTACAAGGATATTGTATCATTGGTTTTTCTCTAACTTTCATCTTCAAAGAACTCTTCTTCCCTTTAAGGCATTTTTGACTAGAAATCTTGCTTTTTATTCTTTTCTATTCAACCTCTTCTCTCGGAACTCTTGTCATATCAACAACTTTATCACTATCTTGCAACTTAACAATTCTAACTCCTTGTGTAGCTCTTCCCATAACTCTAACATTTTTCATGCTAGTTCTTATAACTAAACCTTTTGCTGTTGTAGCAATAATACTATCATTTCCATTTACAAAAGAAGTTGTAACTACATTTCCAGTTTTACTAGAAACCTTCAAATTAATAACTCCCTTAACACCTCTTCCTGTTAGTCTATAATCTTCAATCTTACTTCTTTTACCATATCCTTTTTCTGTTATTGTAAAAATAGTTTCATTTGATTTTTCTAAAGGTAAAACAGTTAAGCCAATAATTTCATCAGATACATTAAGTTTAGCTCCACTAACTCCATAACTAGCTCTTCCCATACTTCTCACAGCATCAGATGAAAATCTAACTGCATTTCCTTTTTTTGTAGCTAAAAGAACCTCTTGTTTATCTTTCACTGGCCAAACACTTACAACAAAATCACCATCAGGAATATTCATAAATCTAACTCCTGTTTTTCTAGGTTTAGAAAATAAAGAAAGCCTAATTTTCTTTACAATTCCTTTTTTTGTAACAGCAAATAAATAATCTTCAAAATTCTTAACACTTAAAACAGAACTAATTTGTTCATCTTTAATATTCATTAGGTTAATTAAAGCTCTTCCTTTTGAATATCTTTCAGCTGCAGGAACATCATAAGCTCTAAGCCAATAAATTCTTCCTTTATTTGTAAACAACATCAAATAATCATGAGTTGAGCAAGTCAATAACTGCTTTACAAAATCTCCAGTTGATAAGCCAGTTCCAATAACTCCTTTTCCACCTCTCCTCTGTTCTTTATATGTCTTAATATCCATTCTCTTAATATATCCTTTATCAGTAATCATAACAACAACATCTTTTTTCCTAACTAAATCTTTTTCTTTAAACTCTTTAATCTCTCCAATTATATTTGTTCTTCTTTTATCTCCATATTTTCTTTTTAGTTCTAAAACTTCTTTTCTAATAACATTTAAGATTTCTTTTTCAGATGAAAGTATTTTTTGCAATTCTTTAATTTTTTCTTTAAGTTCTTTTTCTTCTTTCTTAAGTTTATCTTGCTCTAAGTTAGTTAAGCTAGAAAGTTTCATATCTAAAATTGCTTGACTCTGATTTTTTGAAAATCCTTTTTTAACTAAAGCCTCTAAAGCTTCTGTAGAGTGTTTAGATTTTTTAATCAGCTTAATAATATTATCAATATCTTTCAAAGCTTTTATTAATCCATCAACAATCTCAAGTCTAGATTCTGCTTTTTTTAATAAAAATTTACTTCTTTTCTCAACAATAATTTTTCTATAATCAACATACTCTTTAACTATATCTAATAAATTCAATTGCTTTGGCTGTCCTTTAACTAAAGCAATAATATTTGCATCAAAATTATCTTGTAATCTAGTATATTTATAAAGTCTATTAATTGTAAATTTCTCATCTGCTTGTTTTTTTAGCTCTAAAACAATCCTAATCTTTCCCTTACTAGACTCATCTCTTAAATCAGAAATATCAGGAAGTTTTTTATCAGAAACAAGCTTAGCAATACTTGTAATTAAATCAGATTTATTAACCATATAAGGAATTTCAGTTATAACTATCTTCTTTTTCTTTTTTTCTTCTATTGTTGTCTTTCCCCTAATAACAACTCTTCCTTTTCCTTTTTCATATATTCCTTCTAAATCTCCAGAAATAGATCCACCAGTTGGAAAATCCGGTCCTTGAATTATTCTAGCAAGTTTCTTAACTTCAATCTTAGGATTTTCAATATACTTAATAATTGTATCTGCAACATTTATAAGATTATGAGGGGGAATATTAGTTGCCATTCCTACTGCGATTCCACTTGCACCATTTAATAATAAATTAGGAAGTTTTCCAGGCAAAATCTCAGGCTCTTTAATAGAATTATCAAAATTAGGCAATAACTTAACTGTTTCTTTATCTAAATCTTCTAATAACTCTATAGAAATTCCTGCTAGCTTTGCTTCAGTATATCTCATAGCAGCTGCAGAATCTCCATCAATACTTCCAAAATTTCCTTGCCCTTTAATTAAAGGATATCTTAAACTAAAATCTTGAGCCATTCTAACTAAAGCCCCATATAATGCCTGATCTCCATGTGGATGAAACTTACCCAATACATCTCCTACAATTCGTGCAGATTTCTTAGTTCCTGATTTCTGTAAACCAAGTAAATTCATAGAATAAAGAATTCTTCTTTGAACAGGTTTTAATCCATCTTCAACAGAAGGAAGAGCTCGAGAAACAATAACACTCATTGCATAATCAATATAAGCTTTCTCCATCTCAGTTGTAATCTCTGCCCCAACTACATTTTTACTTATTTCATTTTTAGCAATAGATTTTTCTTTTTCTATTTCTATTTCTTTATCAATTCCGTTTTCTTTTTCTTCTACCATTTTAATTACCCTCCACTCCTTCTTTTTTAATTACATTCCCATCTTCATCAACTTCCATTTCTGGAAATGCAAACTGCTTAAATCCACATTTATTACATATCCATTTTTGGGGAAATCCAAAAACAGCCATAGTGCTTATATTAATCTGAACATCTGTGCTCTTACAATTAGGACAAAACCTTATCTTAACCATCTCATATATCCACCTCTGCATATTTAGCATTTTCTTCGATAAACTTTCTTCTTGGCTCTACTTGGTCTCCCATTAAAACAGAAAAAATTCTATCAGCTTCAACAGCATCTTCTACTGTAACTTTTTTTAAAATTCTTGTTTTAGGATTCATAGTTGTCCCCCATAATTGACTTGGATTCATTTCTCCAAGTCCTTTAAACCTAGTTATTTTAGCACTTCCTAATTTTAAAGAAATCTTTTTTAATTCATTATCAGAATAAACATAATAGTCTTTCTTCTTTCTTAGTTTGTATAGTGGAGGAACAGCCACATAAATATTTCCATTTTCAATTAACTCTGGCATAAATCTATAAAAAAAAGTTAACAAAAGAGTTTTAATGTGTTGTCCATCAACATCTGCATCAGTCATAATTATGACCTTATTATATCTTAGTTTATCTAACTTAAAATGCTCTCCCACTCCAGTTCCAATAGCAGTAACTAAATTAACAATTTCTTGACTAGCAAGAACTTTTGTTGGAGCGGCCTTCTCAACATTTAAAATCTTTCCTCTTAATGGTAAGATTGCTTGAATCTCTTTATCTCTTGCTTGTTTAGCACTTCCACCTGCAGATTCACCTTCTACAATATATAACTCTGTATCTTTCTTTTTACTTGAACAATCTGCTAACTTCCCAGGTAATCCAGATAATCCAAAAGCAGATTTTCTTCTAACTAAATCTCTTGCTTTTTTAGCTGCATCTCTTGCCTTAGCAGCCTCACTTGCCTTAGTTGCTATTTTTTTAGCAATACCTGGGTTTTCTTCAAAAAATTCAGATAAAAATGAGCCCACAACAGATTCAACCAAACCCTTAATTTCAGAATTTCCTAGTTTTGTTTTTGTCTGGCCTTCAAACTGAGGTTCAGGAATTTTCATTGATACTATCGCTGTAAGTCCTTCTCTAACATCATCTCCCCCAAGAGAACCTTTTTTCAAAATTCCTTTTTTATTAGCATAATCATTTATTGCTCTAGTTAAAGCAGATTTAAATCCAGAAATATGAGTTCCTCCCTCAACAGTATTAATTGTATTAACAAAACCAAAAATATTTTCTTGATAACTTCCATTATATTGAACTGCAATCTCAACACTTACCTTATCTTGTTCTTTTTTAAGGTAAATTGGTTTGTGAAGAACATCTTTACTTTTATTTACATATTTAACAAACTCTTGCAATCCTCCAGCATAATGAAACTCTTCTTTCTTACCTCTTTTCTCATCTTCTAAAACTATTTTTAATCCAGCATTTAAAAAAGCAATCTCTTTAAATCTAGAAGAAAGAGTTTTAAAGTCAAAATCTAAAACAGAAAAAATTTCTTTATCAGGAAGAAATCTAACTTTAGTCCCTGTTTTATTTTTATCGCACTTTCCAAGTGTTTTCATTTTATATAATGGTTTTCCAATCTTATACTCTTGCATATAGCAATTTCCATTTCTTTTAACCTCTACTTTCATTTTACTAGATAAAGCAGCAACAACTGAGATTCCAACTCCGTGTAATCCTCCAGAAACCATATATGCTTTTTTCTCAAACTTTCCTCCTGCATGTAACTTTGTAACAATTAACTCCATTGCAGGTTTTTTATAAACAGGATGCGTATCTGTTGGCATTCCTCTTCCATTATCTTCCACAGAAACAGATCCATCTTTATTCAGCTTAACTTTTATTAAAGTGCATATTCCAGCTAGTGCCTCATCAACAGAATTATCAACAACCTCATAAACAAGATGATGCAGCCCTTCTTTGCCAGTACTACCTATATACATTGCAGGCCTTTTTCTAACTCCTTCTAACCCTTCTAAAACCTTAATATCTTTTGCTGAATACTCACTTGCCATTTTCAGTTTACTCATTATTTATTAGATAAATCTCTCTAATTCTCCACAAATTTTAGTGAATTTAGAGTAGAAATTTCTCTAACTCTAACATAAAAAATACAAAAGAGTATTTAAAGCTTGCCCCTTAAATTTGCCCCCTAGAAGCTCTAAAAAGGCATAATTTTAAATATTTATAAAATTTCTTCTAAATTAATCTCCAAAATTGCAACAGCATCTCCTAACCTAAAATTCTTCAAAACATACGGCTTGATTTCTCCAATAAAACCTATTTTCTTTCCTTTTATTATAATTTTTCCAGTTCTCCCATCAATAAATCCATCTTCTTTATCTTGCTCTATTTTATAATCTATATCCAGCATTTTAAATAAATAATCTAGTGTTTGTTTAATCTCACTAAAATTTCCAGGTATAATAGAGACACATAATTTTTCTCTTTCTTTTATTCCTGTTTCTTGTTTTTCATCTTTTCTAAAAATCTTTCCTAACTCAAATATTTTTTGAGGATATTCAGAATCTACATTTTCTGAAAGAGTTTTTAAACTTGATATTAGCAAATTAGGTCTAAGAATAGAATAGTCTGTCTTGCTTTTTTCTACCTGAATTTCTGGTTTTAAATTCAGCTTTTTCAAATCCTGTTTTCTTAATAAATGAAAACTTGAAATTTCTTGCATTTTCAAACCAGCAAGAACCTCTGCAATCTTTTTTTTCATCTCTTCTTTCCTGTCAATCTCACCAATTGTAGCAATCTCTGGAATTTCTGGAATAAAGTTATCATAACCATAAACAATTGCAACATCTTCATAAATATCAACTGGATGTAAGATATCAGTTCTATAACAAGGAATCTCAGCAATTCCTTTAGCATACTCATAACCCATTTTTCCTAATAACTTTTTCATCTCTGTTTCTTTTAATTTTAAACCAAGTAATCTATTACAATCATCAATAGAAATTTTTATTTTCTCCTTAGAAAAATCAGGTGTTTTTTCTGTTTTATTATATTTAACCTCTACCTCATATATCTCTCCACCCATATCAGAAAGACAACAAGCAATAATATTCAAGGTTTTTTTCAAAACACTAAAATCAAATCCAGAACACTCAATAAAAACCTCTTTTGTTTTTTCATTTATTTTACCTGTTTCATGAGAATTAATAATTGGAGGCATACTCAAAATCTTTTTCCTAGCATCAATAAAAAAAGGAAACTTATTTTTTCCTTCAACTAAATGAGCATACTCTCTGCCTGCAGGATGTTGAGAAAGAATCTGCAATCCATTTATCTCTCTATTCATTTCTAACGGAATAAATTTAATATTTTCTGGTTTATCTGCTTTATATTTAATTGGAAATTTTATTTTTTCTAAAGGATAAATTCCAATAGCTACTTTTTTTCTATTTCTTCCCAAGGTATTATGAAGTTTTTCTTGAATATCTATAATTTCTTTTATTTTTTCATCATTAAATTTTAGATTTTTAACAACACAACAAGCAGTAAATGGTCTCACTTCCTTAACACTTGAATCAACTATAACTTTATAGTTTCCTTTTTTAGCTTTATACTCTTTGTTTTTTCCTTTTCCTAAAAACTGCAAAAATGAACGTAAATAACCCTGAAGTGAAAGTAAATCAGGCCTATTAGGAAAAATCTCTATCTCAATCTCATCTTTTCCAACAGATTCAAGAGGAGTTCCAAATAAAGCAATCTTCTCTTCAATTTCTTTTGTAATTTTACAATATTTTTCAAACTGTTTTTTATTTAGTTTTATATTTGCCATTTATTTTTCCTCATTCCAGTCTATTTTAGTTCCATTTCTCTGAGCATCTTTTAAAGTAAACCCTTTAGGATATCTTTTCTCTAGTTTCTTAACATTCTCCTCTAATACTTCATCCATATTCCAATTAAAAAAATTACAAATCATTGCAGCATACCAAAAAGTATCTCCAAGATTCTCTCTTATTCCATCTTCTACTTTTTTATTTTCATGTGCAAATGTTTTTTTAATACAGCTAGCAACATCTCCTGCCTCTCCAGCAATTCCCAATCCCCAAGTAGAGATCTCTAAATCCTTATTTTCAAACTTCTTAGCTGTTTTTTTCGCTATCTCTTGATATTCTTTAAGATTCATTTTATCATGCCTAAGTCTCCATTTAATATTGTTGGATTCATTCCAGTTATCTCATCTTTTAAAATTCCTTCTGGAATAGTATTATATAAAAACAATTTTTTGTTCATTCTATAAGCCATAAATAATTCTGTAAAGGTTGCTCCTCCAACATAATTTTGATTTCCGTTTTTTTCCAAGTTAACTACAAAAACAGCGTCATTTTCTTTGATTTTTTTCTCACTCTCATCCCAAGCTTTAGCAACCCATTCTGAATGTGCTGTTTTATCTTCTTCCAAAAGCCTAAGCTCTTTTAAAGGATCATCAAAACTATTTGGAAGGGTAATTTCATGTCCTGCTTTTTCTAACTCTTTTTTTATTTCTTTTATTTTATCATAATGATATTTACTGCAAGCTATAAAAATTTTCATACTATCTCCATATTTTCTTTTTTCTTAGTTTAGTTAGATTATTACTATACATCTCTCTTAAATCCTTGATTTCATAATAGTCCATTATAATTCTGTCAAAACCAGGACCCCATGCAAGAACAGGAATATCTTCTCCTAACAAAGGAATAGTAACTTCTGGTCTAAATATGCCTGCCCCGCCTAATTCTAACCATACTTTCTTCTCAGGATGCCACCAATTAATCTCAACACTTGGCTCTGTATAAGGAAAATAAGCAGGAGTAAATCTAATTTTCTCAAAACCCATTTTCTTAAAAAACTCTTTTAAATATCCTAAAAGATGTTTAAAATTAGCATCTTTATCTACAACAATTCCCTCTGTCTGATTAAACTCAAAACCATGACTCCAATCAACTGTCTCGTTTCTAAATACCTTACCAACAGCAAAAAACTTTCCTTTTTTCTCTTTCTTATTTTTCAACTCTCTTAGTTTAGCAAGAGTCTGTGCAGATAAACAGGTTGTATGTGTTCTTAATACAATTTTCTTAGCTTCCTCTTCTTCCCAAGAATACTGCCATCCCTTACTTCCAGAAACCCCAGTTTCATGTGTTTTCTTAACTTCTTTTACTAGTTTTTTATCTAACTTACCTTTTTCTTTTAAATAAAAAGTATCATGCATCTCTCTAACAGGATGATCTTGTGCTGTAAACAAAGCATCAAAATTCCAAAATCCTGTTTGAACTAAATTTCCTTGCATCTCTTTAAATCCCAACTCGCTCCAAACTTTCCTAGCATAATCTTCTGCTTGCTTAACAAAATGTCTTTTTCCACCATAAATTTCAGGAAGCTTAGATTTAATATCATATCTTCTAAATTTCTTTCCTTTCCACAAACCTTTTTTCAAAATCTCTGAATTTAAAGATTCAAGATAATCTGCAGAAACATCTTCTTTAATTAGTTTTTCTCCTAAATCTGTTAGAGAAAAAACAAAATCTTTTTTTTCTTCAATTTGAACTATCTCTTTTCTATTTTTTAGTTGTTGTAAAGCATGTTTTTGTTCTGGTTTTAGTTCTTTTTCTTCTAAAGGAAGAGCCTCTAAAAGCTGTTCCTCTAAAAACTTTTTTTTATCTATAGAATTTAAAACTATTTTCCCATTTTTAATATCAATTAAAGCTTTTTTCTTTAAAGCTCCTAAAGCTGCTTTAAACTCATTTTTATTCAGTTTGCTTTCATTCATATCTATAGGAGACTTTTTCTCTAACTCTTCTAGTAATCTTCTTTCAGGCAGACCTTTTCTTTTATATAAAATCCCATTTATTCCTAAATCTACTATCTTTTTTTTCTCAAGTTTTAGATTTAAAACACTCTTATTACTCAAAAACTGCAAAGCTCTAATAACAGATGTCTTATCTAAACCAGACTCTTTAATTATTTTCTTAATATTCTTAGTTTCTAGGTATGGAACTATCTTTCTTTCATTAGGAGAAAGGCTCTCTTTTAACTCATTAATATCCATAAAAGTTCTAGGTTTAGAAGGTTTAAGAAGTTTTTTATAGATAAAAGATATAAAATAATCATGAGAAAATCTATTTTTGCAGGGAAGTTTTATCCAGAAAATAAGCAAGAGCTAGAATTTAGTTTAAAAAACTTAGTTAATAAAAACCAAGAAAAAAGAAATGCAAAAGCAATTATTGTGCCACATGCAGGATATGAGTTTTCAGGAAAAACAGCTGGAAAAGCTTTTTCTAAACTAAAAGATTTTAATCTAGCAGTTATAATAGGAACAAACCATAATTCTTCATCTGTTTGTATCTCTTTAGAAGATTTTGAAACACCTCTTGGAAAAATCAGAAATGCAGAAGAATCAGGAAAACTAGCAGATAGTATAGAAGTTAATGAAGAAATCCACAAAAAAGAACATTCAATTGAAGTAGTCTTGCCATTTATACAACATCTAAATCCAAATGCAGAAATCATCCCCATACTTCCTTCAATGAAAAAAGAAGAAAACAAAGAACTAGCTAAAAAAATTTATAATACAATAAGAAGACCTTTTGTTTTTATTATTTCTTCAGATTTTACTCATGCAGGAAACTCTTATGGATTTCCAATTTCTTATGAAAGAGCAGGAGAACTAGATAAACTTGCAATTAAAAATATAGAAAAACTAGATGAAGAGGGATTTTGGAATATTGCAAGAAAAACAACTATCTGTGGAAGAAACTCTATTTTAGTTGGAATAGAACTAGCAAAATTTTTACAACTAAAACCAGAACTAGTAGATATTTCTTCATCTTCAAGCATAACAGGTAAAAAAGATTTTGTAAATTATGTTTCTATAGGCTTTGAATAAGAAATAGTTTCTTTAACTTGTTGTGTTGACATTCCAAGTGAAAGCAAAAAACTTCTTAGTTCTTGCTTTGTCATTTTACTATTAAAAATTTTCATCTTAACTCTAAACTTCCTACATAATCTTATATTTTGCATAACTCTTCCCAACCACTTTCCTAATTCAATTTCTTTTAGTTTTAGATTTTTAAAATCAATTCCAATAATAATATTGTTTTTAGCTGCTAGCTTACATAAAACATGATTTAAACCAGAATCTCTTTGTTTTAAAGAATCTCTCTCATGCCCTTTTTCAGGTGAAAGCAAAACATCAACTCCTTTTATCTCAAGAACTTTTCTATTAAAATCATCGTCTCCACCAAGAACAACTATCTCTTCTACCTTCTTTTTATTTCTTATCTTCTTCCTTATCTCTTCTAATTTCTTTATCATCTAAAACTCTTGTTCCAATAAAATCTTGTTTATTTAAAAAATCATCAAAATTCTTCATATTTTTCCCAAGAATATATGTTTTAATCTTATTTTTCATAATAATCCTACTAGCACTTTGATCAATAACAAAATGCTGTCCTGGTTTATATTTCATTTTTCTCATAATAGTATTTAATTCATTATAAGAAATTTCTGGAATTAATCTCGCATCTTTGTAAATTAAAGGATTTTTAGTACATAAACCAGGTGCAAGAGTAAGATTCACAAAATCAGTTTTTAAAAATGCTGCAAGTTCAGCTGCAGTGCCGTCACTTGTATTTTTAGGTTTATATTCTAAAGCCCCACAAAAAACAACTCTCTCTTTTTTAATCGCATTTTTCACCTCTTGTTTTGTGTGTGGGATTCCTTTTTTAGGGTCTTTTCCAAAAAAATAACTTAAAAACCTCGCATTCATCCTAGTAACTCCAATTCCTGCATAACTCTGAAATCTCTCGCTTTTTCCTGCTGCTTTTAAAACCTTAATATACTCTCTTGCAAAATTTCCCCCACCTGCCACTATCACAAACTTATAATTCTTGTTTTTATCAATAGTTTTTTTAAATTCCTCTAAAAATCTAAAATCTACCTTTCCAGTTAAAAACAAACTTCCTCCAAGTGATATAACAAGGGTCTCCATAACTAGAAAAAGCTAAGACAATATTTAAACCTTTTCAGTATATATTTTGTATTATATATATAATTTAAAATACAAAAATTAATTATTTATATGATACTAGAAGAAAGAACTTTAGAGTTTGGAGAGTTTCTTCCAGGAGCATTTAAAAGAGCAATTGGAGCTTTTAAATCAGACTTAAAAAATTGTATTAATAAGAAAAGCAGATTATTTCAATACAAAGAATCAGATATTCATTTTGAAGGAGGTTTTGAAATAAAAGAAGGAAGAGTTCAAATGGTTGTTGTTGGAATTCCATATGGTGAAAATCCAGTAACACTAACAGGAACACTAAGACACTCTCCAGATAAAATAAATCAATCTAAATATGTTAGAGATAGAAAAATAGAGTGTGAAAGAGGAAAAATAAGAGTTTCTTGTGATATTACAGAACTACCTGAAGATGAAGCTGGAAAAGAGATACAATATGAAGAGTGTTTTGAATATATAATAAGAGAAAGTATTAGAGTTGCAAGAACTACTTAATTGTAAACAACCTATCATCCTTAACATCAAAAATTCCTAGCCTAACTCCAGAATCAAGCCAGCCATGTGCATAATTCACAGCAGCAAATGCATTAACTTTGTCTTGTTTTTTTTCAAAATGCCTAGCATCTGATAAATAATTTTCAACCATCTCAATTATCTCGCCAGCTTCGTTTTCCTTACCTTTAATTATATTTTTCTTAACAATAGCTAAAGCTCTCTCTGTAAGTGAAAAATATTTTTCTAGTTTTTTATCTGTTATTTTGTCCATAATTTTATATATTAAAAACAACTTATAAATTTATGGAAATAGTAATAAATACCCAAGTAAAACAAGGGGCAATAAATATAACAGACCAAATAAATGAAAAGATTTCTTCTGGAAAATCCTGCCTTATATATTGCCCGCATACAACTTCCTCAATAATAATTAATGAAGGCAATGATGAAGATGTAATAAAAGATTTCTTTTCTGCACTAGAGGAAATTGTTCCAAAACTAGACTTCTTACATATGGAAGGAAACTCCTCAGCACATATAAAATCTATTTTATGTGGAAGTTCTGTTCAAATTCCAATTAAATCTGGAAAGCTAAATTTAGGGAGATGGCAAAAAGTTTTCTTTCTTGAATTTGATGGACCTAGAAAAAGAAAAATAATTATAGAAGTAACATAGATAAATTTATAATAAGAAATTTACTAATAGTTTTATGAAAAAAGCGGTTTTAGGTTTAATATTAGTTTTTTGTTTTCTAGCTTTAATGCCATTATTTTCTGCACAAGAAGAATGTAAAAAATGGAGTGAATGCAAACCAGAATATGATGTAAATAAAATAATTTCAGGAGATTTTTCTATTTTAGGTAAGAAAACTTGCATAGATAACCCAAAACTAAAAAAGACTTGCAGTCTAAAACAATATGTAAAAATTCAAAAAATAAGATATTGTTATGAGGACTATGTTCAAATTTATGACTATCAAAATAATCTAATAGGAAGAATTTTAGAAGATTCTGAAAAACTAGATATCCAGTTTACTGTTGCAGATGAAGAATATTGTAATTTTTGTTTTAATGGAATTCTTGATTATGATGAAGAGCAAATAGATTGTGGAGGTGCCTATTGCCCACCTTGTATTTATAGAGATCAATCAGGAACTCTTTTAGTTTCAAGTACAGGAAATCAAGGAGTTACAAAAATAGAAGACTTAAGAGATGTTTTAGAAAACTGGAAAAATGAAAAAATATCAATAGAAACAGCTGCAAGAATAATAAATGATTATTTTTCTTAAAAAAAGATTACTCTAACACACAATGATCATAACCTCCACCTGCAACTCCACACTCTTCCTGACTTGCTTCAGAACAATCTGGTAAATAAATATTATCTAAACATTCTCTTTCCTCAGATCCAAACATAGTTTGCTCACGGGTTTGTTGAGGACCATTATACCAATAAAAATAAATAATTGGTGGATTATCAAATGCTCCAGCAGTATAACAACCATATCCATCTAACCACTCACATCCTAACTCACAACCATAAACTCCTGGAAGAAACTCACATAAATTTGAACCATAATCAATACACTCTTGTTCATTAAGTGGGCCTTGACACAAATAATCTTCAACAGTGGTAAGTTTTAACATACATAATGAATTAGTTCTCTGAGTTTCTTCTGTTAAATCATTAATAACACACTCACTTGTCCCAGGATCTCCACCCTCATTAGTATCTAAAGAAGAACAATCTTGAGAAATTTTAACACACTCTTTTCCCATTGTTGTTGGTGCTATTGGAGTTGTTTCAGGTGTTTCTTCACTTATTATAAATCCAGATTTTTCTAAACTATAAAGTTCAGAAACCTCTTCTGCAGACAGAGCCCTATTATAAATTCTAATATTATCTATTTTTCCATCAAAACCTTGAGAAGGAAATCTTCCTGTTGCAAATCCACCTATTGCTAAAGGTGTGTCTTTTTTTCCAATCTTACATCCATCTGTAACAAGAAATTTAGAACTATCTTCATTTCCATCAAGATAAATATAACTTTTAACTCCATTAAAAGTTGCTACAATATGATACCATGTTTTGGTTTTTAAAGAAGTTCCTAGTCTTTTATGATACACACACCAGTCATTTTCTGTATCTGGAAAATCTTCTTGCCAAATATAAAATGCTGGTTTATTTACTCCTAAACCTAAACGATATTGGCTATCTCTTGAATTTCCACTTCCAGTATCTTTACTAATAATAGATCCTTTTATTTGCTCAGCATAAAACCAAGCTGAAAGAGTTATCTGATTTCCACCAATATTAACACTATCAGAATTTCCTAAATCAACATAATCTCCTGCCCCATCAGATACAAGTCTTCCATCTTCAATTCTTATATCCCCTTTTGGAGTTCCAGGCATTGTACTAAACAAATAATGGGCTCTTAATCCCTGTTCAAGAGTACTTTCTTCCTCTTCTTCCTCTTCTTCCTCTTCTTCATCAAAAGTTACTCCTGCCTTATAGATTGTTTTTGTTCCTATTGTTGTCTCTACATCTCCAGCATATAACAAAGACTGTTGCCCAGTAACATATCTTCCATCACTAAACTTAATATTAGGATTTTCTTTAGGAACTCTTACTTTATAACTAACAACATAAGGTTTTTTAAAAGATGTAAAAGGATAAAAAAGCCACTCAATAGTATCTCCTTTAATAATTCCTTCGTCAGACGCCTCAATTATCTGCCATTCCTTAGGTACTCTTTCAGAAACTCCTAAAACTTTGACATCATCATTAAGATGAATCTCTATTTTAACTATATCTCCTGGTTTAACTTGTTCAGGCAAAACCCTATTTATTCCTTGTTCAGAAACAACATTTCCTGTAAATCTCGGAGAAAAATATAATAAGAATCCAATTACTAACACTAATATAATAATTCCTATACCTCTTTTATAATTCATAAGATAAAATAAACTAATAGTTATTTAAATTTTTGTGATTTTGCCTTTTTTGTAGAAAGTCAAATTTTCTAGGTCTTAATCCTCTAGAATTTTGAGGAATAGGAAAAGGTCTTGGTTGAGGTTGAGGAAATGGATTTTGTGGAGGCTCTGGTAGTTGAGGAAGATTTGACTGCATAAATTTATTAATTATAAACCTGCTTCCTGCATAATCAGAAACAACAGCAGTCATTGTTAAATTGCCCACAGTTGCTTTAAATAATCCTCCAATTAAAGGTATATTTGATTTTTTTGAAAAATCATCTATTTTTTCTTTAATTTCTTTTTCACTCATTTTAAGATTAGTTAGCTCTGTTCTTAATCCTTTTTTTATTTTAATTAATTTTCCTGGCCCAGGACACTCAACAGCCATAACTCTTGGATCTTTTAAAAGATAATCTGCTTTATCTTCACCTTGTCTAAGAGATAATCTCAAAGGTTTTTTAATTCTAATCAAAGGTCTTATTTTTTGAGGAGGCCTCATGAGTTGAGGTCTTTGCATAGCTTGTCCTTGCACAACTCTTGGAGAAGCAATTGATTGTTGAAAATTATTTTGCAAGCTTGGAAGATTCATTTGAGGTTGTAATTGGACAGGTCTTTCTAAATTTAAACTAGATGAAATAATTAATTCTTTTGTAAATTCTTCTAAAAATTCATGAATCATTTAATACCTCGGCAATTTTCTTCTAGGCACTCTTGAAATATCTGTTTCAGGATTTTTATCTCTAACTTTTTGCTCCATTAGAGTTAATCCTCTTGCAATTGTTTTGTTCTGTTCCATTAAAGAATCTAGTTTCTCTAAAAACTCTCTATCTCTTTCTTTATCCTTAACTCCCTTACCTGCTTGTTTTTCTGCAAAATTTTTCGCAGAAATTTCAAATAAATTCAATAGCTTAGAAACCTGGTCTGTTAAGCCATCAAGCTTAATTGCAAGATTTGTTAAAACTTTTTGTAAAGAAACAAAATTATCCATCAAAGCGTCATCAATTTTTAGTGTTTTACTTGTTTTAGTTTTTTTAACACCCACTTTTTTTACCATATTTAATTAAGAATATTATGTTATTTAAATCTTATCGTATATACTCTGGAATAAAATTTTCAATTATTTTTTGTTTTTGTTTTTTAATTACACTTATCTTAGTTCCATTTATAGCTATTTTTTTACTTTTTTCTAAATAATCAATAATCAAACAAAAAGTCTGATACATCATTTTCCTAGGTAATTTCATCCATAATTGATACTTACCTATAAATTCCTCTTTTTCTAAGGCCTCTTCTACCATTAAGATTGAAGCAAGAGTAGGACTATGTAATTGGTTTTCTTTCTTTTTAACCATATTATATATACTTATATAATATAGTATTTAAAGGTTTTCATATAAAAGAAAAAACTATGAAAAAATTTAAGATGCTCTAACTTCATAATACTCATTATGTGAAAAATAATGAGCTGATCCGCCAGGACCTCCTTGCACTGTTTCTCCTGGAATATAGTGCTTTACAACAATTCTTGATTTTAAAGGAGTGTATCCTTCAGATACAGACACAGTCCCAACACCAGACTCCCACCTATTCATTAATTCTTTAATTTTTCCTGCTGCCTGATCTGGAGAAATTCCTTTTATATCATCTCCTCTATTAACATGTAAATCACATAAATTGCATAAATTAGAAAGAGATCTTACTCTTTCAACAGCTGATTCTCTTGTTATATTTTCAAAAGAAGACATTATTCCTCTTAATTTTTGTTCAATTAAACATCCAAAAAAACCTGTCATTCTCATATTTATTTTATAATAAACTTATTTATAAAAATTATTGTATAGAAAAATATATAAAGAAAATGGGCACAGAGGGAATCGAACCCCCAGCTGGCGGTCTGGAGCCGCCTATTTTACCATTAAACTATGCACCCGTCAAAATGTGAAGAAAATAAGATATTAAAACCTTTTCATAATCTCTTAATCTCTTTAATTTCAGAAGAAGAAATTGAACATCCTTTAAACTTAACTCCATAAAGAAGAGCGTCTAAAATCTCTTTTCCATCTTTTATATCTACTAATCCTTTTTTATAAGCAACATAAACTAGCTCAGAACTTCTAATAAATTTAAAATCTCTAAAAAAATCAATATTTTTTTTGTTTAAACTGACATTTGTATGGAGCTTTCCAGAAAGAATCTTCCTTAGTTTCTCTGGATTTTCTCCTAAAAGACGAGTAGTTCTCTCATCAACAACCAAAATACAATTTTTTAATAAACTAGAAAGAGCAAGACAACTTGCTTCTCCTTCTTGAATAATATTTAACCACTTACCTCTTGCAGAAAAACAGTGATTTGCAAGTTTTAAAGTTAAATCAGATTCTTTTTTTAATTTCTCATCAGTATAAACCTCTAAAACATTTCTTTTAATTAAATCTTCAATTTTTAAAGCCCCTAGTTTATATTTTTTTATTTTAATAGGCCTTTTAACAGATTCATATTCAACAGAAGGAGGAATTAAAAATTTCCCTTTAAATTTTTGTTTTAGTCTTTCTAATTCATCTAATAGTCCATTCATACTTAATGTAATTAAACTTGAAGAATCAAAAATAAGATTTTTCATTTAAATAAATCCATTGCAAATTTAATTCTTTTTTTAATTGGAACTGTTTTTGTCATCTCTTCAGAAACATTTGTCTGTCCTGAATAATCTTGTAACTCCCATATAGAAATTCCTAAAAGATTAGCTGTCTTCTCCATACTTATTCCGTGTTCATAAATCTTACTTGCCTTATTAATACTAGCCTTTCTAAAAACCTCTTTAATATACTCTCTAACATCTTTATCTGAATCATCTATTTTATCTCTAATTTTTCCTAAATTCTCTTTATATTCTTGAATATTTTTTTTCTTTAAAGAATCAATTGCCTGATTAATATATTTAAGTGACTGCTTGATGAATTTTCCCCACCCACTACTCTTAAAAAGATCTTTCCTAACTAAAGCTTTACTTAAAGAATAAACAATAACTGCAATTAAAATACTCTCAGAATCTTGATAAACAGAAGCAGAATGAATTGTCTTATTACTCAGCTCTTTTAGTCTAATAGCATCTTCTTTTTTAACTGCTTTTTTAGTCTCATTTAAAATAAACAAAACATTTTCCAACTCTTTTTCATCCATAATTAAAATAAGAGAATTGATTATTTAAAATTAACCTATTAAATTAAATGGTGATAAAAATAAACTATAAATAAGTATAATGACCTTTAAAGGGATAGAAACATACAACTCTAATTTTTTAGCCCATTGTTTATTCATAAAAATACCTATAGAAGATACTAATAAAACCACAGAAACTAAAGGTGGAATAAAAATAATAAATAAAATAAAAAAGATATCTTGGCTGGAGAGAGAACTTAATCCAAAAGCTCCAGAAGCAAAAACAAATAATAAAAGTATTAAAAAAAACCATGTCAAAAGTATTAAGATAATAAAAACTATATTAATAGAAGCTAAAATTTTCCAAAAAATAGATAATTTCTTTTTAGTTTTTTTATTTAATCTATTCATTTAACAATTAGTTTTATATATTATTTAAATCTTGTTTAAATATGAAAATTTTCCTTGATACTAATTTTATAGTATATGCTGCAGAAAAGAAAATAGATTTCATAGAAGAACTAGATAATCTAATTTCTAATCATCATAACCTAGTTCTAGCCTCAAGTGTTTTAGAAGAACTAGAAAAACTTGCTAAAAAGAAAAGTAAGTCTGGAATCTCAGCAGAAATAGCTAAAAAAATAATAAAAAATAATAAAAACAAATTTAAAATTATTAAAACCTCTCTAATCCCAGATAATTTTATTATTAAAGAAATTAAACCTGGAGATTTTATAGCAAGCATGGACAGAAGATTACTAGAAAAAATAAGAAATAAGAAAATATCTATAAGTAAGAACAAAAAGCTCAGAATTAGTTAACTTTATAAATCTAAAATTTTTATTTTAAAGATGTTCTCCATAGTTAAAATTCAAGATTACATAAGAGTAGAGCCAAAGTTATTTGGACTAGAAACAAAAAAAGCTGTAGAAAAACAGCTTCAAGAAACCTATTCAGACCATATTGATAAAGAAATAGGTGCAGTAATAGGAGTAATTGAAGTTTCTAGTGTAGGAGAAGGAATAATAATTCCAGGCGATGGTGCTGCTTATTATCTTTCAGATTTCAAATTACTAGTCTGGAAACCAGAACTGCAAGAGCTAGTTTTTGGAACAATCTCTGAAATAACAAATTTTGGAGCATTTATAGACTTAGGAGCAATGAAAGGAATGATCCATATATCTCAAACAATGGAAGACTATGTATCTCTAAGCAAAACAGGAAGTTTACTAGGAAAATCAACTAAAAAAAGTCTAAATAAAAACGACAAATGCTTAGCAAGAATAGTTGCTATTTCATATAAAGCAGGAGAACCAAAATTAAGTTTAACTATGAGACAACCAGGATTAGGAAAATTAGACTGGATTAAAGAAGAAAAAAGAAAAGCAAAATTAAAACAAAAAGCAATAGTTCCAGAAACAAAGGAGAAAAAGAAATAAAATGGCAAAAGAAAAAGCATGTAAAAATTGCAAAATGATATATGAAGGAGATAAATGTCCTAATTGTGGAAGCCAAGACACAACAGACTCATTTAAAGGAAAAGTAGTAATATTTAATCCAGAAGAATCAGAAATAGCTAAAAAAATGAAAATTTCTAAACAAGGTGAATACGCAATTAAAACAAAATAATAAAATGAAAATTTCTAATATACTTGAAGAAAAAGAAAATAAACTATTAAATAGAAAAGAAATAAAAATAGTTGTAGAATCAGAAAAAGCTCCAAGTGAAAAAGAAGTAATTGATTTTATATCTAATGAGAAAAAAGCAGATAAAGAACTAATTAAAGTTGATAGAATAAAAGGAAAATTTGGGAGAAGAACTTTCCTTTTAGAACTAAAAATTTATAATTCAAAAGAGAACATGGATAAAGTAGAAAGAACAGAAAAACAAGAGACAACAAAGAAAGAAGAAAAGCCAGTAGAACAAAACACTCAAGAATCTACTCAAACAGAAAAAACAGAAGAAAAGCCAGAGGAGAATAAAGAAGAGGTAAAAGAAGAAAAGCCAGAGGAGAATAAATAAAAATGCCAGAAGAAGAAAAGAAAGAAGAAAAAAAGCCAGCTAAAAAAACAGAGAAAAAGCAAGGCAAAAAACCACATAAAAACAAGCCTACTAGTAAAAAATATAAGTTCTATAAAATTCAAGGAGATAAACTTGAAAGAGAAAGACACTGTCCAAGATGTGGGCCAGGAATTTTTCTAGCTAAAAGCAAAACAGGAGATAGATTATACTGTGGAAAATGCCAATATACTGAGTTCTTAGAAAAAAAGCAAGAAAAGAGTGATGAAAAGAAATGAGTTTAGATAGAGATTTAGGAATTAAAAAACAAATTCCTTTATCAGATACTAGAGTAAATGGAACATATCAATTTGATAAAAATTCTCATGCTTTAAGACTAATGGGGAGATACAGAGAGGGTGTTTGGTATCACTTTGAATTCTGTGACTTAAAAACACAAGCAGAAATAAGAACAAAAACAAAATTTCCTGAAAAATGCGAAGTATATGTTGTTACAGGAGCAGAAAGAGTTATGCCCCCTTATTCAAGAGTAAAAGGAGAAAAAAGAGCAAGAGAAAAACAATTTAAAAGATCTCAAAACATAAGAGATAATGGCAGTTCTTTAGGTAATTAATAATTAATATAAAAAAGCGGCAGCAAATTCTAAAAAGAATTAACTTCTTAATCCGCTAAAAACCTCGTTTTTATGATTATTATTTTATTTTTGTACTTTTTCATATTTTACTGCTGAAAAAATAGTCTCTACCTCTCTATCTTTGAAATCAGTTCTCCAATCTGAAGGATCTACAGGCCGAGATGTATGAATAATATATCCATTTATTCCACCTGGCAAAATATCTGCATAAACTCTTTGAACAGCATCTCTTATCCCTTCTTCTATAGATTCTCTAGTATTCATAGTTACTCGTCCTAATCCTCTTGACATACCAGCAATAACATTAACTCTTTCTCCTGTCTCAGAAAGAACAAATCCTTTATCAGTTAAATCCACAGAAGCCAACTCTTCCACTTTTAATTGATTTTTTAAATTTTTTTCCATTTTTATCTTATATTATAAACCCTCGAAGAAACCCACTAGTGTAGTTAGAATTTAGAGGGTTTATATAGATTATTTCCTTACATAAACATTTATAATTCCAGTTTTTCCTCTTCCATGCCCCTTAACTTTTGCTTTTTCTGTTTTATAATTTTCATGTACATGATTTCCTGGATTGTTTATAAAGGCATGAATTGTGAGAGAATCAGCACCAGTTTCTTGTGAGATTTCTGAGATTGTAAATCTATCTTTATCATTTATAGCATTTCTTATAGTTTCAGACATATTTTGGTTTGGAGAAATCTCAATTCCTAGCCTATCAACGACCTTACTAAAAATATTATCTATCAAATCAAAATTCATTTCTTCTAAACCATCAGGATCGTATCTTTCTTGTTCTTTAAATTTTCTTCTGGTCCTATGTGAGAGAATTATTTCTTTTGTAACAAATAGAATAAATATCCTAGTTAATTCTGGACTCTTTTCAATATTTAATTTTCTTATATACCTCTTTTGAGTATTTAGCCACCAAATACCATATTCTACATCTTGGATCCTCTGTTCCAAAATTTGTTGTCTTTCTACCATATTATATGTTTGTCCAGAATTTAGTGGATCCTCATCATGATTTGAAAGCAATATCCTCAATCTTGATTTGCCTTTTTTGTTTTCAATATTGTCTTCTTTTTTTTCTTTTCCACCCTTTCTCTTACCTTTTCCCCTATTCTTTATTTTTCCATCATCTCCAAAGCCATCTTTTTCTGTTGGAACATCAACAACAGCCTTACTATTTCCTTTAGTAGAAAATTTAGGTTTAATAAGATTATCCTCTTCTAAGAGCTCTGAGATCTCTTCTGTGATTTTATCTAAAAAACCTCTTAATTCATTAAGTTGCGTTTTTTCTTCTTTTTTCTTTTCCTTATCTGCAAGTTCTTCTAATACTTCCCGAATTTTTGATCTACACCAATTTAAAAAAAGAAAAGTAACCTCATTCTCAATTAAATTCTCTCTAACATTACTAACACAATTATATTCTTCTTTTAATTCAGGGCAATCAATATTAGCAACCAAACTTCTTGATAATCCTTTATCTAACATTAAATCAGGTAAGAAATAATATGCGATGTTCTTTTTATAAGCATCTATTTCTAATATATTTAAGGAGGATTTTTCTCCTCTTAATGGTTTCTTAGATAATGCAACTCTTAAAACAGAATTTAGTTTTTTGTTAAATTTGTATCCTTCTATCTCATTAGGAAGAGCAAACTCTTTAATTCCAAAAACTTCATCTATATCTGCCTGTTCAGGTAAGATATTTGGCCATAATAGTTTTCCCTCATACAAAGCATCAACACTTCTTGATCTTAATGCGGACCTTGATTGAGGATGATTTGAAATTGAAGAGATTAATAATTGCAATTTTCTCTTATTTGATAAGACCTTTTTATCTTTTGGATTAATTCCTCTCCAACAAAAAAAGTTTAATTCCCCTTTACGAAGTTTATCAAACAGCTCTTTATTTTCTTTTTCAAAATAATACCATTCATTTAAACCCGCTTCTTTTATAGCTTCCCAAGGACTTGCTTCTTCATCTTCAATCTCTACATAGTCTTGGTCTTCTTCTATAACAAAAACAGATAACCTCCCTTTATAGTAATTTATAATTTTACATTTTTCAAATTCAGCTAAAGCATAATATTTCCCCCCATTTCCATGACCTCCACTCACCATTTTTTTATTTAATTCTTCTCCCTGTGTTGCTGCTTTTGGATCGCCCCAATAGAAAAGATGTTTTTCTATTTTTTTAAATTCTGTTCCTCCAAAATCTAAACATACAACTTGTTTTTTATCTAAGTTTAATAAAATCTTTGCATTTTCTAGATCTTTATCTTCTTTATCTTCTTTTCTCGTATAAGAATCGTCTGAATTTTTTATCCATTCTGGAATTCCCTTTTTATGATCCTTAAAATGCTGGGACTCTCTTTTAATATAATCTCTATGGACTTTGAAATTTATTTTTCTAGATTTCCTTTTCATTTTTTGTCCTGGATTTTTTGTTTATCAACCCTTTAAACTTGCTGGACAGTCTTTCCCAAATTTCAAGAATTTTTTTTGCATCTGCATCTTTATTTGATATTTTTTTGCAAAAAGGTATAACATCCTTAACCACAGAATTATATCTCGTTAAAAAAATATTTCTATCCTTAGTGTTCAATGATCTAGGACTTGTTCCTAGAAATTCGAATAAGTCAGATTCTAGAAAGTCCATTTTTTTGTCATGACTATAGTACTTAAATATCTTAGAATTTATAATCCTTATAAATTCTGTCTTGATAAATCTGGGTTCTTCATTTATTTTTCCTCTTTCAGATTTTTTGACTTTAATCCCTTTTAATTTTTCAGCATAATCTATTCCTTTTTCAGTTAATTTATATCCATAAACACCACCAACTATCCAATTATTATCTAAGGGTTTTGTAATATGCTTTTGAATATCATTGTTAGGATATTTTGGATATCCTCGCATACAAAATTCTGAAGGCCATATTTTCCATAATTTTACTGCAACATCTTCTACAGTTATTTTATTTTTTTTCTCTTTGTCTAAATCATAAATTGCAATCAAAATCTTCTCACTTTTGTTTAAGGTATTAGATTTCATAGATTAAATTCCTTATTTTTACTTTTGCCTTTATTAAATTCCAATTTCACCTTTTTCCACTCATCATCAATAGCGGTAAAAATTTTCCTTACCTGCTCATCAGTATAAGAATAATTTCCCCTATTGGTACAATTTCTAAGAAGTCGCATCTTATCTAAAATCTCTTGAACCCTACGACTAGCAATTCTTTTAAATCTTTCTTCTTTTATCTCTTTATGATCTATTTTTGGTTTTTGTTTTTTTGGCATCTTAGTATTATTTATAAGCTATATTATTTAAATGTTTCGGTTATATAATAGTATATATTAAAAATATAGTATATAAAAAGAATATATCTCTTAAATAATTATATCCTTTTACTTAAAAAGATCTGTCCTAAAATTTATTTAGTTGTCCATTTAAGTAATACCGCGAAACCAACAACAAAAGCCAAACTAATTATAAGAGAAGTCCATCTCTGATTGATATAAGAATGATAAGCTATACTTCCTCCAGCAAAGACAACTAACAAGATTAATATACTAGATACTTCTTTCAATTTCATCTTATAAATCTTCAATCTCTTTTTTATGTTTTTTATAAAATTCTGGATTTTCTTTTTTAATCTTAGCTAAATCTTTCTCTGTAGGAAATTCTATTTTTCTCATAATAATATAAATTCCAGAGCCAGCTATAACAAATCCTATGGCTCCCTTAATCAATCCATTAAAATTAATTCCAATATTTATTAATATGGAAATAACAAAAACTATCCAAGCAATAGGAGTTATTTTAAAGGTACTTACCTTAAGTTTCTGTTTATTCTTTTTCTCTTTCTTAGCCATAATAAATCTAACATTCCCAACCTTAAAAATCTGTCTATAATATTATTACGGAGGAGCAGATACTAAAAAATAAATGCTTTATTCTCCGCACACTCTTTTTTAAGTGATTATATAAAAATAGACCCACAAGTCTATAACTGAAGCATAAACCCTCGAAGAGGCACTGAACAAGCAAAATAGACTGCTCAACGCCTCTTCTGGGGAAAAAGAGGTGATAAATATAATAGTCATATTTCCTATTTAAACCTTTCGGTATGTTGTCATTTTATAAAGACAACACTTCTTTTCCTTAGTCTCTTTTTTGTCTAATATAATAATCTACATCATATATAAACATTGTTCTTATCTAAAATATCTATTAAACTGCATAATTTAACCACTTTTTCTTGATGAAACTAAAGAACACACTAAATTTATATATTATCTAAAACTTATACAAAAATGGATAAAAAAGAGAGGCAGCTAGATTTAGAGAAAAAAGATATTAAACTTAATCAAGATGATTTTTACAATCTTCTCTTAAAAGAAGAATTTGGATGGCAAGCCCTAATCTATGATTTAATTAATACAGAACAACTAGATCCTTGGGATATTAATCTTTCTATTCTTGCAGAGAAGTATATTGAAAAAATAGAACAACTAGAAGAAGCTAATTTTATTGTTTCAAGTAAAATTCTTTTAGCAGCAGCATTATTATTAAGAATAAAAACAGAAATTCTTCTTAATCATCATATAAGAAGTCTAGATGAAATTTTATATGGAAAAAAAGAAGAGAAAAAACAAATAGAAAAAATAGAATTTGATGACGAGATTCCAGACCTAATTCCAAAAACTCCTCTTCCTAGACATAAAAAAGTTTCTTTACAAGAGCTTATGTCTGCTCTAAATAAAGCCATTTCAACAGAACAAAGAAGAATTCAGAAAAAAACAATCCAGCAAAAACTAATAAAAGAAGCAGAAATTGTCTTGCCAAAAAGAAAAATAAATATTAGAGATAAAATAAAACAAATTTATTCTAAACTAAGGGGACTTTTTAAAGAAGAAGAAAAACTAAGAATAACTTTTTCTAGTCTAACAGGAAAATCAAAAGAAGAAAAAATCCTTACCTTTCTTCCGCTCCTTCATCTAGATACACAACAAAAAGTCTGGCTAGAACAAGAAAATCATTTTGATGAAATCTATATCTGGTTAAAAGAAGTTTATCTAAAAGAAAAAAGACAAGAGATTCTTGCAGAACTAGATGAAGCAGAAAAAATGTCTCTTGGACAGCAAGAAAATATAAATCAGTTTGAAAATCCTCTTGCTAATTTCTTTGACATGCAAAGCGAAATAATGAAGGGGAATCTAGAAGAGATTAACTAACTCTTTCTCTCCTAACATCTTTTCTTTACCAGAATCCATATCTTTTAACTTGTATTTTTTCTTTTTAACTTCGTCTTCTCCAATAATAATGACTTTTTTAATTTCTAAAGAATTTGCTAAATCTAATCCTTTGGTAAGTTTATCAAAACTTATCCTTATATTTTTCCCCTCTCCTCTTAGTTTTTCAGCCAAAGAAATTGCTTTTTTATCTTGATTTAAAGAGATTATCAAAACAACATTATTTTCAATTGGAATTTTAGTTATCTTAGCCAGTCTCTCAATTCCAAATGATATTCCAGTACTAAAAATACTATTTACTAAATAACTTCCACCTGCACAAATTGTTTCTTTCATCTCTCCTTTAATCTCAAAAATACTTCCAGTATAATAAGATAAACCCCTTGCAAGACTTGCAGAAAATTCTATCTCTAGGTTATATAATTTACAATAATCAACTAGCTCTTTTATCTCGTTATAACTCTTATATTTTACAAAATAACTTAGTGGTTTTTTAATTATCTCTAAAAGTTTATCTGCATCTAAACCTAGTTTTCTTAAATTATTTCTTACTTCTATCTCTGGAAGTTTATCTAATTTATCTATCTCTCTTATTGCCTGCTCTCTATCTTCTAAATTAATATTTGTTTTTTCTAAAATCTCATTTAGTAATTTTCTATTATTAAAAATTATTTTTGCCTTAATTCTTAATCTGTCTAGTATTTTTTTAGCAATTGAAAGAATCTCTGCTTCTTCTCTTGTCCCAGAACTAATAATATCAATATCTGCCTGTGTTATCTGCCTCACCCTATTCCCTCCAACTGGCTCATCTCTAAAAACACTTCCAATAGAATATCTTTTATAAGGCAGTTTTTTATTTTTTGAAATTCTTTTTAATGGAAAAGTAAGTTCATATCTTAAAGCTAGTTTTCTCTTACCTTTATCTTCAAGCTTAAAAACATCTGAAATTGCTTCATCTTCAGAATTATCTCCAATAACAAAATCTCTATTTTCAATTATTGGTGTTTCTGCAGGCTCAAAACCATATTTTTCAAACTCCTCAACTAGAATCTCTTTAATTATCTGTCTTTTTCTAGCTTCTTCACCTGTATAATCACTAAAACCTTTTATTGTTTCTGCCATTTTTCTTTATTTTCCTGAGTATTTTCTTTTTGAAAAAAGCTCAGGGTGGAAGGAGAGAATCGAACTCTCGCCTCAAGCGCCACAGGCTCACGTTCTGCCACTAAACTACATCCACCATTATTTAGTTTAAATAAATTTGATATAAAAATGTTGTTAATCTTATTATAATCTGTTAATTCTATAAACCCACTCATCTGCCCAGCACCTAGAATTTTACTATTAATAGATATATTTTTATTATTTATAGAAAAAAAGCTTAGGCTATTATTATCAGTTCTAATGATGCCGATAACTCCATTGTTTAGCCATATTTTTATTTAGAATTTATAGTTTTTAAGTCTTTCTTTAAGCTGCAACTTTCTCTTCTAATCTCTTTTTCTTTTTGTCTTTTATTTCATCTATTGAAACTGTTTTTTTCTCTAAACCATCTAAAAATCTTTTTGAAGCCTCTTTAACAGCATATTTATCTGCTTGTTTTGTATAGTGATTAAGTAAATGAGGCAAACCTCCAAGAGAAATCCAAGAACCTACTTCATATGCAAGATTTCCTAAAGAACCTAAAACATCGTGAGTCTTTCCAAGATAATAAGCATCATAAGCAAGATAACCTGGAGACATTGCCAAACTCTTAATTCCCCTTGCAGCTGTTCCTACTCCTCCCATAACAATAAAATAATCAGCAATAGCATCAAAAGGAACTGTTGCTTTATTTGTTGTATCTAAATAAGCTGCAAATTTTCTCATCCTACTATTTTTTGCATTTGCCTGTTCAATATAGGCTCTTAAACCAGATTTAAAATCAGAAGGATCTCCAGAATAATCTTTATAAGCTTTTCTAATATCTTTTAATTTCAAAGCCCTAGCTAGTTGTTTATCTACATCTACTCTTATAGGCACTGCCCATTTAGCTACTTTTTTAGCTTTTTCTTTTTTTGACATTTTATTTTTGGAATTTAGCTCTAATTAATTGATTCATTGCTTCTTTTAAATCTAAAACACCCTTTAACTTTCCTTTTGAAACAATAGGTATAGAAAAAACATTTGACTTAAGCATATCAAAATAAACTCTTCCCAAACTATCACTAACATCTTTAACCATTATTGGAGAAGTCATTATTTGTTTTGCCTTTGTCTTTTTAGCGTCTTTGTTTTCTGCAACAACCCTGTTATTCATATCAGTAGTTGAAATAAGTCCTACTGGTTTTCCTGAAGAAACAACAACAATATGTCTTTCTTCATTTTTTTTAAGTTTCTTAGCAACTTCTAAAACACTGTCTTTTTCATCACAACTTAGAGCTTTTCTTAACTCACATTGTTTTACTTCCATATTATTATTATATATTTTTCATATTTTTAAATTTATTTAAAATAATCTACTTAAAACAACTGCAATAAGAGATGCAAAAAAAACCACAACACTTGTTGAAAAAGCATTAAAACTTCCTGTTTCTAAAACAGAAAATCCAGTTAAATGAATAGAACTCAAGATAATTGAAACAATAATTCCTATAATTCCAAGAGTCAAAAACGCCTTGCTTGTTTTGTTTTCATCCACAACCTTTGCTTCTACTGTCGCTTCTAATCCCTTTCCTTTTTTTCTAAGCTCTTGTTTTAAATCCTCTACATCATCTTTTAATCTTGCAATCTTTTTATTAGTCCTATATGTGCCTGCTCCCTTAATAGCTGTTTTTCCTGCACCATAAGCAGCCCCAACTCCTGCTCCTATTTTAATAGGGTTTTTATGAAAATAATTAAAAACTCTTTCAAAGAAACCTCTTCTAGACATTCTCTCTTCCTCTTGTCTTTGCCTTCTCTCTTGTCTTTTTTTTACATATTCTGGATTTTTTTTATTTTCTCTATCTTGAGCTGTTTCAATCTCATACTCTTCTCTAAAATCAGCAGTATCTTCATCTGTTCTTCCAAAAACCTTTCTCCATGTCCTGCCTCTCCAGTCTTCTACTCTCTTAACTGGCTTTACAACCTTTTTAACAGCAGGATTCTTAGATTTCTCAACCTTTTCATCTACCTCTGCAAGTTTATTTCCAGTATATTTAATAGCCTTTCTAGTGTTCCCTGTAAGAACCTCATATAATTTCCCTAAAGCACCTCCAACAGCACCATAAACAGCAGCACCAACTCCTATTTTTCCACCATATTTTAAAGCCTCTCTTCTTGTAAATCTCTTGCTCCTCGCGTCTCTCTCACTATCTTCTGCTTCTTGCTCTTTTTTTCCTTTATATTCTTCTGGCATTTAAATCTCTGTCTCCTGGACTTGCCATTTTTTAGTTCTCTTATTATAAAATCCAATTCTATATGGTTTTCCTTTTTCTAGTTTAACCTCTTTTAATACTTTTTCAGGATAGTATCTTATATGTCCAATTAAATCAAATATCTGCTCAGAATTACTTGTGCTTATATTATACTCTCCAATTTTCAAATTATCATAATCCTCAATAATTAAAAGTATAAACACAACAACACTAGATAAAACAATAAATAAACTATTTGTAAAAGTATCTCCTCTATTTAAAAATAATAATACAATAAGAATAATCCCCAAGGTATAATTTGCAATCTTTACTGCTTTTAATAATCTTTTTTCTGTTAAAAACTCTATTTTTTCTCTAACATTGCTAAATTCAGAAAGAGTATCGCAAAAAGACTCACACATTCCAGATTGTTTATCGCTTTTAACTTCTATATGATTCAAATCATCATAAATTCCATATAAATCATCTCTTCCTTTTTCATATTCATGAAGATTTGTAAGTGTATCAATTGTATAGGAATCTATTCTTTTTTTTATTCTATTATGGAATTTTTTCCCAAGATGTTTAGATAAAAGAAAAAGACTTACAAGAGTTCCTGTTTCTTCTGCAAGACACTCGCCTATTTGGTGTGCCCTACTTCTTAACATTGAAAAAGAAATAGTTACAAGAAAACCAAAAAGAAAAGTAACAGCTGAAATCATTAAACTTAAATTTAATCCTTCAATAGTATAATTTTGTGTAAAATAATTTATAAGAAAAAATACTACTAAAGCAAGAATTGCCCAATAATAAAGATAAAAATTAAATCCTTTCTTCACCTTGTTTTTCTGCTCTTTTTTCTTACCTCTTTTCATAATAATCTAAGAAAAATATATTATATAAATTTAATTAAAATGCTCCTGCCGGGATTTGAACCCGGGTCTCAGGCGCGAGAGGCCTGTATCCTTGGCCACTAGACTACAGGAGCTTATAAGAAAAATAGAAATTTCATACTTTTAAAACTAACTAATTCAAAAAAATTAAAGAATATATCTAAACTTTAAAAACTTTATAGGTCTTTCTTACTTTCTCTTTAACCTTAACTCCAATCTCATCTCCCTTACCTGCTTTCTCTACTTCTTTTCCGTGTATCTGCATACTTTCAATTTCTTGTTCAAACTCTGTCTCTCCACCCTTAAATTTCACTTTGTCGCCTACTTTTAAAACTGCAGTTAGTTTTATTGCAGCTACCTCTACATGAGAAAAGTAATTAGTTACCTCTCCAATTTGTTTTTCAGCCATATTTTTTATAAGAAAGATAAGTTTAAAAATCTTATTATAAATATAGGAATAATGAAATCAGAAAAACAGCTAAGAGAACAGCTAGGAAAGGATTATTTTGAATATTTTGGAGATAGAGAAAATCCAGGAAACCTAATTAGAATTGCTAAAGACTTTTGTAGATTGGGAAATGTAACTGGAAATACAAAATATTACAAAAAAGCAGTAGCATATTTAGAAGCAATAAAACCTTTAGTAGATTTAAATGATAAAAAAACACTAAACTGGTATCTTGCAGGAATCTGGCAGTATAAACTAGGCAAACCAAGACAAGCAATAAAATGTTTAGAAAAATCTCTTATACGTGGAAATAATCAAAAAGTCTTTGAATTTCTTTCTCAATTTCATGAAGAACTAGGAGAGTATGAAATAGCAAGAGAATATTCATTAAAATCTCAAAATATATTTTCAAGAGAAAAAGAAGAAGAACTAGGAGAAATAACAGAAGAAGAAATAGAAAGAGTAAAACAAGAATTAGACAAACTATAATTGAAGTGATTCAAACTAAAATAAGATAAATAGCCCCACCAGGATTCGAACCTGGGTCACGAAGCCCAGAACCTCGCATACTTGACCACTGTACTATGGGGCTAAAGATTACTTTAAGTTACTAATTTTCTTAAATTTAAAAAGCTTTATAAACATACTTTTCTCAAAAATATTATGAAAAGATCTAGTAGAAGATGGAAAAAGAAAGGCCAAATGAGATGGAAATGGCAAAGAAAGAGACTGAATGACGAAAAAAGAAAGCGAAAGCAACGAAGAGCTAGATCTAAGTAATTCTAAATAATATCTACATCATAATAATCTTTATATAAACAATTTAAGAATTAATATTATGAATAAGGGAAGTGAAATTTGGACTGAAAAATACCGTCCTAATAATTTTGAAGGTTTATTTGGACAAGATGAAATTGTAAAAAGAGTGAAAAACCTAACTCAAAGCATGAATATTCCTCATCTATTATTTGCAGGTCCAGCAGGAACAGGAAAATCCAGTCTAGCAATAATTGTTGTAAAGGATTTATTTGGAGATTCATGGAGAGAAAATTATTTAGAATTAAATGCAAGTGATGAAAGAGGTATTGATGTTGTAAGACAAAAAGTAAAAGATTTTGCAAGAACTAAAGCATTACAAAATGTTCCCTTTAAAGTTATTTTCTTAGATGAAGCAGATGCTCTAACAAAAGAAGCACAACACGCTCTAAGAAGAACAATGGAAAACTATACTTCTACATGTAGGTTTATTATGTCTTGTAATTATTCCAGTAAAATAATAGATCCTATACAATCTAGATGTTCTATATTCAGATTTAAACTTCTGGAGAAAAAAGAAATAGATAAAATTGTTATGAAAATAGCAGAAAGAGAAAATCTAGAAATTGAAAATGAAGCCCTAGATGCATTATATGAAGCATCAGAAGGAGATGCAAGAAAAATAATTAATATTCTCCAATCAACCTCTAGTATCTCTCCAAAAATAACTTCTGAACTAATAAATACAATAACTGCCCAAGCACGGCCAGCTGATATAAAAATTGTTTTAGAATATGCACTTGCAGGAGATTTTATCAAAGCAAGAGAAAGACTATTAGATACTATGTTAAAAGAATCTATTTCAGGGCAAGATGTAATCAAAGCTATTCAAAAAGAAATCTGGAATCTTCCAATAGAACCAGAAATAAAAGTTAAGCTCACAGAAAAAACAGGTGATACAGAATTTCGTTTAGTTGAAGGAAGTGATGAGTTTATTCAACTAGAAGCTCTTCTTGCCAGTTTTGTACTTGCCGGCCAAGGCAAGATATAAAATGGGTATTCAAGTGGAATTCAATCCAGATCTTGCACTAAGAAAGTTTAACACACAAAATAGAGAAGTAGAAGAATGTCTGCCTGAGAATTTAGCAATTGATAAAATTTACCCATTCTTAAAAAAAGGGCAGAGAAACTATTATCTTAAAGGAGAGGTTCCTTTATTAATAACAGAAGGTGATGAAAAATTATCCAAACCTATTGCAAGTATAATAATCCTTAAAGCAGAACATTTTCTCAGAAATAATGAGATTTATACTAAAGGAGAATATAAAGTTGTAGAAGTTTTTAATGATAATAAAATCCACTTCAATGGATTTTCAAAGGAAAAAGAAAATGAAACCATTATGTGAAAAATATAGATGTAGATGTTTTGCAGATGTAAAAGGACAAGACCTAGCTATAAAAGAAATTAAAAAATTTATTTCTGAATTTCCAAAAAAGAAATCAATTGTATTACACGGGCAAGCTGGAACAGGAAAAACAAGCCTTGCTCATGTTCTTGCTGGAGAGCTGAAAAAAGAGATTTTTGAACTAAATGCAAGTATGCTGAGGAATAGGCAAAAACTAGATGAAGTTTTAAAACCAGCATTACAACAAGAGTCTTTATTTTCAAAAGGAAAAATAATATTAATAGATGAAGTAGATGGAGTTTCAGGATATAAAGATAGAGGAGGAATAGGAGAGTTATCTTATCTAATTGATAAAACCGCATTTCCAATTATAATAACTGCAAACGATATTTGGGATAAAAAGTTCTCTCCAATAAGACAAAAAGCTCATCTTGTAAAACTTGAAAATCTAAGCTATGAACTTATTCTTGAAATAATAAAAGATATAGGAAAAAAAGAAAACCTAGGTATTCAAGAAGATATTCTAAAAACAATAGCAATAAAATCAAAAGGAGATGTAAGAGCTGCAATAAATGACTTACAAAGTGTGGGAGAAGGAACAAAGATAGAAGATTTAGATGAAAGAAATAAAGAAGAGTCAATTTTTAATGCTCTAAAAATGATTTTCAAAACAACTAATCTAGATACAAATGCATTTGATTCTGTGAATATGAACCTAGATGAAATTTTTCTCTGGATAGAAGAAAATATTCCTTATGAATATGAAAAACAAGATCTAGAAAGAGCTTATAATGCACTTTCTATAGCAGATGTATTTAGGGGAAGAATAAGAAAAAATAGACACTACAGATTTATGGTTTATGAAAACTTCTTCCTAACAGCTGGAATTTCATCATCAAAAACAAAAGTTAAATTTAACTTCACACCATATAAAAAACCAACAAGAGTTTTAAAAATCTGGCTAAATAATCAAAAAATTGCTAAAAAGAAATCTATAATGAGAAAATATGCTCTTTACTCTCATATGTCTGTTAAAAAAGCTCTTCAAAGATTTCAAATTCTAAAACCAATTCTAAAAAAACCAGAAATCTGGAAAGAGCTAAGACTCACAGAAAGAGAAACTGAATACCTAAAAAACCTTAATTAACAAAGCCTGCTTCTTGTCTTAAAATCTCTGCTTTGTCTGTTCTTTCCCAACTAAACTCAGGCTCATTTCTACCAAAATGTCCATAAGCAGCTGTTTTCTTATAAATAGGCCTTTTCAAATCTAACTCTTTAATAATCTCTGCTGGTTTTAAAGGAAAATGTTTTTTAACAAGTTCAGAAATTTTTTCTTCTGGTATTTTCCCTGTTCCAAAACAATCAATATTAATTCCTGTAGGTTCTGCAACACCAATAGCATAAGATAATTGTACCTCAACTTTCTCTGCAAGTTCAGCTGCAACAATATTCTTAGCAATATATCTACAAGCATATGCTGCACTTCTATCTACTTTTGAAGGATCTTTACCAGAAAAAGCTCCACCACCATGTCTTCCTACACCTCCATAAGTATCTACAATAATTTTTCTGCCAGTAACTCCTGTATCTCCTTCTGGCCCACCAATAACAAACTTTCCAGTTGCATTAATATGAATTTTTGTCTCTGCATCAATCATCTGTCCACAAATAGGTTTAACAACTCTTTCTAAAATTTGTGATTTTAAATCTTGTTCAGAAATCTCTTCTGTATGTTGTTGTGCAATAACAACTGCCTCAATTCTTCTAGGTTTATTATCTTCATACTCAATTGTAACCTGACTTTTTCCATCTGGCCCTAAACCTTTAATAATTCCTTGTTTCCTCACCTCTGCAAGTTTTCTAGTTAGTTTATGAGCAAGAATAATTGGCATAGGCATAAGCTCTTGAGTTTCATTACAAGCATAACCAAACATCATTCCTTGATCTCCAGCACCTTGTTCTTTATTTAATCCTTGTCCTTCTGTAACTCCTTGAGAGATATCTGGACTCTGCCCATGCACAGAAATCCATACACCTGTATCTTCTGCATCAATTCCAAATTCAGGGTCAGTGTATCCAATTTCTTTTAAAGTATTTCTCACAATCTCTTGAATATCCACATAACCAGAAGTAGAAATCTCCCCAGCAACATGAACACTTCCAGTTGTTGTTAAACACTCAACTGCAGCTCTAGAATTTGTATCTTGTCTCAATAACTCATCTAAAATAGCATCACTTATCTGATCACAGATTTTATCAGGATGACCTTCAGTTACTGATTCAGATGTAATAAACCTCTTCATTTTAACTCTTTTATCAATAAAAAATAAAAAAAGATTATAAAAAGATAATTGCAATAGAAAATAATTATTCTACTTTCTCTTCTACAGGTTTTTCGACTTCTTCTTTTGCTTCTGGCTTTGCTTCTGCTTCTGTTGATTCACTTTTTCCTAAAACTTCTAATTTTCCGAACTTTCCAGTTGTCAATTGCTTCTCACCTTGAAACTCATTAACATAACCATTTGTTATCTTAATCTTATCTCCAACACTAACTTTTTCTATGTCGTCGTTCCATAATGTTAATTTAACATTTCCAGAATCATCTTTTACTGTAGCATTGCAAACTCTAATCTCTCTACCAAACTTGTTAAAAGTTCTTGGTTCTTCAATTTCTGTAACTTCTGCTTCTACTTCAACACTGCCTTGTCCTGTTTTTAAATCAGATATATTCATTTTTTCCTCCCTTTAAATTTAACATTGAATATTAACACTGAGCTCCTGTATTTTGTCCTTCTTTTATTCAAATTCATCTAAAACACCATAAAGTGTTTCTTGGTCCATATATCCGCTAGCAAAATATTTACAGTTAATTACATTTGCAGGCGTTCCACTAGCTCCAAATTTTGCTGCGATATCTCTATTTTCTCTTAGATTTAAACCATAAATTGTTATGTCGGGGTAATCTTGTTTTACTTGAATCAAAACAGGGTAATATTTAGTACACCAACCACATCCAGGACTATAAAATACAATTAAATTATTATCGCATTCATCATATCCTTTAAATTCTTTAACTCTTTGATTATCTGTTTCAACTAACTCTTCTTCTCCAAAACCTAAAATCTTTGTTTTTAATTCTTCTGATAATTCTGTTTCAAAAACAGTCCAATCTTCTTCTATTTCTTGCTCTGGCCCTGTTGAAGAAGTTGTTTGAGGATTATCAATTGAATCTAACTCTGCTAATGGTTGAATCATATACTTACCATCTTTAGTAACAAAAACAGCAGAATCTTTGCCATTTAAATTAATATCAACTTTATAGAAACTATCTTCATCTTCTACATTATTCACCTCAAGAGATATTCCTTGTGCTTCTGCAAAATCTTTTACTACATTTCCTATTGCTGATTTAGACTGATAATCAGCAATCATAAATCCAAGAAAAACCGCAACAATTAAAGCCAGAGCAAAAGTTGAAATCATCCAAGGATTTTCTTTCATCTTATTTAGAAAACTCTTTTTCTCGTGCTCCACCCTAAGGTTTGTATCTTCCATGTTTTTTACAGATAAAAGGCATTTAAAAATCTTATGGTGAAATATCCCATACTTTAGAAAGTTTAATAAAGAAAACCTTGGTTGTCTTAAAATCATTTTTAAAGGAAAGTTTAATAAAGAAAACCTTGGTTGTCTTTATATGCCTTATGATATAATAATAGGTAGAGATGAGGATGATAAAAAAAGATTTGGTGATAAAGGACTAGTCTTTTTAGGAAAAGGTTTTGTTACAATGGGAAACTACACCTCTTTATCTAATCCAATTTACCTAGATGTTGCTAGAAGCCATGTAATTCTTGTTTCTGGAAAAAGAGGAAGTGGAAAATCTTATACCCTAGGAGTAATTGCAGAAGAACTATCTAATCTTCCAGAAGATGTAAGTAAGAATCTCGCTCCTTTAATTTTTGATACAATGGGGATTTTCTGGACAATGAAATATAGAAATGATAAAGAAAAAGAGCTTTTGCAAAAATGGGATTTAAAACCAAAAGATCTTCCAGTTAAAATTTTTGTTCCTCAAGGTTTTGTAGAAGAATATGAAAAAAAAGGACTTAAACCAGATAAAACATTTTCTATTAAACCCTCTGAACTAAAAGCAGAAGACTGGATTCTAACATTTGAACTTGATATCTTACAACAAGAAGCAGTTCTAATTCAAGCAGCTCTTTCAGAACTAAGAGAGAATTATGGAATTGATAAAATTATTGAAGAAATAGAAAATCAACAAGCAGATGATAAAACAAAAAACATAGTTATTAGTTTATTTAAAGCTGCAAAAACCTGGGGAATTTTCTCAGAAAAAGGACTATCAATAACTGAGCTAATTAATGCTGGAAAAACAACTGTTTTAGATTTAAGTATGTTTTCTTCAATATCTGCATTTAATATTCGTTCTTTAGTTATTGGTTTAATTACAAAAAGAATTTTCAATGAAAGAATGAAGGAAAGAAGGAAAGAAGAAATTTCTGCAGTTTCAAGAGGACAAGATTTTTTAACAATAGAAGATAGAGAGTTTCCTTTAGTCTGGCTTTTTATTGATGAAGCCCATGAATTTCTCCCTGAAAAAGAACAAACAGCTGCAACAGCTCCTCTAATGCAAGTTTTAAGAGAAGGTCGTCAACCTGGATTATCAATAGTTCTTGCAACACAACAACCAGGACAAATACATAAAGATGTTATGACTCAATCAGATATTGTAATCTCGCATAGAGTTACTGCTCGTCCAGATGTAACTGCCTTAAATAATATAATGCAGTCTTATCTATTAAAAGATATAAAAAACTACCTAGATAATCTTCCAGATTTAAAAGGATCTGCAATAATTCTAGATGATAATTCAGAAAGAATCTATCCAATGAGAGTAAGGCCTAGATTCACCTGGCACGGTGGAGAAGCGCCTACTTCTGTTAAAGTTGAAAAAAGAATCTAACCATAAACTTTAAAAATAGTTCTTTAAACTAATTAATATGACTACCACAAAAGCAAGAATCATCAGAATAACAAAAGAAAATGGAGTAAAATATGCAGATTCTGTTGGAGATTTAAATTTAATCCACAGAGATACAGCTTTTGCTAGAGGAAAAGGACTAGTAGATGTTATAGCTCCTGGAATGTGTCTTGCCTCAAATATACAAGACAAAAGACCTCTAAGAAAAGCTTCTATAAAATTCAAAGGAATGGTATTTTATGAAGATGAAATTAAAATGCAAGAAAATGAAGAAAATGAAGGGGTTTTTATATTTACAAAAGGAGATGAAGAAGTATGTCAAGTTAAAGCAGAATATGGAGATCTAGAAAGAAAAGATGCTTTCCCCCCTGGAGAAATTGATTTCACCTATAGAAAACTGGTTAAAGAAGAAGATATAAAAAAATATCTTAAAGCATTAGGAATTAAAGATTTAAAAAAACTTCCTGAAATGTATTTTGCCTCTTTATCTGCTCCAGCACTTCTTGGATATGGTAGAGTAAAAGGAATTGATTCTGGAATACATGTCTCTCAATCATTTGAACTTAATCAACAGCCAGAAACAGGCTATTTAGAAATTTCAATAACAAACTCTAGAGAAAGAAGAGGAAGATCAATGCATGATATGTACTGGCTTCAAAATGAAAGAGTTTTAGCAAAAGGAAAAGCACTTGTATTACAACCAGAAACAGATAAATCTAACTAACTTTAAAATCAACTCTCCATCTAAATCTATAAGGTGCAATTTCTCCAGCTTTTTTAACTTTTAATATCTTAATTTTTTTTCTAGCTTTTTTGCTTTCCTCATAAATCTCTTTCAAAACCTCTCTAGGATAATCTGCAAAACCATAATAATAAACCTCTGTCCCTCTCTTACAATATTTCCAAATATAAGATAAAAAAGTCTCTTTTAACTGAGGCCTTGCCATAATTATCTTATCAAACTTTTCTTTTTTCTTGCCTTTTAGAATCTTATCTAGTTTCTTAACATCTCCTTGTATCACTTCTACATTATCTAATTTATTCAGCTTAACATTTTTCTCTGCATACTCACTTGCCTTTCTATTTATTTCAACAGAAACAACTTTCCTGCACTTAGACAGTTTAGCAATAACAATAGAAAATGGGGCCACTCCAGCAAATAAAACTAAAACAGAATCTTTTTTATTAATCATCTCTGAGACTTCTTTTCTTTCTCCACTTAATCTAGGAGAAAAATAGGTTTCATCAACATCAAATATAAATTTACAAGAATTTTCCTTATACTCTGCAATCTTATTCTTCTCACCTGCTAAATGTCTTGTTTTAATCTTCCTTAATCTTCCCTTAACTTTCTCTGATTTTTCTAAAACAGTTCTTATTGCTTTGTGTTCTTTTAATATCTTCAAAGCAATCTTTTTCTTTTCCTTTAATTTTTCCTTACCAAATTTAACAATTGCAATATTTCCTAATAAATCATAACTCGCCATAAATTATTTAGACAAACATATCTTAAAAATGTTGTTAATCGCCAGTCTAGTAAACTAATAAAATCTCGTCTAGCAAGCGTCTTAACTTTCAAATTTAACAAAATCAGCATAACAAAAACAGGAATAAAGCTCAAAACAAGAATATTTATAAATAATACTAAACATATTCTATTGAAAAAAGATGGCGAATAGTGGATTTTGGATAAAATTTATTGGAATAATATTGATACTAGTTGCACTATTTCCTTTAATAAACGGGCTAATGACTAGTGGGGGTTATATTTTAAACCCAACTGCAGGAGTTATTATGGCTATTGCAGGAGTTATTTGTTTATTTATCGTCTGGAGAATGTTCAAAAAGGGCTCTAGAAAAAGTTGGGTTATATTAGCATTTGTAGGAGTTATTTAATACTAATTCCAGTAGGATTATTCTTATTTAGTCCTGTATTAAACTTTTTTGAATTTATAGCAGGTATACTAAACTCAAGTTCAGGATTATTTGGATATGAATTTGATATATTTATAATTGTTGTATTATTATGTGGAGTTCTTTTAATGGTATTGGGCGGATTTTTTCATAAATTCCTTGCTTTAATGCTTTTGTTTTTTGGGATAACAGGGAGCATAGATTATCTAGAAAGCTTTACAGAATTTACAATGACAGGGATAAGTGTAAACTTTCCAAATTATTTCTTGTTTATTGTTTCTGTTTTAACAGGTATTTTATTATTAGTTAAAATAAAAGGAAAACTTCCAAAAATTCTTGGAGTTGTATTGCCCATTGCAACATTTCCAATGGTAAGTAGAATTTTAATAGAAAATTATAATTATTTTTTTGATTTTTCATTTGAGATAAAGGAATTTACAATTGGAATAGGAACAATACTCATTATGTTTCTTTCAATAATTTCAGCAATTTATTTATTAACAAAACTAAGAGGAGAATCTAAAACTGTAAAATCTGTTTCTATGGTATTATCCTTGTTATTAATTGTGTCCTCACTTCCTTTTGTTTTTGTAACTCTTCTTGAATATATTGGAATAGCAACACAAGCTATAACAGAATTCTTTGATGAATACACATCTGTAGGATTTAGTGTAAGATTTATAATTGTTTTAATTGGATTAATTTGTTTTGTTGGAAAAGAAAAAGCAAGATCTTTTGCTGGAAAAACATTTAGTAAACAAGGATTTAAAAAAGCTAAAGGTTGGATGAAAAAGAAAGAAATAGGAAGATTGCAAAAAATGGCAAAAAAAGAAGATAAGCAAAGGACAGAACAAAAAAGAAAAGAAAAATTCCAGCAAGACGCGCAAAAACTACAAAAAGGAATAAAGCAAGACCAAGAAAGAATAAAAGTAGAAAAAGAACATGCACAAGAAGAAGAAGAGAGATGGAAAAAGCAAAAACAAGAAGAAAAGGCAAGAAAAAAAGAACAAGAACAAGAACAAGCGAGACAAAAAGAGCTTAAATCACAAGTAAATAAAATCTTGAAAAAAGAAAAAAAGCTAAGAGCAGATTATAATAAGTATAATAAATTAATAATAGAATTAAATAGATATGTAAAAAATGGAACTATATCTCAAGAAAAATATCAAGCAGAAGGAAAAAAATTATACTATAAAATGAATGTAATTAAAGACCAACTTGACTGGGCCTATAAACAAAAGAAAAAATTAGGAATTTAAATGAAAAAAACAATATCACTTGTCTTAGGAATTATACTACTAGCAACTCTCGCTTCTGCATACTCTTCAATGAGTTTTTATTCTCCTGGAGATTTGTTTGATAATGAATGGGTATTATTTACAGTTATATTCTTAATATTTTTTGCAATAATATTTTTTGCATTGCAAAAAACATTTAAAGATCAAAAAGGAGTTTCAATGATTGTTTCACTAGGAGTTTCTCTTTTAATTTCATCTATATTTGCAAAAAGTAGTTATTATTATGGATTTTTAGGTGAAGAATTATTTAGTTATGTTGCAATTGCAGGATTCATCTTTGTATATGCTCTATTAATAAAATTATTTTATCAGCAGTTTAAAGGACTTGGAATTTCAGTTATTTTAATTGCTTCATGGTTAGTAATTCATTTTAATGAAGGATTATATTATTTTATTAACGACCTAATCTACATAGATGCAATAATCCAGTTTTATGAATTCTTAGGAAGTTGGATAGCTTTGATAATAATTTTAGGGATAATTGTCTTGCTTATTGCATTTAATAAGAAAAATAAAACAAAACTAGATAAACTTCTAGACTAAAAAAGAGTTTGTTGTTTTCTGCTCTCTCTTTCTTTTCTTAGTCTTTCTAAACCATTTTCAATTCTCTTCTCTGAGAATTCGTGTTTTGATAAAATCTCTCTGATTTTTTCTTCATTAATTTTAGGAAATTTTATCTCTGCATCTACAACATTTGGCTCTTTAAACTCTTTAAAAATCTCTTGCCAGTCAAAACTCTCTTCTTGTTCTTTAATCTTCTCTTCAACCTGCTTAAAAATTGTTGTAGGATATTTAAAACTCTTAACTAAACTTAAGGCTCTTTTTTGTCCAACTCCTTCTATCCCCTTAGGATTATAATCAGTTCCAGCTAAAATTGCAAGACAAATTAGCTGTTCTCTATTTATTTGTAAAGAATTCAAAAGCTTTTCTAACTCAATTAGTTCAGGGGAAATATTAATAATTCCTCCTGTTGTTTTTCTTTTTCTTGCAAGAGTTAAATTTTGAATTAATCTTGGAGCTCCAAAAGCAAGTGAATCATAGTCTTGAGATGCAACTGCAAAAATCTCTTTTTTTTGTGCAAGAAAAGCAGCCTGAGCCTCCCCTTCTCCAGGTGCTTGCACACATAAAATTCCCATAGCAGTTAAAAGCTCTTTACTCTCTTTAATCATCTCATCATTTAATCTTGTCAAGCCCCTGGCATATTTACCCATATCTTCTGTGTCTTCTCTTTTTTTAGCCTTTTCATATTTCTCCCGCATCTTATCTCTATTTCCTCTTCTTATATCTGCTGTCTTTCTTTTTAAATCAGGCATCTCTCCATCAAAAACATAAACAAGTTTAATTCCTTCTAAAAGCAAATTAATATTTCTATAAAATAGCCCAGATAAATGTGAAGTAATATTTCCTTTAGAATCTTGCAAAGGTGTTCCATCTGGCTGTCTTATACTTGATAAAAATTGATAAATTACATTACTTGCATCTACTGCCAGAGTCTTTCCCTTTAAATCTTGAAAAGAAATTTCTTTTCTAGGTACAATACCTCTAATACTTAATCCCATTAAAATATAAAAAAGAAATAATTAATAAAATTAACTATATCTACTCAAAACTATAATTTCTGCTTTTTAATTCATCTAAAGCTTCTCTAACTTTAGAATCTTCTCTTAGCTTAGACTGTAAATCTTTAAACCACTGTTTTTTTCTTGGAATATCAAAATAAATTCCATTAAATGTATCTCTTGAATATACAATTCCTGATTTTTCTAGTTCTTCTGCAAGAATTCCATAACTTTGTTTTTCTTCATAATCACGAAAAGCAATATCAATAATTCTAAAAAGATTTGCTCCCTGATTAATAGAATAATTAATAGTTATTGGTCTTTCTCTAAGGGGCCTAGTTTTTTCTTTAACTGGCTCAAGTTTTTTTATCTCTAATTTAGTAGACTTAACAGGCTTTTTTTTAGGTTTTTCAGGAAAATTATTTTCTTTACCCCAGCCAGGAATTCCCTTATCAACATCATCTGGTTTATTCAAATCTTCATCTCTCATTTTAACCTCTTATATAATTCTCTTCCCAGGTACTAAAGGCCTAACATTTCCATTAGCACTATAAAGCTCATAATTAGTATTAATTTCACCATTTAAAACCTGCTCTCCATCTGGATCACCATCTCTAACTATAACCATTTTAGGACCTTCATAATCCTGTCTAGGTTTATCTTCTCTTTTAACTGTTCTTGCTCTGTTTCCAATAACAGATTCTACTGGTTTTATTAAGCTGATTTCCATAAAAATAAATATTATTTTCTGTTTATAAACCTTTGTATTTTGTTACCCCTAATAAGTAACATATAACTAAAGAAAAAGGATTAGAAGGTAGTTTTAAATAATAAATAGAATTTATAATTTTATGATCTCCACTTTTATACCTTTAGACTATGATTATAAAGAAATTAGGGGGAAAAATATAATTATAGTTTATGGAAAAACAAAAAATAATAAGAAAATAGCCTTATTAGATGAAATAAAAGATTATTTTTATGTTCTTTCTAAAAATCCGGAAAAAATAAAAAAGAAACTGAAAAAAGAGATTAAAGCAGAAATTGTTAAGAAGAATTTTTTAGAAAAAGAAGTAAAAGCACTAAAAATATATGTAAAAAATAATAAACAACAAAAAGAAATTTCTGATAAAATTAAGCTTTTAGATAAAAACTCAGAAAGAAAAGAAATTGATATTCATCTCTTAACAAGATATATTATTGATAAAGAAGTTTGTCCTTTAAAATGGTATGAAATAGAAGGAGAAGAAGTTTCAAACTCTCAAGAATATCCTATTGCTCAAGCTTTAGATGTAGATATTGTAATTAAAGCTGAAAAAATAAAAGAAATAAAACAAGAGAATTTCTCTCCAAAAATCCTAGCATTTGATATTGAAGCAGATGATTTTGAAATAGGTAAGGGAAATATCTTAATGATTTCTCTTGTAGGAGATAATTTTAAAAAAGTTCTTACATGGAAAAAAGAAAAAGGAGAAGACTATGTAGAACACTACAAAGATGAAGCAGATATGATTGAGGCCTTTATTAAATACATTAAACAAGAAAAACCAGATATTCTTACAGGTTATTTTTCTGATAATTTTGATATGCCTTATTTAAGAGCTAGAGCAAATAAAAATAATATTAAACTAGATCTTTCTTTAGATGGCTCTCAACCTAAATTTTCTCATGGAAGAATTATGTCTGCGAAACTTAAAGGAATAACTCACCTAGATATGTATAGATTTATTCAAACTAACTACTCTCAATATCTTTCATCTGAAACCCTTTCTTTAAATGAAGTTTCAAATGAACTTTTAGGAGAATCAAAATTAGATGTTGAAGATAAAACAGGAAAATCTCTGAAAAAAGAAGATTGGAAAGAGTTTTATGCATATAATCTACAAGACTCTGTTCTCACATATAAACTAGCAGAAAAAGCCTGGCCAGATATTCAAGAATTTACAAGAATAGTTCAAGAACCATTACAAGATGTTGTAAGAAACTCTATGTCTCAACATGTTGAAGATTATATTATTCATAATTTAAAAAGATTTAATGAAATAGCAGAAAGAACTCCAATCCACGAAGAAATAGGGAAAAGAAAAATGAGGAAAAGATATACAGGAGCTTTTGTATTTCAACCAACTCCAGGACTATATGAAAACCTTTGTATGTTTGATTTTACAAGCTATTGGCCAAGCATTATCTCTTCATTTAATCTATCTCTATCAACCTTTTCAGAGAAAAAGCAAAAAGGATATAATGAAATAAAATTTGATGATAAAAAATTTTATTTTGCTAAGAAAAAAGGGTTCTTTCCACTACTATTAGAGGAAATAATAAAACTAAGAAAAAAATATAAGCAAGAATACAAAAAAAATCCTTCTGCTATAACCAAAGCAAGAAGCAATGCATATAAATTATTAGCAAATGCGTCATACGGCTATCAGGGATTTTTTGGAGCAAGATACTATTGTCTAGAAGCCTCTGCATCAACAACCGGAATAAGTAGGGAGTTTATACAAAAAATAATAGGCAAAATAAATAAACAAAGCTATAAAGTTCTTTATGCAGACACAGATAGTATTGCTTTTTTAATGGGTAAAAAAACAAAAAAAGAAACACTAGATTTTCTTAAAATACTAAACAAAGAATTACCAGGAATAATGGAACTAGATTTAGAAGATTTTTATAAAAGAGGAATTTGGGTAACAAAAAGAACTGGTGAATACGGAGCAAAAAAGAAATATGCATTAATTAATGAAAAAAATAAAATAAAAATTCGTGGGTTTGAAACAGTAAGAAGAGATTGGTGTTCTTTAGCCAGAAAATTACAAAGTGAGGTAATAAATCTAATCTTAAGGCAAGGTAACCCAGACAAAGCTTTAGAACTATTTAAAAAAACAGTCAAAGAGCTAAAACTAAGAAAAATAAATAAAAAACAAATTCTCATTAAAACACAACTGAAAAAACCAATTAATCAATATAAATCAATCTCTCCACACGTAGTAGCAGCGCAAAAGATGAAAGATGAGGGAGAACCAGTAGATGTTGGAATGCTTATAAAATATTTTATAGCAGAAGTAAGAAGTGAAAAAGCAAAAAAGCTAGTTAGAGAAAAAGTAAAACTACCAGGAGAAAAAGGAGAGTATAATATCAAATACTATTTAGAAAGACAGATAATCCCCTCAGTTGAAAACATATTCCAGGTTTTTAATATAAATCTAAAAGAAATTGCTTCAGGTTTTAGTCAAAAAAAACTATTTTAAATTATTTTTTAATTTTTATTTAATTCTTTAGTTTTATCTAAAATAGGTTTATTAGAATCTCCTAAAAGATTAGTTCTATAATCTAGATAAAAATTCTTAAAAAACAATATTCCTAAAGGTAAAGTAACCCATTGTTGTGCAATTCCAAAAACAACCATCAATATAACTCCAACAATCATTAAAACTAAAGATCCTATACCTAAACCTCCCTCCACAAAAGCCATAGCAAAACTAAATCCAGCTGCACCAATTACAATTAAAGGTATAATCATAAATACAATAGAAATCCCCATAATAATCAATCCAAATAAAATCATTCTTGCAAATGTTTTCCACCATCTTCCCTTAACAATCATCTTACTTCTCCTTAAAGCTTCCATAATTCCTGTGTTCTCTCTAATTAAAATATAAACAGCAAAAATCCAATAAATTGAAAATATAATTCCAGGAATTATAAATAATAAAAATAATCCCAACAAAAACAAACTGAGAACAATACTTAATCCAAGAAACTTCCAAAAATATTTTTTAGATTCTTTAATAGCTGTGCCAATTCCCATCTTCTTTTTAACTGATTTATAAAATCCAATATAAATTAATGAAAGTGTTAAAAAAATATTCACAGCAAAAATTAAAATTTGGAAAAGATAACTAACTAAATTAATTACTACCTGATTTCCAGATAATCCTACAAGAAAGATAACTAAAAATGAAACTATGAAAACTCCAAAATATATTAAAATTAATTTAAAAAAAAGCCACTTTGACTCTTTCCACTCTTTCCATGATTGTGAAAATAATTCACCAAACCCCTTTTCCATAAATAAGATATATAATTAAGATTTATAAAGTTTATCTCTTTCTTGCAACTATGATACAACCAAAACCTGCTTTTTTAGAAAAGATGCAAGAACTAATGCCAGATAAAGAAGATTTTGAAAAATATAAAAAAATTATTCACACTCTTCCACCAAAATCTATTAGATGTAATAAAATAAAAATCTCTCCAAAAGAGCTAAAACAAAAACTAGAAGAAAAATGGAAAGTTTCTCAACCATTTAAACAATATCCAGAAATAATGATTATTCAAAGTGAGCTAGAACCAGGAGAACTAGGAAAATCAATAGAACATCTTCTTGGATATTATTATGTTCAAGAAATCTCTTCAATGCTACCTATTCTTGCTTTAAAACCAAAACCAGGAGAAACTCTTCTTGATTTATGCGCATCTCCAGGATCTAAAACAACACAGGCAGCAGCTGAAATGCAAAACAAAGGATTTATTCATGCTAATGATAAAGATTTAGGAAGAATTATAATTTTAAATTCAAATTTAGAAAGAACAGGGATAACAAACCAAATAGTAACAAAAGAAAGAGGAGAAATTCTATCTAAAAGACTAGCAGATAAAAATATAAAATTTGATAAAATTCTTTTAGATGTTCCTTGTTCAGGAGAAGGAACTTGTAGAAGCTCTCCAAAAACATTTATTATGTGGAATCCAAAAATGATTGACAAACTCTCAAGAATTCAGCTAAAACTAGCAAGAGAAGCAATTAAACTCTTAAAAAAACAAGGAGAAGTTTTATACTCAACTTGCACACACTCTCCAGAAGAAAATGAACTTATTGTAAATCAATTATTAGAAGAGTTTCCTTTAGAAATCCTGCCAATTTCCCTCCCACTAAAAACAAGAAAAGGAATAACACAATGGAAAGGAAAACAACTAAATAAAGAGATAGAAAAAGCAGTAAGAATATATCCCCAAGACAACAACACAGAAGGCTTTTTCCTCTGCAAGATGAGGTTAAAATGAAAATAACATTTGTAAGACACGGAGAAACAGAAAATAATGTTAATGGAATTCTTGTTGATCAACTAGGAGGAATTTTAACAAAAAAAGGAATAGAACAAGCAAAAAAACTAGGAAAAAGACTTTCAAAAGAAAAATATGATTTAATTTATTGTTCAGATTCTTCAAGAACAAAACAAACAGCAAAAGAGATAATAAAACATCATAAAAAAACACCAATAATCTATACAAAAGAATTAAGAGAGCTAGGAAGAGGAGATTTTGTAGGAAAATTAGGAAAAGAATTATGGCAGGTTTTTTTAGACTCTGGAGAAGATTTTGCAGACTTTAAACCAAAAAATGGAGAAAGCCCTAATGATTTAAGAAAAAGAATTGAAAAATTTTTAAAAGAATTATATAAAAAATACAAAGGGAAAAATATCTTATTCATAACTCATGGAGGCGTTGGAAGAACCATTTGGAATATTTGTAAAAATAAAAAAATAGAATTATCAAAAAAAGGTAAAGATCTTTCTAAACAAGATAATTGTTGTGTAAATATTTTAGAATTTATTAATAATAAGCCTAAACTAAAACTATACAATTGCATAAAACATCTAAAATGAAACTCCTCTTCCTGAACAACAAACAAAGAAAAAAACTACAAGAACAACTAGAAGAATATGGTATAAAAGAACTTCCAAGACATCTTATACAAACAGGAAAAGAAAAAATCAGGGCTTTTTCAGGAGAAATTAATGGAAAAGATATCTTAAACATCGCAAATTCAGGACAAATAGAAGGAATAGGATTACATATTTTAACAATCAAACAAGATATAATAAGAATGAGCCTAGATGGATTACATATCTTAAAACCAACAAAAAAAATCTTAAATCTAACAGGAAAAGAAAAAACAGACTGGTTTAAAGGCAAAAACCTAGATATTCAAACAGAACAAGGTTTTCTTGTTTTAAAATACAAACAAGACATAATAGGTATGGGAAAATCAACAGGAAACACGATTCTAAACTATCTCCCAAAAGAAAGAAGAATCAAAAGCTAAATAAACTCTATTTATTAAAAATAAAAATGTTTGAAAATATTTTAATTGTATATAATGAAAAACTATCAGAAAAACATCTTGCAACTCTTGATAATGTAGAAGATATTTTAAAAGAAAAAGAAATAGAATTTTATAGTGTAGAAGTTAAAGACTTGCAGTTTTCATGTTTTAAAGATAAAGATTTAATTATAACAATAGGTGGTGATGGAACTTTTATTGCTGCCTCTTCATTTACAAAAAATCAAAAAATCCTTGGAATAAATTCAGAACCAGAACAATCAGAAGGATTTTTAACAAGCATAAAAGAAAATGAACTAGAAAAACTAAAAGAAATTCTAGATGGAAAATATAAAATAATAAAAAGGCAAAGAATACAAGTTAAAAGAAACAACATTCTTCTTCCAAAACTAGCTTTAAATGATGTTTACCTAGGCTCTTCATCTCAATTTCATACATCAAGATATATAATAAACTATAAAGAAAACAAAGAAGAGCAAAGATCTTCAGGAATTCTTATTTCAACAGGCTCTGGTTCAACTGCTTGGTATAAATCAGCAGGAGGAAATCCTTTTTCTTTTGAAGAAGAAAAACTAAAATTCTTAATAAGAGAACCATATTCTGGAAATTTATACAAACCAACTATTCTAAATGGAGAAATAAATGAAAATGAATCTCTAAAAATACAAGGAAAAAGAAACAATGGAGGAATACTTGCCCTAGACTCTTGTTTTACATATAGGTTTAATAATAAAGATAAAGTTGAGATTTCTATTTATCAATATCCTCTGAATGTTCTTCAGAATCAAGATTAACATTAAACTTAAAATCAATTCCTCTTTGCCTAGCCCACTCTTCTGTTTTTCTAATTTGTGCTTTTAATCGATCATATTTAACATCACTTCCAAAAAAACTCTCATTATAACTTGGTTTTCTAACAGCATAAACATTTCCAACACCATCTTCTTGATAAACTCTTTGAATATGAACTCTTGCTCCTCTTCTTAAAGGTCTAAAAAGTAGATTTTTTAGAGCAACAGGCAAAACAACCCCTTCATCCTCACATTCATCACTTTTCAAAGCTTTTTTTGAAATATCTTCTTCACAAGCAAAAAACTCATAAAAATACCTTTGTTCAAGATTAGAACTTCCCAATGTTTTCCCTACCTCTTCACCTGCAACAAGAATCAAATAAATAGGATTAGTAAAAACAAGATTTGTAGGCGCAACTTTTCCATATGCTCTTAAAGCAGCACTAATTCCTTTATATCCTTCTTGATACGCCCTACTCATATCTCTAATTAATCTATCTTGGTCTGAAAGTTTACTTTTCTGCTGACTAATAAGTCTATCTCTTTCTTCTAAAGTCTCTTCTAATCCAGAAACCTCATCAGATAGTTTTCTTACTTCTCTAGATTTAGCAACAAAAATCTTACTATTTCTTATCCACTCGTCTCTTGCTTCTGTTCTAAGTTTTTTTAATAATTCTCCAAGATATTCAATAGGGTTATCATACCATTGTTTCATTATAAAAAGCCTTATATATTATAATTTTTAAGCTTATATATGATAAAAGATAATTTTCAAAAAGCACAAGAAATTAAAGAAAAAGTCAAAGAATACACAAAAACAATAGTTAAAGAAGGAACTGACTTATATGATTTAGCAAATAAAATAGAAGATAAAATTATTTCTCTAGGAGGAAAAATAGCTTTTCCTACATCTTTAGCTGTAAATGAAATAGCTGCTCACCATAATCCTCAAAAAGGAGAAAAAGCAGAAGGGGTATTAAAAATAGATTCAGGAATTTTATACAAAGATGTAATAATTGACTCAGCTTTTTCTATAGACCTAACAAAAGATAAAAAATATAAAAAACTAATAGAAGCAAGTGAAAAAGCACTAGAAGAAATAAGAGAGATGGTTAAGGAAGGAACAAAAGTTAATGAAATAGGTAAAAAAATACAAGAAACAATAACAGAAAAAGGATTCTCTCCAATCAGAAATCTTTCTGGACACTCAATTGAACTAGATTCTATACATGCTGGAGTAACAATTCCTAACTATGATAATGGAAATAAACAAGAACTAGGAAAAGGACTATTTGCAGTAGAACCTTTTGCAACAACAGGGGAAGGAGTTGTAAAAGATGGAAAACCTTCTGGAATATTTAATTTATTAGAAAGAAAGGCAATTAGAGATAACCTAGCAAGAAAAATCCTAGACTTTATTGAAGAAAACTTCTCAACACGTCCTTTTTGTGATAGGTGGATTATAAATAAATTTGGAGATAGAGCAAAATTCTCTTTAAAACTAATGAAACAACAAGGAATTTTACATGAATACGCTGTTTTAATAGAAAAATCAAAAATGCCTGTCTCACATGCAGAAGACACTTTTTTAATAGAATAATATAGAATAATAATTATTAAAAATTCTAAAAGCATAGAAAAATATGAAAAAAAATGCAGCTCAACTAACAGATAAAGAAAAACAAAGAATCTTCGATGTCTATATGTTTTCTGGAAAAACCCAGAAACAAGTTATAGAAGCATACTCTAAAACAGGAATAGGAAAATATGCACTAGAAAAAATAATAAGAGAAAAAAGAGAAGATTTTAGTGTAAGAAAATATCAAGACCTTTCACTAGAAGAAAGACAAAACCTAATTCATGATTTTAATTCTGGTATAGAAGAAGATCAATTAGTTGGAAAATATAATATGAGTAGAAGACAAATCACATTTGGTTTAGGACTAAATCAAGGAAAACTTGAAAGAGAGATTCAAATTAAAACATTTACAAAACCTCAAAGAAAAACACAAACCCAAGAACAACCAAAAGGAGGCCATGTATACAGAGCAATGCAGAGAGCAAAACAAGAAGAAACACAACAAAAAAGAGAAGAGCCAGAAGCACTAGAACAAGAACTAACTCCAGAAATAATAGAAGAAGAAATAAAACCAAGAGAGATTCATCTCCCTGAAAAACTAGAAATAAGAAAAAGACAAACAGAAACAATGCAAGAACCAAGAGTTTCTTATGTTAAATTTTTATACAGAGCATATAAAATGCGTGTAGATGATTTTTTTGAGGACATAAATGACTATACAGTAAAATATGCAAAAAAAATTTCTAGCTGGTTTAAAGGAAATCTTTTAGGAGTTCAAACAGCTTCTTTAGTTAATCCTCAATCTCTAGTAAAAACAATAAAAAGCAAGAGGAAAAAATCAAGAACCTGGGCAGATATTGAAGCTCAGAAGATTCTTCATCAAAGAATAAACACATTTACAAGAGCAATAGATAATGTAAGAGAAGATCTAGAAAAATATCAGTCAATAATAGGAACTAGAATAAAAGAAAATCAGACAGTAAAAGTTGATTTACTCCGCCCTTTATCTTTTTCAGATAATTATTCTTTTGGAAGAAAATCAAACCAGTTTGTAAGAAATCTAGCAAAACAAGAGATTCCAGATATTCTTCAAGCACTAGATAGACTAGAAGCAAAAGCAAAAGAGAGCAAAGCAATTGCAACTCTAATACTAAATAAAGCACCTGGGTTTGATTTAACAAAATACGCACTAATGTATGATTTTAGAGAACTAAAAGGAAAACAAGTTTCTTTAGAAACACTTGCAGAAGCAGCAAGTGATAAAGATTTTACAATTTCAATAGAAGATTTAAGAGATAAACAAAAAAGAAAAAAACTTGCTTTACTAAGAGAATATAAAGAAAAGAATCTTCCTCAACACATCTATCAAGCCATAGAAAGAGAGCTAAGAGCAGCCTAACCAAGATAAGCAGTTGAAGACATTGCAGCTTTAGCAGATTTCAAGTAATTTTCTTCTATTTTCTTATATCTTTCAACATCGCCTTTTCCCACACTTGCTTTACATTTTTTCATAGCTTCATCAAAGTATTTTTTTGAAACATTTTTAACATCTTTATTTTGTCTTAAAGCAAGCATAGCTGCCTCTCTTACTAAACTTTCAATATCTGCTCCAGTATATCCCTCTGTCTTCTCTGCAAGACTTGAAAGAGAAACATCTTTTGTAAGAGGCATCTTTTTAGTATGAATTTTAAATATCTGTTCTCTTCCTTTTTTATCAGGTACATTAGCAAGAACAATTCTATCAAATCTTCCTGGTCTTAACAAAGCAGGGTCAAGCATATCTGGTCTATTTGTAGCTCCAATAATCATTACATTTTGCATCTCTTCTAATCCATCCATTTCAGCAAGAATCTGATTTAATACTCTTTCTGTAACCTTAGTTCCTTGTTCTAATCCTCTCCTGCCTGCAAGAGCATCTATTTCATCAAAAAAGATTATACAAGGTGCAACCTGTCTAGCTCTTTCAAATATTTTTCTAACACCTTCTTCAGATTTTCCAACCCACATACTTAATAAACTTGGACCTTTAACCTGAATAAAATTAGCTTCTGATTCATTTGCAACTGCTTTTGCTAGTAATGTCTTACCTGTTCCTGGAGGACCATAAATTAAAACCCCTTTTGGTGGTTTAATTCCAAGTCTAATAAAATTATCTGGAAACTTCATAGGCCACTCTACAGCTTCTTTTAGTTCTTGCTTAACTCCTTCTAAACCTCCAACATCTTCCCATTTAACATTAGGTGTTTCAACTAAAACCTCTCTCATTGCAGAAGGACGAACAGCTTTCAGAGCTTGTTTAAAATCTTTTCCATTAATTCTTAAACCCTCTAAAATTTCCTTAGGAATTTCTTCTCCTTCTTTTAATTTTAGCTTTGGAAGTATTTTTCTTAAAACATTCATAGCTGCTTCTTTTGCTAGGCTCTCTAAATCAGCTCCAACAAAACCATGAGTCACTCCAGCAAGTTCATCTAAATTAACCTCTTTAAGAGGCATATTTCTAGTGTGTATTTTTAAAATACTTAATCTACCTTTTTTATCTGGAACATTAATTCCTATTTCTCTATCAAATCTTCCTGGTCTTCTTAAAGCCGGGTCAATTGCATTAACTCTATTTGTTGCAGCAATAACAATTACCTTACCTCTAGTCTTTAAACCATCCATCATAGTTAATAACTGAGAAACAACTCTTCTCTCTACCTCTCCATAAGACTCTTCTCTTTTAGGAGCAATAGCATCTATTTCATCAATAAAAATAATTGTCGGGCTTGTCTTCTCTGCCTCTTCAAATATCTCCCTTAGTCTTTTCTCACTCTCTCCATAAAATTTTGACATAATTTCTGGCCCATTAAGAAGTATAAAATTAGCTTCTGATTCATTTGCAACTGCTTTTGCTAGTAATGTCTTACCTGTTCCTGGAGGTCCGTGTAAAAGAACTCCTTTTGGAGGCTCTATACCAAGTCTAGTAAATATCTCAGGATGTTTTAAAGGAAGCTCGACCATTTCTCTTATTTTTTTAATCTCTTCTTCTAATCCTCCAATATCTTCATAATTTACTTCAGGAACTTTTTCTTCTAATTCACTTACTGCCTTACTTGAAATTGTTAATTCAGTTGATTCAGTTATAATGCTCGGTGCATTTGGAGTAGTAGAAACAATAAGAAATCTTGCCTGACCCATTAAATTTCCAAAACCCATTCTTCCAAATATCTCAGACATATCTCCAAAAATACCATCTAAATCTGAGAATTCTTCTGACATAATATCTCTTCTTCTATCAGCTCCACCTAAAACAACAACATCTCCTTTAACAACAGCTCTTCCTAATAATCCTCTCTTAAATGCTTCAGGATTGCCCCTAACAACAATTCCTTTTTGAGCAGGTGCAATAACTACTTTATTAGCTTCTTTAACATCAACTTTTTTAATTCCAATTAGCTCTCCAATTCCTGTTCTTGCATTTCTTCTTATAATTCCATCAATTCTTAATATAGGTTCTCCTACATCTGCTGGATAAGCTCTATCAACTATAGCAATAGTCTCTTTATTACCTTTAATAGAAATAATGTCTCCTCTCTTAACTCCTAACTCTTGCATAATATCTGGGTCTAATCTAGCAATTCCTTTATATGCATCATCCTGCAATGCTTCAACAACCTTTAACTTAATTTCTTTAACCATTTTAGTTTTTATTCAAAAACAAGACTTAGTTTTTTAGCTTCATCAAAAGCAAGTTTAACCATATCATCCATCATATCTTCTTGCTCTTTCATAAAGTTAACTATCTCTCTTGGAATTGATACAGCATATGAATTCCCTACTAGTCTTAGTTTAACCCTATACTGCTTAGTTTTTAACTTTTTCCAATTTTCATATTCTTGTAAATCAGCAGGATGAATAATCAAACTCTTACATTTTAAGCATCTAACAGCTCTTAGAATAAATCCTTCTTTATTTACATTTACCTTATTCATTTCTTTTCCACATTTATTGCAAAGTATTTTTGTATCAAATATATCCATTTTATCTCTCTGTTATTACCTCATGAAACCCATAAAGAGGTCCTGAAAAAATAAAATCTCTTAATCAAGACCTCTTCTGGGAAAAAAGAGGTGAGTTTGAAATGAAATTCATTAAACATAATTTCATTGTGTAATTAATATACACTCTGTGTATACACAAGAAATAGCTACTATTTAAATGTTTCGATAAAAGAAAAGATTTAGATTTTTACTTCTCTTAGTTCCTCTTCTAGTCCCTTAGGAAGATAAATCCCTCTCTCATGACTTACAATTCTTGAAATTGGCCCTTCAACACTAAAATAAGGCTCAATATCATTTCCATTTTCATCTTTAGGAGAATAATTTAAAGAAAATAATAATCCAAATAATTCTATTCTTGGCTCTATTAATTCCATAATTGGTTTAAAACCAGCAATACTCATTCTATTTTCAAAATAATCAATAGGAACATCTCCAGAATATCTTTTTACAGGACTTTTTTTTATTCCTAAAAGTCTATCTTTTTCATCAAAAGGAGTCCAAATATTTTGAGCAAGTTCTAAAATTGCTTTTGTAGAACCATATCTTTGAACAGTCTCATAAGGAACAACACCAATTAATGCTCTTCCTTCTAATTTTTCTCTTGGTGTTTTTCTTCCTTCTTTTCTTCTTTTTTCTAAACTTCCATTTTTTCTTAAAACTAAATCATAAAAAAACTTCCCTTGATACTGTCTCTGAAACTCTTGAGTTCCATCATTTCTAAGACTTACCCTTAAAACTTTTGCAAGATCTTGAACTGAGATAACAGCTGGTGCAATATTAAAAGGATCTCTAGCTGAAGAAAAAGCAATTAAATTATCAACTAACTGCCTATAATTATTATCTGCCCTTTCTCTTTCCTGATCTCTTTCTGTTTCTAGTTCTTCTCTTTGTTTAGAAAAAGGTTCTCTTTTAGAATATCTTTGTTTAAAATGCGCAAGTTTTGTATCATCCTGAATTACATCATATGCTGCAGCAAATTCTTGAAATCTTTTTTTTGCACTAGGATCATCTGGGTTTCTATCAGGATGGTAAAGCATTGCAAATTGTTTATAAACAGCTCTAGCAAAAGCCCTAATCTCAACATCACTTTTTTCTCTAACAAATTTTTTACTAAAACCTAAAACTTCAAAAGGATTTTTTTTAGCCATTTTTATCTCCTTTTATTTTCTTCTTTGTCTCTTCTATCTCTTCTATCTTTGTCTATACTAGCAGACTCGTCATCACTATAAAATTTGCTTCTTAATTCCCATCTATGTTCTCTATCTGCTTCTTCTTCTGTTGATAAAACATAAGGTGAATTATGTCCTGAAAGAAAATCTAAAATTGTATCCATATCAGAAACACCCATTTGATTAGCTATGTCAATAACAATTTCAATTGATTGATCAACATATTTTGATTGAAGAGTTCCGTGTATCTCTTCTATTGCTTCTGCAAGACTTCCTGCAGCATAATCTAAACCAGGAAAAGTTTCAGCTAATTCAACAATTTTTGTTAAACTTGGCTTAGTCTGTTTTTGAAAAGTTCCAGAAGCTAAAACAGCAACATTATCTCTTGTTTCAAAAAATTCATCAATTTGTGTAGGAGTATATCCTTTTTCAAAAAGAGAAAGCATTGTTGGAAAATTAGTTTTATGTTTATCTTTTAAATAAACTAAATCATTTAAAGTTCCTAAATCAATATCATACTCTCTAGCTTTTTGAAGCAAATAATCAGTAGTGTGTCCTGCAGTTGTTGCTAAAGCAATAATTCTTTTTGTCTCTTGTGTAGGTACAATATCAAGTTTTTCTTCAACTCTAGCTAAATCTGTTATTTCTTTTGCAGGAAGAGGCATTCCAACAGAAGCTAGTTTATATTCTTCTAAAAACTCTTCGTCACTAGCATATAATCCTGTTAATTTTCTATCTCTAATAGCCTGTCTCAGTCTATCACTTGCTGTTTTAGAATTATAAGCAGGATCTTTTTGTAAATTTCTTTGATTACAATTATATATATTTATCTCTTCATCACTCATTGATCTAGTAAATTTTTTAAAATCTATATCTGCCTCTACATCTTCAATTTTTCTTTCCTTTTTTCTCTCTAATTTATCAATATATTCTGACATTTTATAAAACCTAAAATATTGTATAATCTGGCCTTTTTAAACCTTTCTCTTGTAACTCCTATTAAGTGACTATTTATAATATATTTTTTAAATAATCAAAATTTATAAACTAAAAAATCATATAAAAATATGAAAGAGATAAAAATTCCTGAAACTGAAAAAGAAATTAATCCAAAAGCAGATAAAAAAGATAAAAAGCAAGATAAAGTAGAAAAAGAAGATAAGCAAGAAAAAGAAAGTAAGCTGAAGATTATAAAAAAAGCATGGAACTGGGTATGGCACTCAAACTCTATTCTTTCTTGGATTGTATCTTTAATTATTGCATTTATAATTGTTAAATTTATATTTTTTCCAGGACTAGCTTTAATTCTTCATACATCCCTTCCAATGGTTGTTGTTGAATCTTCAAGCATGCATCACCCTCAAAATTTTATAGGAATGATTTCTGGAAATATAGTCCCAGGAGATAGTTTTGAACAGTGGTATAATGAAAAGGGCCAGTGGTATGAAACAAGAAATCTAAATAAACAAGAGATGCAAGAGTGGGATTTTAAAAATGGTTTTGATAAAGGAGATATAATTATTGCAACTGGTTGGGATAAAAATCTAGAGGTAGGGGATGTGATTATTTTTAATGCTAATCATGAATATCCAATTATCCATAGAATTGTAGATATAACTGAAAATCCTCAAGGAAATATCTATTCAACAAAAGGAGACAATAATCAAGAACAGTTACTAACAGAAAAACAAATTAAACAAGAACTAGTAATAGGAAAAGCAATAGGAAGAATACCAAAAATCGGCTGGATAAAACTTATTTTTGTAAAACTAACAGATTTCTTCAAATAGAAAGTTTTTTAAATTACCATTCATAAAACTACAAATGGAATTTTGCCCAAAATGTGGCTGTATCCTTGTAGAAAAGAGGAAGAATTTTGGATGCCCAAGATGTGGACATAGTATAAAAGGAAAAATAAAGATACAGTCTTCAGAAAAAATGAAAGAAAAACAGAGCATAGGTGTTATTAAAGATAAAGATACTGATGTTATGCCTGTTATTACAGCTAACTGTCCTAAATGCGGACACAAAGAAGCTCACTTCTGGACAGCTCAAACTCGTGCAGGAGACGAAGCAGAAACTCGTTTCTTTCGTTGTGTAAAATGCAAGCACACCTGGAGAGAATATAACTAATTATTTTTCTAATAGATAATATTTTAAACATAATTTTCTTAACAAATTTAAGCCCTTGTAGCTCAGTGAAAGGATTTAGAAAATCCTTTACCAAACATAGCATAAAGCTATTAACTAACTAAAGTTAGTAATCTAAGCTACAATAAGCCCTTGTAGCTCAGTGAAAGGATTTAGAAAATCCTTTACCAAACATAGCATAAAGCTATTAACTAACTAAAGTTAGTAACCTGAGCTACTATAAGCCCTTGTAGCTCAGTCCGGTTAGAGCACCGCCCTCTTAAGGCGGGTGTCGCAGGTTCAAATCCTGTCAGGGGCATTTTAAAAATGAAAATAATGATATGTGGAAGCATGACATTTGCAAAACAAATGTTAGAAGCTAAAGAAACACTAGGGGGAAAAGGACATGAAGTAATTCTAGCACAAGATACAGAACACTATTCAAATAACCCAGATAAAAAACTAAACTATAATGAAGAACTAAAAAAAGCTATAGAAGATGAAGCATTAAAAGAGTGTTTTGATAAAATAAAAATAAGTGATGCTATTTTAGTATTAAATTATAATAAAAATAATATTAAAGGATATCTAGGAACTTCTGTTTTAATGGAGATAGCTATAGCTTATTATCTAAATAAAAAAATCTACTTATTAAATGAAATAGATGAAACCCAAAATTATTCTTTAGAAGTAGAACTTGTAAAACCAATAATTCTCAATAATGATTTATCAAAAATAAAATGATAAGAGACATTAAGAGACAGATAGAAAAAGCAAAACAATCAAAAAGACTAATCATAGTTGAAGGGAAAAAAGATAAACAAGCACTAGAAAAACTAGGTTTTGAAAATGAGAAAATCTTTCTTCTAAATAATGGAAAATCAATAAAAAGAAATATTGAGATAATTAATGAAATGGCAAGAAATGTTATTATTCTAACAGATTTTGATAAAAAAGGGAAAGAGCTCTATAAAAAACTAAAACAAGACTTAGGACAGATGTCAATAAAAATAGATAATTCTCTAAGAAACTCTCTAAGTAAACAAGTAAGCCATATTCAAGGACTAGCAAATTTTATAGATCAAAACTAACTTAAAGTTCTTTTAATGTCATCTATGTGGTTAGCTATTTCCTGACCTTTTTTTGTCAGTTTAATTAACTTAATTCTTCCTTTTTTCTCAAAAACAACTAAATTAAGTTTTTCTAAAGTCTGTAGAATCTTAACTGCATGACTATATGTGCAATCAACTTCTTTAGCCAAAATACTTCCATATCTTGCCCTTGAAAGCTTCTTCAATGCAACCAACATCAGTGCTGGTTTTCTTCTAAAAAAGATATCAAAATTGTCTTTCATTTTATGAAAATTTTTTATTTAATTTTGAAAATTTGCATGATTGAAAATCTTTGATTTTCATTTTATCCTTAGTCTAATATAGCCTGTTTCCAGTCTATATTTTGTAATCTATATATTCTAATATATCTTTATAAACCTTACTATGATTTTTTCACTATCTAGTTGTAGATAATAATTTCTCTATTTTTACTCTCACCTTTTAAAAATTACAACACTTAGTCTTAAAAAGATTTAAAAGTTATAAAATCTTAAACAAAATATGCTAGATATTAATCTAATAAGAGAAAATCCTAAACTAGTAAAAGAGAGTCAAAAGAAAAGAGGGTTAGATGTGAAAGAAATAGACCTACTTCTAGACCTAGATAAAAAATGGAGAAAACTAAAACTAGAAACAGACAATCTAAGATCAGAAAGAAATAAGATAAGTAAGAAAATAAACGAACTTAAAAAGGCAGGAGAAAAAGCAGATAAAGAAATCAAAAAAGCAAAAGAGATTCCTAAGAAACTCCAAGAAAAAGAAAAACAACTGCAAGAAACAGGAGAAAAAAGAAACACTATTTTAAAAGAAATTCCCAATATTATTGATAAATCTGTTCCAAAAGGAGATGAATCTAAAAATAAAACACTAAAAACATATGGTAAAAAGAAAAAACTAGATAAAGGACATACAGAAATTATGCAAGAGCTTGACTTAATAGATACTGAAAAAGCAGCAGAAGTAACTGGCTCAAGATTTTACTATCTAAAAAATGAACTAGTTAAACTAAATCATGCTTTAATTGATTTTGCCTTAGATTATCTAGGGGGAAAAGGATTTACCTTTATGCAACCCCCATATATGTTAAAAAGAAAGATACTAGATACTGCCCTAACTATAGATGCATTTGAAGATTCAATTTATAAAATAGAAGGAGAAGACCTATATTTAATCGGAACAGCTGAACATGCTTTAAATGCCTACCATCATAATGAAACTCTAAATCTTGAATCTCCTAAAAGATATGCAGGAATCTCTCCTTGTTTTAGAAAAGAAGCCGGATCTCATGGAAAAGATACAAAAGGAATTTTTAGAGTACACCAATTTGAAAAAATAGAGCAATTTGTTTTTTGCAAACCAGAACAATCATGGAAAGAATTTGATTTAATTTTAAATAATAGTATTGAGATTTTCAAAAAACTAGAAATTCCATTTAGAACAGTAGTTCTTGCAACAGGAGATACTGGAAGAGTTCCAACAAAAACAATTGACCTAGAAGGATGGTTTCCAAGTCAAAACACATATAGAGAACTAGGTTCTTGCTCTAACTGTCTTGACTATCAGGCAAGAAGAGGAAATATTAAATTTCAAGATAAAGGAGAGTTAAAACTATGTCATACTCTAAATAATACTGCTATTGCAACAGAAAGAATGTTATGCTGTCTAGTTGAAAATCATCTTACAAAACAAGGAACAATAAAAATTCCAAAATGCTTACAAAAATACACTGGATTTAAAGAAATAAAGCCAAAAAACAAGAAATAATTCTAAATCCACAAACTAACTAAAGCAGATAAATCATATCCTCTTTGATTAGCTCCCTCTCTTCTCAAATCTTGTATTAAAGCATAATTTCCACCATGTCTTTCACAATATTCTTCTGAAACTCTAAAAATCTCTTGAATTGCTTGAATTAAATTTCTTTCATGAATAATTTCAGGAGTATATAATCTAACACCACTTCCAAAAGCTCTTAAAGAAGAAGCATGAACTTTTTTCCCTTCAATTTCTAAAACTCTTAAAAAATCATCTAATTTATCATCTCTTACTCCTCTTTCCTCAATTTCTTTTCTTAATTTTTCAGCATTAAAGCTTATTTTAAAATAATCTTTATTTCTACCCATAACAACTAATTTTGGGCTTTTTTCAAATGTCATAATTTAAAAATAAATAAGAAATTATAAAAGCATTTATATAGTGAAAAAAATATCTTGAAAACATAATAAACAAGGAAAATACAGAAAAATGCATGTTGCGATAATACTTGATGGAAACAGACGTTTTGCAAAGAAAAATGCATGGAAACCATGGAAAGGACATGAATCTGGAGCAGAAACAGTTGAAAATCTTTTAGATTGGTGTAAGGAACTAGATATAAAAGAACTCACTTTATATGCTCTTTCTATAGAAAATCTAAAAAGAGAGAAAGAAGAACTAGACCATTTACTAGATATTTTAAAAAAAGAATTTATTAAATTTAAAGAGGATCCAAGAATAGAAGAAAATAAAGTTAAAATAAGAGTTATTGGAGATATTTCTCTTCTTCCAAAAGACATACAAGAAATATGTGAGGAAATCCAAGAAAAAACAAAAAACAATAATAATTATACAATTAATTTCTGTATAGCTTATGGTGGAAGACAAGAACTAATGCAAGCAATAAAAAAACTTAAACAAGAGAATAAAGAGATTAATGAAGAAAATATAAAAAATGCTTTATGGCTTTCATCAGAACCAGAAATTATAATAAGAACAGGGAAAAGACTAAGAACAAGTAATTTCCTACCCTGGCAAGCTAGTTATTCTGAATGGTTTTTTCTAGACAAATTATGGCCTGAATTTACTAAAAAAGATTTAGAAAACTGCATAGAACAATTCAAGCAAAGACAAAGGAATTTTGGCAAATAAAAAGTTTTAATAGTTCTTTTATTACTATAATTTACAAAACATAAATTCTTATAAATAAAAAAGATATATTAAATTATGACAGATTTAAACATAACTTATTATTATGGTCAGATCAAACCAGAATATAGAGGGGGGTTAGCTTTATTTATGAGTCTAGATAGTGGGGGGAACCCTATATTCACTTCTAATTCTCTTAAAGATATAAAGGCATTAAATGCTGAAACAGAAGTAAATCGTTCTTATATGAGAACCTATATTGGAGTCAATGAAAAAGCAACTCCTGCAATATTTGAAAGATTTAGTAGAGGAGAGCTAGAAAGCGCATTTGATTTAGACTGTCAAGTTGTTAGAGAAGAAGTGGTCCAACAAAGAAGGGAAGAAGTAAGAGAGATAGAAACTGAAACAATTAAAACAGTAGCAAGATTTAACAGATTATAAATAATCAACAGCAAACATTTATATTTCTTAATTGATTATTAGTGTCATGCCTAAACAAAAAGCAAGAAAAAGAAAGCAGAAAAAACTAAGAATTCTTGCAGCAGGTGATATTCATGGAAGCTCTAAACAAGCAGAAAAACTCGCTGAAAAAGCTAAAAAAGAAAAAGCAGATTTAATTATTCTAACAGGAGACATTACAGGACTAATAGAAACTAAAAATCTAATTAAACCTTTTACAAGACTTAAAAAAAGAGTTCTTTTTGTGCCTGGAAACTGGGATTCTCAAGAGTCTGCTAATTTTTTTGAAAATTTTTATGGAATAAAAAACCTAGATAACTACTCTTTAAACTATGGAGATATAGGAATTTTCGGTGCAGGAAATGAAAACCTAGATGAAGATGATAAAAAAATGTTTAATAAACTTAAAAGAAACTTCAATAAAATAAAAAACCTAGAAAAGAAAATAATGGTAACTCATCTACACCCAGCAGGAACAAAATCAGAACTTTCTGGATGGGGAGGCAATAAAGGAATAAGAAAAGCTATAGATAAGTTTAAGCCAGATCTTGTTCTCCATTCTCACATTCATGAACTAGAAGGAGCAGAAGAAGAAAAAGGCAAGACAAAAATTCTTAATGTTGGTAGAAAAGGAAAGATAATTGAAATATAAAAGCATTTAAAAAAACAAAATACTAAATACTAAAATGAAAGAAGTTTATGATGTTGCCATAATTGGCGCAGGCCCAGCAGGATTAACAGCAGCAATTTACACTTCCAGGTATTTATTAAACACAATTCTAATTGGAGAAATTCCTGGAGGAACAATTTCAAAAGCAGTTGAAGTATGTAACTTCCCAACACAAAATAATATTGCAGGATTTGAACTAACAAAACAGCTAATCTCTCATTTAAAAGAACTAAAAGGAGAGATAAAACAAGAAAAAGTAGACGAAATAAAAAAAGAAAAAGAATTTATAATTAAGACAAAGAAAAGTGAGTATAAAGCCAAAAAAATAATCCTTGCAATAGGAACTGAAAAAAGAAAACTAAATATTCCTGGAGAAAAAGAATTTTTAGGAAAAGGAGTTTCATATTGTGCTACCTGTGATGCTGGTTTTTTTAAAGATAAAGAAGTCGCAGTTATAGGGGGAAGTAATGCTGCCCTAACAGCTGCTTTATTACTTTCAAAATACTCAAAAAATGTGAATATAATATATAGAAAAAATAAATTTACAAGAGCTGAACCAGCCTGGAAAAAACAAGTTGAAGAAAATAATAAAATAAAATCTATTTTTAATACAAATATTAAAGAAATCAAAGGAAAAAGTAAGGTTGAGAGTGTAATTCTAGACTCAGGAAAAGAGCTAAAATCAGATGGCGTTTTTATTGAAATTGGCTCACTGCCAGACAAAAAATTTTCAGAGCAACTAGGACTAAAAACAGAAAAAGACTTTATTAAAGTAAATAAAAAACAAGAAACTAGTATCAAAGGAATTTTTGCTGCAGGAGATATAACAAACAACCCTTTAAAACAAGTTATAACAGCTTGTGCAGAAGGAGCAATAGCTGCAAATTCTGCTTATGAAGAATTACAAAGAGAAAAAGAATAGAAAACTATTTATCTCGTCTCTTTCTTAAATTAATATGTCTGAAATAATAACAGATGAAGCTTTAGAGCAAGAAAGAAAAAAGCAAAAAAGAATAGATAGAAAGAGAAGGAAAAAAGTACAAGAAGGAGAGAGTGTTGAATATGAAAATTTTGACCCCTTTATAGCAGATAGCAAACACATAACAGAAATAAGAGTAAGGAATATTCCTCTAAATGAGATAGAAAAAGTAGAAATAGTTGGAGAAATCAAAAAAATTAAAAAGAGAAAAAGAACTAAAAGAACAATGAAAAAACCAAAATCAAGAAAAAAGCAGATAAGAACAATGAAAAAAACAAATGGAACAATCTTAATTATAACAGAAAAACCACAAGCAGCTGCTAAAATATCTGCTGCTTTAGGAGATGCTAAAAAACTAAGTGAAAATAAAGTTCCTTATTATGAAATAAAAAAAGATGGAAGAAATATAATTGTTGCCTGTGCAGTAGGACATCTTTTTAATCTAACACTAAATGAAGGAAAAGGATACCCTGTATTTGATATTAAATGGGAAGAAAATTCTAAAATTAGAAAACAAGATTTTTCTAAAAAATATCTTCTTGCTTTAAAAAAACTAGTAAAAAGAGCAGATGAATTTATTGTTGCAACAGACTATGACATAGAAGGAGAACTAATAGGATATAATATAATAAGATTTGTAGCAAAAGAAAAAGATGCTGAAAGAATGAAATTCTCAACACTAACAAAAGATGAACTTGAAAATGCTTTTAAAAACAGGATGAAGACCCTAGATTGGGGACAAGCAATTGCAGGAGAAACTAGACATAAACTTGACTGGTATTATGGTATAAATCTTTCAAGAGCTCTTATGTCTTCTCTAAGCAAGGCAGGAAAATTTAGAATTATGTCTACTGGAAGAGTTCAAGGCCCTACTCTTTCTTTAATAGTTAAAAAAGAAAAACAAATTCAGGCATTTAAACCAAAAGACTACTGGCAGATTTTCATAAAAGTAGCAGGAATTTTGCTAAAACACAATAAAGATATAACAAAAAAACAAGAACTAGATAAATTCAAAAAACTAAAAGGAAAACAAGGAGAAGCTAAAACAGAGAAAAAACAACAATCTATATCTCCTCCTGCTCCTTTTGACCTTACCACCTTACAAACAGAAGCATATAAATTTTACAATATAAAACCCTCTCAAACTCTAAAAATAGCACAAAAACTATATCTTGCTGGATTAATTTCATATCCAAGAACTAGCAGTCAAAAATTACCTATATCTTTACAATACAAAGAAATTCTCAAAAAACTTTCAAAACAATTTAAAGAAACAAAACTATGTAAAAGAAAAAGCCCAATAGAAGGAAACAAATCAGATCCAGCACATCCTGCAATACATCCTACTGGAAACTTTTCCTCTCTTTCAGGAGATGATGAAAAAATTTATGAACTAATTGTTAAGAGATTTATCTCTTGTTTTTGTGAAAATGCTGAAGTAGAAAATAAGAAAATAAAATTTGAAATAGATAAACTAATTTTTAATGCTAAAGGTGTTGAAATAATAGAAAAAGCCTGGATGCAAGTTTATCCTTCTTATTTAAAAGAAAAACAACTAAAAGATTTAGATGGAGAACATAAAATACAAGAAGTCAATACAGAGAAAAAACAAACACAGCCTCCAAAAAGATATAGTCCTGCTTCAATTATCTCTGAACTAGCTAAAAGAAATCTTGGAACTAAAGCAACTAGAGCAAGTATAATAGATACATTATATAATAGAAATTACATAAAAGACACTTCTATAAAAGCAACACCCCTAGGAATCTCTTTAATAGAATCAATGAAAAAATTCTCCCCAATAATAATTGATGAGGCTCTTACAAGAGAGTTTGAAAAAGATATGGAATCAATACAAAAATCCAAAAAAGATTTAGAGAAAAAAGAAGAGAAAATAATTCAAAAAGCAGAAAAAACAATTGAAAAAATATCTAAACAAATGAAGAAAAATGAAGAAAAAATTGGTAAACAGCTAATTAAAGCGACTGAAAGTTTGTATAAACAACAAGAAGAAGATAGTAAACTTGGAATTAAGTGTCCTAAATGTAAAAAAGGAGAACTACTAATAAAATATACTCCAAAATACAAAAGATATTTTGTTGCCTGTTCTGCATATCCAAAATGTAAGACAACTTTTTCTCTTCCACCAGGATTTATAAAACAAACATATAAAAAATGCGAATCTTGTAACTGGCCACTATTAATGAGAATTCAAAAAGGCCGAAGACCTTGGGTTTTCTGTTTTAATCAAAACTGCAAAACAAATCAGCTAAAAAAAGAAAATCAGTCTGAAAAAGCATCTACTTGAAATTTGAAAAGCCTTGCATCTTTATCTTTCCATGAATCTTTATTTAAACCAGCTTTTTCACTCACAGCTTCTAAAAATTGTTTTTTATCCATTTTCCACTCTACAGCAACCTGTGGAAGCAATAAACCACTTCTTCCTTTTGCTTTAATTATTAATCCGTCTCTTCCTATATCTATATCTTGTTTATTTTTCATCTCTTTAACAGGACTTAGTATAGAAATCTCAATCTTAATATCTTTTAATTCCTGTTCTTGCAAAGGTAAAAATCTAGGATCTGAAAAAGCAGCACTTCTAGCAGCAGAAACAATAGCTTTTCCTAAACTCATAATAGGTTCAATAATTCCAATACAACCTCTTAATTCTCCTTTTTTTGTTAAAGTAACAAAACATCCTCTTTTTTCTTTAAACCTATCTGTCTTAATATCTGATTTTTTAATTGCCTCTCTTGCAATTAAAAGAAGTTCTTGTTTATCTTCTTGATTCATATATTTAGTAATATAATAATACTTATAAATAATTAACTAGTTTAAAAAATATGGAAAGATTTAATGGAGTTTTATATCAAATCCCAGATACTTTATGTAGATTAGTAGGAGATAGTCCTCAGCAAATAATTAATACCTTAAAATTTTACAAACATAGAGGACCTGAATATCATAGCTGGAAAAAGGCCAAAACTCCTTCTGAAGCAGAAATTAAAGATGTAGAAGATGTTTGCATATCTTGCGCTTTACCTTTAGCAAAAATATATCATAATATTGAAGTAAAAGTAAGAGAGAATTTTAGTTTTGAGATTAATGCTAATGCCTTTGATTGGGTTAAAAAACAGGCAAAAGTATATGAAGAATTAAAAAGAGGAGATTTGTTTAAATTTATCGCAGGAGCACCTGTATTTGGATTATGGTTTTTACCAGAACAGATAATGGAAGACTTAAGAAATTATGACTGGGACCAGCATCAAAGACAGATTAATACATGGTTAGCACAAAGAGAAGTAGATTTAGATGATGCTGAGAGAATGGGTTTTTTATATAGAAAAAGAGATTAAATTTATTTCGCCTTTTTAAAATCAGCTAATAACTTATCAGCATCTTTTCCTATTTCTAAAATAGCATCTTTTATTGCTTTTCCAGCTGTTTTTCCTTTTGTTTTAACTTTTAAAATAGGTTTTTTAGTAGGATGCTCTCTTCTCCAAACTGCCAGTTTCACTTCACTTTGCTTATTTAAATAGGCTCTTAAAACCTCTACAATAGTAAGATTATCTAATTCTATATCTGCTTCATCTTTAGTTTGTTTAAGAATTTTTATTTCCATAAATATACTCAATAAAATTAGTTTATAAATCTTACCTTAGTCCTTTTTTAGTTTTTTTAATTCTCTTAATAATCTAGAAAAATCCCTTGATCCTCTTCTAAAAGTCTGTCCATTTATTTTAATATACTTCATATATATTTCAACAGATCTTCCATAAATCTCTGCTGAACCACAAGATCCTTTATTAACTCTAAGCTCCTGCCTCTCTTCTCCCAATAATTCACATCCATTTTCTCTATAATTATCACAAATATGACAAAAATACCATATTCTAGGATTCATTTAAATCTCTTCTAAACCTGTATCAGAAATTAATTTTTCTGCATTATCTTCTTTTAATTTAAGCTTCTCTCTTTCTTCTTTTGTCTTTCCTCTCCAATCTTCTGTTTCTTGTTTTTCTTGTTTTTCTTCCTGTTTTTCTCTCCATTTTCTTTCTTGAAGCTCTGCAAGAGTCACACCAGCCTCGCTTGTATTTCCTATTCTTCTTGCAGCTGCCTGAATTTTCTGTTCAATTTCATTTTCTTTTAATTTGTTTAAATCAGAAATCTTTACATCTTCTTTATCTAAATCTAATGCCTCTTCTTCTGTTTCTTGTTTAATTTCTTCTCTTAGTTCTTCTTCAATCTCTTCTTCAACATTTTCTTTTTCCAAAACCTCTATTTTCTTCTCTTTTTCTTCTTCTTGTTGCTTTTGAACTGTTTTTTCAAGAGGAAGATGTCTTACTTTTTCAATATAACTTGGTTTTCTTAAAGAAATTTCTAAAATTTGTTCAACTTTTTTTATTAATTCCTCACTTCCTTCCATAAGCTGACCATATTCTAAAGCCTTAACCTCTTCTTCTTCAACACCTAATTTTTCAGCAAATTGTTTTTGCTGAATTCCTTTTTTTCTTCTTGCCCGAAAAATATCCCAATGAAAATTATCTTTTAGCTGTAATTCTTGTTTAAGTTCTGGTTTTTGCTTTCTATCTTGCAAAAAATTAACTTTTCTTAGTTTATCTAAACTTACCTCTTTTTTCTCCTGTTTTGCCTTTAATTCTGCTTTTTCTTTCATACCACTCATTAAAGCTAATCTCTCATAAACAGAATAAGGCCTCTCTGCTTCATCTAACTGATTAGAAGAAGGCTTTTTTAAAACTGGAATAGATTCTAGCTTAGCGCATCTTTCACAAACCTTAACAAGCTCATTTTCATAAATAGCATCCATTAAACCTTGCTCTTCACCACATCTAAAACAACCATCTTTATCCATATAGAAAATAAAGAAAATAGATTTATAATGATTATTATAATAAAAACACTATTTTAGAAAATCTCTTATCTCTTCTAATTCATCTATTGTTTCTATTTTTTGATTTTCATTCACTAAAACACTAGGTAGTTTATTAATATCATACCTATTATTCATAATATCTATACTCTTTAAACCAACATCTGCAGCTATAGGAATAAGAATTATCTCATCTGCTCTTTCTTTTTTTATCTCAAATAATGCCTGAGAAAAAACATTTTGTTTAGCTTTTTGTTCTATTGAAGGATCTTTAAGCTGGTAAAAATAAACAACACTATTAAAATTAGGACATTTTTCTTTAATTTTAATAGTATTAATCCATAATAAAACTCTCAAAACATCATATCTTTTATGAGCTATTTCTAAACTATTTGTAAATTTAGATTTTTCTTCTAAAGCATCTAAATAAGAAGATTCTTCATAAATTTCATCTGCAAACTCTATATTTTTTTGAATTGCATCTTCACATTCTAAATCAATAACAGAATAAATGTCTGTAAGTGTCTTTGTATCTAATAAATTTATTTCAGATTCAATAAACAACTCATTAAAATCTCCTGCTCTAGAAGATTCAAAATAAATTCCAAGTGAAAATCCTATAATAAAAATTATAACAGTTAAAATAAGTGCCTGCCAAAATACATGTTTTTGTCCTACCATTTTATATCTTTTTTAATAAATTTATATATGGATATCAGCATAATAAAAGGATATACTGATAGATATACAATTAAATAAAAACCAAGATTAAAAACATTTCTATTTCTTAGCTTTTTCTGCTTCATGACAGTTAAAGCAAGAAAAGTAAAAAAAGCGCCCAAGATTAACATTGAAAAACCAAGAAAATTTAAAACACTAGCATTCATATTAATTCCTTGACTTGCAATCAAAGCACTTTGAATAGCTACAGAATAAGAAGTTGAAAGGTAGTGAAGAATAATATTTCTAATAAGCATATAAAAAAAGACCAATAAACCCACCACTCCCATTAAAAGTGAGAGGGTAAAAAAAGGTAAAATAAAATAAGATATCATATTTCTAGAAAATGTTTCAGATTTATATTTAATAATTGTTTGTAACCCTCCTAAATTCCACCTTATCCTTTGTTTTAACCAGTGTTTAAACTTGTTTGGAACTGTTGTATATACCTTAGAAGAAAGATTCATCTCTCTCTTATATTTATATTTTGTAAGTCTCCAAGTCATTTCTATATCTTCAGTTATATTATTTATATCAAATCCTCCGACTTCATCTAAGACCTTTTTTCTATATACTGCCAGAGGCCCTGGAGTAACATAAATAGCATCAACATATCCTAATAATTTTCTTGTCCAAGCAATAACAACATACTCCACTGCTTGTAAATATTCTATAAACTTATTAGAATTTTTAACAAAAATAGCAGGAGTAGCTACCCCAACTTTTTCATCATTAAAATATCCAATTAGTTTTTTTAAAGAATCTTTTTCAGGATAAGAATCAGCATCTACAATAGCAACTAGCTCGGTTTTAACATATTCTAATCCTTTATTTAAACTTCCAGATTTCCCTAAATTTTTACTATTACTAACTAATTTAATCTCCTTATGTTTTTTAACCATCTCCTTAATAATCTTTTCTGTATTATCTGTAGAAGCGTCATTAACAACAACTATTTTTTTAATAGGATAGTCTAAATTTAAAAGAGAATTAAGACTATCTTTAATGCTCTTTTCTTCATTATAAACAGGAATCACAAAACTAACTTCATATTTTTCTGTTATCTTAGGATAATTAAATAAACTTTTCCTATTACGAAAATAAATAAGCAAGAAAAAAATTAAGAAATACAACCCAATAAAAGCATAAATAAGATAAATTATTGTTAGCCATTCCATTTTTCACCTTTTTCTATATGGAAATAATCATAAAAATCTTCTGAAAGAGTTAATTCTTTTGTATGCCCTACTCTTTTCCCTTTTAGTAAACCAGTTTCAATAAATCGTTTTATATGATCATAAGCCTTATTTCCCCTAACCTTTACTACTAAAGATTGTTTTATTGGCTGTTTATATGCAATTATGGCAAGAGTCTCTTGTTCTGCTTTTGAAAACTCACTCTTTCCTGTTGCAAGTTTATTAACAATATCTCTATGTTCTGGAGCAACATCCATTTTCCATAAATTTTCTTTTTTGATTATCTCTATACTTGTTTCATCATCTTTATACTTATCTTCTAGTTTAACTAAAAGTTCTTTTAATAAAAGTGGATTAATATCTGTTAAACTTACTAAATCTTGAACAGAATTAAATTTCCCAGAAACAAATAAAGCAGCTTCAATCTTCTTCATTTTGTCTTTTTCATTTTCTATCTCACCTATTGCCTTACTAGAAACAATTGGCTTTACCTTTGGTTTTTCAACTGCTTCTTCTTGCTCTTTTTTCTCTTTTTTTATTTCTTCAGTCATTTTATTTCAAATCTTAAAATTGCTCCTATTCCTTTTAGACTCCAAAACTGTTTTCCTTCTTCTGTATCTAAAGAAACCATTTGAACTTCAGCAGAAATACTTTCTGCTTTTTCTTTTAATTCTTTAATTATTTTTTTATCAAGCTTTTTACTTAATAATAACTTTTCTATAGCACCATAATCTAATGCTTTTTTAACATCTCTTAATCCATAAACAGCTCCTTTTCCCTTTCCTAATAAAGTAAAGAATTTTTCTAATAATTTTTTTTCTTTCATAATCTCCTGACTTGAAAGTTCATCTTGAGCTGCTTCAACTAAATCTTCTAATCCAGACTCATCTGTATCTCCTATATCTTTAACAGCAATAACCATTTCTTTTAATTTTGTTACTAACTGCCCTTGTTCTAAAAACTCGTCTTTTGTAGGAATCGGACCTCCAATTAAAATACCTTTTAGTTTTGGAAGGTCAAAAAATAATTCTTTCATATTATCTGCAATTTTTCTAAAAAACTCTTTTGCTAATCCCTCTGTAATTCTATGAAATCTCTGACTAGACTGCCCGCCTGCCCTTATTTTACTTGGAACTCCAGAAGTTAATCTTCTCAAAACTTTAATTTGTTTTCCCTCTAATAGCCCAAAAGTCGCTTCTTTTCTATCCATAACTAAAAGTCCATAAATTTCTTCTATAGCTGTTTGTTCTTTTAAAGGCTCTAAAACAAATTCTTGGTCACACCTATACATTCTTGTATTTAGTGGTTTTGGAGGTTCTATTTCCCAAACATTAATATCTGCCTGGCCTTCTTTCTCTGAAACATTTCCAGCAAAAATTGCTAAACCATTTTCAGGAGTTTTTTTATAGAGTTTAAAAGCTCTTGTAATTCTCTCCAAAGCATCTAAAACATTGCTCCTAGTTGTTTTACTTTTAATATTAGTTGCAGTAGATTTTTCTGCTTCTATTTGCTTAGATACAACATTTAAATTAAAACCTGCAGGAACATATACAGTTACTAACTCTGTATGTCTTCCCTTTATTTTTTCTAATTCTTCTAAATACTCTTCTAACTGCTCTTTTGTAATTGCCATACAAAACTAAAAGCTAAGGCTTTTAAAATACTTTCTCTTATCTAGTATATGGAAAAGAGGATTAGAAAGAAAATAAAAGAAAATAAAGAATATCTTTGGAAGATTACTAGGTATATTGGAGGAATAATTCTTATAGCAATAGGTCTTTCTGGTATTATCCTACCTATTTTACCTGGATGGATTTTTATAATATTTGGACTTACAATAATTCTGGGAAAAAAAGAAATAAAAAAATACTGGGAAAAAATAAAAAAGAAAATTAAGAAATTCAAACAAAAGCTATTTTAAATTTACCTTCTTTTAATTTAGCATTACATACACTAGCTAAATCTTCAAGCATTCCATCTAATTTCTTCATCTGTCCTTTATTAAGATAAAGAACTATCTCTGCCTTAACACTCTTGCCTTTTTCTGATTTTTTCTTCCTAACATTAGAAAGAATTTCTAAGAATAAATCATATTTTTTATCATCACATTTTCCAACAGAGATTTCCTCAGGCCAACTAGAAATATGTATGCTTTTATCTTTTTCATTTTTAAAAAGCTGGAAAAGTTCTTCTGTAATAAATGGAATAATAGGTGCATATATTTTTAATATATTTAATAAAGAAATATATAAAGCATAAAAAGCAGATTCTTTTTCTTCTTTAGTTCCATTATAAACTCTATTTTTGACAATTTCTAAATATTTATCACAAAAATCTTTCCAAAATAAATCATCTGCACTTTGTCTAGCTTTAGAATAATCATAACTATCAAAAGCCTTAGTACAAGAAGCAATGTATTTATTTAGTCTAGATAAAAATAATTTATCTGTTTCAAGTAAATTTACTTTTTTCAATTTGTAATTTTTTAGATTCATAAAAACAAAATTTGAAGCATTGTATAGTTTTGTAACTAATTTTTTTCCATTTATCAGATCCCTTTCTTTATATGATAAATCTTCTCCAAGTTTAGCACTTGCAGCCCAATATCTTAAGGCATCTGCACCATATTTTTCCATAACCTCTTGAGGAGCAACAACATTCCCTTTTGATTTTGACATTTTCTTTCTTTCTGGATCTAAAACAAATCCAGAAATAATAACATCTTTCCAAGGATTTTTCTTATAATGTAATTGAGATTTTACAACACTATTAAACAACCAAAAAGTAATAATATCATGTGCTTGAGGTCTTAAAGACATTGGAAATAATTTCTTTTGAATAGCAAGGGGCATTAATTCTATAGCAAGTTGAGGGGTAAGAGAAGAAGTTGCCCAGGTATCTAAAACATCTTTTTCAGGAATAAACTCACTACTTCCACAACTACAATTTTTCTTAGGTTTATCTTTTAAAGGATCTACAGGAAGGTCTTTTTCTTCTGGAAGTAAAACCTCTCCACATTTTTTACAATACCAAAGAGGAATAGGAATTCCAAAATATCTTTGTCTAGAAATATTCCAGTCCCACTTTAATCCCTTAACCCAATTATTATATCTAACTTTCATAAATTCAGGATGCCAATTAAGCTTCTTTCCCCAAGCAAGCATTTCTTTTTTCAAATCTAAATACTTAATAAACCACTGCTCTGTCATTAAAATCTCTATATCTGTATCACACCTTTCATGAGTATTAACAACATGCTCTATTGGCTCTATCTTCTCTATTCTTCCATCATTTTTTAAATCCTCAATAATTTTTTTTCTTGCTTCTTTAATTTTTAATCCATTATATTTTCCTGCTTTTTCATTTAACCTGCCATCTTTAGTTACAATTTCAATTGGCTCTATCTTATCTCTCTCTAACCACTCAACATCATCCATATCTCCAAAAGTACAGTGATAAACAACTCCACTTCCAAAATCAGGATCTGCATCTTTATTTGCTTTAATCTCTATCTCTCTATTAAAAAAAGGTAAAACTGCCTTCTCGCCTATAAATTTTTTATATCTTTTATCATCTGGATTAACATGAACTGCAACACAAGCTGGAAGGAGTTCTGGCCTAGTTGTAGCAATTGTAATCTGCTCTCCCAGAGAAGTATCAAATTTCATATAAACAAAATTTGATGTTTGAGTTTTATCTTTCATCTCTACCTGTGCAACACTAGTCTGACATTCAGGACACCAAAAAAAAGGAGTTTTTTTTCTGTAAATCCTTTCTTTTTTATATAAATCAAGAAAACTTTTTTGAGATATTATTTGAGAGTGTTTATCAATTGTTGAATAAAATATATCCCATTCACAACTCATTCCAAGTTTTTTCCAATCTGAAATATATTCTGGCCTTAGTTCTTCTTCAAGTGTATCAAGAACTAATTTAATGAATTTCTCTCTTCCTAAATCAAAAGCCTTAACTTTTTTCTCTTTTTCTATTAAACGAATAGTTGCCAAACCATTATCATCTGTTCCAAAAGGATAAAATATGTTAAACCCCTTCATTCTTTTATATCTAACAACAAAATCCTGCTGAGCATATGAAAATGAGTGCCCAATATGCATCTTACCAGAAACAGTAGGTGGAGGAGTATCAATTGAATAAATCTTTTTCTTACTCTTTAAATCAAACTTATATATTTTCTCTTTTTCCCAATACTTCTGCCATTTTTCTTCAACAGCATTAGCATCATAAACTTGCTTCTCTTTAGTTTTAGGCATAAAGTTTTTAAAGCAACATATATTTTAAACCTTATGGCACAAACATCACTACCTGCTGGATTCGGTGGGTTAATGAGGTATAATGAAGAATATAACTCTAGATTTAAATTTAAACCATCTTCAGTAATAATTTTTGTAATCTTAGTTGTATTACTTGTTCTTGGATTGAAGATTTTTCTTCCAATTTAAAATGTTCGGCGGAATGAATCCTAAAAAAATGCAAGAAGCTATGAAAAAATTAGGCATAAAACAAGAAAATATAGATGCAGAAAGAGTGATAATTGAAAAAACAGATGGAAAAGTAGTAATAAATAATCCTTCTATAACAAAAATTAATATGCAAGGACAAGAAAATTTTCAAATAACAGGAGAAATTCAAGAAGACAATGAAGAAGAAAATCAAGAACAAGATATTCAACAAATAATGGAAAAAACAGGAAAAACACTAGAAGAAGTGAAAAAAGCCTTAGAAGAATCTGGTGGAGATCTTGCAGAAGCAATTATTTCTCTAAGTTAATACACATAATTATATTAACTTATTTTACTTTTAATTAAAATGGAATTAAGGGAAAAGGCAATTGAAAATCTAAAAAATGCAAGGAAGAAAATAGATTTTGCAGACCATATGACTTACATAACATTTCCTATTATAAAAGAAAATAGGCTTTTGATTAAAATCCTACTAGAAATACATAAAGCCCTTTCTTTATTTATCTCTGGAATTCTCCAGTATGAAAATTACTATAAAAGAATTCGTCTCTATAAAGAGCATGATAATAATTTTAAAACATTTATAAGAATTTCAGCTAAATATGATATCTCAGAACAAGAAATAAACAAAATTAAAGAGATATTTTTAATAGTAAAAAAACACAAATCCTCTGCTTTTGAATTTACAAAATCTGGAAAATTCATAATAATGTTAAACTCTCAAACTATTTCAGTAAGTTTAGAAAAAATAAAAGAATATTTAAATAGTTCAAAAAACATTATTAAAAAAGTAGAGAATAAGATAAAAGAAACATAAAGTATATATATTCAGTTTACTTTAATTTTCTCGCACCAAAAAGAGGTTATTTTGAAAAATGATAGAGGATGTTATAAAAGAAAAGACAAGTGCAGACCATCTGCTTTATGTTAGCTTGAAGTATACAAAAACATGCGATGTTATTCTAAATTTAATAAGAAGATGGAAAATAATGATGGAAGTTTCTTTTAATTCTTTATTAGAAAAAGCTAAAAAGAAAAAGAAAATATCAAAAGTTCCAACATTGCCAAAAAAAAGAATAGATGCTTTAAAAAAAATATTCAAGAAAAATGAAGAAATAATGAAAACAATTGAACTTTATGATTTTTTTAGAAGAATTGAAGATTTAGAAAGAATGAGAGAGCATGAATTCAGAAAAAATGTAACTTTAAGAATTATTGATAAGGGAAAAGAAATAGAAATTAATCTAGACAAATTAAAAGAATACCAGCAACTTTTAGAAAAGTTTATAAGTGAGGTTAAGCAATTTTTAGTAAAATAAAGTGAAAAATGGGAAAAGTTATAGCAATTACATCTGGTAAAGGAGGAGTAGGAAAAACAACTTCTACAGTTAATCTTGGAGCAGCTATTAATGCTCTTGGTGGAGATATTATAATTGTAGATGCAAACCTAACAACGCCGAATATAGGCCTTCATTTAGGAGCTCCAATTGTACCTATTTCATTAAATCATGTCTTAAGTAATAAAGCAAAAATATCTGAGGCAATATATGAACATGAATCTGGAACAAAAATTCTTCCATCATCTCTTTCTGTAAAAGAACTAAAAAAAATTAAACCAGAAAAAATTCCAGGTGTGACAAAAAAACTATCAAAACTAGCAGACTATATTATTTTAGATTCAGCTGCAGGCCTAGGTTCAGAAGCACTAGGAGCAATAGAAGGGGCAGACGAACTAATAATAGTTACAAATCCAGAAATGCCTGCTGTAACAGATGCATTAAAAACAATAAAAGTTGCAGAAGAGCTAAATAAAGAAATTAAAGGAGTTATACTTAATAGAGTTAGAAATAAACGTTCAGAAATGCCTATCTCAAGTATAAAAGAAATGCTTGAAGTTCCTATCTTAGGAGTTATTCCAGAAGATAAAAGAGTTCAAAAAGCTTTATTAAAAAGAGACGCAGTAATTCATTTATATCCTAAAAGTAAGGCAAGTAGAGCATATATGAATCTTTCTTCAAAAATAATGGGCAAGAGAAATAATAATCATGAAGAGCCTGGATTCTGGCAAAGAATACGTCTTAATCTTGGCTTAGATTAATGATTAGATATTTCTAAATGGCAAGTTGAACTTATTTCTTCTGTATAATCATCTTTAACATCATCTAAATAAGTTATAGTATAAAAAAAAGTTCCTCTAGGCACCTCATCATCTAATTTTACTTCAACAGAGTCATAATCTATAAAATCTCTTAAATCAGAAGTAAATCTAACTGTATTTGCTTTTATTTTAACAATAAGGAATTTACAATATAATTTTTCTAAAAGTCTTTCTTTACAAAAAGCCCTATTTCCTTCAACTATTATTTGTGTATTTTCTGCTAAATCTTCAATTACTTTCATATTTATTCTTAAATTTAACTAACTTTTGTTCCTTCTCTTATTTCTTTTTCAGGACTAAGCAAAACAACTTCTTTATCATCAACAGCAGCTAACAACATGCCTTGACTTTCTATTCCTTTTAATTTCCTAGGAGCAAGATTAGCAATAATTACTATTTTCTTATCTTTCAAACCATCTTTATCATAATTTTCTTTTATTCCTGCGCAAATAACTCTCTCTCCTAACTCTCCAACATCTATATTTAGTTTATATAATTTGTCAGCTCCTTCTATCTCTTCAACCTCTTTTATTCTAGCAATTCTTAAATCAAGCTTTGCAAAATCTTCATAATCTATTTCTTCTGTCATTTTATCTTTTCAAAAAGCACAGGAGCTTTTTTAATTTTATCTGTTTTAAATATTTTTTTAATTTTTTCTGCACAAGAAGGAATAAAAGGTGAAAGCAAAAAAGCAATCTCTCTAATAGCTTCAACTAACTCAAAAAGAACTTTTTTATCTTTTGTTTCCCAAGGCTTTTTCTCCTGAATATATTCATTACACTTATCAATAAACCTAAAAATCTCATCTAAAGCCTTGTCTAGCTCAAAACTATCAAAATACTTTTCAATTTTCTTTTTATCTAGTTTTTTTATTAATTTATTATTTGTTTTTTCAATCCCATATTTTTCTCCAAGGCTTGAAACTCTTGAGACTAGGTTTCCTAGTTTATTTGCAAGTTCATCATTATTTCTTTGAATAAGAATCTCTTCACTAAAATCAGAATCATCAAACACAGAACACCTAAATAAAGAATACCTAACTGCATCTGTATTATATTTTTTCAACAGTTCAAGAGGATCAACTACATTTCCTAATGATTTTGACATTTTCTTTCCAGCAGATATCAAATATCCGTGGACAAGAAGCTTATCTGGTAAAGCGAAATTAGCAGACATTAACAAAGCAGGCCAGATAACAGAGTGAAACCAGTTAATTCCTTTTCCAATAACATGAACATCTGCAGGCCATTTATCTTCTGCACCAGAAATATAATTAATTAAAGCATCAACCCAAACATAAACCTTAAAGTTTTTATCATCTGGAAAATCTATTCCCCAATCAACACCTTTTCTTGAAATACATAAATCATTCAAACCTTCTTTTAATCTAGAAACAATCTCATTTTTCTTTGACTTAGGAACAATATATTTCTCTGCAAATTTTATTAGCTTATTCTGATATTTACTTAACTTAAAAAAATAAGCTTCCTCTTTTCTATGCTCTGGTTTTTTATTATGTTCAGGACACTTTCCATCTACTAAATCTTTTTCTGTAAGAAATGCCTCACATCCAACACAATAAAGTCCTTCATACTCTCCCTTATAGATGTCTCCTTTCTCTTTTATTTTTCTTAAAATCTTCTGAACAACTAAGGCATGTTGTTTTTCTGAAGTTCTAATAAATTTATCATAATTAATATTTAGTTTTTTACATAATTCAATAAAAAAACCAGTATTTTTATCTACAAATTCCTTAACATTTACTCCTGCTTTTTCAGCAGCTTGCACATTTTTTTGCGCATTTTCATCAACCCCTGTTATAAAATAAACATCTTTATTTTTTTGCTTATTCCACCTTGCAAGAGCATCAGCTATAACTTTCTCAAATGCATGCCCAATATGGGGGCGAGCATTTACATAATCAATAGCTGTTGTTATATAGTATTTTTTTGCCATACGAGAATCAATAAATTTATTATTATAAATTTATGCATGAGAATACTAAACTAACTAAATCTCTCCAAGAGAAACCCTACTAACAAAAACATCCCAACCTTCCTCTAATTTTCTAGGAGCAAGTCTTCTATCTCTCCTAACTTTTCCTTGATATACTTTTGAAAAATCTATCTCAGGAACAGTTGAAACAACTCCAAACAGATCATAGTGTAAGCCTTCAGAAGAGTGTATTAAACCAGAATGAGCTGGTCTCCCAGGCAAACCAGGAACATATTCTTCAACTACAGGGGCAAGCTCTTGATTTAGCTTATTTTTAATTAAAGCTATTTCTCTAGGATTATTAATAATAAGGAAATGCCAATAGTGCCTTTCAGGATTTGGTTCAGAGTGTCTCCAATATCTTAATTGTCTATCCATCTATTTTTAGATACAATAATAATTTTAAAGATTACTATACTAGAAAATATAAGCGCCAGTAGTATAGTGGTAGTATACAAGCTTCCCAATGTAAGAGAACCTAGGTTCTCTTGACAATCAACTCTCCTAAAATAGTAAGTTGAAAGGAAAAAGCTTGAGACCCGGGTTCAATTCTCGGCTGGCGCATTGACTTTAGTATTATTAACTATCAATAAAAAGTCAATGTAGCAGATTGGCGCATAAATTTATATAATTTATCTCCCCATTATATAAATAAAAAAAAGTTAAAATGAAAAAAAAGTGGATTCAAAAAGCTGTTAATAAACCAGGAACACTACATAGACAACTAGAAATTCCAAAAGATAAAGATATCCCTATGGCTTTGTTAAGAAAAATTGTAAAAGCAAAAGCAGGACAAGAAATAACAAATCCAAGCAAAACAGGAAAAAAGAAAATAAAAGTCACAAGACTTTTAGAGAGAAGAGCAATTCTTGCAATAAACTTAAAAAATATAAAAAAGAACTAACTATATGAAAAAACCAGAACTTCTTGCGCCAGCTGGAAATTTAAAATGCCTTATAGCAGCAATTAAAGCAAAAGCAGATGCAGTTTACCTAGGCTTAAAACAATTTAATATGAGGGAAACTGGACAAAATTTTTCTTTTAAAGATTTAGAAAAAGCAAAAAAGATTTGTGAAGAAAATAAAGTAAAACTCTATCTAACTCTAAATACAATTATCTATGATAATGAAATAAAAAAAATAGAAAATATAATTAAAAAAATAAAAAAACAAAAGCTTGCAGATGCAATAATTTGTTGGGATTTAAGTATTATCCAACTATGTAAAAAATATAAAATCCCCTTCCACATTTCAACACAAGCGTCTATTTCAAATTCAGAATCAGCTAGATTCTATAAAAAACTAGGCGCAAAAAGAGCAATACTCGCAAGAGAACTAAATATAAAACAAATAAAAGAAATATCTAAAATCCTGCCAGTTGAAACTTTTATTCATGGAGCAATGTGTGTTTCCATATCTGGAAGATGTTTTACATCCCAATTCTTACATAATCGTTCAGCAAACAGAGGAAACTGCCAACATCCTTGCAGAAAGTCCTATAAAGTAGAAGATGATGAAGGCAATAAATTAAGAGTAAAAAATAATAAGATTTTCTCTGCAAAAGACCTTTGTACTCTTCTATTTATAGAAAAACTAAAAAAAGCAAATATTACAAGTTTCAAAATAGAAGGAAGAAACAGAGAGCCAGAATATGTTTATATAGTTACAAAAGCCTATAGACAAGCAATAGATAAAAAACTAACAAAAAAAGAAACTAAAGAGATTATGAAAGATCTTGAAAATGTATATAATAGACAGTTCTCATCTGGATTTTATATTAAATCTCCAACAAGTGATGATTTTGCATCTGTAGAACACTCTGCATCTAAAAAAACTAAAAAATTTATCGGAAAAATCTACCACTATTGGAAAAAACCAAAAGTGGCAGCAGTTAAGCTAAATGCAGGAAAACTAAAAATAGGTGATGAAATAATTGTAACTGGAAAATCTACTTTCTTTAAAACAAAAATAAAAGATATGGAAATAAATCATAAAAAAATAAAAAAAGTTGAAAAAGGTCAAGAAGTTGGAATAAAACTCCCAAAAGCAAAAAAAGGCGATGATGTCTATTTAGTAATAAATAAATAAACTTTTATATCTCTGTTTTTTTAATAAAAGATGAAAAAGAGTGTGTGGAAAAAAACAAAAAGGCAAAAAGAGCTAAAACTAATTAATAAAACTAAAGAAGAAATTCTAAAAGAGAATTCTATGAAAGACTCGATAAAAGAAGGGAGTTTTGCTTCTGTAATGCGTGGAGCAGGAGATACTTATATTACTCCTTTTGCACTAGCAATAGGTGCAAATAGTTTTCAAATAGGTTTAATAAAATCTCTTACAGGTCTTCTTGCCCCATTTGCTCAACTAAAAGGCTCTAAACTAATGGAAAAATACTCTAGAAAAAGAGTGATAATAACTTTTGTAGCATTACAAGCTTTAATGTGGTTTCCAATTATATTTTTAGCAGTGTTATTTCTTCAAGGAAACTTTCTTATCCAACTTCCATATCTCTTAATAATTTTATATATTCTTTATGCAGTTTTTGGAGCTCTTGCTAGTCCTGCCTGGTTTTCCTTAATGGGAGATATAGTTCCAAATAATACTCGTGGAAGATATTTTTCAAAAAGATCAAGAATTACTAGCTTTGTTACACTAATAATAACTCTAGGAGCAGCATTTGTTTTAGATTATTTTAAAACAAAAGGAATCGCCCTAGTTGGATTCTCAATTATATTTTCTATTGCAGGTATTTGTAGGCTTTATTCAGCTAAATTATTCAAAAATCACTATGAACCTAAGTTAAAACTAGAAAAAGGTTATTATTTTTCATTTTTTAATTTTTTAAAAACAGGACTTAAAACAAATTTTGGAAAGTTTGCTTTATTTGTTGCTTTGTTTTATTTTGTAAGCAATATTGCCGGGCCTTTTTTTGCAGTATATATGTTAAAAGACCTAGGGTTTTCATATATAAATTATATGATTTTAACAATCTCAAGCACTATTGCAGGACTTTTATTTTTACCTTTTTGGGGGAAAATTTCTGACAAATACGGAAATAGAGTAACTTTACTAATTTCTTCAATAATTATCCCATTTTTTCCTTTTTTATGGCTTTTCTTTAAAACACCTTATTTATTAATAATTCCTCAAGCAATAAGTGGTTTAGCATGGGCTGGTTTTAGTTTATCTGCAAGTAATTTCATATATGATTCTGTATCTGTAAATAGAAGAGGGTTATGTGTTGCTTATTATAATATTTTAATAGGAATTGGGATTTTTATTGGAGCACTAATTGGGGGAGCAGTAATTCAGTATATTCCAATAACTTTTATGAATATATTTTTATTTATATTCCTAGTATCTGCTATACTAAGAGCACTAGTTGTTTTAGTATTTATAAAAAAAATAAAAGAAGAAAGAAAAGTGACAAAAGCCACGCCAGTTTTAATAGCTAAAGATTTCGCAAGAATGGAAGGGATAATGCAAGATATAGGGGTTGTAAAAAAATTCTTTTTTAGAAAAAAGAAATCAACCTAGCTCTTTTCTAATTTTCTTAGCATATCTCATTACTATATGTAATGGCTCTGGAAGTTTATGAGGATAAATAGTTAGTTTTTCGACAATCTCAGAAGAAGTCTTTAAACTAACCATATTTCCTGGTGAAATATAAAGGGGACGGGCATTTTCTCTTGAAATAAACTCTTTCCCTACTTTCTTTTTATTTAAAATTATATCTCCTTTTTTTATTTTTCCAGCTAATAATTTATTAGCAATTCCAATTGTTGGAATTCCTGTTGATAAAGACAAATGAGAAGCCATTCCTAATCTTTCATGAGCAATACCATGTGCATTAACTAAAATCAATCCAGGCTTTTCATCTAGTTTACCAATTGCAGAAACTAAACTAGGCAACTCCCTATAAGCTCTAAAACCAGAAATATAAGGAAAACTAACTTTGTCTTGAAAATAAGTCTGCTCTAAAACCTCCATTTCTTCATCTAACAAAACAACAGCAGAAATAATTTTATTTTTATCAAATACAGAATAAACTCCTGCAATTCTTGTGTTTAAAAAATCTCTCTCATCTTTTAAAATAATTTGCTTAGCTAGCTTTTCTTGCTCTTTTTTAAGCTTTTCAAGATCAATATTATATTTTTCTGCCAGCTTCTCTGGACTGTATTCCTCTTTTGTCATACCCTTAAATAGAAGGAAAAGTTTTTTAAACTTTCTATTACCTCTTTCTACATGCTTAAGAAAAAATGTCCTAAATGTGGTAAAAAAATAAACAAAAACTATGAATTTTGTCCTTATTGTGGGAAATCTTTTTTTGACCCAGAAAAACTAGAAAAAGACTATGGATTATTAGGGAAAAAAGATATAGAAACTAATGAGATAAATGATATTTTTAAGCAAGCCAAGCTTCCTTTTGGTTTTAATATGCTAGCAAAAAAACTATTTAAAGAACTTGATAAACAAATGAAAGAAATAGATAGAGAAGAAGCAAAACCAGCAGGAACCTCTATAAGTATTTCTTTTGGCTCACTAAATGGACAGCCAAAAATAAGAATCAAAGAAGGAGGCAAAAAGCTAGGAAAGCCTGGAAAAATTAAGCTTCCAAAAATAACAAAACTTCCAAAAGAATATGCAAAATTACCAAAAAAAGAGGCAAAAACAAAAGTAAGAAGAATAGGTAATAAAATAGTCTATGAAATCTCACTTCCAGGAGTAAAAGAAATAAAACAAGTAATAATTAACAAACTAGAAAACTCAATTGAAATAAAAGCATTTTCAAAAGATAAAGCTTATTTTAAACTTCTTCCAATTAACATGGAAATTTTAAATTATTTTTTAGAAAACGAGAACCTTGTTTTAGAACTAAAAGAATAAACTAATAACCTTTATAAATTCTATATTTTTATTAAGAAGATGAGCCTGTAGCTCAGCCAGGTTAGAGCACCAGTCTTATAAGACTGGCAATCCATCAGGATTGAGTATAAGGAAGCTGGGGGTCCGCGGTTCAAATCCGCGCAGGCTCATTTATTTTCTATAAACTCAAAAGTTATAATTTAATATAGAAACCTTTTTAAATGATATTTGTTTTTGAGTTTTGAGTTAAAATGGATGAAGAACAAACACAAAACGAAGAAGAACAAGAAGACAAAGAAGAAGCTTCAGAAGAAGAAGCTTCAGAAGATAGTTCAGAAGAAGCTCCAGCAGAAAATGCTGAAGAAAGTTCAGAAGAAGCTTCAGAAGAAGAAGCTTCAGAAGATAGTTCAGAAGAATCAGCTGAGTAATTATTCTTGTTTTTTTATTAACTTTTTCTTTTTTTCTTTTTTTTAAAGACTAATCTCTTAAACATTTAATCAATAAATTTATAACAACAAACTTATTGCTATTTTTATGTTAATAGGATTAGTAGGAAAGCCAAGTTGCGGAAAAAGCACTTTTTTCAAAGCTGCGACTCTAGCAAATGTACTTATTGCAGAATATCCTTTTGCAACAATAAAACCAAACCATGGAATAGGTTACATAAGAGTAGAGTGTATAGATAAAGAATTTAATGTGCAGTGTGAACCTAGAACAGGATACTGTATAAATGGAATAAGATTTGTCCCTATTGAATTAATGGATGTTGCAGGCCTAGTAGAAGGAGCAAGTAAAGGAAAAGGGCTAGGAAATCAATTTTTAGATAATTTAAGAGAAGCAGACGCATTTATCCATATTGTAGATGTCTCAGGAGAAACAGATGGAAAAGGTGAAAAAACCTCTGGATATGATCCTAAAAAAGATATAGAAATGCTTGAAAATGAATTAGATGAGTGGTATCTTGGAATTTTGAAAAAAGTATGGGTTAAACTCTCCAAAACAATTCAATCTACAAAATCTGATTTTTCAAAAACAATTGCTAAGCAGTTTTCAGGATTAAAAGTAAAAGAAGAAGACGTAAAAGAGGTTATTTTAAAACTTAATTCTAACATTAGTAAACCTTCTGAGTGGACTGAAAAAGAACTAAAGGATTTTTGTCATGAACTAAGACATCTAACAAAACCAATGATACTTGCTTTAAATAAATCAGATAAACCAGATGCAGAAAATAATATACAAGAAATTAAAAAAAGCTATCCAGAAATACTTTCTGTCCCTTGTTCAGCTGATTCTGAACTAGCTTTAAGAGAAGCAAGCAAAGCAAAATTAATAGAATATCTTCCTGGAGATAAAGAATTTAAAATACTAAAAGAATTAAATGAAAAACAAAAAAAAGCTTTAGAAGAAATAAAAAAGGTCCTAAAAAAATATAGTTCAACAGGAGTTCAAGAGGTTTTAGATAAAACTATTTTTTCTTTATTAAAATATATAGCAGTATTTCCTGCATCCCCTAATAAACTTAAAGATTCAAAAGGAAGAACTCTTCCAGACTGTTTTCTTATTCCAGAAAACTCTACTGCTTTAGATTTTGCTTATCATCTCCACACAGATTTAGGAGATAATTTTATTAAAGCAATAGATGCAAGAACTGGAAAAGCAATAGGAAAAGAACACAAACTAAAAAATAGAGACGCTCTTGAAATAATAACAAAATAACTAAAACAACTTCTTTTGTTTATTATATTCCTTAATAAACCTCTCTGCTTCTATTAACATCTCTTTATTATTTTTAATCTTCATTAGTTCTAAAGCAGAATCTAGTGAAAGAAATTTAAAATCCTCATTTTCAAAATTTATCTTAACCTTATCTTTATCTTTTTTATCTATTTCTGTAAGAAAAAATACAGACTCTTTTTTAATTAATTCATCGTCTTTTTTATAAAACCACTTTTGAAGATAATCAAAACCAGGAATAAGAGAAACATCTAAATTTACCTCTTCTTTTGTCTCTCTTATAGCAGTCTCTTCGGGTTTTTCATTATCTTCTATCTTTCCTTTCGGAAATCCCCAATAGGTATTTTTAAGGGTATTTTTCAAAACCAAGAAAAAGGGCTTTTTATCATAATAATAAACAATACATCCTGCAGATTTTTCTTGTTTCATCTTTTCTATTAGATTTAAATATTTAAAAAAACTACTATACTCATGAAAATAAAAGTAAAGGTAATTCCAAATTCAAAAAAACAAAAAATAGAAAAAGGAGATATTTGGAAAATAAAACTCAAATCAAGAGCTGAAGACAATAAAGCAAATATAGAGCTAATAAACTTACTAAAAAAACAATTTGAAAAAGTAGTTATAACCTCAGGTTTAAGAAGCAAAAACAAAATTTTAGAGTTAGAATGATAAAATACTATCCTGCAGAAGACATAAAAAAGGAGGCACTAAATATAATTGAAAAACTTAATATGAATCATATTGATCTAAATAGTGTTTTCTTTTTTAGAAGTCAAGGAAGCAAATCAAGAGGAACTATTGCAAGATGCCATGCTTTAGGAAAGCTAATGCAAAAAGCATTGCAAAGAAAAGCAGCATATATTATAGAAGTAATTTCTGAAAGATTTGATAAAATGTCAGAAGAAGATAAAACAAAAACAATTATTCATGAACTAATGCATATTCCTAAATCTTTTGGAGGAGGATTTAAACATCATGATTATGTTTGCAAAAAAGAAGTAGATAAAATGTATAAAAGGTATAAAAATGAGAATAACAATCAAAAAATCAGGTAAAAAAATATCGCTAAATGTTAGAGAGATGAAAGGAATAAATAAAATGCTTGGGCTAATGTGTTATAGAGATAATCTTTTATTTAATTTTAATTCAATAAAACAGCCAATACACTCTTTTTTCTGTCCTTCTTTTCTAGCTTGTTGGTTAGATAAAAATAATCAGGTTTTAGAAATGAGAAAAATTAAGCCCTGGCAAATAAATCTTAAACCAAAACAAGAATTTTCAAAACTAATAGAAATTCCCTTGAGTAACTATAAAATAGTTAAATTTCTCGTCGGTAATTAAGGAAAGATTTAAATACTATTCTAATTTATTTTATCTACAAATAAAAAGGAGGTAATAAAATGGGAAAAGTCATTAAGAAAAATGTTGTTAAGAGGAAAAAGGGATACCTATATTACGTAGACGGAAAAGGAAATGTATGTGAAGCAAAGATGGCAAGAGGCGGAAAAAAGAAAAAAGCTAAGAAAAAAACAACAAAAAAGAAAAAAGCAGCTAAAAAGAAAAAGAAGAAATAAATTTTCATTATTTTTTTAATTTTTTATTTTCTATTTTTTATTGTAAGTAATTGATACCAGAACTACCATCAATTCTATCAGTTACATCTATTACAAGAGGCATCTCTCTAGGGAGTCTAGGTTCTCTAAACCCTCCTCTTTTTTGAGCTTCTTCTCTCTGAAAATTTTTTAAAGACCTATAAGCTGAAACCTTACAAGAATCCATTATAACAACAAGTCTTCTTTCTGTATCTTTTAATAGATTTCCTTCTGCATCAACAGGAAGAGCATATGCTCTTTCTTGTGCCTTTTGTCTAGTTGTTTCTGTCATTTTTATTCATTATTTACTTATTTTATAAATTTAACTATTTAGTGCTGCAATCAACTCTCCACTTTTTTCCTTACCATGTCTTAATCTTTCTTCTCCAAAAAATCTCTTAACATCTTCAAAATGTCTCATATATCCTTCTTCATCACCATCCATTATCATTGTACTCCAATCAATAACAGAATTTTGGAAGGCGAGGTCGTCAGCCCTAATAGACTTGTCATAAACAGCGGTTTGAATGGCTTGCTCTAATAAATCTGGATTTCTAAATAAATACTCAACAATTCCAACTCTTAGTTTAAATGGAGGTGTCTGACAAACTAAATTATCATAAGGGCTCCTACCTAATTGATTCCAAGCATCTGCCATAGCCAATAAACTTAGATGAGAATTAGGCGTCTTTCTTTGTCTTATACCTAAACTAAATCTTTCTAAAACTTTCTCATCCAATAACAAAGGAGATCCTTCATTTCTAAAGACATTTTTTTCTGCATCTCTTAGTCTCTGTCTTAATTCTTTTTCTTTTTCTCTAATCATTAGTCCAAATAAATCTATAGTAGAATTTCTGTACTGTCTAATCTGTTCTTTAGCTTGAGGATTAAAAAAAGCTAGTCCAGAATAAACATGAGATTTTCCATCAAAAAGTCTTAGACACATTAAAATCTTAACATTATCTATCCCAGTCATATAATTAGTATTTTCCCAAGGATAAGATCCCATATTTTTCCAGGCAGTTCCCATTGATTGAAAACCAAGATGAGTAACAGCCTGAGTATCTGCAGTAATTCTATCATGCTCTTGATAAGGTATCTCTAAAACTTTCATACCAAGTTCACTAAAAACCTCTCTTGCTTTCCTTTCTGACTCTTCATCAGTTCTATGAATAGAAACAACTGAATTGCTTCCTTCTGGTTTAACACTCGGACCAAAAAGCCAGTGCCAATTAATGATACTAACATCTTTTGGAACATATTGATCAAATGCTTCAATCGCAGGAGTCATTACAGAAGTTCCAGAAGAAACAATTGCTCCTTTTTTTGTTGAAGGCCCATAAGCTTTAACCGCTTCTCCAATATTTCTAGTCTCAACTAAATAAAATACAATATCACTTCTTCTAGAAACAGCAATCCCATCATCTAAAACATGAACTCCTTTTAAATCAGGTGAGTCTCTTAGTTCATCATTTCTTCCAGGAACATCACTTCCATTAACCCTATACCCTAATCTACAAAACTGACTAGCATAGAGCTTTCCCATGTCTCCTAATCCAATCACCCCTATCTCGAGGTCTCTTGTCATATTCTCTGTTTAAAAAACAACTTTATAAACATTTATTTTCTCTAGTCCTTATGATACTAGGTATAGAGTCTACAGCACATACATTTGGAATTTCAGTTGTAGAAAAAGGAAAAATTCTTTCAAATGAAAAAGCTAGCTATACAACTAAAAAAGGCGGGATAGTTCCAATAGAAGCTGCTAGACATCATGAAAAAACTAAGCAAGAAGTTTATAAACAAGCACTAGAAAGAGCAGGAATTAAAGAAGAAGATATTAAAGCAATTGCTTTTTCTAATGCTCCTGGCCTAGCTCCTTGTCTATTAGTTGGATTAAATTTTGCTAAATCTTTGGCTAGAAAACTGTCTCTCCCTCTTGTTCCAATAAATCACTGTGTTGCGCATCTAGAAATAGGAAAAATCACAGGAAGCAAAGACCCTGTCTTACTATACACAAGCGGAGCAAACACTCAAATAATAGCTTATGAAGCTGGAAAATATCGTGTTTTTGGAGAAACCCTAGATACAGGAGTAGGAAATTTTCTAGACACTTTTGGAAGATATGCAGGACAGGGATTTCCAGCAGGACCTAAACTAGAGCAACTAGCAAAAAAAGGAAAATACCTAGAACTTCCATACTCTATAAAAGGAATGGATATTGCATTCTCTGGGATATTAACAAAAGCAAGAAATCTATTAGAAAATAAAAAAGCTTCAAAAGAGGATTTAGCATTTTCAATACAAGAAACTGCTTTCAGTATGTTAGTAGAAGCTGCAGAAAGAGCTCTATCCCATACAGGTAAAAAAGAGCTTCTTCTTGGTGGAGGGGTTGCCTGTAATTCTAGATTACAAGAAATGTGTAAAATAATGGCAAAAGAAAGAAAAGCAAAATTCTTTTGCCCTCCTCGTTCTCTCTTAGTAGATAATGCAGGAATGATTGCTTATTTAGGAGAAATAATGTTTAAAGCAAAATTAGGAACAAAAAATTATGATAAAATTGATATCTTGCCTAGGCAAAGAACAGATGATGTTAAAGTAAGATGGAAATAGAATATAATAAATTTTATAAAGAATTTTTCTAAATATAAACATGAAAACAGAATTAGACCTAGGATGTGGAACAAAAAAACACAAAAATGCTATAACTCTAGATATGAACCCAGGAGTTAGACCAGATAAAGTTTTAGAAATTAAAAGAGATGTAATTCTACCATTTAAAAGCAATACATTTGATAAAATATGGATGATTGATTTTTTAGAACATATAGATGATATTGCCTGGCTTTTAAGTGAAGTTCATAGAATTGGAAAACCAGATTCAGAAGTACAAATACAATATCCTCATTTTAGCCATAGAAATACATATTCAGATGTTACTCATCAACAAAGACTAGGAATTCGCTCTCTTGATCATTTTGATCCCTCCACAGAACTTGGAAGAAAATATCAATACTATACTTTTTTTGGTAGAAACTTTCCATTTAAAATAGAAAATAGAGATGTTTTATTCTATAAAGGAGTGGTTGGAACAGTGCAAAAAACACTACACTCTCTTTTAGGAGATGATAGATATGAGATTTTTGTTTCATCACTATTGCCTATTGCAAATATAGAAACAAGATTAAGAGTATTAAAATAAAGATTTTTTAAATTGTTTTTATTATTTAATCTATATAAAATCCATTTCGCAACATTTATAAAGCAATTTTTCTCTTGATTATAAACCAATGACTAACTAAATAGGAGGTTAATATGGTTTCTATATATGAAAAAGTTGAAAAAGCAAGAAAAACAGGAAAAATCGACAAAGGAATAAATGAAGTAACAAAAGCAGTTGAAAGAGGAACTGCGAAAATAGTTGTGCTGGCAAAAGATGTTTCTCCAGCAGAAATAGTTCAACATATTCCTTTATTATGTAAGGAAAAAGATATTCCTTTAGAAGAAGCAGACAATAAGCAAAAATTAGGTATTGCTGCTGGCATCAATGTTCCTTGCTCAGCTCTAGCAATAATTGAAGAAGGTAAATAAAAATGGCAAAAGAACAAAAGCCTAAGCAAGTAAAACAATCTGGAATGCAAAAAGGAATGGAAAAAATACTTGGAGAAGCAGTTCCTGCTGTTGTTCAAGAGATTATAGGAAGAACTGGTTTTAGAGGAGAGGTTACACAAGTTAAAGCAAGAATTCTACAAGGAAGAAATAAAGGAAAATCAATTAGAAGAAATGTTAAAGGCCCTGTAAGACTAAAAGATATTATAATGTTAAGAGAAACAGAAATTGAAGCAAGAAGAATTAGAAGTAAAGTAACAAAAGGAGCTTATACATAAAATGCCAAGCAAATTGATAGTTTTAACTAGTGAAGAAGAATTAGAGAAAAAAGCAAGAAAAGAGTGTAGAGAAATTGCTAGAGAGATTGATGAAGAGGCAATAAATCCTAAAGGAAAAAATTATGTGGTAGTTGCTCCAGTTGATGAAAGACAAGCAAATATAATTAAATCTTGTTTAACACCTACTTTTTGGACAGATTATTCTTTTAGATTTGAGCAATATTTTGGACAAATGGAGATATATCATAGATTAGTTGTAGAAATAAATAGAAGGAATTTAGCAGCTTAAAATGCCAAGATGCAGTTTTTGTGATAAAATGTATGATCTTGATAAAGGAATGACTTTTGTTTTAAATTCTGGAAAAACCCTTCATTTTTGTTCATCTAAATGCAAAAAAAATTATGATTTAGGAAGAAAACCAGAAAAAGTAAACTGGATAAGAAAAGAGAAGAAAACAAAAAAAGAGGAAAGAGAAGAGCTTTTAGTAGAAGCAAAACAAGAAGCAGAAGAAGATAAAATTTCTAAAGAAATTGAGAAAAAAGCAGAAAAACAAGCCTCTGAATCAAAAGCAAGTGATGAAAAAAAAGAAGATAAAAAAGAATAAAAATAAAGAATTCCTTAGAAATTAATGAAAATAGGAATAATAGGGCCAACAAAAATTAATGAAAAAGAAAAAGAGATAATTAAACAAATAGCTAAGGCGTCTAAGAATTATAAAATTATTCTAACTCCTGATAAAGGGGTTGCAGAATTTTTCTCGCAAGAATATAAGAAGAACAATGGGGAGGAAATTATTGGAATAATTCCTAAAGAAGATAAAGAATTTGGTTATAATTGGCTTAATTTAGATATAATTGATAAAGAAATTAATTGTAAAACATGGAGAAATCAGCCAGAAACACTAGATGAAAATTCAGATATTTTAATTTGTTTTGGACTCTCTCCAGGCTCAATGATTGAAATTTGTTATACAAAATGGTTTAAAGCAAAAATATATTTAATAAAAGAATTGTGTGAAAATCTTCCAAAAAAAACAAGAGAAAAACTGGATATAGAGTATATTTCTTATAAAGAATTAATTAAAAAACTAGAAAATGGAATTTAAGCAAAAAAAATCTTTTCAATTAAGAAAAAAAGATCTTTCAAATATAGGAACCTGGGATGAAAAAATAATTAACTTATGTGAAAAACTAAACAAATCTCAAGAATATTATACAACTTCTTCTTGTTCTGGAAGAATTGTTTTAATTAAAAAAGCAGATAAAAAACAAAAAAATCTATTTCTTTTTAGAACACATGATAAAATTTCTTTAAAACAACTAGAAAAAGAACTAAAAAAAATAAAATATAAAGGGCTAATTTATTTTAAACAAGAGCCCTGTATTTTACATGTAGCTTGTAAAACACAAAATAAAGCTTTAGAATTACTAAAAAAAGCTAGACTAGCTGGATGGAAAAGAAGTGGAATGATAAGTAAAAAAAGAAATATTCTTGAACTAATGTCTACAGAACATCTAGAATTTCCCATTATAAATAAAACAAAACTTCTTGTGTCAGAGCATTATTTAAAACTAATAATCAAAGAAGCAAATGAAAAACTTAGAAAAACCTGGCAGAAAATAGAAAAATTAAGAATTGCAATCTAATATAATTATTTTTATAAAGAATCTTTTTTCTAATAATAGATGGATTTACTAGAGAAAGATGTTTCAGAAGAAATTTTTAGAGCAATTATACCAGTAAGAAATAGGATTCATCATGATTCTAGACAAACTAAAATTCAAACTCCCCTTGGAACAATGCTAGTTCGTCCAGATGTTTCTAAAGGTGTATGTCGACATTGTGGGAGAGAATATACTGGAATAGGCTCTGGTAAACTATCAGACCCAGGAATAACAATTCAAAAAACACCAAGCTCATGGGAATCTTTTCTTAAATATTTTGGAAAAACAATAGAAGGGGAAGGAAAAACATATCATTTTTCTGAAAGATGTATTATAGAATATGAAAAAGACATAAAAAGAGCAAAAAGAAATCAAAAGAGAACATAGTTCTTAATTAACATAAACTTTATAAAGAATTAGTGAGTTATATTTGTGTGAAAAAATTTATTCGTCTTGGCGGGTTGAATAAATTTTGTAAAAAGAGTTGAATTCTTTAAATCAGTTGTAACTTTATTTTTTTAATCCTCCTTTTTAATTAAAAAATAAAAGTAGAACTACTATATAAATGTTACGGAAAAAGTCTACTTAAAAAACTGAAAGGAGGTTAACATGACACTAGATTTTGCAAAAGAAGCGATAAACAATGCATCAAGTCATAGTATAAACTTTGACGAACTAAGAGCAGGAAAAGCAAACATAAAGGTATTTGGAGTTGGTGGAGCAGGAAGCAACATGGTAACATGGCTTTTTAACAAAGGTATTAATGGGGCAACTGTTTATGGAGCAAACACTGATGCTTTACATCTTTCAATCACAAAAGCAGATGAAAAGCTTTTAATTGGAAAAGAACTAACAAAAGGTTTAGGAGCAGGTGGATTTCCAAAAACAGGTAGAGAAGCTGCAAAAGAAGCTGTTTCTGATGTTAAAAAATCTGTCTCAGGAGCTGATATGGTTTTTGTATTAGCTGGAATGGGAGGAGGAACAGGAACAGGTGCTGCACCAGTATTTGCACAACTAGCTAAAGAATCAGGATCAGTTGTAATTGGAGTAGCTACAATGCCTTTTGAGTGTGAGAGAGCTAGAATAGACAAAGCAGAATTCGGTCTACAAGAACTAAGAGAAGTAACTGATACTGTTATTGTAATTGACAATAATAGATTAGTAGATATAGCAGGCAATCTTCCTCTGGAACAAGCATTTGCAGTTGCAAACGAGCTAGTCAGTACAATGATTAAAGGAATAGTGGAGACTATTACCCTACCATCATTAATTAACTTAGACTATGCTGATGTCTCTGCAATTATGAAACATGGAGAAGTTGCTGTAATAGGAATTGGTGAAGATGATTCCTCAGATAGAGTTACTCAAGCAGTTAAACAAGCTCTAACACACCCATTACTAGATGTGGATTATAAAGGAGCAACTGGCGCCTTAGTCCATATTACTTGTGGAACAGACATGAAACTAGAAGAATTCAATAGTGTAGGACAACTAGTAACAGATAACCTAAATCCTGAAGCTAATGTAATTATTGGTGTAAGAACTAATAAAGAATTTACTGGAAAAGTAAGAGTGATAACAATAATGACTGGAGTTAGGAGCCCATATGTTCTAGGAAAGCCTAGTTTTGAGGAAAGTGCTCCAACAACAGAGATGTCTGACCTAGGAATAGAAGTTCTAAAGTAGGGATTATGCTTTTCCCTTAGTCTTTTAATTCTGGCCAGCCGTTCTTGGCTGGTCTTTTTTTATTTTTTTAAAATAAATAAGCAAAAAGAAAAAATGGATAGTTTAGATCAAGCAATAATTGGCACAGCAACTCTCGCCTTAATACCTATTGCAATATATGTTTTTGGAGAAATGGCTAGATTTGTTAAAAGAGAAAATAGAAATTATTGGTTTGAAACTAAATATAAAGAAGATTCAGATAAAAAATATTCAAAAAGATAATTACATTGCCTCTGGCATTTCTTTTTTATCCATAAACTTATTTTTCCACTCTTCAAAAAATAAGCAAGAATCTAGGGGTTGCTTTCTCTTGTGTTTTCCTTGTTTCATTGCATAACCAATTGGAACAAGTGCTTCAACAATACAATCCTCTGGAATCTGTAAAATCTCTTTAACCTGTTCATCTGAAAAATGCCCTATCCAACAACTAGCTAATCCTAAATCAGTTATTTTTAATAATAAATTTTCAATAACAGCTCCTGCCTGATGTCTACAATATCTTTCTCCTCTCTCATCAAAACTTTTCTTCATTAAACTAGGATCTGTAACAACTGCAATAATATAAGAAACTTGTTTTAAAAATGCCTGTTGACTTGCCTCTGCTAACTGTTTAATTTTATCTTTATCTTGAACAAGAATAAATCTAACTATTTGGATATTTCCAGCAGAAGGCGCAAGTCTTGCATAATCTAAAATATCACTCACATCATTTATATCTGGCTTCTTTTTTTTGTATTTTCTGCAAGAAAATCTCTTCTCCAAACATTTATCTAATTCCATAAATATCAAAAGAAATTCTAGTATAAAAATGTTATTAAATATGTTCTAATAAAGAATTCAAAGCTCTTTTTGATGTCTGTTCTTGATACATTAAATGCATTGCCTCTTTTATACCATTTTGCAAGCTCTCTTGGATTTTTAGGATTAATTTCATCTATCTCATCTAACTCTCTACAAACTTGATATTTTTTAACCTCTTGAATAAACTTTCTTCTAAAGCTTTTTCTATAAGATTTTGGAAGTGTAGAGATAATATAATTAACTACTCTTGCCGCATTTCTTCCCCATTTTCCTGAACGTGTTTCTCTCATTTATTTTAACTAATATCTAAGTTTAAAAGAATTATTGTTATTAACAACATTTAAATATGTTTTTTATTTAAAAATATTGAGTCTCGGTAGCTCAGTAGGTTCGTCTTTTTTCGAAAGAATAGGACGCTATAAAGAGCACATGACTGTTAACATCAAAAATCTTGATTTTTGAGGTATCAGAAATCAGGTGATTTCAGACATCATGGGGTCAGAGGTTCGAGTCCTCTCCGAGACGTAAGGTCTAGACCTTACCGAGACTCAATTTATAATTTAAGAGAATAGATGTACTTTATGAAATGCTTCTCATTATTTGTTCCTATAATTTCCATCCAACTTGCACAATTTTTATTGCCTGCAATTTCTAATCTAAAATATTCTCTTTTTTTGTTTAACGAACAATTTATTCCTAAATTATTTACTAAATGTTTAATTTGTTTTGCTAAAATATATGATTTTGTAGTAATTTCTATTCTAGGATAATAATAAAATTTTTTATGTTGTTTACTTAAAATAAAAGAGCCGTCTGTATCAAATAATCCTCTTAAAAATTCTATTGAATTATATCCGTCATTCAATATCCAAAAAGGAACTTTTAATAAAGAATACTTCTTACCAACAGGAAAACCTAAATTAACTAAAGTATTAAAAATATTTTTATCACTAAATCTTATAAAAATAGCCTCTTGCTTATTTCTTTCTTGAATTTTAACTTCTTTATTGAACAATATCTTAATTAATTTTTTTAGATAATTGTAATGAATTCTATCATCTAATTTATGGCCACAAATATAAATCCAATATTTCTTTCCTGAACCAGGACCTTTTCCAGTGTTAGAAAGACATCCGTCCCCAACCATAACTCCAAAGAACTCTGCTAAATTAAATCCCCTCATAACATAATAAATAATTTTTTTATTTAAAACTTATTCTTTTAACCCTAAATCCTGTCCTCTTTGTTTTGACTCTTTTTTACATCTTTCCATAAAACTATACACACTTCCTTGCTTACTTCCTTGAATAATATTAATCACTCCATTCATTGCCTGCCTTATATCTTGTGCCTCACCAATAATTGCAACTGTATTATCTTTTAGCGCAATAAGACAATTAGAAATATCTTGAATATGTTTTTTTGTCTGGCCTTTTTTACCGACAATCCTCGCTCTTATCCTAGACAAATCTTTTCTCTTTGTAAAGTTCTTAATTAAAATCTCTTCTAAAACAAAATCCTCTCTTTTTAATAATAATGCCTGTTCAAGTTTAAACCCAAAATTCAAAGCTTCTAAAACCTTCTCAGCAATAAACTCTTCTTCTCCTTCTCCCTCTATCAACATATTTCTTCCTTTTTTCTTTAGTTTAACTTTTAAACTTGCCTCTAACTTTCTTTTATTTCTAAGAATTCTGCTTGTTTCAATTGGAACTTGTTTCATTTTAAAATTCTGAAATGTCCTTTAAATATCCTTTTTTTCTTAAAAAACTAACTGCTGCAGGATTATACTTAAATAAAACATCTCCTCTCTCATTATTTAGTTCCCAAGGAACTATAATAACTATATCTCCCTCTCTAATCCATAATTTTCTTTTTAATCTTCCAGGAATTCTGCAATTTCTTGACTTTCCATCTAAACATCTAACTAACATCTTACCCCCTCCATATCTCTGTTCTACAACTCCCAAAACCTCTTTTCCTTTTGGAAGTTTAACCCTTACAGGGCCTTCGCTAGGAGCTCCTTTATTTGCTTTATTTTTCTTAGCTTTGTTTTTATAAAAAGGCATGTTAAAATATAAAATTTAGACTATATAAATGTTTAAATATAATTTAAAGAAAGGGAATATATGATAAAAGAATATGAAAATCTACAATTAAGATATATAAGAATAGATGAGGAAGAAATTAAAGTTCCTGGAGAGTATTGTCCTGGAGCAGATAAAAAAACAACTTTTCAAGTACATAAAATTGATAGAACTGATGGTCCAGCAGTTAGTTATGTAAGTTATAGAAACTATCATGATTTGAGAGAAATGGCTAAAGACCTTGTAGATAATCAATTAATGAATGGATTTTCATTAGAGCCAATGGGGAAAAAATATAGTGGTTTGGACAATTATATTGGTTTAAGAGAAGGAAATTTATTTATGGCAGGCTCTTCAGGGTCTGAAAGTGATATGTCTATGCTCTTCTTAGAACTTCAAAGAGCAATTCAAAAGAGAATGCTTTTAGAACAAAGACATTCAGAAGAATTAAAAAAACAAAAATCACAACAAGCTTAAAGCCAAAGGAATAGACTGAACTGTTTTTATTGACTCTTTTTCTATAACTCCTGCTTTTAAAGCAGCATTACATGCTTTTTTCCCAACAATATTAAAACAAGCTTCTTGATTTTCCATTAAAACATCTATTGCCTTATTTTCATCAATTTCTTCACCAGAATAAAAACTATCTTTTAATTCTAACTGCATTTTCCCTTCTTCAAATCTCTTTCCTAATAATTCTTTATCACAAAGGGCAATTACATCTCTGTATGCTTTATGTACTTTTAATAACATTTTTACTACTAATTTTCTAATCTTAACTAGATTTAGAATATAATTATTTCTTTTTCCCTAATATTCTGCAGACAGTGGTTCCACAATCAGGACACTTTCCTTTCAACATCATCATGCCTCGTGCATTTTCCACTTCTTTACCATCTTTTATCTCTACCTTTTTCCTGCATTTAACACAATAACCAGTCAATTTATCTTCAGCCATTTTAATTTCTCCTTTTTAATTAAAATTATATATTTTCTAGGTTTTTAAAGGTTTATATATTCCTAACACTATGCTTAGCTCCACAAGCAAGACAGTGAATAAAATAAAATCTGTCTTGTTTTACTAACTCTGTGTCTGGTTTTTGACACTCTTTACATATAACAAACTCTTTAATATACTTCTCTAACTTCTCTGTAATCCTATTAGGAGAAAGCTTTCTATTTAAAATAAGTCTATTTCCATCTATCTGAGCATATGAAGCAAGTTCTTTTGATAAAAACTTAGAAACATGTTCTGGTTTTCTTCTTAAATAATCTAAAATCTGTTTAAAATTAACAATAATTGTCTTGTTTCCTTCCACCCTACTTTCTATTTCTGGAACCTTAAACCTCTCACTAGCTTTTATAGGTTTAACTTCTTTATAGGCCTTATCTAATAGTTTTTCATAATCCATAATTTTCATAAATTATGTTGCTTTATAAATTAATCTGTTAATTAATAACCTAAAAAGTATAGATTCATAAAATAAAATAAATTTAACAGCTTATAACATCACTATCAATAAATAAAAACTATCCAAGATATCTTAATCTTCCAGGCCTTGGTTCATATATTATGCCTTCTTCTAAAAACTTCTGTATTTCTTGATTAATTAAATCAGGCCTTGATTTAAGCTCCATAATTATTTTATCAACATCAATTCCTTGTTCTTCTTCTGCAGATTTAATCATTTCTAAAATCTTATCTTTTAAAGCAACAATCTCTTCTTTATTAATCTCTTTTGGCTTATTTTTCTCTGTCTCTAACTTCCTCACTAATAAATATCTAGGATCTACTTGCTTAATTATCTCAGGAAGAATATAAACCTCATTATTATAATATCTTAAAATTCCTATAATCCTAATAGTATTTCCCTCTATAATATTCTTCATTTTTTCTATATCATCTCCAAAAGCCTTTATTCTAACCTGTCCAGAAGCATCATCTAAAGTTAAAGAAGAAAACTTTTTCTCACCTTCAGAATCATATCTCTCAACAATATTCGCAATAACATTAACTCTTACAATGTTTTTATCGCCAAGTTCAAGAAAAGAAAATCTATCATTATCAATTATTGGTTTTCCTGCTAAAATATCTCCTATTCTTAGTTTATGTGCAACTCTTCTTTTCATATCTGGCATTTTATAAATTATGTCTTTGTTTTAGTTTATTAATCTTATTTAATATAGCTTCTTGTATATTAATATTATTGTTACTAGCTAGTCTTGTTGTTAGTATTAAAACATCGGCTATCTCTTCTTTTAAGTTTTCTATATCTATCTTTTCATTTCTTAAATCTGGTTTATCTACCTCATTTGCTAACTCTCTAATCTCTTCAATTAAATGTCTTATAGTTAAACTATTATCATGCTTACAACTAGTTTTATCATCTATTAAATTAATTAGTTCATTTATTTTTTCTTGTATTTCACTTATTTCCATTATATCCTCTGAACATATCCTTTTCTAGGAGAAAAAATATCTCCTGATCTAGTTAGTTTTTGTAAAGCATCACTAATTTCTTCTTCTGAAATTTTTCCTTCTAACTCTTTTTTAACCTCTTCTCTAGGAATTAGTTTTCCTAGTCTTCCTTCTAATCTAACTAAAGCCTCTCTAACTAATATAATCTTACTTCTCTGGCTTGTTGAAATTCCTGTTGCAATCTTATCAATATCAAAAGTCTTAGTTTCATAATCATAACCAACTTGCATTAAAGAGTATTTTAATAGATTTATAGCCCTAACAGAATCTTGTTTATCCACAGTTGGAGATAAACGAGCCTTAGCACTTGCCTCACTTAGTCTAATTAAAGCTTCTAGCTGTCTTGCAGAAATAGGAATTGGTTTTTGTAAATCATCAGAAGAAATATTTGTATTTCTAAGTTCAACATAAAAATTTTTTATCTCAGCAACAGCTTCATCTGAAAGTTTTGGGAAAACTTTTTGTTTTGAATAAGCAATATATTTTCTAAATAATTCTCTATCAATAAGGTGTTGGTCTGCCTCTTTTCTATGTTCTAATAAAACATGTGTTGCAATAGCTTCATCCTTATTTCTATCTGGCATATCTCTTAAAATAAAAATAACATCAAATCTATTAATCAAAGTTGAAGGAATTTCTATTTGCTGAGCAATTGGCTGGAATGGGTCAAATCTTCCTAATTTAGGATTTCCTGCAGCAAGAACACTTGTTTCAGCTTTTAAAGTTGCCTGAACATTTGCCTTAGAAATAGTAACTGTCTGTTGCTCCATTGCTTCATGCATGCTTGACCTATCTTGTGCATCCATTTTCTCAATCTCATCAATACAAACAATTCCTTTATTTGATAATACCATAGCTCCTGCCTCTAAACTCCATCCTCTTAAAAACTCATCTTTAACAACAGTTGCAGTAAGTCCAGCACCAGTAGCAGATTTTCCAACAACATATCTTCCTTTTGGAGCAATTCCAGATACAAACTTTAAAGTAACAGATTTTGCAACACCAGGATCCCCTACAAGAAAAACATGAATATCTCCTCTAGAAACAGTTCCATCACTTCTTGTTTTTCTAACTCCTGCAAATAATTGTAAGACAAGAGCCTCTTTTACCTCTTCATAACCATAAATAGAAGGAGCAATACTCTTATTTAATTTTTTAAATAACTCACTATCAGCTGCAAGTTCCTGAATCTGCCTCTCATCTTCATCTGATATTTCCAAATCTTCAAAAGTCTCTTCTTGAGGAATTACATTATTTGCCTCAATTGCAAGATCATATCTAGTTGATAAAGCCCCTGTCTGAAGAGGAATAGGTACCTCTTTTAAAACACCTATGACTCTTACCTTACTCCCAGGAGTTGTCTTATCTTCCATTTTTGGCTCAACTAAATCTTCTTTTAAAAATACATTTAATCTTCTAGGTTGTTCTCCACCTGAAAGATTTTCTGGAGATTCTTCTACAACAATTCTTTGAGCATCAACCATCTCCTTAGAAATAAGTTTAAACTGCCCTTTTCTCCCACAACTACATCTAGAAGGCTCTCTAAACTTTTTTTCAATTTGTAAAACAGAAATAACAGTTCCACAAGCAGGACACTCAAATTTAGCATTAACAACCTGTGGACGGACATCTGATGCCTGTCTAACTATTCCTTCAATAGAAATAAATCTATTCAAATGCTTAGAACGAATATTCCTTATCTTAACTCTTTGTGTTTCTGGAAGTTCACTAAACCTAATTCTAGGATTTTTAACTAATCCCAGCTCTTCTAAAGCAAGTTCAAGTACCTGAAGAAACTCAGTAGGATTTTCAATTAGCTCTTCTGTAAGTTTATGAGAAAAACTAGATAAACTATCAAAATCCAAAAAAATAACACTTTTTCCTTCTCTTATAGATTTTCCTATCTCACTTTTGTATGCATCAAAAAAGTTTTTAGCTTCTATAATTAAATCATCTTGTTTTTTCTCAGCCATTTTCCCTCATTTATCTAAACTAAAACATAAATTTCTTTATATTGTTTTCTATAAAAAATAATATAGTTTAGATAAATATAAAAGAAAAAAATAAGGAAAAAAGAAAAATTAACTATTCATCTCTCTTAAAGCTGCCTTTATGTTCTTTTCAAGCTGTTTCATGCTTTCTTCAAGCTGTTTCTTGTTCTTTGTTCCAGTACAAACTAACTTTCCATTACTAAATAATAAAAAAGTTGCATTTGGTTCCATTAACTTATAAACAAGTCCTGGAAACTGCTCTGGCTCATACTCTGTATTTTCAAGAGTTAAAGAGAGTATATTCAGATTAAGTTGTAAGTCAATACTGCCTGAAGCTACAATGTTTTGAACATTTATCTTTGGTTTTTCTGTTACTCTCACCCCAATTTTTCTCAATTGCTTTATAACAGCCTCTATAACCTGTTTAACCTGAGATAGAGACTTTGTTCCAGTACAAACAAGATTTCCAGAAGAAAAAACTAAAACAGCAGACTTAGGCTTCTTAACTCTTAAAACTAAACCTGGAAACTGCTCTGGATTATATTCAGTATTACTCTGAGTTCTTGCAAGTTTTGTCAAACTTACAGGCTTTCCAAGAGAAGTAGTAGCAACAATGTTCTGAACTTTTAGATTTTTTTTTGCCATGTTAGAAATTTATTTTTTCTGTTCCTTTTTAAATCTTTCGGTATTTATAAAGCTTTCGGTTAAACTCTCCACTTATTCTCTCTTCCTGACTCATTTTTCATATCTTCAATAGTTGCAATTTCAGAAATAGGTTTGTCATTTCTTAAAGCAGTAATTCTAGGAAATCTCAAAGCATAACCAGAATTATATTTAGGAGATCTTTGAATATTCTGATAAACAACAGTTACAATTAGTTTTGGCTTTATTTCAACTCTTCTCCCATGTTCTTTTGTTATTAGTGGCTTTATTTTCTTAGTTAGTTCTTTAAATGAAAGTCCTTGTTCTTCTTTTTCTTTTAAACCTGTAGATACCTTTCCTACCTCTCTGTATTCTTTTCCTGATTTACAAGCAACATAATAACTTGTAAGCCAACCAGCTCTTTTTCCTGTTCCTGCCTCAGCACCAGTAATAACTAAATCTAGTTCTTTATCAGCTGGTTTTAACTTAAGCATATAACCAACTCTTGCTCCTGGCTTATATCTAGCATCTAGTTTCTTAATCATCAAACCTTCTTGACCTTCTTTTAAAGCAGCCTTATAAAATTTCTCAGCTTTTTTCTCATCACTAGTTATTATTTGCTTAGCAAGAACTATTTTCCATTTTTTCTCTTTTATTATTTTTTCTAGTCTCTCTCTTCTAAATTTAAAGGGCTTGTCTAAAAGAGATTTTCCATTTAAATAAACAATATCAAAAAGATTTAGCTCAATAGGAAGCTCTTTAGTTAATCTATCTACTTCATATTTCCTCTTTATTCTTTGGGAAATAGCTTGAAAAGGTTGATATTGTTTTTTCTTATTATATCCTACAGCCTCTCCATCTAATATGCATGATTTTACCTTAACACTATCTTTAATATATTTAACAACATCTGGAAATTGTGAAGTTACATTATCTAATCTTCTTGTAAATATCTGAATATTATCTTTGTCTTTAGTTATTAGCATTCTAAAACCATCATATTTATATTCAAAAACCGCTGGTTTTCCTACTTTTTCAAAACCTTGTTTTATTGAATCTGCTTTTAAAGCCAGCATAACTTTTATTGGCTTTCCTAATCCTATTTTTAAATTAAATCTATTTTTTCTTGCAGCTTCTAAAACCTTTGCGAAATCAGTAGACATATCATAAGCATGTTGAACCTTATCTAAATTTTCTTTATTTTTCTCCATAAAAGCAAGTGCAATAGAATCTCTCATTGTTCCTGCACCTATCCCTATTCTTAAACTATTTAATAAAGTCCTCACAAGATACTTAGCTTCAAGTGAAGAAGCAGAATTTAATAGTTCTATAACTAAAGAAAGCTTTCTCTCAACAGTTCCTTTTCCTTGTAAATCTGGGAGTTTTTGTAAATTAACTAATACCTTATCAACATCTAGTGAACTTTTAGATAAAGTAGATTGTTTTTTCCTCTTAAATATTTTTTCTGCAACTAAACCTAAATCACCTAACTCCTTAAACAACTTAATAATCTTATCTTTTTCTTCACCTGCAGATTTTCCTAAAGCTTTTATTACAAGTTGTTGAGAGATTCCTGTTTCTCTTTCATCCCAGTCTGGAAATATTTTTCCTTGAAGAAGATAAATATGTTCTGGTTTTTCTAGTTTTTTTAAAAACTCAGAAAGAATTTCAGTTTTTTCTAGATAAGAAGAAGTTTCTTCTAGTTTCAAATAAAGATTAGCTAGGTTAAGATATTTCATATCTAAATAAATAAAAAATGCTTTTTATAGTTATCTTAAACTTAATGTAGAAAGAAAAAAAGATAAATAACTATTCTAAATCTGAATAAATCAATTTATGATCACTTCTCCCTTCTAAAATCCCTATATTCTTACTATCAAAACCCCTAGCAAAAATATGGTCGCAATCTTTCCAAAAAAACCACTTAAGAATAGGAGTTAGTGAACAAGTTTTTATTGATTGGGTAACTAATTTGAGATTAGGAAAATACTTTTTTAGTTTCTTATATGAATAATTAAAATCTCCCATCACCAAGACATTTCCATCTAATTCTTTAATTATTTTTTGCATATATTTAATTTGTTTTTCAAAAAATCCCCTTTTAGGAAGAGCTAAATGAACATGAAAGATGGAAAAATCTCTAAATTTAACAACGCAAAATCCTCCACCTCCACCAAGCCTGTTTTCAACAGGCCACATCTCATAATTAAGTGATTTTCCCTTGATTTTTGAGGCAATTAGTTCTATTACATGTTTATCATTATACTTGAACCTATGTCCTTTTCCAAAATAAAAATATTTATATCCTAATTTTTTAAGTCCTTTAATAATCTCTTTTTCAGTACCTTCATAAATTTCGCAAATTCCTAAAATATCTGCCTTAGCATTTTTTATAATTTCAAAAGTCTTGTCTAAATCCATCTTCTTAAAAGCTTTTTCAGAATTCTTTTGAAAGTGAACATAATAGTGGCCTATTAAATTTTTAAAAAAACTTCTTCCATCAAGTCCAAACATCTGATTATAAATAGCAACTCGCATATATAACTAAAAAAAGATCATTTTAAATTATTTGCTATAATAATCTATAACAACAAAATATAAATACCTAAGATATATTTAATAAAAATGGCAGAAGTAGGTGAATTTAAAAAATATGATTTATCTGGAACAGAAACAGAAAAAAATCTTTTAAAGAGTTTTGCAGGAGAGGCTCAGGCTAGAAATAGATATACTTATTTTGCAAGTGTGGCTAAAAAAGAAGGTTATGAACAGATTTCTGGAATATTTCAAGAAACAGCAGATAATGAAAAAGAGCATGCAGAAGTTTTTTTCAAGTATCTTGAAAAGTCAAATGCAAAGCCAGTGAAAATTGAAGCAGAATATCCAGCAGGAAAAATAGGAACAACAGAAGAAAATCTTTTAGAATCAGCAGAAGGAGAAAAACTAGAACACTCTGAATTATATCCTTCATTTAAAGAAACAGCTAAAAAAGAAGGATTTCCAGAAATAGCAATTTCATTTCAAGAAATTGCAGAGGTAGAAGAAGAGCATGAAAAAAGATACAGAAAACTTTTAGAAAATGTGAAAAACAAATCTGTATTTAAAAAACCAGAGAAAAAGAAATGGAAATGCAGAAACTGCGGATATGTCCATGAAGGAGACGAAGCGCCCCTAGAATGCCCTGCATGCAAACATCCTCAAAGTTATTATGAACTTCTAGCAGAAAACTACTAAATTATTTTTTAATTTCTAAAAATGCAAATTATAAAAAAAATCAATCAGCTTAAGCAGTCTGAGATAAAGAATAAGATAGATGAAAGAATAAAAGAGTTTGAAAATTTAGGGAAAAATCAAGAAAATTTATTTTCAGAACTATGTTTTTGTCTTCTAACAGCAAATTTTCAAGCTGAAAAATGTATAAAGATTCAAGAAGAAATGCAAAAAGATTTTTCAAATCTAGAACTAGAAAAACTAAAATATAAACTAAAAGAAAAAGGTCATAGATTTTGGCCTCAAAGAGCTGAAAGAATCTGTCTTGCTAGAAATAAAAAAATAAAAAAAGATAGAGACTGGCTTGTAGAAAATATTAAAGGACTGGGGATGAAAGAAGCATCTCATTTTTTAAGAAACACTGGAGAAAAAGATTATGCAATTATTGATTTTCATATTTTAGATTTACTAGAAAAAGAAAATCTCATAAAAAAACCAAAAACCCTTACAAAAGCAAAATATATAGAAATAGAAAACAAGCTAAAAGAAATTGCTGAAAAAACAAATCTAAGTCTAGCAGAACTTGACTTATATTTATGGTATCTAGAAACAGGAAAGGTTTTAAAGTAAAAAAACATCTATAACTATGAAAATTAGGTGGAAAGTTTTAATAATTAGTCTAATATTAGTTTTTCTAACTGCATTTATAGGGAGTTTTTTTACATCAGGAAACACAAATTCTGATTGGTATCAACAAATTAAACCAGGCATCACTCCTCCTAACTATGTTTTTCCAATTGTGTGGAATATTCTTTTCTTTTTAATTGCACTTTCACTATATTTTTCATGGATAAAGGCAAAAAACAAAAATAAGAAAAAAATTGCAATAGTATTTTCAATAAATTTAATCCTAAATATTTTATGGAGTTTTTTATTTTTTGGTTTGAGAAACCCCTTACTTAGTTTTATAGAACTAATTATACTATGGATATCAATTATTGTGATGATAAAAACAACTTATAAAATAGATAAAAAATCTTCTTATTTACTAATCCCTTATCTATTATGGGTTAGTTTTGCAGGTATCTTAAACTATTTAATTGCATTTTAAAGTAAAATTTATAAACTAATTATCTAATTAATTAATATGGCTAAAAAAGAGAAAAAACAGATAAATAAAAAAGATGTTATTGCAGTAGTAGTAATAATTATAGCAATAATTCTTGGAATTTATTTTATCACATCTACAAAAGAAATTAATTGTAAACAAGACAATGATTGTAAAGTTGCCTTAACAAGACTAGAACAAAATCCTTGTTGTTGGGACTGTGGTTATGAAGCAGTTAGCCTAGATCAATATGAAAAAAGACAGGCTTTTTTTGAAGTGTATTGTAAAGATGTTTCTGCAACAGAATGCCCTAAATGTTCTGAATATAGATTAAATGAAATAGAAGCATATTGTAATGAAGGTTTATGTGCTTTAAGAGAAAAAGTTTTAGAATAATTATTTACCCCTTCTTCCTCTTGCCCTTATACTTGGTCTAACTTTCAGTTCTCTTGTCTTTTTTCTTAATCCTCTAGATTTTTTCCCTGCACTTGTCAATCCACGAGAAACTCTTTTTTTACCTTTTTTAGATAAAAATCCTAACTCTTTATCTTTTTTAATCTCTGGTTTTGAAGGGTCTACTAAAATAACTTCGTAAAAATAACTGACACCATCTTTTCCAATAACATATGAGTTTAATACTTCTAAATTCTTAAATTTTTTAGCTGCTCTTTGTTCAGCAACCCACCTATAATTCATCTTAACTGTTTTCCTATTAGTCATCCTCTTGCTTCTTCTTCCTTTTCTAGGCCTTGTCTTTTTCCTTCCTCCTCTTTTAATCTTAACTCTAGCAACTATAATTCCTTTTTTAGCTTTATATCCTAAAGCCCTAGCTCTATCTAATCTTAAAGGCTTTTCAACTTTTTCAACTACCTTAGTTTTTCTCCACTCAATCATTCTTTTTCTTAGTACTTCTTTATCTGGCTTTTTCCAAGCCTTTCTTAAATATTTTGCAATTGCCATGTTCTTTTTTCGTGTTATTGGTTTTTAAACCTTACGAACATTTAAAAAAATCAATTACCTAAAAAATCTATGAAAAAAGAGATTATATTGGTTAGTTTAATAGTATTATCTGCAATCTTTCTAACTTTTGCTTCTATTAATCAAAGCTCTATTGTAGGTTATGTTATGAAATTTGATACAGATAGTGGAAGCTGTGTAGATTATGAAGATTCAAATTTTTATAATCTAAAATATCAAAAAGGTCATTTAGAATATGATGGACAAACTTATGAAGATAAATGTATAAATGATAGAATTGTCAGAGAGTATTATTGTAGCAAATACGGATTTCTTGTGAAAAAAAATATTGTTTGTGATTATGATGAGATTTGCCAAGATGGAAAATGCATAAATATAGGTAATGCTATTTTTTTAATAACTCCTTTTTCAAATGAAAACTATGAATCTCTTTTAAAAGAAACTAAATCTTGGTTAGAAGAAAATAATGAAAAAGAATACTATTCAGCTTTAGAAGAAAATATTCCTGTTAAAAAAAGTATAATTATTTTAGGAAATCCTTGCGACTATAAAGATAAAGTATATGCTATTTTTATTGATAAAATAAACTGGCAGTGCTATCAGCACCAAGATTTGTTAAATATCTCTCCAAATATAGGAATTTATTGGGAAAAAGACTATGGAAGTAAAATTTGGAAATGGTACTATAATCTAAATCTTAGTGAAATAAAAAATATTGATTTTAAAGAATCAAAAATCAATTTTATAACAGAAAATGAAGTAATAAATAATCTTGCAATAAACTCAACTGAGTGTGATTTAGTAGATTTAGATAAAAATAATTTTATTAATGAAACAGACCAGTCTCAGTTTAATTCAAGATATGAAAGACTTTTATTGAGAAATTGTGGCCCTGTAGGAAGCTGTAAGGACATAGATTACAATGAAGATGATTTTATTTCAGGATATGATGAAAGAATATTCAATGACCTTTTCAAAGAGAATAAAGAAAAAAGATGCTGGATTTAACAAACTTTATAAATAAACTATTTTTCTTAAAATAATAAGTTACAATAATGAGCATGTAGCTCAGTGAAAGGA